>Ga0307411_10000759_pt1 | contig 11909 bp, 7 predicted proteins | sample DK1Ometagenome_2_FD_203712 | JGI IMG/M metagenome (GOLD analysis project Ga0307411, IMG submission 203712) | Maize rhizosphere microbial communities from greenhouse at UC Davis, California, United States - DK15-O-1 | ecosystem: Host-associated > Plants > Roots > Rhizosphere > Soil | place: USA...
GTCCAGCGGGTCGACGAGGAAGTAGGTGTCGCCATGCGCCGGAATGCGACCGGCGGCGACTTCCTCCTCGGCGATGACCGGTACGCCCGGCGCGGCCTTGGCCAGTGCCGCGAGGATGATGAGCTCTGCCGCACGGTCCGCCTCCGTGACTGGCGACGAGTCCTGTTTGTGCTCCACGTCGAAGCCGCGGCGGACGATCTCGAGGATCGCCTCGCCCGCCTCGCGTGCCGCTACCGCAATGTCTTCGAGAAGCCTCTGGTATTCACTCAACGGGGCGCCATCCGTATGCCACCGTCCAGCCTGATGGACTCTGCGTTCAGGTAAGGCGTCTCGACAATGAAGGCGGCGAGCTTGCCATATTCCTCGGCCTTGCCAAGCCGCTTCGGGAACGGGACCTGCGCGCCGAGGGCGTCCTGCACGTTCGGCGGCATCATGGCGACCATCGGCGTCTTGAACACGCCCGGAAGGATCGTGTTCACGCGGATCCCGTCGTTCATTAGGTCGCGGGCGATCGGCAGAGCCATGGCAAGCACGCCGCCCTTCGAAGCCGAATAGGCCGCCTGGCCGATCTGGCCGTCCTCGGCAGCAACCGAGGCGGTATTGATGATGCAGCCGCGCTCGCCATCCTCCAGCGGGTCGAGACCGACTATTCCGAATGCCGAATGCGCGATGCAGCGGAACGAGCCGATCAGGTTGATCTGGATGGCCAGCTCGAACTGCACCATCGGGTAGAACTTCGGCTCCTTGGTCTCCTTGTCGCGGCCGACGGTCTTGGCGGCATTGGCGACGCCGGCGCAGTTGACGAGCACACGTTCCTGCCCGTGCGCGTCGCGAGCCTTGGCGAATGCCGCCGCGACCTTCTCGTCGCTGGTCACGTCAACCTCGCAGAAGATACCGCTGATTTCGGATGCGACCTTCTCGCCCTTCTCCACGTCGCGGTCGAATACGGCGACCTTCGCGCCGCGCCCCGCAAGCTCGCGAGCCGTCGCCTCACCGAGCCCCGATGCGCCGCCCGTCACGACTGCGGCAATGCCTTCAATCTTCATTTCGTCTCCTGTGGTTCGATCCGCGCGAGGACCGCACCCTCGCTCACCTGCGCGCCGGCCGAGGCGCTCAATTCCGCAACCGTGCCGTCGAAGGGCGCGGTCATTCCATGCTCCATTTTCATCGCTTCGAGCGTCAGCAAACGTTGCCCTTTGATAACTTTTTCACCAGCGGAAACCTCGACCGCAGTGACCTTGCCGGGCATCGGCGCACTGATCGTTCCGGATGATGCGCCCCCGCCAGCTACGTTGCCGCGAGCGACAAGCCCGAACTCGTAGGTGTTTCCTTCATAAAAAGCGACGACGCGCTCCTCATCGCGAAAGCCGGAGACGGCCGCGAAGACGCCTTCCTCCGGTGAGACGCTGCGAAACTCTCCGGCCCTTCCAAGCGCGACATTCGTCCGTTCGGAAGCATTGAGCCTGAACCCGACAAGTCCTGCGAGCGGATCCTCGTGCTCATCTATCGCCAGCGCGATCGCCGCCGCCCCACGCCAGATTGCATCGTCCGGCTCCGCATCCGGCACCAGATCCTCAATGTGGCGCTCGATAAAGCCCGTATCGATCTCAGCGCGTCCGAATTCGGGCTGAAGAATCGCGTTGAAAAGAAAACCGGCGTTGGTGTTGACCGGCCAGACTTCGACTTCATCGAGAATCGCGGCAAGCTCCCCAATTGCTTCGGCCCTGTCTTCGCCCCGCGCTACGAGTTTGGCGATCATCGGATCGTAGAAAGGCGAGATCGCGTCGCCTTCTTCCACGCCGGTTTCGATGCGGCCGTCCTCACCAAGGTCGAAATGATCGAGCGGTCCAACGCTCGGCAGAAAGCCCTTCGCCGGGTCCTCCGCATAGAGCCGTGCCTCGATCGCCCAGCCGTTGATCGACAACTCGTCCTGCGTCTTTGGAAGCTTCTCGCCCGACGCTACGCGCAGCTGCCATTCGACCAGGTCCTGTCCGGTGATCTCCTCGGTCACCGGGTGCTCGACCTGCAGGCGGGTGTTCATCTCCATGAACCAGATCCGGTCCCCGCGGAGGCCATCACTGGCGTCGGCGATGAACTCGATCGTCCCCGCGCCTTCGTAGTTCACAGCCTTGGCCGCGCGCACTGCGGCTGAGCAGACCGCCTCGCGCGTCGCCTCGTCCATGCCGGGTGCGGGCGCTTCCTCGATCACCTTCTGGTGGCGGCGCTGGAGCGAGCAGTCGCGCTCGAACAGATGGACGACATTGCCGTGTTGATCGCCGAACACCTGCACTTCGATGTGGCGCGGCGAGAGGATGTATTTCTCAATGAGCACGCGGTCGTCGCCGAAGGAGCTGGCCGCCTCGCGCTTGCAGCTTTCGAGCGCGTCGTCGAAGTCCTTGCCGGCGTCGACGCGGCGCATGCCCTTTCCGCCGCCGCCCGCGACCGCCTTGATCAGCACCGGATAGCCGATCGCGTCGGCTTCCTTCTTGAGGCGCTTCGGGTCCTGGTCCTCGCCGAGATAGCCGGGCGTCACCGGTACTCCGGCTTCGGACATTAATTTCTTCGCCGCATCCTTAAGGCCCATGGCGCGGATGCTGTCCGGCTTCGGCCCGACCCAGATCAGGCCCGCATCGATCACCGCCTGGGCGAAGTCGGCGTTCTCCGACAGGAAGCCGTAGCCCGGATGGATCGCCTTGGCCTTGGCCGCTTTCGCCGCTGCGATGATCTTCTCGCCGACGAGGTAGCTCTCCCGCGCCGGGCTCGGCCCAATGTGCACCGCCTCGTCCGCCATGCGCACGTGAAGCGCCTTCGCGTCGGCGTCCGAATAAACCGCGACCGTTCGGATCCCCATCCGCCGCGCGGTGCGGATGATGCGACAGGCGATCTCGCCGCGATTGGCAATGAGGAGCGACTTGATCATTCGGCGGCCACCCGCATCGGCTCTTCGGCCTGCAGCGGCTTCAGCCCAAGCTTCGAAAACATGGCTGCGTCGGCGCTCTCGCCCGCATTGGCGGCCGTCAGCAATTTGTCGCCGGTGAAGATGCTGTTCGCGCCCGCGAGGAAGCAGAGCGCCTGAGTGCTCTCGCTCATGCTCTCGCGCCCGGCGGACAGGCGGACCATCGAACGCGGCATGGTGATGCGCGCGACCGCGACGGTGCGGACGAACTCGATATCGTCGATCATCTTCTCGCCGTTCCACATGTCGCCGAGCACCGTGCCCTTGATCGGCACGAGCGCGTTTACCGGGACGCTTTCCGGATGGCGCGGAAGGGTCGCGAGCGCGTGGATGAAGCCGACGCGATCCTCGCGTGTCTCGCCCATTCCGACGATACCACCGCAGCAGACGGCCATGCCCGCCTTGCGCACTTCCTCAAGCGTATCGAGCCGCTCCTGGAAGGTCCGCGTGTGGATGATCTCGCCATAATATTCCGGCGAGGTGTCGATGTTGTGGTTGTAATAATCGAGGCCCGCATCGGCGAGCGCCAGCGCCTGATCGCCGGTCAGCATGCCGAGGGTCATGCAGGTCTCGAGGCCCACGCCCTTCACCTCGCGCACCATCTCGCAGAGCGTAGCCATGTCGCGGTCCTTGGCCTCACGCCACGCCGCTCCCATGCAGAACCGCTGCGACCCATGCGCCTTCGCCTCGCGAGCAGCGGCGATGACGGCGTCGGCGTCCAGCAGTTTTTCGGCCTTCAAACCGGTGTCCGCATGCGCAGACTGCGAGCAATAGCCGCAATCCTCGGGGCAGCCGCCGGTCTTGATCGACAGCAAGGTGCAGAGCTGCACCTCGCCAAGCGCGTGGTTGGCGCGATGCACCTCGGCCGCAATGAAGACGAGCTCCGTGAACGGGAGGTCGAAAAGGTTGGTGATCTCTTTGCGGGTCCAGTCGTTGCGGGTCACGGTCATCACATCCTGAAAACGCCGAACTGCGGCCGATCTGGGATCGGGGCGTTCAGCGTCGCCGCAAAGGCCAACCCCAGCACGTCCCGCGTTTGCGCTGGGTCGATGATCCCGTCGTCCCACAGCCGCGACGTCGCGTGCCAGGGATTGCCCTGCGCCTCGTAATCGTCGCGGATCGGTTGCTTGAAAGCTTCGGCCTCCTCCGGCGTCCACTTGTCGGCATCGCGGTGGACGGTCGCCAGCACGCTCGCCGCCTGCTCGCCGCCCATCACGCTGATGCGCGAGTTGGGCCAGGTGAACAGGAAGCGCGGCGAGTAGGCGCGGCCGCTCATGCCGTAATTGCCGGCGCCGAAGCTTCCGCCGATCAGAACGGTGATCTTGGGAACGCTCGCGGTGGCGACGGCTGTGACCAGCTTGGCGCCATGCTTGGCGATGCCTTCCGCCTCATATTTCCCGCCGACCATGAAGCCGCTGATGTTCTGCAGGAACAACAGAGGCGTACGGCGCTGGCAGGCGAGCTCGATGAAGTGCGCGCCCTTCACGGCGCTCTCGCTGAACAGGATTCCGTTATTGGCGAGGATCGCGACCGGCATTCCCCAGATATGCGCAAAGCCGCAGACGAGCGTCGAGCCGTAGAGCGGCTTGAACTCGTGGAACTCGGAACCGTCGACGATGCGCGCGATGATCTCGTGCACGTCGTAAGGCGCGCGGACATCCTCGGGGATAACTCCGTACAGCTCTTCCGGGTCGTAGGCCGGCGCGCGCGGCTCGCGAAGATCGATCCCCGCACCTGCTTCGCCCTGCAGCGTCGAGACGATGTCGCGGACGATGGTCAGCGCATGCTCGTCATTCTCTGCGAGATGGTCGACCACGCCCGACTTGCGCGCATGAAGGTCGCCGCCGCCAAGGTCCTCCGCGCTGATCTCCTCGCCCGTCGCCGCCTTCACCAAAGGCGGGCCGCCAAGGAAGATGGTGCCCTGATTGCGAACGATGACGCTCTCGTCGCTCATCGCGGGAACGTAGGCGCCGCCCGCCGTGCAGCTGCCCATGACGCAGGCGATCTGGGCGATACCCTTCGAGCTCATCTGCGCCTGGTTGAAGAAGATGCGGCCGAAATGGTCGCGGTCGGGGAAGACCTCCGCCTGGTGCGGCAGGTTCGCTCCGCCGCTGTCGACCAGATAGACGCAGGGCAGACGGTTCTCGAGCGCGATCTCCTGCGCCCGGAGATGCTTCTTCACCGTCAGCGGATAGTAGGTGCCGCCCTTCACCGTGGCGTCGTTGCAGACGATCATCACCTGCTTGCCAGAGACACGGCCGATGCCGGCGATCAGCCCCGCGCCAGGCACCTCGTGATGGTACAAGTCAAACGCCGCAAGCTGGCCGATCTCGAGGAACGGCGAGCCGGGATCGAGCAGCCGCTCGACGCGGTCGCGCGGAAGCAGCTTGCCGCGCTCGACATGGCGCAGCCGGTGCTTTTCGGGCCCGCCCTTGGCCGCCCTGGCCACATCCTTGCGCAACTTATCGACCAGCGCGCGGTTATGTTCAGCGCGCGCGCGAAAATCGGCGCTATCGGGGCTGATACTCGTCTGGAGCCTGGGTGCGCTCATGCCCTCTATGTGTCCGTTGGTCGAAAATGCCCTGCGCCCGCCTAGCTGCTGCTGCAGCGCTTGGCAAAACCCCATGAAAGGCCCCGAATGAACCGCAAGAATCTTCTTCTCGTCGCATCCGCATTCGCCCTCACGGTCAGCGCCTGCAACCGCGCCGATACTGGCACCGAGCAATCCCAGGCGCAGGGCAGCGAGCTTGGCATCGTCCCGGCCTCGATGGACAAGTCGGTCAAGCCGGGCGACGACTTCTACACCTTTGCCAACGGGGGCTGGATGAAGTCGACGGAAATTCCCGCCGATCGGTCGAACATCGGCGGCTTCTACATCGCCGATCAGCTGCGCGAGAAGAATACGCGGGAACTGCTTGACGGAATCCTCAAGGAGAAGCCCGACGCCAACTCGGCCGACGGCAAGATCGCCAATTACTACAGCGCCTATCTGAACACCGACGCGATCGACAAGGCAGGGCTGGCTCCTGCCAAGGCGGATCTCGATGCGATCGCGCGCATCTCCGACAAGACCCAGCTGAGTTCTGCGATCGGCGGGAACCTCCGGGCCGACACCGACCCGCTCAACGCGACCAATTTCCGCACCGAGAATTTGTTCGGAATCTTCGTCACGCAGGGCCTCAACACCCCCGGCGAGACTTTACCGTACATCATGCAGGGCGGCATCGGGCTGCCCGAACGCGAATATTATCTCGGCGGCGATGCGAAGATGGCGGACATCCGCAGCAAGTATCGCGCTTACATCCAGCAGATCCTGAGCCTCGCGAACTATCCGGACCCGCAGGGGTCGGCGCAGCGCGTCATGGATCTCGAGACCAAGATCGCGACCGCCCATGCGACGCGCGAGGAGAGCGAGGACTTCTCCAAGGGCGCGAAAGTGTGGACCCGCGCCGAGCTCGAGAAGAACGCCCCGGGCATCGACTGGACCGCGCTTCTGAACGCTGCCCAGCTTGGCCAGGCGCAGAAGTTCCAGGCGTATCATGCCGGCGCGATCCCCAAGCTGTCGGCGCTGGTCGCGTCGGAGCCGATCCAGGCGTGGAAGGACTGGATGACGTTCCACACGCTCAACCAGCAGGCGAACGTACTGCCGAAGGGCTTCCGCGACGCCAGCTTCGCCTTCAACGGCACCGCGCTTGCCGGAACGCCGCAGCAGCGCCCGCGCGACCAGCTGGCGATGAACGCGGTCAGCAACGCGCTCCAGGGACTCGTCGGTAAGGCCTACGTCGACAAATACTTCCCGGGGTCGGCCAAGGCCGAGGTCCAGAAGATGGTCGAGGGCATCAAGGAGGCCTTCGCGCGCCGCGTCGAGGCGATCGAATGGATGGCGCCGTCGACCAAGGAAGAGGCGCTGAAGAAGGTGCGCTCAATCGTAGTCGGCGTCGGCTATCCCGACACCTGGGCGGATTATTCGTCGGTGCAGGTCGGCAATGACGCTTACGCCAATGCCAGGAATGCCGCGCTCCTGCGTTATCGCCTGCAGATCGCCAAGATCGGCAAGCCGATGGACCGCGCCGAGTGGTGGATGCCGCCGCAGCTGGTGAACGCGGTCAACCTGCCCGTGCAGAACGCGCTCAACTTCCCCGCGGCGATCCTCGTCCGGCCCTTCTTCGATCCGAAGGCCGACGCCGCGTACAATTATGGTGCGATCGGGTCCGTCATCGGGCACGAGATCAGCCACAGCTTCGACAACAATGGCGCTCTGTTCGATTCGACCGGCGCGCTTCGCAACTGGTGGACTCCGGCGGACTTCGCTAAGTTCCAGGCCGCTGGCGACGCCCTTGCCGCGCAGTACGACACGTACGAAGCGCTTCCGGGGCTGCACGTGAATGGCAAGCTGACGCTGGGCGAGAATATCGCCGACGTTGCCGGGCTCGGCGCTGCGTACGACGCCTACAAGCACTCGCTGGGCGGCAAGGAAGCGCCGACGATCGATGGTTTCTCCGGCGACCAGCGCTTCTTCATCGCTTACGCGCAGGCCTGGGCGACCAAGATGCGCGAGCCGACGCTTCGCCAGCGGGTGCTGACCGACGGCCACGCTCCGGGCAATTTCCGCGCGCTGACCGTACGAAACCTCGACGCCTGGTACCCGGCTTTCAACGTCCAGCAGGGCGAGAAGCTGTACCTCGCCCCCGACAAGCGCGTGAAGATCTGGGGCTGAGAGATACGAAAGGGGACGGGCGCAAACCCGTCCCCTCATCGTTCTTGAGCGAAGGTTAGTGAACGGCGACCGTTTCCAGGTCGAACGGCGGATCGAAGATCCGGAAGCCGCGAACCGTCCAGGCAACCCCGTACCACACGCTGTCGGTTCCCGACCAACGACGAATGATGATGTCGTAGGTCTCGCCCCGGCGCGCCTCGAACTCGGCGATCTCGTAGCTATTGTCCCATGATGCCGACGACGCGACTTGGTTCCCGCGACTGTCGCGCACGATCAAGTCGAGATCGACGGTGAGCCTCGATGCCAACGGGAAGAGGTCCAAGAAGGTCGAGACAGCGCTATCCCACGCAAGCGCGATCTTGACCTTCGGCGAGAACAAGAGCGGCGGCACGCTCACTCGATAGATGAACGTGGCGAGCCGGTTGGAACCGACGACGGCCGACGACAACGTCCCGACGTCCCATCCATGACGCGATGCGGGAGCGTTGCGGAACCGACGCTGCTGCGCGATCGTGACACTAGCCATCGCATCAACTGCGCCCGCGCCATCCCGCGCGTCCACATCGTTGATGACGTCGCGCCACCAAGTGTCGTCCCGGATATTCCGGCCGGCCGCGGCCAGCAGGATTGCTCGGCAACCTTCGGGCCATGAGCAGAGCACCGGATCCACGTCCTGGATGACCGCAGCGACGCCGGCCGTTGCCGGGGCCGCGAAGCTCGTTCCCGACATATTCTCGCCGACGGCCGATACTCCCGTGCCATTGGCGGCGACCTCGGGAAGCTCCCGGTCTCCGTGGGCAGTGGAAGGATTCCGGAACACCGAATCCCCCGACATGCTGCCGGCGCTGTCATTGTGATTACCGATCGCCAGCGAGTTGTAGCCCTTGTGATTGACGTATTCGTCCTGGGGCGGATTGATGTTGTCGGGATCGGTGCTCCAGAAGTTGCCGGCCGCCTGGACGATGGTCGGATACGGGAAACGAAGCGCCAACCAATCCTTCAAAATGTCGTCGGACTGCAGCGTTGAGTTCCTCGGCTCCGAGTTTCGATGGAAGCTTTGACTAACAACCGTGCAACGCTGGTCGCGGACCGCCCAGCGAAGCGCGTCGGTGCCGGCGCGATTGGCGGAGTACAGGTCGCAGTCCGGCGCATGGCCATGCGGTGCGCCGCGCTCGACGTTCTTGATGACCGCCGACGTCAGGCGAGCATGATCGCTGGCCGGGGGAGACGAGGTGAAGCGAGCTTCGAAGTCGAGATCTGACGTGTCGCTCGGTCCATCTTCCCACACGGCGACTCGTATGCCCGTGCCGTCGAACCCGGCGAGATGCGCCTGGTTCGAACGTGCCACGCTAATCGAGTTGCCGAGATCGTTGATGGCCGTCTGGTCGTCGAAGAAGATCGCTCCAACGGCCTCGTTGCGCGACAACTCGCGAATCTGGGCGGGTGTCGCCTCGGCCGAAATGCAGGGTACGCCGTCATCGGCACATCCCTCCCTCTTGCCAAGCTCGACTCCGGCCTTCTTCACGGCTTCCATGAGGCCGGAATGGGCCTGCCTTAGAGTCTCGGTGACTTGAATCTCGCCGTCGAGCGGCTCCATCACCCGGCGATCGGCAGGCTTCTCATAGGGCGCTGGTGGAAGGTCGATCCGCGGCCACAGCACGATTGGTACGCGGGACCCCGCTTTTTCCTTGTCGATCCTATCGAACAGGCTGGGATCGATGCGCCCGTAACGCTCGGCCCGGCGCTTCTCCAACTCTGCGCGATGCTTTTCGAGATCGACCTTCTTGCCGCGTTCATCGAAAGCCATTTCCGCCGGGATTCCGGTTTTCCGATTGACGATCTTCAAAGCGGTGATGTGCTTGTTCCTGCCGGTCTGGTCGAGCTTGAGCCTGGTTACGTCCCTATCGCTTATCTCGAGGCGGACGGCGTGCTCGATGCGAACGTCGTTGGAAACGTCACCCGCAAATTCCAGCGCGATGAAGTTGATGCAGTACTGATCGGCGAGGAGTTCGCCCTTCTTGCCCATGAGTTCTGAAATGGTCAGCTGGAAGGATCCGGTTCTCCCCTTTTCAAGAGGCACGCGCACAATGCGGTCGTGGTCGGCCAGCTTCGGCAGGACCAGCACCGGCTTGTTCTCGTGCGTCAGGCTGATGGCCCCCTGTGCAGATTGCGGGTCTACGGCGGAGGCGAATTCGAACTCGATCGTGCTACCTGCGACGACGATCTCATCAGCAGTGATGCTCGACCTGAATAGAGGCGTTGCCTCCGCTTCAGCCTGCTTGCGTTCCTTCGTTGCCGCGCCGGTTTTTGGACGATCCAGTGTTTCGGTGGTCATGGCTTGCCTCCCAAGGGTTGAAGACGCGCAGACGTTTCTCGGGAAATATGACTATTTCCCAAGCACAAGATTTGAACAGCCAGCTGGAATGGCCCCCAGCCGCGGGTATTATTTGAGTGGACCGAGCTTACCGACTCGTACCCGGGCGCTACATACTCCTGTTCTACTTCAACAGCCATTGGACGCAGGCGTTAAACTGACCCATGTTATCGCCAGAACGTGCTCCTTCAGCGCCAAACGCTTGCCAGTTCTTATCGCGACTTCCCGTGGCCCGTTCGAGATCACGACTCCCGCTGTTCTGCCGAGCGATTGGACCAGACTAGCGCGCTAAAGTCGGGGCTAGTTCGCTTTCTCCGCGCGAGCCTCTCGGCGTAGATCTCCCCATCGGCTCTTAGAGGAGGGAGGTCGGCGATCAGTGGCTTCAAGACTGGTCCCGCTGGGCGGGACCCGCACATTATACGCCGATCAACTCGCGGCCGATGAGCATCCTGCGGATCTCGTTCGTGCCGGCGCCGATGTCGAGCAGCTTGGCGTCGCGATAGTAGCGCTCGACCGGCCAGTCCTTGGTGTAGCCCGCCCCACCCAGCGCCTGCACCGCCTCGTTGGCGACCTTCACCGCATTCTCCGAAGCTAGCAGGATTGCGCCGGCCGCGTCGTAGCGGGTCGTCTTGCCGGCATCGCACGCCTTGGCGACCTGGTAGACGTAAGCCCGCGCCGAGTTCAGAGCGACGTACATGTCGGCGATCTTGGCCTGCATCAGCTGGAACGAGCCGATCGGCTTCCCGAACTGCTTGCGCTCGCGAACGTAGGGCAGGACGACGTCGAGGCAGGCCTGCATGATTCCGATCTGGAGCCCCGCGAGCACCGTCCGCTCATAGTCGAGACCGCTCATCAGCACCTCGACGCCCTTGTTCTCCTCGCCGAGGATGTTTTCGGGCGGAACGAAGCAATCGTCGAACACCAGCTCGGCCGTCGGCGATCCGCGGATCCCGAGCTTGTCGACCTTCTGGCCGATCGAAAAGCCGTCCATCTCCTTCTCGATCATGAAGGCGGTGATCCCGCGGCTGCCCTCGCCCGTCTTCGCATAGACCACGAGCGTATCGGCTTCCGAACCGTTGGTGATCCAAAACTTGGTTCCGTTGAGGCGATAGCCGTTGCCCACCTTCTCGGCCTTGAGCTTCATTCCGACAACGTCGCTTCCCGCGCCGGCCTCGCTCATTGCCAGAGCACCGACATGCTCGCCGCTGATCAGCTTCGGCAAATACTTCTGCTTCTGCTCCGGATTTGCCCAGCGGCGGATCTGGTTGACGCAGAGGTTTGAGTGCGCGCCGTAGCTGAGGCCGACGGAGGCCGACGCGCGCGCGACTTCCTCCTGCGCGACGACATGTTCGAGATAGCCGAGGCCGAGTCCGCCATCCTCCTCGTCCACCGTGATCCCATGAAGGCCGAGCTCTCCCATCTGCGGCCAGAGCTGGCGCGGGAATTCGTCCGTCTCGTCAATCTTGGCCGCGATCGGCTCGATCTTGTCCTTGGCAAAACGCCGCGTCGTTTCACGAATGGTGTCGGCCATTTCGCCGAGGTCGAAGTCGAGTCCGGCGTCGGACATATCCTGTCTCCTGTTCGGCCCGCCGCTAGCAGAGCCCGGAGCGTTTGAACAACCGCGCTCGCGGCCTTATGTGCACTGCAACAATCCGACTCCGGAGCATCCACATGGCTACCCTCGCTGAAGATCCCACCGTCATCCTGTCCATCGCCCGCACGCCCATGGGCTCGATGCAGGGAGCGCTTTCCGACGCTTCGGCGACCGACCTCGGCGCGACGGCGGTGAAGGCCGCCGTCGAGCGCGCCGGCGTTTCGGGCGACGACATCGACCGAATCTACATGGGCTGCGTGCTTCCGGC
>Ga0307411_10000760_pt1 | contig 11907 bp, 11 predicted proteins | sample DK1Ometagenome_2_FD_203712 | JGI IMG/M metagenome (GOLD analysis project Ga0307411, IMG submission 203712) | Maize rhizosphere microbial communities from greenhouse at UC Davis, California, United States - DK15-O-1 | ecosystem: Host-associated > Plants > Roots > Rhizosphere > Soil | place: USA...
CCGTATGACCTCGCCGAACATGAACGACTGACGACTGACTACCCCGTGCCTTCCGCCTGGGAACAACCGACATAACGCCGTGTCATATGCCGGCGGCGAGAATGCGCGCTGGATGGCAGAAGCAGAGGCGTGCTAGCTTTTGACCGGGACGGCCAGGGCTGTCGATTTGTGCAAATGGTCGGCGGTCTGCGCCTGAATGAAGGCGAGCAGGCGCTTGTTCTCCTGAGCCGCCCGCAAAAACTTGAAGGCGATGCCGCGCGGACTCACAGAGCGGACCATCGCGGCCACTTCCAGCGGTTGGTCGTGTGATCCCGTGGCGATCTCCAGGTAGAAGATATCGTCGACCCGCACCTGCGTTTCGCTTCTGATGATGCAGCCGCCCATCGACAGATCGAGCACCGTACCCTCGCCTCGGACTTTCCCACCGGAAAACGAGAGATACAGCCGCACGGGAATCCGGAGATGCTCGCGACGGTCGATCGGATGACGCGGGCGGTCCAATCCGATGCGGGAGGCCAGAAAGCGGCAACTGCAGTGCTGGCAGGAGAAGGGAGACAACAGAAAGATCGCCGCCACCCGTTCGCTCGCCGAGAGCGGCCTGGCGCGCAGCACCTGTTCATGGCGGCATTGGGGACAATTCAGCGAGCGACCCATAGAGTTGTTCAGTCAGAACCTGCCACCGGAGCGGTGATATCTCACTCACTCATCGATAGTGCATGTCCAGCGATCTGTCAAGCAAAGAGGCGTAAACAGCCACACCCGCGTGACGTCAGCGCAGCGCTCCATCGCTTTCTGGCCGCGTGGGAGATCAACGCCGAGAGTGAACGGGCACGGTCGTCTCAGTGAGATTCGTCGTGAGGATCCGCCGGCTGTTCGGCGAGGGGACTCGGCTCTTCGATGGTGGCTCGGAGAAATTCCCGGTTGAGCTTCGCGATGAATCGCACGCTGATGGACTTTGGGCAGACCGCTTCGCACTCGTATTGGTTGCCGCAGGACCCGAACCCTTCGCGGTCCATGGCGGCCACCATGGCCTTGGCCCGTTTCGTCCGCTCCGGCTGGCCTTGGGGTAACAAGGCAAGGTGCGAGACTTTGGCGGCAACGAACAGCATGGCCGAGGCATTTTTGCACGCAGCGACGCACGCGCCACATGAAATGCAAGAGGCGGCATCCATGGCCGTCTCGGCCTGGTCCTTCCCGATCAACAACACGTTGCCGTCCACGGCTCCGCCCGTGTTGACGGAGATATATCCCCCCGCTTGCATGATGCGGTCAAATGCGCTTCGGTCCACGACGAGATCCTTGATGATCGGAAAGGCCTTCGCGCGCCAAGGCTCTATGGTGATCGTGACGCCGTCGGGAAATCGACGCATGTAGAGTTGGCAGACGGTGCCGCGATCCGGACCATGCGGCACCCCGTCGATGACGAGCGAGCAGCTGCCGCAGATCCCTTCGCGGCAGTCATACTCGAATGCCAGCGGCTCTTCACCCTTCAGGGTGAGCTGTTGATTGACGACGTCCAGCATTTCGATAAAGGACATGGATGGACTGATGTCCCGGACCTGATAGGTCACCAAGCGGCCTTTGTCGGCCGGCCCGTTTTGGCGCCAGATTTTCAGCGTGAACGTCATCGTCGCCCTTCCGTTTCTTGTGCTTCAACTCCATTCACTCGTGACCGAGTGCGCACCGCACCGGACTATTGATAGGTTCGCATGGTCGGCTTCACGAACTCGAACACCAATGGTTCCTTATGGAGCACGGGCCGTCCGTTCGGCACATATTCCCAGGCGGACACATGCGAAAAGTTCGAATCGTCGCGGAGCGGCTCGCCAAGCGGCGTCTGATGTTCTTCGCGAAAATGCGCTCCGCACGATTCTTCGCGATGCAGCGCGTCATAGCAAAGCAGCTCGGCACATTCGAGAAAATCGGCCACCCGACCCGCATATTCCAGTGCCTGATTGAATGTTGCCCCGGATCCAAGGACCGCTACCTCGTGCCAGAACTCCTCGCGCAAGGCCGGAATGGCTTCGAGCGCCTTCTTGAGGCCCGCTTCCTCGCGGGCCATCCCGCACAGATCCCACATCAGGCGTCCCAGGCTACGATGGTATGACGCGGCGGTTTGGCGTCCACGGCCCCGAAGCAGACGCGCGACCCGGTTGGTCACGCGCTCTTCGGCCGCCCGCACGTCTGGATGACCTGTCCCGACGGGACCGCTCTTCGTGGTCGCCAGATAATGACCGATCGTATAGGGAAGAATGAAATAGCCGTCCGCCAGGCCTTGCATCAGCGAGCTGGCGCCGAGTCGATTGGCGCCGTGGTCGGCAAAATTGGCTTCTCCGATCACGAAGAGACCGGGAACCGTACTCATCAAATTATAATCGACCCATAGCCCCCCCATCGTGTAATGCGGCGCCGGATAAATCCGCATGGGCGTTTTGTACGCGTCTTCACCCGTAATGCGCTGATACATCTCGAACAGATTGCCGTAGCGTTCCTGGACCACCTCGAGACCTTGCTGGGCAATGGCATCGGACAAATCCAAGTACACCCCCAGCCCGCCCGGTCCGACCCCGCAGCCGTCGTCACAGATGTGCTTCACCGCCCGTGAGGCCAGATCGCGGGGGGCGAGATTGCCAAAGCGTGGATAGCGCCGTTCCAGAAAATAATCCCGCTCCGGTTCAGGAATCTGCTCGGGAGACCGGATGTCCCCCTTCTGCTTCGGCACCCACAAGCGTCCATCGTTGCGGAGCGATTCCGACATCAACGTCAGCTTGGCCTGATAGGCTTCGCTCGGTGGAATCGCCGTCGGATGGATCTGTGTGAAGCAGGGATTCGCGAAGGCGGCCCCCTGTTTCCAAGCCCGGTAGGTCGCGGTCACATTGCTGCCGCTCGCGTTCGTCGAGAGGAAAAAAATGTTGCTGTATCCGCCCGTGGCCAACACCACCGCCTCCGCGGTATGGGACCGGATCGCTCCAGTCACGAGATTCCGCACGACGATTCCACGGGCGTGTCCGTCGACGGCGATCAGATCCAGCATCTCGGTGCGCGGGTGCATCCGGACCTGGCCGCGATCGATCTGCCATGAAAGGGCCGAATAGGCGCCGAGCAGGAGCTGTTGGCCGGTCTGCCCTCGGCAATAAAACGTGCGGGACACCTGCACGCCGCCGAACGAACGATTGGCTAGTTGTCCGCCGTACTCCCGGGCGAATGGCACGCCGAGCGCCACGCACTGATCGATGATCTGCATGCTGACCTGTGCCAAGCGATAGACATTCGCTTCTCGGGAACGGAAGTCGCCGCCCTTGATCGTGTCGTAGAAGAGGCGCTCGACGCTGTCACCGTCATCCTGATAATTCTTGGCTGCATTGATGCCGCCCTGCGCCGCGATACTGTGCGCCCGCCGCGGACTATCCTGGAAGCAGAAGCAGTCCACCTGGTAGCCGAGCTGCCCGAGCGTTGAGGCCGCGCTGGCGCCGGCCAAGCCGGAACCGACGACAATGATTCCGACCTTCCTCTTGTTCGTCGGACTCACGAGCTTTTCACTGAACCGGTGGCGGTCCCATTTCGTCTCGAGCGGGCCAAGCGGCACTTTAGAATCGAGGGTGATCACGGGTGCACCAGCCCAAACGCGATCGCGAGAATAATGGCCACATTTCCCACGACCACCAGCAGTGCCACCAGCGGCCCGGCGCCTCGGAAGAGACGATCCAGCATGGGATGCTCCAAGCCCAAGGTCTGCAGGCTGCTCGACAGAGCGTGGCTCAAATGCAGTCCCAGCACGGCTTGGCCGGCGAGGTAAATCGCCACCAGCAGCGGATTTTGGAAGGCGCGCACGATATTGCCGAAGACGTCACGCTGGCCACGGAGATCCACGCGATTATGGAACTCGGGGTCCAGCCAGCCTGCCGTCAAATGCACCAGATGAAAGACAATGAACAGGACGAGCAGGCTGCCGGTCAGCGTCATCGTGCGGGAAGCCAGGGAGGCCCGACGATAGTGATGGACCACGTAACCGGCAGGACGCGCGCGCCGGTTTTGAATCGCCAGGCGGACCGACAGACCGATATGCAGGCCGACGATGGCGAGCAACGCCACGCGCGCACTCCACAAGGCCATGGGCATGTCGCGCAAGAATGCGGCATACGCATTCAGGGCGTCCTGCCCTTGGAACACTTGCAGGTTTCCGAGCATGTGAAAGACGACGAATCCGGCCAGTCCCAATCCCGAAAGGGCAATGAGGACCTTGCTGCCGAGGGAGGTGAGAATGTGACCGAAGAATCGAATCATGGGCAACGAATCAAATCGCGCCGCTTTCTTCACTTGTACTCCGCTCGGCTCCATAGCTCAAGTGTCTGCCGGAAACGTGATCACGAGACGGACGCCGCAGCGGCGCAACCGGCCAAATGGCCGGTCGCCCAGGCCCATTGAAAATTGAAACCGCCGATGCGGCCGTCACAATCCAGTATCTCGCCGATCACATACAGACCGCGGACCACTTTCGACTCCATCGTCCGGAAATTGATTTCTTCAAGCGGGACACCTCCCGCCGTTACCTCCGCAACGTTCCATCCACGATCTCCGGTCACCGGAAGCGCGAGCCGGGTGAGGACGCTCAGCAACCGGTCCCGTTCGCTTCGCGGCATTTGTGCCGCCGCCCGCTGTGGGTTGCAACGAACCGCCGCACACACTGCTTCGGCAAACCGTTCAGGCACGACGAGCGCCAAGGTCTTCACCACAGACCTTCGCGGACTCTCTGATGCCTGCATGACGAACCAGTGCTTGGCCTGCTCGAACGTCCGCCCCGGAAGCACATTGAGATAGATCTCGGCGCGGTCGCCCCGTTCCCGGGCCAACGTCCACACGCGGCTGGCATCCATGACCACCGGCCCGCTGACGCCGAAATGGGTCCAGAGCAAACTGCCGGTCCGGACGTCGACCGCCTTGCCGGCCAAGACCGTCGTGAGCGTCACCTCTTGCGACACGCCGGAAAGCTCCCGATGAAACATCTTATCGTCCAAGAGCAATGGAACCAAGGCGGGAACGGTCGCGGTCACCGAATGACCGAGTTCGTTGGCCAAAGCATAGCCGGACCCATCGCTTCCCGACTTGGGAAGCGAGCGACCTCCGGTGGCGAGAATGAGAGTCCTGGTGTGAATCGCTCCCCGAGAGTGAACGACTGTGAATCCGTCCCTCCCGTCGAGACCGCACTCGATGCGGCTCACCCGATGGCCTGTAAACATGTTGATGTCCAGGGCCTGGCAACGGTTGAGCAGCGCGTTCAGCACGGTCCGCGCCTTATCGGTGGTGGGAAAGAGCTTACCGGTGTCTTCGCGCTTGAGTTCGACACCCAATGCGTGAAACCAGTCGATGGTCTCTCGAACCGAAAAGGCAGCGAGCACATTCTTGATGATGCGCCGATTGCCGAAGAAATCGCTGGCCGACACCGCCTCGTGGGTGACGTTGCATCGGCCTCCCCCCGAGATGAGCATCTTCGCGCCAAGTGTCTTTGCTCCATCGAGGAGGACCACGTGACGCCCGCCTATTCGTTCGGCGGCAGCGATTGCCGCGGCAAGGCCAGCGGCTCCCCCTCCGACGATCACGAGATCCGCCGCATCCATCAGGCGCACCTTACTCGAGACTGGAGCGGCACGGCGCCTGTCGCGTGATCGGTGCCCTGCCGTGTTCCTCCAGGAACGCACCTGCATGTGCAGACGCGGCAGGCATCAGGCCATGCATTGGACTAACAGGCGTAAGAGCTCTTCGACCTCGGATTGTTCGTGGAGAAAAAAGCGCGCGCGGGACTCGGCCTGTCTACCGACACGGACGCCCATCGTGACCCCGTCCGGCAACGAGAACACGGTTTCATCTGTGTCCTCATCCCCAATATAAAAGAGTCCGGTTCGGCCGAGATGGTTCATCAGGGCCAACGCGGCCTCACCCTTCCCGCCCAGGCCGGGAGGCAACGCGTTGATCGAATACTTGCCTTCGATCAGTTTCGGCTCGGGAGACAGCCGCCGGAGCCAGGTGACTGAGGTCCTTACGGCGTCTGCCGGGTCTTGAGCAAGGCGCACATGGACCGTCAATGAATAGCGCTTGTCCTCGATCTCCGCACCGAGCAGTATCATCGGCGCGAGCGTGCTCTCGAGTTCGCGCTTCCAATCGGCACAGATTCGCTCGGCCTCCGTCAGCGTGCTGCGAGACGTCAACGGACTTTCGATGCCGTGGTTACCGATCACATGAGGCACGATTCCGTTCGTCCGCAGCGACACGTCGGCGAGCGCCCTTCCCGACACGATGGCGCACGGCACGCGCTTCGTCAACTCACGCAACCATTCTGCCACGCCAGGCGCCAGAGTGACGGCATGGCGATCGCTTGAGATCGGCGCAAGCGTGCCGTCGAAGTCGAAGGCATAGAGAAGCGGTCGGGACGCGGCGTCGCGCAATGCACGAAGGCCGGCTTCCGAGAGGGCATGGATCACGCCTGCCCTCCCGTCGTGGTTCTGGCATTCCGCGCGCTGGTTTGTCGCTCCATACGGGCCCGCTGGCGCATGCGGGCGGCATCCATGAGCATTCGGCCCGCCCACCGGTAGACGTTGAACTCTTGCACGATGCCCCTCATGCTTCGCATCCGCGCCCGTTGTTCCGTCGGAGGCATCGTCAGTGCAAGATGCATGGCCGCCGCGCACTGGTCGATGTTGTACGGATTGACCACGAGTGCGTCCGGCAATTCCGTGGCCGCACCGGTGAATTGGCTGAGAATGAGGACGCCCTGCTCATCGTCGCGAGCCGCCACGAATTCTTTCGCCACCAGATTCATCCCGTCATGAAGGCTGCTGACGACGCACAAGTCGGCCCCACGATAATGCATCATGACATCTCGGACGTCATGATGCCGGATCAGCAACTGGATAGGTTGGTACCCCTCACGGCCGAATCGCGCGTTGATACGCTCGGCGAGATTCTCGACCTGCTGCCGGAACTGCGCATATTCCTCGATCTTCGAACGGCTGGGCGCGGCGATCTGAACGAAGGAGAACCGCCCGATCCACTGGGGCTCCAGTTCCAGTAGCCGTTCGACCGCCAAAAAGCGTTCCAGAATGCCCTTCGTATAATCGAGACGTTCGATGCCCAATCCCACGACATGATCGAGGGGCAGTGCATAGATCTCCCTGATCCGCTTGCGGCACTCGAAGACCGACGGTTGGGAAGCGAGCATGCGGCCAGGCCATTCGATCGAGATCGGATACGGGTTGACGGCCGTGAGTTTGCCGCCATAGGAAATCGTCGAGCTGTCCCAGTCGATCCTGGTTTCCAGAGACCGATCCACCGTGTTGATGAAATTACTGCAGTGGAAGCGGGTGTGGAATCCCAGGATGCTGCTGCCCAGCAGACCTTCGAGGATTTCGACATACCAGGGGCAGATCGCATACCGTTCGGGGTTCGGCCAGGGAATGTGCCAAAACGTGATAATCGTCGCATGCGGTAAGTGATCGCGGACGAGTTTCGGCACGAGAGCGAGGTGGAAATCCTGGATCAGCACGACCGGATTATCGGTCTTGGCCTCCTCCACGACTGCCAAGGCGAATCGTTCATTGATCGCTTGATATTGCTGCCAATCAGACGATCGAAATACGGGACGGACGTGGGCGAGATGACAGAGAGGCCAGATGCCTTCGTTCGCGAATCCATAGTAATACCCGGCTTCTTCCTCCGGCGTGATCCAGACCCTCCGGATATCGAACGAGGGCGCCTCGGGCGGCACGCGGACATGTGCGCGTGCATCGACGACGTCACGATCGGCGCTGCCGTTTCCATGGGCGATCCACACGCCTGAACAGGCCCGCATGATCGGCTCCAAGGCCGTGACGACTCCACTGGCCGGAACCTGGACTTCGATCGCCTCGTCCTTCCGATTGTGAATGTATGGCTGGCGGTTCGAGACAATGAGCACTTCATCGCCGGCCAAATGGTCGTGAAGGGTGGACTTCAGCGTGGCGGGCTTCCAGCTCACCTGGCTTTCGTCTTTCATCCGCTTGTCTGCCTCAAGATGGTGGATGAGCGCACGGAGGTCTTTGGCGACCGGCTGCAACTCGGGACCATGGTGCTTGTCTTTGATCAGTGCGATCAGCCCTTCGCCGCGCAGCATCGAACGGACGCCGGTGACCCAGCCACGCCAACTCAAATGTGCCACGAGCACGGTGACCGATGAGATCACCGCGCCGATGATGGCAAACAAGTAGAAGAGATACCACTTCGTATCCGTGCTTCGACGCTGCACCCAGCTCATGTCATGAACCAGCATCAAGCGGCCGACGGGACCGCCGTTGCCTTCGATGCCGACTGCCGACACATGCACGGCTCCCCGCGGTAACTGCAAGAGGGCGGTCTCGCCGGCGCGGATCGTCTCATTACCCTCGCAGGCGATCGCGTCCGGGTACGAATGCGTCTTGTAGAGCAGGCGGTTGCGGAGATCGCAGAATCCAATGGCAAAGAGTCGTTCGTCCTGAATGATCCGATTGAAATAGGCGGGCAGCTTCGTCCTGGATTCTGATGCGAGCAAGTCGCCGAGCGGCCCTTCGACCATGCGGCCGATCAGCTCGGCACGGATTTCGACATCTCTGACGAACCATTTCAGCGTGAGGGTGTCAACCAAGGGAATGACGGCATAGGCGAGGCCGGCCAGCACCACGGCCAGAGGCAGCAAGAATCGCAGGGACAAACGCATACATCACCTCTCGTTTACTTCAGCGGAGAAATCCCCTATTGTGGGAGCATGTATCCCTACGCACTCATCGGTAATTGTCATACCTCAGCCCTCATCAATGCAACCGGAACTATCGAATGGATGTGCCTTCCCCGACCGGACAGTCCTCCCGTCTTCGGGAGGCTTTTGGACCCGGATGGCGGCCATTTCTCCATTACGAGCTCGCTCTCATCGTCTCCGGAGCCGACCACCAGCCAGTCCTATCTGTCCAATACTAACATCCTGACGACGACTGTCACGCTTGCGAACGGCGATTCGTTCAGGATTACCGATTTCTGTCCTCGATTCGAGCAGTACGGCCGCATGTACCGCCCTGCTGCGCTGTTTCGGCTTGTCGAGCCCTTGAAAGGCACACCGGCCATTCAGGTCAGCTGCCGTCCCGTGTGCGGATGGGAAAAAACCGCCGTGCTGCCCGTCCGTGGCAGCAACCATCTCCGGTACGACATCCGCGGTGAGTCGCTGCGCCTCCTGACGAATATGCCCTTGACGTACCTCTGCGAAGAAACGCCCGTCGCCTTGACGCGAAAATTTTATTTTGGCCTGACCTGGGGACTGGGGATCGAGGACGACCTCATCAAAGTGACACACGACTTTCTCGAACAAACGATCCGCTACTGGCGGCTCTGGGTCAAGCATTGTTCCGTCCCCTTGCTCCACCAGCAGGAGGTGATCCGCTCCGCCCTGGCACTGAAGCTCCACTGCTACGAAGATACCGGGGCGATTTTGGCGGCTATGACGACCAGCCTGCCGGAACAAGTCGGCGGTCAGCGAAATTGGGATTATCGCTACTGTTGGCTGCGCGACGCCTACTTCACGCTCACGGCCTTCAACAATCTGGGCCATTTCGAGGAAATGGAATCATTCCTGAACTTCCTCCTGAACATCGCGCTCACCCATGAGCAGTCCCGTGACCGCCTCCGGCCCGTCTATACGCTCAGTCAAGGGCTCCCGCTTCCGGAAATCGAGCATGCGAATTGGATCGGCTATCAAGGCAGCGCGCCGGTCCGCAGCCACAACCTGGCGGCCGATCAAGTCCAAAATGATGCCTACGGCGAAATGATCCTCACGTTCACGCCGATTTTCTTCGACGAACGGTTCGTCGATCTCCGCACACGGGATCTCGACGGCCTTCTGACTCATCTGGCGCAGCTCTGTGCCAGGAGCATCGGCCGTCAGGACGCGGGTCTCTGGGAGATCCGGGGCGGATGGCAAGAGCATTCCTTCACGAATCTCTTGTGCTGGGCCGGATTGGAACGATTGGAACGCATCAAACGTGCGGGGTTCCTCAAATCGATCACGCTCGATTTGACCGCTGAGCGCGAACGTGCCTCCCGAGCCCTGCTCCGCGCCGTACGGGACGGCGCCGTCCGCAACGGACCAGACGATGCGACGCACGATGCGGCACTGTCGCAATTGGCCATCCTCGGATATCCCGACCGGGCGCTGTGTGATTCCACGCTTGGTCAGATTGTGCGAGAGCTCTCGCTCACTTGCGATCGCTCGGAGACCGGATTCTTCTACCGGTATGTTCGAGAGGACGACTTTGGCAAGCCGGACGGGGCGTTCGTCGTATGCTCGCTGTGGATCGCCCAAGCGCTGGCACGCCTGGGCAATCTCAACCACGCGCGAGCCATTCTCGATCGGGTGGTGACGGCGGGCAATCACGTCGGCCTCCTATCGGAGCACTTCATTCCGCGCACGAAGGATCAATGCGGCAATTTTCCTCAAGCCTATTCCCACGTCGGTCTCATCAACGCGGCGTTTGCTGTCAGCCCTCCATGGAGCGACGTCCTCTAACTGACGCGATCCGGTCATCCCCCACGGATTCTGACCGTCATGGTCGGGCTCATCGAGCCGCGTGGATTGTCGGCATCGAACCATACGTTGTATCTGAGGTCGCCTGCACGAACGGGACACAGGCTGATCGACTCTCCCGGAGCAATGGTAATCAGGTCGTTCACTTCGCCGAGCAGGTTGACGATGCCGTTCTGGCACTGATGATCTTCCAGCAGATTGCGGTTCAAAAACCCGACGCGAACGGGATTCTCGCGGGCGTTCATCCACCGCACCTCGTCTCCCGGCGAGGCATACATCACGCCGGGCTTGACGAGATCGGAAATCTCGACCGTTCGAACGGTTCGGCCGCTGCTCGTCGCCGTCCCATGACTGCACGCCGCGACGGCACACAGGGCTACCGCACACAGGCTTAGAGCTATCCGTGTCATACTCATTCCTTCCTCTCCTGCCCCATGACCGTCGTGCAGGAGTACGGTGATTGGATAGACTGCTGCGGTGGAAGGACGACTAGATCAGAGGAGGATGAAAAAGGGAGGCGGCCAGAATCGGCACGTGAAACGACGAATCACGGAATGCCACGAGCACACGTGTTGAGGAACGTATGCAGTCCGAGCAGATCGCGAGCAGCGAGAACCCTTCCGAGACTGAGGCTTCGCCGGCATCGAGGCTTTCGCCGGCATTGAGCAGGGGGGCCGGGACTCCCAGCATCTGCAGAACAATGCTGAGACAGACGACGACAACCAATCCAATGCCCAGCCGCCCCGCCTGACTTGCGTGCGGTGAACTCACCTGATTCCCTTCCATCGGCTCATCGTACCACGAGCACTGAACAGGCCGCGTGTTGTACCACTCTAGTCGACACGCTGCCGAGCAGGAATCGCCCGACCGCGCCGAGGCCCTTGGCCCCGGTCACAATGAGGTCGGCTTCGTGCGTTTCGGCCGTTTTCAAAATTTGGTCGGCGGGATTCCCTATTGTCGGCATCTGCTCGACCACATAGCCGGCTCGCACCAATTTGGCCGAACACTCTTCCACGACGGCCTTGCCTGCCTGCTGCACCTCCGGGTACTTCAAGAATGGCATGGCGTGCGTGACGGTGACTCTGATCGGTCCTTGCGAAGCCCGGCCGGTCGAGGGCCGCATAGCCCGCAGCAAAAACTGCAAGGCCCGTTTGGAGGCCGTTGAGCCATCGACGGCAAGGACGACACGCCGGATCGGTCGCGGGGCTTCCCTCACGACTAATACGGAGCAGGACACATGATGGATAACGTGCGTGGAAACGCTCCCGAGCATGAATCGATCAAGGGCATCCAAGCCGCGAGAGCCGACGGCCATGAGAGTGACGCCGCGC
>Ga0307411_10000763_pt1 | contig 11904 bp, 13 predicted proteins | sample DK1Ometagenome_2_FD_203712 | JGI IMG/M metagenome (GOLD analysis project Ga0307411, IMG submission 203712) | Maize rhizosphere microbial communities from greenhouse at UC Davis, California, United States - DK15-O-1 | ecosystem: Host-associated > Plants > Roots > Rhizosphere > Soil | place: USA...
GCGGTCGATCCAGCCGGCCGCCAACGGGGGATGGCGAAAGCCGCTCATCCAAACCCTAATCGAAGACGACGACGTGGCGAATGCCTTCGCCGCGCCGCATCGCATCGAAGCCGTCGTTGATGCGGGTGAGCGGCAGGCGCGACGAGACCAGCGCGTCGAGCTCGAGCTTGCCGTCGAGGTACATGCGGGCGAGCCATGGGAAGTCGCGGCGCGGGCGCGCACCGCCGTAGCTCGAGCGCACGATGCGCTTCTCGCCCATCAGCGAGCCGAAGCGCAGGCTGACGTCCCGGTCCACGGCCGTCTTGCCGAGGATCACGAGCTGGCCGCCCGGCCGCGTGACCTCGAGCGCGAGGCGCAGCGACGCTTCGGCGCCGGCGGCCTCGAACACGAAGTCGGCGCCGCGGCCGCCGGTCAGCTTCCTGACCGCCGCGATCGTTTCTTCGCCTGCGACCAGGCCTTCGGTCGCGCCGAAGCGCGCAGCGACGGCCAGCCGGGCGGGATCGCGATCGATCGCGATGACCGGGCCGGCCTGCTCGAACGCCGCCGCCTGCAGCGCGTTCAGGCCGACTGCCCCGCAGCCGATCACGACGACGCTCGCCCCGGCCTCGACACGGGCCAGGCGCGAGACCGCGCCGACGCCCGTCATGACCCCGCAGCCGATCAGGCAGGCGCGGTCGAACGGGATCTCGTCGGGCACCTGGATCGCGCCGGACTCCGGCACCACCGAGTACTCTGCATGCGACGAGACGACCGAGAAGTGGTTCAGCCGAGCACCGCGCAGCCGCAACCGGGATCCGCCGTCGAGCAGGTTGCCGGCCGGCTGTTCGCGCGTGAACGGCTCGCACAGGATCGGCAGGTCGCGCTCGCAGTAGTAGCAGTGGCCGCAATGCGGGTTCCACGACGCAACGACGTGGTCGCCCGGCTTCACCGACGTGACCGCAGTGCCGACGGCCTCGACGACGCCGGCGCCTTCATGGCCGAGAACGATCGGCATCGGGTAGGCGAGGCTGCCCTCGATCACCTCGAGGTCGGTGTGGCAGAGGCCGCTCGCGCGGTTGCGGATCAGCACGTCGCCGGGCGCCAGCGGCGCGAGCGACACGCGCTCGACCGTCAACGGTGTCGCGACGGCGTGCAGGACGGCGGCATCGAATTCGATCATCGGACGGAGTCTCCGCGATTCGCGGCGGCTTTCGACATGGGCTGCGTGCGTCGCCGCGGCGTCAGCCGGCCGACAGGCCGTAGACGAGGTTCGGCAGCCACAGCGTGAGCTGCGGGAAGAGGGTCAGCAGCAGCAGCACGACGAGCATCGCGCCGAGGAACGGCAGCACCTCGATCGTGTAGTCCTCCATCGGCACGCGCATCACCTGCGAGCTGATGAACATCATCTGCCCGACCGGCGGCGTGACGCCGGCGATCGTCAGGTTCGTGACCAGCACGATGCCGAAGTGGACCGGGTCGACGTGCAGCTTCATGAGGATCGGCACGAAGATCGGCGTCAGGATGATCAGCGCCGACGTGCCCTCGACGGCGGTGCCGAGGACGATCAGCAGCACGTTGATCAGCAGCAGCAGCGAGACCGGGTCCTGCGTCAGCGAAACCAGCCAGGACGCCATCTGCGGCGGGATGCGCTCCCACGCGAGGTAGAAGCCGAACGCCGAGGCGGCGCAGATCATCAGCATCACCGAGCTGGTGTCGAGCGCGGTCTCCTTCATCACCTTCGGCAGGTCGGCGAGCTTCAGGCTGCGGTACGCGAACACGCCGACCCCGATCGTGTACAGCACGGTGATCGCGCCGGCCTCGGTCGGCGTGAAGATGCCGTAGCGGATGCCGATGATGATGAAGACCGGGATCGAGAGCGCCCACAGCGCGTCGCGGAACGAGCGGCCGAGCTCGCGCGTGCCGGCGAACTCGGTTCGCAGCGGCTTGTAGCCGCGTTTATGCGCGATGACCCAGGTCACGATCATCAGCGAGGCCGCGAGCATCAGCCCGGGGATGATGCCGCCGATGAAGAGCCGCCCGACCGAGACGTCGGCGATGTAGCCGTAGATGATCAGCCCGATTGACGGCGGGATCAGCGCGGTGATGATCGCCGCGCACGAGGTGATGACGGCGGCGAAGGCCGGGCTGTAGTTCGCCTTCACCATCTCCGGGCCCAGGATCTTCGAGAGCATCGCCGCGTCGGCCGACGACGACGCCGTCAGCCCGCCGAGCAGGGTCGCCAGCACCGTACACATCTGCGCGAGCGCACCGGTCATGTGGCCGACCATCGCATCGGCGAGGGCGAGCAGGCGCCGCGTGATGCCGGCCTTGTTCATGATCGCGCCGGCCAGCACGAAGAAGGGGATCGCGAGCAGCGGGTACGAGTCGGTCGCGCTCACCATCTTCTGCACGAAGATGTTGAGCGGCACGCTGCCGTCGATCAGGAAGAACGACAGCGCGGAGATCGCGATCGCGAATGCGATCGGCGTCTCGAGCGCGAACAGCACGAGCATCAGGATGCCCGGGAGCCAGTCAGCCCACATTGGTTTCCCGATCGGCGTCGATCGCCCACGGCCCGCGCCGCAGCACCTGCAGGTAGCGCAGCGCCATCAGCGCGAAGCAGAACGCGACCGGTCCGTACAGCCAGGTCAGCGGCAGGCGCAGCACCGGGCTCGGGTTCGACCACGCGTCGATCGCGAAGCGGGTGCCGAACCAGGCCATGAAGAGGCAGAAGCCGAGCACCAGCGCGTGGTTGAGCCAGCGCACGCCGACCTGCAGCGGGCCGGGCAGGCGCGCGACCAGCATGTCGATCGACGGGTGCAGCTTGTACTTGATGCAGGCGGTCGCGCCGAAGAACACGACCCAGGCGAACGCGAGGGTCGCGACCTCGCTGGCCCAGGCGGCAGGCTGCTCGGTGATGTAGCGCGTGATCACGCCCCAGCTCACCGACAGCACGACGGCCGCGAGGGCGAGGCAGGCGACGATCTCCTCGAACTGGTCGCCGACCCGCTGCCAGGTCGGCTTCGGCAGCCCGAGGGCCGCGTGGATCGACACGCCGAGCCGACTACTTGAGCGCGCTCATCACGGTGTTGTGGAGCCCCGGCGTCCACTTCGGGAACGCGCCGTAGACGCTGCTCGTCGCCTTCTGGAACGCGGGCAGGTCGACGTCGACGAAGGTGACGCCGGCGGCCTTGAACTTCGCGACGTAGTCCTTCTGCAGCTCGAGCGTGAGCCGGGTCATCTCGTCGCCGGCCTTCTTGCCTTCCTCCAGCAGGACCTTCTGCACGTCGGCCGGCAGCTTGGCGAAGTAGCCGGCGTTGATCGGCCACATCACGAAAGCGGTGAAGTGCCCGGTCATCGAGATCACCTTGCGCGTCTCGTGCAGCTTCGAGCCCCAGAGCGAGCCGAGCGGGGCCTCGGCACCGGCGACGACGTTCTGCTGCAATGCGTTGTAGACCTCGGACCACTGCACCGTCGTCGGCCGCGCGCCCATCGCCTTGAAGGTCTCGATCCACATCGTGTTCGGCGGCACGCGCACCGTCATGCCGGCGATGTCGGCCGGGGTCTTGACCGCCTTGTCGGCGATCAGGTGGCGCTGGCCGAAGAAGCCGATCGCCATCACGAGCTTGAAGCCGGCGGCCTCAAGCTTCTTCTCGACGCTTTTGTACCAGTCGGACGCGAGCAGCTTCGCGTAGTCGTTCGGGTCCTTGATCAGGTACGGGCCGTTCAGCACGCCGATGTCGGGCACGAAGTCGGAGAGATAGCCGGGGTCGGTGATGTTCATCACGTTCGCCCCCTGGCGGATCATCTCGTTGACCTCCTTGCCGGAGCCGAGCTGCTCGCTCGGAAAGACCTGGATCTGCACCTTGTTGTTGGTGCGCGCGGCGACGTTCTTCGCGAAGTACTCGGCCGCGAGGTGCGCGGGCTCGGTGGTCGAGAGCGAATGCGCGAGACGGATCCGGACCACGTCCTGGGCGGCGGCGGGCGCCGCATGCAGCAGGGTGGCCAGCGACAGGGCGAGCAACGGCAGTTTCATGGATGTCTCCTCGAAGGTTGGGTGTCGGCGGCGCCGTCGGCCGGGCGCCTAGTTCTGTTTCCGGAACACGTCGGCGGACTTGCCCGGCTGGGCGGCGCCCGCATAAAGCACTTTCAATTGGTTCTCGATGATCGCGGCGTGGCGCGCGACCGCGTCCGGGTGCAGGTCGGCCTCGGGCGGCAGCTCGTGGTCGAAATGGTTCTGCGCGTCGCGGCCACGTACCAAAGTCGCGCTCTCGCGCACGCCGGAGGTCTGGTAGACGCTCGCCGCGATGTAGCGGATCGCGAAGCCGACCCGACGATGCTGCGCGCGGTTCGGCTTCGAGCCATGGCAGATCAGCACGTGGTGCAGCGACATCTCGCCGGGGGCGAGCACCACGTCGACGGCGTCGTTCTCGTCGACCTCGACTTCGATCTCCTGACCGCGCGACAGCAGGTTGGCATCGGCGAACGTGTCCTTGTGCGGCACCTGGTTGTGCTGCGTGCCGGGCACGACCCGCATGCAGCCGCTCTCGACCGTGCTCGGCGTGAACGCGACCCACGCGGTGACGACGGCCGGCGACGACAGGCCCCAATAGGTCGCGTCCTGATGCCACGACACGTAGCTCGGGTCGCCGCCGTTCTTCGCGAAAAACTGCGAGCCCCAGCACAGCAGGTCGGGCCCGAGCACGTCCTCGACCGCGTCGACGATGCGCGGGTCGTGAACGAGCGCGTTCAGCCACGGGAACAGCAGGTGCGGCTTCTGGTTGATGCGCGCCGGCAGGCGCCCGTCGTGTGCCGCCTCGATGGCTTGCAGGCGACCGAGCCAGCGGCCGGCTTCGGCTTCGTCGGCGACGCGGATCGGAAACACGATGCCGTCGCGGCGGTAGGCGGCGATCGCGCTGTCGTCGAGAACCCGGTTCGGCATCGTCGGCCCTGATGATTCATTAGTGAAATCGATCTTCAAGCGTAAACTCAATCCGCGGGCAGCGTCAATGCGCGTTGTCGAGGGGGTGGGCGTTGCGCAAGACCAGCAAGGAAGCGAGCCAGTACAGCGCGCCGGCGCTCGAGAAAGGACTCGACGTCCTCGAGCTGCTGGCCGACAGCTCGCCGGGCCTGACCCAGAACCAGATCGCGACCCGGCTCGGCCGTTCGGCGAGCGAGCTGTTCCGCATGGTCGAGGTGCTGGCGCGGCGCGGCTATGTCGGCCGCAGTCCGTCCGACGGCACCTACAGCCTGACCTTGAAGCTGTTCGAGCTGGCCCACCGGCAGCCGCCGGTCAAGCGCCTGCTCGCGGTCGCGCTTCCGCGGATGCACGAGCTCGCACGCACGACCAAGCAGTCGAACCACCTGGTGGTGCTGCACGAGCAGCGCATCCTGGTCCTCGCGCAGGTCGACAGCCCGGAGCCGATGGGCTTCTCGGTGCGCCTCGGCGCCCACTTCGACTTTCGCGCCGACCGCGTCTCGTCGCGCGTCCATGCGGCGTTCCAGAGCGATGCGCGCCGCGCCGAGATGATCGACCAGATGCGGCGCAACGACCCGAAGCCGCCGTCGCGGTCGCGCCTCGCGGCGCGGGTGTCGCTGATCCGCCAGCAGGGCTACGAGGAGCACATCAGCGACACGATGCCGGGCATCACCGACCTCTGCTTTCCGATCGTCGACCGCGACGGTCACGCCGTCGCGACATTGACCCAGCCGTATCTGCACCAGCGCGACGTGACGCTCTCGGTCGCGCAGGCGCGGGTCGCGCACCAGCGCATCGCCGAGGCGATCTCGCGCGAGCTCGGGGCGCTCGCGAGCGACGGGTCGGCGGCAATAGCGTGAATTCCTGTCGACCCGCCGCGAGCCGACACCCGACTGAGGGGTGAGGGCCCCGTTCCATCGCGGCGCCCGCGGTGTCCCAATGGGGCATCGCTTCAATGTTCCTCTCGGTCCTTTTCCAGCGTGACTCGGATCGAGCCGGAGGGCCCGCCATGGTTCGCTTGCTTCCCGTCCTCACCGCGCTGACCTCGACGGCCGGCCTGATCGGCGCCGTCTGGATGGCTTTCCAGATGCTCTTCTGAAGTTGCCGGTCTCGGCACATCACCGGCTCGCCCGAGCCGGTCGGAAAGGGCGATGCGTCAGCGGATGACCTCGGCGCCTGCGCCAGCAGCGCAATCGGAATCGTCAGGCCGATCGCCCGCGAGGTCCGAAGGTTCAGCACCGTAGGCGAGCAGTCCGCCGGCCGCCGCGAGCTCGCGCGGTCCGGAGATGGGCCTGCGGCAGGCTGTCGGAGTCAGTCATGCGGCGTCGATGACGACGCGCGATGCGGGTTGCATTGGTGGCGACTGAGGTCTCGTCTTGGACGACGCGCGGATCAGCGTCGCCCGGTCAGGATCGTCGCGGTCAGCGCATACGAGCGGGACCACTGAGCGAACATCAGCAGGCGCTTCGCGGCCTGGATGCCTTCGGAGCGCGCCGCGGCAGTCAGCGGGCCGCTGGCGGCGAGCTGGTCGGCGATGAAGAGTGCATCGGCGTCCGCCATGTCGTGCCAGTTGCCCGGGGTGAGGTGCTCGAGCCTTTGCAGTGCCTCGCAGTCACGAATCATCTGCGCGCCAGTCTTCATGCGCATCTCCGTGCAGGTCTGTAAGCCCTGTCGTCGCTGTCACCCCGTGGGCGAAGCCGAGGACCAGGAAGCGCGATCTCCACCTCGGTGTCGAACACGTTCATGCGAGGCGGAGGTTGCGCGCTGCGCGACGAATGCGCCATCCCCTACCTCGGTGTGTGCCTCCTCGCGCATGGGTCCAGCGCCGGTTCGCGCGTGCCGGACGTGTACGGCCTCGCCGGTCATCGTTAGCATGCGGCGACGAGGGCTCGCGCCCGATTCGAGGAGACGTCATGAGAGATCGGCTTGTTGTTGCTTCCGCCATCGCGCTGGCACTCATCGGATCGGGGCCCGCGCTCTCGCCCGCAGCGGCCCAGACGTCGAGCGCGGCCTGGCCGGAGAAACCGATCCGCGTCGTGCTGCCGTTTCCGCCCGGCGGTCCGAGCGACATCGTGATGCGCCTCGCCGCCGAGAAGATGCAGGCGGTGCTGAGACAGCCGATCGTGATCGACAACAAGCCCGGCGCCGGCGGCAATCTCGGCAGCGCCGAGGTCGCGCGGGCTGCACCCGATGGCTACACCTGGCTGTTCGGTCCCGACTCGCTGGTCACCGTCAATCCGCACGTCTACAAGCAGATGCCGTTCAAGGTCGAGCAGTTGATGCCGGTGACGATCGCGACCCAGTTCAGTCAGACACTGGTCTGCAACCCGGCGCTCGGCGTCAAGACGGCGGCAGAGCTGATCGCGAAGGCGAAGGCCGAGCCGTTGAGCTACGCGTCGGGCGGCCCGGGCGTTCCGGGGCATCTGTCGATGGAGCTGCTGCAGTCGATGGCGGGATTCCAGATGCGCCACATCCCGTACAAGGGCCCGGCGCCCGCGACGCAGGACGTGCTCGGGAACCAGGTGTCGTGCGGCCTGCTCGCCGGCCCGACCGTGCTGCCGCACGTCCGCGGCGGCAAGCTGGTGGCCCTCGCCGTCTCGGGCAGCCGGCGGTCGCCGACCCTGCCCGACGTGCCGACGCTCGCCGAGGCCGGCGTCGCCGGCTATCAGGCCGATTTCACGCTCGCCTTGTTCGCGCCGCGCGGCGTTCCCGCACCGGTCGTGACGCGTTTCCGGCAGGCCTTCGTCGATGCGCTCAAGTCAGCGGACGTCACCGAGAAGCTGCTCGCCAGCGACCAGACCGTGGTCGGCGGCACGCCGGCCGAAGCCGAGACGGTGCTGAACGCCGATTCGAGGAAGTGGGGCGCGGTGGCGCGCCGCATCCAGTTGGGGCTGGACTGATCGGCGCGCTGCTGCGTTCGAAATCGAAGTCCCCAATGAGGACGGCGTCGTCGAGCTGAGCTCGCCGACGCCGTTGGATCAATCGATCATGGCTCCGCGCCGCCGGCGCTGAACCGCCGCCCCCGTCAGGGCGTCGCGATGATCAGGATGACGAGGTCGTTGAAGTCCGGCTCGCCCGCGCCGCCATAGCCGTCGTCGAACGTCAGCGTCCATTGCGGGTAGATGCCGCTGACGCGCACGGACGGCGGGAACACGAGCGTGGCGCTCGACGAGATGCCGGACCGCACCGCGAACTGCAAGGTCGTGCCGGCGGCGAAGGGGGCACCGCTGTTGGTCACGACCGGGCTGTTGATCGGTGCGGTGCAACCATCGGCGAACAGCGTCTGCGTGACCGGTGCGGTGATCGCCACCTCGTTGCCGGTGGCCGAGCACGAATGGCTGACGATCGTCGCGGTCACGCGGGCCGGTGCCGATAGGGTCAGCGAGCAGCCGCCGCCGACGCAGTTCAAGGTCGAGGCCGGCGGCGACACGACGACGCTGCGGCTGCTGGTGCTGACCTTGCCGCCCGCATCGGTGACCGTCAGCTTCGCGGTGAACGTCGTCAGCGTCGTCGCCGAGTAGGTGTGGGTCGTCGGCGTGGCTGTGCCGGTCGAGTTGTCGCCGAAGTCCCACGAGCGGGAGGCGAATGCGCTGCCGGCATCGAACGTGCTGGTGTCGGTGAACGTGCAATCGAGCGACGTGCACGACGCGGTGAAGTTGGCGTGCGGCGCCGGTCCGCTCGGTGCCGCGGTGACCGTGACGGCCTGCGTCTTGGTGTTCGTCAGGCCGGCGAGATCGCTCACCGTCAGCGCGACGTTGTAGGTGCCGGCGGCGGTGAACGCCTTCGTCGGGTTCGCGCCCGTGCCGGTGGTCCCGTCGCCGAAGTTCCAGCTGTAGCCCGCGATCGAGTCGTTGACGTCCTCGTCGGTGCTGGTGCTGCTCAGGTTGCACGAGAGGTCCGAGCAGGTGAACCCGAAGTTCGCGGTCGGAGCCCGGTTCGGTTGCGGGGTACCGCCGCCACCGCCGCCACCCCCTCCGCCGCCGCACGCGGCAGTCACCAGAACGGGCAGAATCCAGAGCGCTCGAAACCAGTTGGACATGGGTACTGACCTCTCAACGGAGAAGCAAAAGTGCGGACCGGACTGTATCGCAGACGGCCGTCGTCTCCGGGAGCCGCCGCCGCATCGGCGCGCGATGCCGTGAAGTCTGCGCAATAGTGACGCGCCCGGCGTTGCTGCTCGGCCGACAGGGACGTTCCCGGACGCCGGCGGACGACCGATGCCGATGACCTTCGGCGAGCTCGTGCGTCGGGCGGTGCGCCGCATCCGCGGCAAAGTTTCGTCGCGCGCAGCAGGACGGGAAGCGCGCAGCGTGATCCGGCAGATCCGCGACCTGAAGGCATCGCATCCGGGCCGCACGCTCTGCGGCATCCTGCTGGTCGAGCACATCGGCGACATCATCGCCTGCGAACCGGTGATCGGCTGGGTGCGCCGGACGGTGCCGGAGGCGTTCGTGGTCTGGGTCGTCCGCGATGTCTTCCGCGAGCTGCTCGACCACCATCCCGGCGTCGACGTTGCCTTGCCGGTGAGCTCGCTGGCGCTGGTGGCGCCGATCGTTCGCTCGAAGGCGTTCGATGTCTGCTTCGATCTGCACGTCAACCACAAGCCGACCGGCCGCAAGAACCTCGATCACGTCAAGACGTGGGGCGATCCGCGCGTCGACGGGGTCAGCTACTTCCGCTACGGGACGATCCTGCGCGCTTTCTCGACGGCGGCGGGAATCCCCGGGTTGTCCGGCGCTGCGCAGCTTCACGTACCGCCGGAGGTCGTGCAAAAGGTCGATGCGATCGGCTTGCCGGCGCGCTTCGTCGCGATCCACACCACGTCGAACGACGAGGTGAAGAACTGGTTGCCGGACGCCTGGGGTCGCGTCGTTCGCCACATCCTCGACGCCTGGGGGATGTCGGTCGTGGAGGTAGGCCTCGCACAGACGATCCCGTGCCGGGACGAACGATTCATCTCGCTTTGCGGGCGCATCTCGATCCTCGAAACCGCCGAGGTGATCCGGCGTGCGACGTTTTTCATCGGGGTCGACAGCGCCGGCGCCCACATGGCCAATGTCGGGCGGATTCCATCGCTGCTGCTGTTCGGCCAGTACAAGGGCGAGCGCGCCTGGACGCCGTACGACGGCTTCTTCGCCGCGGAGCCGGACCGCTGGATCCTGCGTCACGACGGCCCGCTCAGGGGGCAGTCGGCGGAGAACGTGATCGCGCGGCTCGACGGCCTCGCGCGCTTCGCCGACCGCCTCGAAGCCGTCAAACAAGGTCCGCTGGACTCTGCTTGAAGAGCGAGCGGCGGCCTTCGCCGGTCGGTGACTTGATGCCGGACACCGTCCGGGCGGGCGGGCGGAACGCAGTCGCATCGCCTGGACCGGCAGGCGACGCGGTACCGTGCAACGGCGATACCCGGCAGACGACCGGCCCCGGCTTGCCGGAGGCGCGCAGGCTCTGGATCGCTCGCATCGCCTCCGAGCCGCGCATCAGCAGCTCGTCGCGCTCACGGAGCAGGGCCATGCGCTCGGCGCGCAGCCGCTCCAGCACCTCGATTTCCAGGTTCATGAGGTCCCTATAGCAATCGGCGAGCCCGACCGCATTGAGGTGCGGGGAAAAGAGGACCGTTACAAGGTCTTGCGGACGGCCCGCGGTCGTCCATGCGAAGCTGGAACCGAACCCGCCTACGCCGTGTCCGACATTCGAAACAGCCATGAGCACCCGTCGCACCGTCATCGTTGCAGCTGCCGGCTTGCTGATGGCCCGCGCCGCGTCGGCGCGGCAGCCCGCCGACGCCACCGAGTCGTCGCTGCGCGAGGCGCTGCGCCACTATGTCGAGGCGTGGAACCGGCACGATGTGCCGGCCTGGGCGGAAGCCCTGACCGAGGACGTGCGCTACATCCGGGGCGTCGATCCGTATCCGACGCTGCAGGGCCGGGCCGCGGTCGTCGACGAGGTCGGCGAGCAGGTCAGGACCACCGACCTCAGCTGGGACATCGTGCGGGTGCGGATGCGCTCCGACAGCTCGGCGACCGTCGTCGTGCGCCAGACGGCGGCGCTGCTGCCGAAAGTCGACGGCCGCTATGCAGCCTCATCGGAAAGCACGCCGTCGGTCAGCCGGTGGCGCTATGAAGGCGGCTGGAAGATGGGCTTCTTCTCGGCCCACAAGGAGTCGGCCCTCGCGGCGATGAAGGAAGACGGCGTCGAATGACCGATGCCGACCGCCTCAGGCCGTCTCCCCGTTCGCCTCGTACGCCTTCAGCCGGTTGTAGAGCGTCTTCAGGCTGATGCCGAGCATCGCCGCGGTGCGCTCCTTGCCGCCGCCGAGCAGCGCGAGGGTCGCGAACGTGACCTTCTGGAAAGCCTCGTCGAGCGTGGTGCCGATCGGGATGCGCAGCACCAGCGGATCGTCCGCCGAGAGCGTCGGCGAGCCGTGCTCCGGCGCCTCGACGACCAGGCATTCGTCGACGATCGTCGAGCGCTCGGCCATCACGTAGGCGCGATAGACGACGTTGCGCAGCTCGCGCACGTTGCCCGGCCACGGATGGCTCGCAAAGCGGGCGAGCACCTCCGGGGCGAAGCGCTTGACCTTGCCTTCCTTGCGCGAGATCTGGGCCAGGAAGTGCTCGGCCAGCAGCGGCACGTCCATCGCCCGTTCGCGCAGCGCCGGCAGGTGGATCGGGAACATGTTCAGGCGGTACAGCAGGTCCTCGCGCAACTTGCCGGCGCGGACCGCCGCCTCCGGATCGCGATTGGTCGCAGCGAGCAGGCGCACGTCGGTCTCGAGGACCTGCGTCGAGCCGACCCGCATGAACGTGCCGGTCTCGAGCACGCGCAACAGCTTGACCTGCAGGCTCGGCGACATCTCGGTGACCTCGTCGAGGAACAGGGTGCCGCCGTTCGCGCGCTCGAAGAAGCCGATGTGCTGCCGCTCGGCGCCGGTGAAGCTGCCCTTCTCG
>Ga0307411_10000764_pt1 | contig 11899 bp, 10 predicted proteins | sample DK1Ometagenome_2_FD_203712 | JGI IMG/M metagenome (GOLD analysis project Ga0307411, IMG submission 203712) | Maize rhizosphere microbial communities from greenhouse at UC Davis, California, United States - DK15-O-1 | ecosystem: Host-associated > Plants > Roots > Rhizosphere > Soil | place: USA...
GTTCCTACCGCCGGTCACAATCCGGATGCGACTGATGTGCAGGAGCAGGAACTTTTCCGCGAGATGGCGATGCTAAGACCGGCCACGATCGATCCAAAATTCGTCGCCTTCTACAACTCGATAACTCCGGTGCCGCGCGACAAGGTTCAAAAGTTTCCCGGAGAAACTTACGATCATATTTATCCGCAGAACATCGGGACCCCCGAAACGAAGCCCGCGCCATCTCCAAACCCGAATCAGTTTCTTACTTCCGATCAATGCATGGGCTGTCACAGTGGCGGCACCTATGGAAACGTAATGATTTACACCGGCACGAAACAACCGGATGGCTCAACTCCGGTGATGAACGTTTCACCGTTTGGCGAGTGGCGCTGGTCACCGATGGGACTTGCGGGCCGCGATCCGATCTTCTACGCGCAACTCGATAGCGAGATCGCTTTCGTCAAGAGTTTCTTCAAGAACGATCCGGCCAAGGTCGCGGAAAAGATCAAGCTCATCAACAACACGTGCTTCAAGTGTCACGGTGTGATGGGTAAACGCCGTCTCGACGACGATCATGGTGGTCCTGATAAAGGTAACTTTGAACGAGAGCTCGTCTACGCCACTTACGACACGACTAACGACAAAAAGTATATCTATGGCGCTTTGGCGCGTGACGGCGTTAGTTGCATGGCGTGCCACCAAATCGTCGAAGATAAGATTCCCTTCATCGACTTTCTGAAAACAAAAATTACGGGCAATTTTACGGCCGGCAATCCGGCGGAACTATTTGGACCATTCGAGGATAAAGAGATCGTTACCGATCCGATGAACAATTCTCTCGGTATCAAGCCGAAACACGATGCGTACATCAAAAGCTCTCGGATGTGTGGCAATTGCCACACGATCAACCTGCCGCTGATGGACAACCCGGAAGCTGATCTCAACAAGCCGCATCTCGAACAGTTGACTTATCTCGAATGGCTTAACAGTGGTTATCAGAACGAAGTCGGCACGAATTCAAAGGCGCAAACGTGCCAGGACTGCCACATGCCAACGAAGTACAGCAACTCCAAGGGCACGCTCAACATTTCGTTGATCCAACAGCCGATCGCATTTATCGAAGACGATCAGTATCCGCAAACGGGCAATCGCTTACCGGATGAAAAGATTCGTGTTCGCTTCCGCGATAAAGGTTTTGTTCGTCATCAATTCCAGGGAATGAATGTGACGCTGTTGGAGATGTTTCGACAGTTCATGTCGCCTTACAAATCAAACGGCAGCAACATTCTCGCCAACGATATTTTGGGAGTCAGACAAAACGATTACATGTCCGGGCTTGATGATCTCTCGACCGCGATCGATGCTTTTGTGCAACAGGCGCAGAACTCTACGGCTGAAGTGTCAGTGTCGGAGCCTGCGTTCAATAATCAGAAACTCATCGCGGACGTGAAGGTAACAAACAAAGCCGGCCATCGTTTGCCGAGCGGCGTCGGGTTTCGTCGGGCGTTCCTGGAGTTTCGTGTAGTTGATAAGGATTCGGGCAAGACTGTCTGGTGTTCCGGCTGTACGAACGAGCTTGGCGTGATCATGAACGGTAACGAAAGGCTGCGGTCAGAGCTGTTCGATGTCTACAACGATGGGACCAAGCCCGCGACTCTCGGTTATCCGGCAGCATGCAACAAAGCTGTTCCGGGTGTCAGCCCTCAACACTACCAACGACACTTCTTCTGGGATCCACAAAAGAACACCGGCTCCGCGATTACGCGACAGGACCAGGTTCAGATCTATGAAGAGCTGAATCTGAATATACAGTGCGCGATGACCACCAGTTTTCTCAGGCGCGACTACCAGTTGAAAGACAACCGGCTACTGCCGTTCGGTTGGACCAGCACTGGCCCGCTCAATCCTGACAAGACACCTTACATTCCCGCGGATTACCTTCACGAGACTCACCCGGTCGCTGTTGGCGGAGATCCTGCCTACGCTGACGGAAGCGGCACGAACATCGTGCGCTATGAAATACCTTTGAGTGCTTTCAGTTCACGCAACCTAACCGTCACCGCAACTCTCTATTACCAGTCGATCCCGCCCTACTTCCTTCACGATCGCTTCTCGCAGGCGCCCAACGAACCTGCCACGCAACGGCTCTACTACCTGACGTCGAACCTGCAAACGAAAGGCACGCCGATCGAGGACTGGAAGTTTCGCATCGCGAGCGCCAGTCAGGAGGCTACGGTGCGTTAATTATTTCAGGCTGGCCTGTAAGGTTTCTGCTTCTGACTCCGACTCATTCATAAACAGGAGTTTGAAGATGGTTAATGAAATCGAGCTTACGAGTAAGCAAAACAGCATAGTCGAACGTGCAGGTCAGTTTTTGATTCGTTACGGGCTGGTCATCGTCCTCGGGTGGATCGGGGCGATGAAGTTTACCAGCTACGAAGCCAAAGGTATTGAAGGGCTTGTACAAACTTCTCCTTTCATGAGTTGGATGTACAAATTCTTAAGCCTTCAGGCTGCATCAAACTTAATCGGTGTAGCTGAACTTTCTGCAGCGCTGTTGATTGCAATCAAGCCGTTAGCCCCAAAGCTTTCAGCTATAGGCAGTGTTCTCGCCGTGTTTACTTTTCTTGCGACGCTCTCGTTTATGTTTTCATTGCCGGGCTGGGAAGAGAGTCTCGGAGGCTTCCCTGCTCTGTCAGGTGGGGGCAGTTTTATACTGAAAGACGTAGTGTTGCTGGGAGCGGCCCTTTTTACTCTTAGTGAATCTCTGAAACGGTAATCATGATTCACTGAGGCTCAGCGCCGGCGAGGGCTCACGCCGGCGTTGATCGAAATTGAAAGCCCTACATGGAGTTCTTCATGTTGTTACTCTTCATCGAAGACTTCTTATGAGCTTTGTGTTTCCTGGATTTACGTTTCGACTTCGGATGAGCTTTCATCATCTTGTCGCCGTCCTTCATCATGGTGTCACCCATCTTTTTTTCCGGTTGCATGGTCTGACCACTCTGATCCTGGGCGAACGTAGCAGTCGTGCTCATCAAAGTAGCAGCTAACACTGCAGCAGTAAGCATTCTTTTCAACATATTGCATCTCCTTTAAATTTCTGACACTCACTGAGTTCTCAGTGATACTTACCAATACCTTCTCTGGCAATTCTTTATTCCCTTTCAAATGAGGAGATTGCAAGGAATTTCATGACTTGCGGCAGAGGCACACCTCCCCTGGTCGTTGATTAGTCGGCCCAACATACAAAACCTTACAACTGGACCAAAAACCTTACCGCAACGTAACCCGAAGTTTATGACTCCGGGTTTGGGTCACCGCTACTCTCTGCACGCAGTTGGAGTCAACGATGACCTTCGAAGAAGCACTTTTGCCGCATCTCGACGCCGCCTACAACCTGGCGCGGTGGTTGACTCGCAACGAAGCCGATGCCCAGGACGTCGTTCAGGAGGCCTATCTGCGGGCGCTCAAATTCTTCAGTGGATTTCACGGTACGGATGGTCGTGCCTGGCTGTTGGCGATCGTGCGAAACGCCTTCTACACGTCGTTGAGACGGAACGATGCAACAGAAGTTGCATACGATTTTGATGAAACGATTCAGCATCGAGAATCCGATGAGCCTGATCCGGAAAGATTGCACGTCCTGAAATTTCAGAAGCGACTGGTTCGCAAAGCCATTGAAAAACTGCCGCTCGAGTTTCGTGAGGTAATCATCCTTCGTGATCTCGAGGAACTTTCATACAAGGAGATCGCAGTGGTTACGGGAATTCCGATCGGTACGGTTATGTCGCGCCTGGCACGCGCGCGCAACAAACTGCAAAGCTGTTTGCGTGGTCCATGCCGAGAATCAAAGGTGAAGGGAATAAAAGAAGCGGCACAACGGTATTAATAATGAACAGTGATTCATACATCAAGTAAGGCGAGGAGTTTCTATGAAGACAAGAATTACCAAAGGCTTAATCAAATATGGTTTGTTAATCGCGATGGTCGCACTGATGGTAGACCACCAACCCGCTCAGGCCCAATCTCTCGGATACGGGCTGAGAGTACACATTCCATTCGACTTTACAGTGGGAAATAAGAAGCTGCCGGCGGGCCTTTATTCCATCAGCCGCGCTCTGTCGATTAGTGACGATCAGGTTATTAAGATCAGCAATTTCGACGGAAAAGCAAACACGTTTCGCTCGACGATTCCGGTCACCACGGGGAAAGCAAAGAACAAAAGCACTCTCGTTTTCCATCGCTACGGGGATCAGTATTACCTCTTCCAGATCTGGCCTGCCGGAGCTTTAACGGGCCGGGTGCTGCCTACGTCTCGCGGTGAGCGCGAACTTCAAAAAGAAAGTGAATCGATGGGAGATGCGGCGAAGAAAGCGGTGGAAACGGAAGTCGTAAATATCGTGGCTGACCTTCCGTAAACATTCACTGACGAATCCGATCGCTACGGTTTCGCGGTCGTGAGGCAGGGCTAAATGCCCTGCCGTTAACTTCAACCAGTAAGGAGAGTTTCTACGTGACGAGAAGTAGTTCTAAATTGATAGTCCTGGTTCTTTTATGTTTCGGCCTCTGGGCCAACGCATTTGCACAAACAAGCAAAGGATTTCTGACCGGAAACATAAGCGATCCGAACGGCGCGGCGATCACAGGCGCCGCAATCAAGATCACCAACACCACCACCGGCGTCAGCCGTGAAACGATATCAACTGATGACGGAAATTTTCGCATCGATGCAGTCGATCCCGGTTCATACAAATTAGTCGTGGTCCAATCGGGTTTTAAGACAGTCACACGCGACAATGTCATTATCACCTCCGCACAAACGACTGAAGTTCATTTTCAACTCGAAATCGGCACCCAGACCGAAGTAGTTAACGTAACCTCCGGCGGCGACGTCATTCTGCAAACGCAGGACGGCGCACGCTCCAACACACTCAGTAAACGAGAGATCACAGACCTGCCGACGCCGGGATTGAATCCTGAGAGTATCGTGTTCACTTTGCCCGGCGTGGTTAATCCTGGGCCACTGGCAGGAGGCTTCGTACAGGGGACCGAGTTCTCGGTTAACGGCTTGCGCGCACGCGCAAACAACCAGTTGATCGACGGGCTCGATAACAACGACAACTCCATCGCCGGACAGTCTTACATTCCGATCCTGCGCGAGGGCTACAGTGAAGTCGCAGTGTTGCAATCAGACTATTCTCCGGAGTTTGGCAGGGCCGGCGGCGCCGTCGTCAACATCGTTACACGCAGTGGTTCAAACGCTTTTCACGGCTCAGCGTACGACGTAATTAATAACAGCGCTTTCAATTCGCTGACCGCGAGCCAGCGAGCTGACGGCACACGAAAACCAGTTGTGGTGGAAAATACTTTCGGCTTTTCGCTCGGTGGTCCAGTAAAGAAAGACAAGCTGTTTTTCTTCGGTACCTACCAGCGCGATCTGGTTCGTTCGGTTACGGACGCCACTGTTCGCGTGCCGACGGCGGCCGGCTTTAACACGCTGCGCTCGTTGTTTCCGGCAGGTTCAAATCCCAATCTGGACCGTTATCTGAGCATTGTCGGCAATCTCCGCGGTCAACGAGAGTTATCCACTGTGGCGCTCGGCGCCGGACGCCCGGATATTGATTTTGGTGAAACGACGATCAGCGGCTCACAGCCGGTAGTGGACGATCAGTTTCTCGCGCGCGTCGACTGGACACCTACACAGAAAGATAGCCTGTCGTTTCGATACGTTTTCGATCGGCAACGTTTCAACAATCAATTTCCGACCGTCGGTTCCGGCGGCTCGCCTTTTCCAGGTTTCGAGATTGACGTTCCCAGCCTGGTCCAAAATTTTTACTTTAACTACACGCGCAACATCTCGACGAACTTAATCAATGAAGCGCGTTTTGGTTATGGGAGATTCAACGCCAACTTTGTGGGCCGCGATGGCCAGGGGGACAACGGTCCGGTCTTCTCATTCAGCGGCGCGGGACTCGGTCAGGGCATCACGTCCATCGGTTTACCTTCCGGTTTTCCGCAAGGACGACTGTTCAATAACTATCAGATACAGGACACGCTCTCGTACACGGCTGGTAACCACGTGTTTCGCTTTGGCGCAGACCTTAATATTCAGCGCGCCACTCAAGCGATACCGTTCAACTCGCGCGGTGTGCTGACGTTTGCAGGCGGCGGTGAATTCAATGCCTTTGGAAACTTCGTCGATCAGTTCTCCGGAAGAGGTCAGGGCGGCGCCTCAATTCAATTTGGTAGCCCGGTGATATTTCCCAATGCGTTTTATCAGAACTACTTCATCAACGATACCTGGCGCGTGAAAGACAACCTGACGATCAACGTCGGGCTGCGTTACGAGAATTACGGAACTCCCTTCAACGCGATTTCCTTCCCGGCGTTCGCCGGCTTCGATCAAGCGGTCGAGACGGTTCTTCGTCAGGAGCGTGACAATAACAACTTCGCGCCGCGCTTTAGCTTCGCCTATCAACCACGCGTCCTGAGTTCGTTGTTCGGAAAAGAAAAATCAGTCATTCGCGGCGGCTTTGCCGTCAACTACGACTTTTTCTTCAACAACATTCTTTCTAACACGGCGGCCACTGTCCCGAATACTTTTGGCGTCACGAATTTTGGCGCTTCGTTGCCGGCGAACACAGATCCACGTGGTATCAAAAACTTCGGCGCCGCGTCTTTGCCGGCGACCGGCACTCCCGATCCGTTCGCGACGATCAATACGATTCCGTCCAACCTCGTGAATCCGCAGACGTACGTTTATAACCTCGGCATCGAGCGTCAATTGCCGTTCAATCTCATTGCTGATGTTGCGTACGTCGGCTCTCGTGGCACGCGGCTCTTCATCAATGAACAATTGAATCCGGGTGTCGGCGGTTTCGACACATTGATCCGGCAGTTTGAGAATCGTGGTTCAGTCATCGCTCGCACGAATGGCGGCGACTCCAGCTATAACTCTCTGCAAGCGCGGCTCGACAGAGGATTCAACAATGGATTGCTGCTCCGGTTTGCGTACACCTTCTCCAAAGCGATTGATGACGTGAACAGCGAGGTCTTCGTTACCAGCGGCGGAAGCAGCGTTGGCTCGGATCCTTTTAATCGCGCAGTCGATCGAAGCAGAGCGTCTTTCGATGTGCCGCACCGGTTCGTCGCCACATTTATTTACGATATTCCTGCGTTGGCTAAACACGGGGCGGGACGTGCACTACTTGGTGGCTACTCGATTAGCGGAACGTATCAATTGCAATCCGGAAGTGTTCAAACTCCCTTTGTTGGTGGAATTGACCTGAATGGGGACGGCAGCGCTTTCAACGATCGACCCGCGATCAGCAATCCAAATGCGCCGGCTAACTCCGTTGCGTTTTCGAATTTCATTTCCGAGAACTTCGTCTCCGGCGCGAAGTCGCCGACAGGTTTCACCGATTTGAACGGGAATCCGGTGAACCTGTCGGACGTTCGCTTCGTGGTGAGTGAATCGCTTCGGACTAATCTGGCAGGTCGAAACATCCTGCGTGGACCACGCCAGAACCGGTTGGATTTGAGTATGACAAAGAAAATCGATTTCGGCTTCACTCGTCTGGAGTCGGATCACTTTGAGGTGAGATTTGATTACTTCAATGCTTTCAACACACCTCAATTCGCGCCAGGTACCGGTGACGTCACCGACACTACCTTTAACGATTTCCGATTTAATACGGGAAATCTAAACATAGGAAACGTAAACGGCGGGCGCATCGGACAGTTTCAGTTGCGATATGTTTTCTAAGATCAAAACGAATTGGCTCGTGCCGCTTCGACTTGTTATCGGCTTCGGCTTTGCGGCGCATGGTTATGCAAAGCTCAGCCGAGGTCCTGCGAGTTTCGGTCGGGTTCTGGAAGCGATGAACGTTCCAGAACCCAACCTGACCGCCTGGGTAACATCGCTTTTAGAACTCATCGGAGGCGTATGCCTAATGGCTGGTGCGTTTGTGGCGCCACTGGCATTACCGTTGGGATTGATAATGCTAACGGCGATGTTCAAGGTCCATTTTCAATACGGCTTCTCATCGATCAGGCTCAAAGCGATAACTGCCTCAGGCGCCGAGTTCGGCCCAATCGGCTACGAGCTCAATCTGCTCTACATAGCCGGATTAATCACGCTCGCGCTAAGCGCACCACCACCTCTCTCACTCGACTATTGGTTTAGACAGCGCCAACGGCGCGGGATATGAAAGCCCGGGGGTACGTTAAAGCAACGTGACCTTAAAGCTTTTTCAATCTACAATGTCGAACGTACAATTGTTAGCTCTTGAGATTGCTGACTGGCTGTGATCGAAACGCTTCTTAAACGAATAACCGTAAACCCGGAAATCTTTGGCGGTAAGCCAATAATTCGGGGTATGCGCATCTCCGTCGAACTCATACTCAGTCTGCTTGCTCAAGGAGAAACTCCTGAAACGATCCTCACGGACTACCCTGATTTAGAACCGGATGACCTCAGGGCCTGTCTTGCTTATGCTCATGCCGTAATAGCGCATGACAAGCTCGACTCCGTGCACATCTCGGGCTAATGAAATTTTTAATTGACTGCTGCGTCGGGCAGCTACTTGCTGACTGGCTTCGCCAGGAAGGACATGATGTTGTTGAATCGATTGAACTGGGATCTGATCCTGGCGATCGAGTCTTGCTTGAGTGTGCAGCTAAGGAGGCAAGGATTCTCGTCACGATTGATACAGACTTCGGCGAGTTAATCTTTCTCGAAAATTTCGCGCACACAGGTCTTATTCGACTGCCTGATGTGCCCAGCCGAGAACGCCAACTAGTGATGCAGGATCTGTTAACCCGGTACAAGTCAGAACTTGAAGACGCTGCAATTATCACGGTGCGAGGCGGCCGGATTAGAATCTCGAAAGGTCCTCAACTGAATTAACCAGCCCAATCGCCCTGAAGCTATTGCGGCTTCTCAAGCTTGAGCAAGACTCAGTTTAATCCCTCAAAGCAGAATCGCAGCAGCGATAGCCCTTCGTGAATCCGAGAGGTCGAGATCGCGCCGTAGCCGAAGAGCAGACCCGGGCGAGGTGGGCCGTCGAAAGCGAATTTCGCGAGTCGCTGGACCTGGACGCCGAGTTCAGATGCTCGGACAGCAACATCGCTGATCTGATCCACGGATGCTGAGCGAGCCAGGGCCGCTACGTGAAGTCCGGCGACTGCCGGCATAACTTCCAGATGATCCGCGAAGTCTGTGCTCAAGATCCTGGTGACTAGCTCGTGACGTTCGGTGTAGACGCGCCTTACCTTGCGGAGGTGCCGCGCAAATGCACCCTGATCGATGAACTTTGCGAGAGCTACTTGCAGGACCATCGACGTGTGCCAGTCTGTGACGTACTTCGCTTTGTGCACCGCCAGTGTGCAGCTCGGCGGCGTCGCGACGAAACCCAAGCGTAGCGTCGGCAATAACGTCTTCGAGAACGATCCGATGTAGATAACCCGACCCGATGCATCGATCGTGTGAAGTGGCTCGACCGGCCGCCCTGCGAAACGAAACTCGCTGTCGTAGTCGTCTTCAATGATCGCGGCATTAACACGATCAGCCCAGTCCAGCAACGCGAGTCGCCGCGGCAAAGACATCGTCACTCCGAGCGGATACTGGTGCGACGGCGTCACGTACACCAGTCGCGCATTCCGCGGTAATTGGTCCACCACTATTCCTTCGTTGTCGACAGGCACGCCGCGCACCGCCGCGCCCAGTGATTGAAAAAGAAATCTGGGTGGGTGATAGCCCGGATCTTCAACGGCAACTCGATCTCCCGCAGACAGCAGCGCGCGCGCAACGAGATCGAGCGACTGCTGCGCGCCACTCGTGATCGTTATGTCGTCAGCGGAAACCTGCACACCACGGGAAACGCCGATGTGTCGTGCAATCGCTTCGCGCAAACCACGATGTCCCGCTGGCTCTGCATACACTCCACCGGCAACGGCTTCGGAACGCAGTGCACGAACAACGAGCCGCCGCCACGTCTCGTGAGGAAACAGAGATGCGTCGGGAAGACCGGTACGAAAGTCAAACTGCGCCGGCTTGTCGAAAGCCCTCGACAGTGTGATCGAATCCCACACTGCGCGTGGCTGCAGCAATCCATCAACCGGAGGCGTCTTCCCTTCCTTCGGCGTGCGAACAAGTTGGTTATTAACGTACGTACCCGCCCCGATACGTGAGACAACGAAGCCCTCGCCGGCGAGGCGGTCGTACGCTTCGGTGACCGTAGTCCGCGAAACCTCGAGCGATTGCGCCAGATCGCGGCTCGCAGGCAGGCAATCACCCGGTCGCAAACGGCCGTCGCCAATCGCATTCCGTATCTGGCGATAGATCTCACCGCTCAGGTTCTTTCGGCCAATGAGATTTACCTGAAAGTCCATCGGGCTTGCAGTGTAGCTCATCAAAATTGGACTGGTCAAAATTGTCAGAATTGGTTATTGCGCCAGTCCGATTTTGCGTGTACTTTGCGCCGAATGGAAGAGATTTCAGCAGCGCATCGAGCACCGGCATTCGTGTCGGTGCTCGCTGGCGGACTGGTCGCGGGCACGCTGGATATCACTTATGCGTGTGTATTTTGGGCGCTAAGGGCAGGCACGCCACCGCAGCGTATTTTTCAGTCGGTTGCAAAAGGCGTACTTGGACCATCCACATTCAAAGGTGGTGCGGCGACCGCGGCGCTGGGTCTCTTCCTGCATTACTTCATCGCTACGGCAATGGCATTTACGTTTTACATCTTCGCACGGCGCTGGACCGCGCTCGTGGAGCGACCTTTAATGTTCGGGGCTGCTTACGGGCTCGTGCTTTATGGTGTGATGAACTACATAGTCGTGCCGCTCTCGTTGGCGCGTGGCGGCGGTTCGGGTGGAGCGCTGTGGGTCGGACTCAGCATCGTGGTCCATATGCTGTTGGTCGGAGTTCCGATCGCACTGTTTGCACGCAGGGCAATTTACCAGCCTTGAAACTTATCAACGCGAAAGTCAGTATTAATCATGCGTGAACATTATCAAAACTGCCATTCGCGTTTTCGCAGTAACCATTCTCTACTTCGTCTGCTTTGCGGTCATTTCAGGGGCGCTGCTTGCACCCGCGTCTGAGCAATCCGCGCCTGCGGAAACCGGCGCAACACTCCTCGCTCTGTTCCTCGTTAGTTTGATAAACGCAGCGGTCTGGTCCTACGTCATATTCCGTTCGCGATGGACCAGCGGGAGACTGATTCTCACAATCTTCTTCATATTTTTTGGCGTGAGCACTGTGATGCCTCAGATCGAGAGTGCTTACTTCATCACACGTCTACCGCCGGGCATGCTGCCGCGTCTTTTTCTCGCCGGACTGATTATGGCGGCAACCTTTGCTCCGTTAGCCGTGTTGATTCTCGGAAAAGCTAAACGTTCAACAAACGAAACTTTGCCTCTGAGGATCTCGCCTGCGAAGTTATTGTTGATTGTCGTTGCTTACGTCGTTCTCTATTTCACTTTCGGCTACTTTATCGCGTGGAAGAATCCGGCAGTGCGGGCCTATTACGGTGGAAGCGATCCGGCCGGCTTCATCTCTCACATAACAAGTCTGGTACGTAGCGAGCCCTCACTTTTTCTGCTGCAAGCTGTGCGTGCCTTAATGTGGACCGCCATCGCCGTGCCTGTGATAAAGATGATGAAAGGCGAGTGGTGGGAACGCGGTTTCGCAGTCGCGCTTCTCTTCGCCGTCATGACCTCGCAACTCTTACTACCCAATCCCCTCATGCCCGACGAGGTCCGCATGGCCCACCTCCTGGAAACAGCGACTTCCAATTTCCTGTTCGGCTGGTTAGTAGTGCTGATCCTGCGAGGGAACAGCCATGGACCATGGACTCTCTGAAACGCCAGTTCCTAATCCCGCTGGCAACTGAATCAAACTGCCATTCTC
>Ga0307411_10000765_pt1 | contig 11898 bp, 9 predicted proteins | sample DK1Ometagenome_2_FD_203712 | JGI IMG/M metagenome (GOLD analysis project Ga0307411, IMG submission 203712) | Maize rhizosphere microbial communities from greenhouse at UC Davis, California, United States - DK15-O-1 | ecosystem: Host-associated > Plants > Roots > Rhizosphere > Soil | place: USA...
GACGTCGCCGCGGCGCGCGGCGCGGTCTCCTACTCGGCGGGCGCGGCGTCGCGGCGCACGGACGGCATCCTCGCCTTCAACAACGACTACCGCAACGACGCGCTGGGCGGCCAGCTCCGCTTCGCCCTGGGCGCTGCCGACGTCCAGCTCTCCACCCGCTACAACGCCTCCGAGTATCACTTTCCGACCGACTTCGCCGGCGCGGTCACGGACAGCAACCAGTTCACTCGCGAGCGGCGCCTGTCGAGTGGGGTCGACGCCGGCTACCGCTTCGGTCGCGCGCTCTCGACGCGGCTGCTCCTCACCGACAACCGCTCCAGCCGCCTCTCCGACAACGCCCCCGACAGCCCGGGTGACAGTGCCGGCTTCTACTCGCGCGACGACGCCGACCGCTACCGGCGCGGCGCCGACGCGCGGCTCGACGCGCGGCTGCGGCCCGGCGCCCTCGTCACTGTCGGAGCCGCCTACGAGGCGGAAGGGGAGGCGAGCCGCGGGACCTCCGCCTTCGGCGCCGCGCCGCTGCCGGCCACCTCGTTCCACGAGCGGCGCGTCAACCGTGCGGCGTACGCTCAGACCGTGCTCGAGGCGCACGACCGCGCGACGCTCGCCCTTGGCGGCCGCTACGACGACAACGGCAGCTTCGGGATCTTCCGCACCGGCCGCGCAGCGCTCTCGATCGCCCTCACGGGCCGGCTGCGCGTCCGGGCCGCGGCGGGCAACGCGTTCAAGGAGCCGGCGTTCGCCGAGGTCTTCTCGACGGCGTTCGCCACGGGCAATCCCGCCCTGCGCCCCGAGCGGTCGCGCAGCGTCGAGGCCGGGCTCGAGGCGACCGTGGCCGGCGCCGTCACGCTCGGCGCGACGTGGTTCAGCCAACGCTTCGACGACCTCGTGCAGTTCGTGCCGTCCGACCCCGCGAGCTCGGCGCTCCTACCGAATTACTTCAACCTCGCGTCGGCGAAAGCCGCCGGCGTGGACGTCGAGCTGCGCACGCGCCCGCTCGCCGGCGTCTCGGCGGCCGCGCAATTCGGCTACGTCGCGACTCGCGTCCTCGACGCCGGCACGGGCGCCTCGGGGACGTTCGTCGCTGGCGACGCGCTCCTTCGGCGCCCGACGCGCACGGCGAGCGCGACCCTCACCTACGCGCGAGCGCACGGCAGCTCGCTCGCCACGACGGTGAGCCACGTCGGCAGCCGCTCCGACCGGGACTTCTCGGCCTTTCCGGCGCGCGCCGTGACTCTCTCCGCGTACACCACGCTCGACCTCGCCGCGGCGCTCGCCCTGCCGCTCCCACGCTCCAGTCCCTCGCTCGCCCTCACCGTGCGGGCCGAGAACGCGCTCGGGCGGCGCTACCAGTCGGTCTACGGCTACGACGCGCCGCGGGCGGTAGTGCTCCTCGGGGCCAGACTGACGGTACCAGAGTAGCCCTCCGCCCGGCCGCTCCATCGGGGCCGTAAGCGGTTCACGGCGAGCGTTCACCGTTCGCGGTGAGGCAGCGGGTCAACCGTGAACGGCGAACGGTAAACCCTCTACCGATCCGGCCGAGTGCCGAGAGCCGGCGTTATCTTTCACGCATGCCTCTGCTCGCCACCGACGCGATCGTCCTCCACGCCTTCGATTACATGGAGACGTCGCGGATCCTGCGCCTCGTGACGCGCGAGGCGGGGGTCCAGTCGGCGCTCGCCAAGGGCGCGCGGCGAGCGCAGCGGAAGTACGGCAGCGCGCTCGACCTGTTCGCCGAGGGCGCCGCGCAGCTGTACACCAAGGAGGGCAGGGACCTGCACACGCTCTCGTCCTTCGACGTCACGCGCGCACGCCCCGAGCTCGCCGAGGACCTCGGCCGGTTCACGGGCGCGGCCGCGATCGCCGAGCTGACGCTGCGCTTCTCCCCGCGCGACGAGTCGCACCCGTCGCTCTACGACGCCGTCGTCGCGGTCCTCGACGCGCTCGGTGCCGCGGAGCCCGGCCGCGCGCGCGAGGTCGGGGTCGCCGGCACGTGGCGACTGATCGCCGAGCTGGGATTCACGCCCGCGCTCGACGCGTGCAGCGTCTGCCACGCGGACGTCCCGCGCGACGAGCCGGCGATGTTCAGCCACCCCGCCGGCGGCGTGCTCTGCGCGCGCTGCGCGCGCACCGTGCCGGGCAGCCGCGTCGTTCCGGCCGCGGCGCGCGACTCCCTGCGCGCCTGGCTCGGCGCCCTCCCCCACCCGCTGGGCGACGACGCGCAGGCCCGCGCGCACCAGCGGCTGCTGCGCGAGTTCGTCGCCGAGCACCTCAACGACGGCCGGCCGCTGCGCGCCTTCGAGCTCTGGGAGACGGATCGCTGGGGGACGGCGCCTCGTCTCGCCGCGCCGTGATCCTCGGCACCGCCGGTCACATCGACCACGGCAAGACGTCGCTCATCCAGGCGCTCACCGGCGTCGACACCGACCGGCTGCCCGAGGAGCGCCGCCGCGGGATCACGATCGAGCTCGGCTTCGCTCCGCTCGTGCTTCCCGCCGTCGGCACGGTCGGCGTCGTGGACGTCCCCGGGCACGAGGCGTTCGTCCGCACGATGCTCGCCGGCGCGACGGGCGTGGACCTCGCGCTGCTCGTCGTCGCCGCCGACGAGGGCGTGATGCCGCAGACGCGCGAACACGTCGCCATCCTCTCGCTGCTCGGGGTGCGCGGTGGGGTCGTCGCGCTCACCAAGCGCGACCTGGTGGACGACGAGTGGGCCGAACTCGTCGTCGAGGACGTGCGCGCCCTGCTTGCCGGCACGCCGCTCGCGGGCGCCCCCATCGTTCCGACGTCGGTCGTCTCCGGCGCCGGCCTCGACGCGCTGCGCGAGGCGATCGCCGACGCCGCGCGCCGCGTCCCGGAGCGCAACGGCGCCGACCTGTTTCGCATGCCGGTGGACCGCGCGTTCTCCGTGCGCGGCACCGGCACGGTCGTCACCGGCACGGTGTGGAGTGGACGCCTGGCGCGCGAGGCGACCGTTCGCATCCTGCCGGGCGGGCGGACGGCGCGCGTCCGCGGCGTGCAATCCCACGGTGAGGCGTTCGACGCCGCGCCGGCCGGCCGCCGCGCCGCCGTCGCCCTCGCCGGCGTGGAGGTCGCCGACGTGCCCCGCGGTGCGGTGCTCGTGAGCGACGAGAGCTGGCGCGAGTCGCGGGCGCTGCGCGCCGACGTCGCCCTGCTCGACGAAGTGACGCAGCCGCTGCGGCCGCGCACGCGCGTCCGCTTCCACCTCGGCACGCTCGACGTCGGTGCCCGCGTCGTCTCGGCGGGCGGGCCGCTCGCGCCGGGCGAGCGGAAGCCGGCGCGCGTCGTGCTCGACGAGCCGGTCGTCGCTCGGGCCGGCGACCGCTTCGTGCTCCGCTCGGCGTCGCCCGTGGCCACGATCGGCGGCGGGGTCGTCACCGACCCGACGCCCCACTTCCGTCGCGTGCGGCCGTGGCCCGCCGACGCCGCCGACGCCGCGACGCGCCTCCCGCTGCTCCTCGCCGAGGGGGCCGGCCACGGCGTCGAGCGCCGCTCGCTCGCCGTGCGGCTCGGCCTCGCCCCGGGCGACGCCGAGCTGCTGGCCGAGCGCGCGGTGGCTGACGGCGACGCCGTGCCGATCGGTGGCCGGCTCTTCGGCCGGCGCGTCGTGGACGGCGCGGTCGCCCGCCTCGCGGCGCTCGTTGCCGCGCACCACGTGCGGGCGCCCCTCGAGCCGGGCGCGTCGCTCCAGGCCGTGCGCAGTCAGCTCGCCGGCTCGCCGGAGCTGGTCGAGGAGGTGGTGCGCCGCGCCGTCGCGGGCGGGGAGGTGGAGTCGGACGGCGGGACAGTGCGCGCCCGCGGCTGGACGCCGCGCCCCTCGGCGGGCGAGGAGCGGCTGCGCGAGCGCCTCGCCGAGCGGATCCGGGCCGCGGGGCACGAGCCGCCCAGCGTCGCAGAGCTCGTCTCCGAGAGCGGCCCGGTGGCGCCCGCACTCCTGCGACTGCTCGAGCGCTCGGGGGAGATCGTCGCCGTGGAGCCCGAGCGCTACTACGCCGCCGGCGCCCTTCGGGAGATGCTCGACGCGCTGCGCCGATCGGCCGAGGAGGGGCGCGAGTACTCGCCGGCGGAACTTCGCGACGCACTCGGCGTCTCACGGAAGTACCTCATCCCGTTTCTCGAGTACTGCGACCGCGTCGGCGTGACCCGTCGGCGGGAGGGTGGGCGGGTGGTGGTGGGTCGGCGCGGGGCGGGAAACGGCGGCACGTAGTTCGCGATTGTCGGGTTTTCGATTGCTTGACATCCCCCGACCGCAATCCTATGTTCGCGGCGAAGGGACCACCCGTCCACCCATCGGCAACTTCGCATCAGGAGCCACCGACTCGCACCCTACTTAGTCAGTTCGGAGAAGGCACATGAAGCTCGGATGGGCAGCACTCGCGACAGTGCTCGTCCTCAGTGCGTTCAGGCCCAGTGCCGCGGCGGCTCAGCAGAGTAGTCCACCCACTCCGCCACCTCGCGAGCGCCAGGGCGGGTTCGGGCTCGGCCAGAACTACCCGAACCCGTTCAACCCGGAGACACGCATCCCGTTCACGGTCGGCGACGCGCCGACCTGCACGGACCCGGCGCGGCAATACCGGGTCACCCTCCGCATCTACAACCTGCTCGCGCAGGTCGTGGCCGTACCGGTGCTTCAGGGGGGGGCGGGAGATGTCGCCGGCGGGCAGCCGCTCGAGAACGTCATGCTCTCGTGCAAGCAGTACACGGCGTACTGGAACGGGAAGTATCAGAACAGCGACCGCGAGGTGGCGTCGGGGATTTACCTCTATCGCCTCGAGGTCGACGGACGCGCTGTCGTCAAGAAGATGATTGTCATGAAGTGAGGCGGCACGCCACCGCGCTCGCTGGCAATGCAACGCCCCGGCCTCGCCGGGGCGTTGCGCGTTTGCGCCCGCGCGCGCGCGACGCTAACGTCTCGGGGCGGGGGCGGCGTCGGTCGCCGCCGGCGGGCGCCCGACGGACGGCGGGACGGGGCGGGGGAGCAGGCCGGGGGCGCCGGTGGCGGCGCTGTCGATCGCCGCGAACAGTTCCTGGGCGCGCTTCGGGTCGTCGGCCAACGCCGCCGCGGCGCGCTCGAGCTGGACCCGGGTGAGGCCTCGTCTTTGCAGCACCGCCGCGCGCGCCGACGCCCGCGCCGCGCTGTCGGTCGTCGTCGCCGCCGAGGCGTCCAGCCGGCGGAGCTCGGCCATCGTCGCCACGAAGGCCGAGTCGCTCACTCCCTCGATGATCTCCGCCCGGCGCCGGCAGCCGCCGGCCGGCGCGATCGCCGTCAGCATCAACGCCAGCACCAGAGTGAATCTCTGAGTCACCGTCGCAGGAGTCGCGTTCGTCGGTCGCATGGGGCGGCAACGCTATCGGCGGTCGGCGCGCCCGTCAAGCGCGCCGCCGCGTGCGGTACGCCGGAGGGCCCCCGGTGACCGCCGGTTCGCGCGGCGGCGTCCCGCCCTCGTCGCCGCTCATCCCGACCTCGACCGGCACCTTTCCGACCGCCGGCGCGGCGCCCCGTCAGGAGTTCGGCGACGTCGGCGGGCGCTTCATCGGGCGTGGGCGGCTGGCGATCCGCTCGGCGTACTGGCTCGCCTGGCTCGTCTTCTCACGCCGTGCCGCAGTCAGCTCGGGCGTCGAGCGCGAGCTGCAGGGCCTGGGCCTCGGCGCACTTCGCCTCGTACTCGGCGCGTCGCTGCTCGCCGGCCTGATCGTCACCTTCCAGGTCGCCTACCAGCTCAAGCAGTACAGCGCCGAGATCATGAGCGCGCGCGCCATCGGCTGGTTCGCGGCGCGCGAGCTGGGGCCGCTCGTCGCCGCCCTGCTCGTCGTCTCGCGCAGCGCCGCGGCGATCGCCGGCGAGTTCGCGTCCATGGCGGCGAACGCCGAGCTCGACGCCCTGCGCGCGATGGGGCTCGACCCGGTGAAGTACCTCGTCGCGCCGAAGCTCGCCGCGCTCCTCATTTCGCTCCCCGCGCTCACCATCCTCTCCGACGCGATGATCGCCGCCGGCGGCTGGATCGGGACGACGGCGTTCCTCGGCTACAGCTCGGGCGTCTTCGTCGAGCAGTTCCAGTCGGCGCTCGGCGTGCGCGACATCGTCATCGGGCTCGGCAAGTCGGTCATCTTCGCCGTCATCATCGCCATCGTCGCCGCCGACGAAGGGCTGAGCGTGGAGCGGCACGTGACCTCGATCGGTGCCGCGGCGACCCGCGCCGTCGTCTACTGCATGATCGGCGTGCTCGGCGCCGACACGCTCGTCAACGCCGTCTTCTACTTCATCCCGGGGCTTGTCTGACGTGGACGCGGCACACGCCGACTCCGCCCGCTTCGCCGCCGCCAGCGCGGCGACCGTGCCGCCGGCCCTCGAGGTGCGCCACCTCACGGGCCCGGCCGGCGCCCCCGTCATCCACGACGTCAGCCTCGCCGTCCCCCGCGGACGCACCCACCTCGTGCTCGGGCCGATCCACAGCGGCAAGTCGCTCCTCATGCGCCACATCGTCGGGCTGGAGTGCGCCCAGCACGGGACGATTCTCGTCGAGGGGGAGCCGTACGACGCGACGGGTGCGCCGGAGCCCGTCCTGCGGCGAATGCGCACCCGAATCGGCGTCATCTTCGAGGGGTCGGCGCTCTTCACGCGGCTGAGCGTGCTCGAGAACGTGGAGCTCCCGCTCCTCGAGCACACGGCCGCCTCGCCCGCCGAGGCGCGCGGCGCGGCCCGCGAGCTGCTCGACGAGGTCGGCCTCCGCGCGGACTCCGAGCTGACGCCGCTCCAGCTCGGGCGCCTCGAGCGGCGCCGCGTCGCCCTCGCTCGCGCGCTCGCCCTCCGTCCGCCCGTCGTCCTCCTCGACGAGCCGACGCACGGCCTCGACTCCCACTCCGCCCAGCTGTTCGACGAGACGCTGGCGCGGCTGCAGGACGACGAAGGGTTCGCCCTCATGCTTTTTTCCCACGAGGTGCGCCACGCCTACGGGCGCGCAGAGTCCATCGCCGTGATGTCGGACGGCGTCGTCGTCGAGCAGGGGCCGCGCGAGGCGCTCCTCCAGAGCGACCATGAGGTGATCCGCCGCCTCCTCCGCCGCCGCGAGCGCGAGCGCGCCTGACCGATGGCCGCCACCCGCGTCAGACCCGACGACCCGCGGCTCGGCATCGCCGCCTTTCTCGCCGCGACCGTGCTCGTCCTCGCGGCGCTCGTCGCGTACGCGCGCAACCCGGCGCTGTTCGCCCGCGGACGCGAGTACCAGGCGCGCTTCGAGAGCGTCGCTGGCCTCAACCCGGGCGACGAGGTCCGCTACGGCGGCCTCCCCGTGGGCTCCGTCACTTCGATCGACCTCGACACCGGCGAGGCGACGCGGATCGTCGTCCGCTTCCGGGTCCGCAAGCGCGCCCCCGTGCGCACCGACACCCGCGCCTCGATCACCCAGCTCGGGCTGCTCGGCGAGCCGTACCTCAACCTGCGGCCCGGCTCGGCCGACGCACCACCGATGCCGATCGGCGGCACGCTCCCGAGCGAAGACAACCTGAGCTTCCAGGACGCGATGACGCAGCTCGCGCGCTTCTTCGAGCACAGCGACACGCTGTTCGCCGGTGTGCAGCGCTTCTCGGCGACGAACCCCTGGGAGCGCCTCGACCGCACCCTTACGCGGTTCGAGGACCTGCTCGTCAGTACCGGGCGCAACGCGGACCGCGTGGCGGCACGCCTCGACACGGCGAGCCTCCAGCTGTCGAGCGTCCTCGCCCACACCGACCGCCTCATCGGCTCGATCGACTCCACCGTGAAGCAGGCCGGGCCCGGCGTGGGGCAGGCGCAGCGCGAGGCGCTCGCCACGTTGCGCGAGACCCGCGCGCTCGTCGCCGACGTCCGCGGCGCCCTCCAGCAGGGCGGCGGCGTGGACCAGCTCATGCGAGACCTCGCCATCGCGACCGACAACCTGGCGCGGCTCTCGACGCGCCTCGAGCGCGACCCGACGAGCGTCCTCAAGCGTCGCGCCCTCCCCAAGAAGACCGCCGGTCCACCTCTCCGTGATTAGTCGTTCCGCCCGCGCCGCGCTCGGCGCCGCGCTCGTCGTTGTCGCCGCGCTGCCCGCCGCGTGCATTCGCGGCACGATCCCCTCGCGCGAGCTCTACCGACTCGCCCTCGCGCCGGCCGACTCGGCGCCCGTGCTCCCCGTCCCGGCTCCGTCCCCGAGGCTCGTCGGAACGCTCGGCATCTCACCCTACATCACGGCAGGGATCTACGCCGAGCCGGCCATCGCCTACCGCATCGGCGACTCGGAGTACGGCACCTACCCGTCGCGAGAGTGGGCGCTGCCGCTCTCGCAGATGCTCGGCGTGCTCACCGAGGAGGTGCTGCGGCGCCGCCCGCTGACGGCGGGGCCGGCGATCTACAACCCGCCGTCGCTGCGCTCGCAGACCTACCTTTGGCGCGGCCGCGTGCGGCGCTTCGAGGAGGTGAACCGCGGCAAGGTCGTCTCGGCCTCCGTCTCGGTGGACGCGAGCATCCTGCGCACCGCCGACGACTCGGTCGTCTGGTCGGGCTCGGCGAGTCGCGAGCGACTGGTCTCCGGGTCGACGATGACCGACGTCGTCCGCACCCTCTCCGATCTGGCGACCGAGACTGTGTCCGAGCTCGTCCTCCAGGCCGATCAGGGGCTCCAGCAGCGCCCCGCCGCAACGGCGGAGCGGTCGGGGGGCGGCGCGCCGCGCTGACCGTCCGGTCCGCTCGAAGGTGTCATAAGGGCAAGGCCGGTGGGCACCGGCCTTGCCCTTTTCCGTGCGCGGTGGGTGAGTATGGGCTGCTTCGTGCGCGCCCGGCCCTCGGCCGCCTGTCGTCGCGGAGGCGCCGGCTCGCCCTGCGTTCACCTCGTTCTCGACCAGCGATCCATGATCACTCCCGACCGGCTGACCGTGAAATCGTCGGAGGCCCTGACCGAGGCCGTCGCGCTCGCGCGCCGGGCCGGCAACCCGGTCGTCCACGACGTGCACCTCCTCCTCGCCCTGCTATCGCAGGACGAGGGAATCGTCGTTCCCGTCCTCCAGAAGCTCGGCGTCTCCGTGAGCGCACTGCGCGAGGCCGCCGAGCGCGAGGCGGCGCGCTATCCGCGCCAGACGGGCGCCGACCCGAACCTCTCCCGCGAGCTGAACCAGGTCCTCGACCGCGCCGACGAGACGGCGCGCGCGATGGGAGACGAGTACGTCTCCACCGAGCACCTGCTGCTCGCACTCTCCGACGTGAAGGGGAGCGAGAGCCGCACCCTGCTCACCGGCGCCGGGGCGACGCGCGACGCGCTCGCCGACGCGCTCAAGGCCGTGCGCGGCGCGCACCGCGTCACCGACCAGACGCCCGAGAACCAGTACCAGGCGCTCCAGAAGTACACCCGCGACCTCACCGACGCCGCGCGGCGCGGCAAGCTCGACCCCGTGATCGGTCGCGACGAGGAGATCCGCCGCGTCATCCAGGTGCTGTCGCGCCGCACCAAGAACAACCCGGTGCTGATCGGCGAGCCCGGCGTCGGCAAGACGGCGATCGTCGAGGGCCTCGCCCAGCGCATCGTGAACGGCGACGTCCCCGAAGGCCTCAAGAACAAGCAGCTCCTCTCGCTCGACCTCGGCTCGCTGATCGCCGGCGCCAAGTTCCGCGGCGAGTTCGAGGAGCGCCTCAAGGCGGTCCTCAAGGAGCTCACCGAGGGCGAGGGGCGCTTCATCGTCTTCATCGACGAGATGCACACCCTCGTCGGCGCGGGGAAGGCCGAGGGCTCGATGGACGCCGGAAACATGCTCAAGCCGATGCTGGCGCGCGGCGAGCTGCACGTCGTCGGCGCGACGACGCTCGACGAGTATCGCAAGCACGTCGAGAAGGACGCCGCGCTCGAGCGCCGCTTCCAGCCGGTCTACGTCGGCGAGCCGACGGTCGAGAACACGATCGCCATCCTGCGCGGCCTCAAGGAGCGCTACGAGGCGCACCACGGCGTGCGCATCACCGACGGCGCCGTGGTCGCCGCGGCGACGCTCTCCCACCGCTACATCGGCGATCGGTTCCTGCCCGACAAGGCGATCGACCTCCTCGACGAGGCGGCGTCGCGGCTGCGTATCGAGATCGACTCGCTGCCGCAGGAGATCGACGAGGTCGAGCGGCGCGTGATGCAGCTCGAGATCGAGCGTCGCGCTCTCCAGAAGGAAAAGGACCCGGCGTCGGTCGAGCGGCTGCGGACGCTGGAGCGCGACCTCGCCGAGCTCAAGGAGCGCGCGTCGGCGATGAAGGCGCAGTGGCAGCAGGAGAAGGAGACGCTCGGCGCCGTCGGCAAGATCAAGCAGGAGATCGACGCGGCGCGCGTCGAGGCCGAGCAGGCGCAGCGCACGGGGGATCTGGGACGCGCCGCCGAGATCACCTACGGGCGGATCCCGCAGCTCGAGCAGCAGATGCGTGAGGCGGAGCGCAAGCTCTCCAGCGCCGACGGCCGCCCGCAGTTCCTGAAGGAAGAAGTGTCGGAGGACGACATCGCCGAGGTGGTCGCCCGCTGGACCGGCATTCCCGTGTCTCGGATGATGGAGAGCGAGCGCGAGCGCCTGACGAAGCTCGACCAGGAGCTGTCGCGCCGCGTCATCGGGCAGGACGAGGGCGTGCGCGCGGTGGCCAACGCCGTCCGTCGCTCGCGGGCCGGCCTGCAGGACCCCAACCGCCCGATCGGGTCGTTCATCTTCCTCGGCCCCACCGGCGTCGGGAAGACCGAGACGGCGCGCGCCCTCGCCGAGTTCCTGTTCGACGACGAGCAGGCGATGGTGCGCATCGACATGTCCGAGTACATGGAGAAGCACGCCGTGGCGCGCCTCATCGGGGCGCCGCCGGGCTACGTCGGCTTCGAGGAGGGCGGGCAGCTCACCGAGGCGGTGCGCCGCCGCCCGTACTCCGTGATCCTGTTCGACGAGGTCGAGAAGGCCCACCCCGACGTCTTCAACGTCCTGCTCCAGATCCTCGACGACGGGCGGCTGACCGACGCGCAGGGGCGGACGGTGGACTTCCGCAACACCGTCATCATCATGACCTCGAACATCGGTAGCCACTTCATCCTCGAGCACGGCTCGCGCGACTGGCCGCTCGTCGAGACGCAGGTCACGGCCGCACTCCGCCAGCACTTCCGTCCGGAGTTCCTCAACCGGGTGGACGACATCATCATCTTCCGCCCGCTCGGCGAGCCGGAGCTGGAGCGCGTGATCGAGCTGCAGCTCAAGCGGCTCGAGCGGCTCCTCGCGGACCGCAAGCTGACGATCGACATCACCCCGGAGGCGAAGCGCGCGATCGCGACCGAGGGCTACGACCCGGCGTTCGGCGCGCGCCCGCTGAAGCGCGCCATCCAGCGAATGCTCCAGAACCCGCTCGCGATGGCGGTCCTCGAGGGGCGGTTCGCCGAGGGCGACCACGTCCTCGTGGGCGTCGGGCCCGACGGCCAGCTCACCTTCGAGCGGGCCGGCGCCGAGCGCCCGGAGCCGGCCGGCGTGGCGTGACGCGCCGGCGCGACCCCCAGCACCCCGAGGGCAGGGCAGAGCGGGGCGCGCGCCGGTGAGCGTGCCATGGGTGCTGCGTGCGGACGAGGCGTGGATGCGCGAGGCGCTCGCCGAGGCGCAGCAAGCGGCCGCGGCCGGGGAGGTGCCCGTGGGGGCGGTCGTCGTCCACGACGGGCACGCCATCGCCGCGGCCGCCAACCGGACGCTGCGCGACCGGGACCCCACCGCCCACGCCGAGTGCCTCGCGCTGCGCGCCGCGGCGGCAGCGATCGGCGGCTGGCACCTCGGCGGCACCACGCTCTACGTGACGCTCGAGCCGTGCGCGATGTGCGCCGGAGCGCTCGTCCTCGCCCGCGTGGACCGCGTCGTCTTCGGCGCCTGGGACCCCAAGGC
>Ga0307411_10000766_pt1 | contig 11895 bp, 7 predicted proteins | sample DK1Ometagenome_2_FD_203712 | JGI IMG/M metagenome (GOLD analysis project Ga0307411, IMG submission 203712) | Maize rhizosphere microbial communities from greenhouse at UC Davis, California, United States - DK15-O-1 | ecosystem: Host-associated > Plants > Roots > Rhizosphere > Soil | place: USA...
GGATGTAGGGGCAACACCAGCCACGCAGACCGGGGCGGTTGCTGGTTGCTGGTTCCTGGTCACTAGTAACGGCGAACCCCGGGACGCTCCGCGTGGCGTCCCGGGGTTTCTCGCTTCTACCAGTAACCAGCAACCAGTGACCACCCGGTGGTCAGTGGCCGTTCAAGGCGCCGCCCGTCTCACCGGATCTCCGCCCGCCCCAGCGCCGCGCGTACCGCTTCGCGCATGGCGACGAGGGCCTCGTCGCGGGCGGCGGGGGAGTCGTCGCGGACGTGGAGCTCGATGCCGTCGGCGACGGGGAGGCGGCGCCAGGCGAAGGGGCGCTGCTCGTCCTCGCGGGCGCGCGTCGTGTCGGCGCCGGCGCCGAGGGCAGGGGCGAGCGACTGGGCGAGCCGGCGCTCGAGGGCGTCGCCGGTGACCTGCTGCATCTCCTGCTTGATCGCGTCGAGCGTCTGCCCTTCGCGCTGGCGGACCTTGATGGCGAGAAGCTGGAGGAAGTGGCGGTAGTTGTAGGTGGCGGACGTCCCCGTCCCTTCGGGTCGATCGAGGAGGCCGTTGGCGACGTAGAAGCGCACCGAGCGCGCGCTCGGCGCGGCGCGCGCCGAGGCGTTGGTGGGACGCATCCCGGCCGCGTCCACGAGGGCGGTCACGTGAGCGGCGAGGCCTCGCGCATTCCACGGCGCGTGGCGGGCGTGGGCGCGGAGGAGGGGGACGGGAGATTCTGCCATGGTGGGAACAATAACACGACAGTGACGCGAAACTAGGGCACTAGGGACCGCGAGACTGGCGACTGCTCGGGGTACTGCGCGGGTCTCGGGTGTCGGGGTGCCCGCTCATCCCGAGAGCGTAGCCCGAGGGATCGCTCGACGCGTACAGCGATCCCTCGCTGGCGCTCGGCATGACCGCGAAGGGGACCAGTCGCCGACATCCACCACCCGACACCCAGCACTGCGTCGTGCCCCCGCCCCCGCAGTCGCTCAACCCCTCCAGCCCTAGCCCCTCGCGGTTTCCTCTTGCTCCGCTTTGGCGAGGAACCCGCTCACCACCTCGTTGAACTCGTCGGGGCGCTCGTCGTGGGGGAGGTCGCCAGCGGGGGAGAAGATCACCGGCTCGAAGTCCGGCTTGAGGGAGAGGAAGCTGCGCATCTCCTCGACGGGGGCCATGCGTGCCTGCTCGCCCCAGGCGAGGAGCGCCGGCTGGACGAGTCGGCGGAGGGCGTCGCGCACGTCAATGTTGAGCTGCTGGCCGACGAAGGCGGCCGGGGCGTGCTTCGCGCCGGGCTGGTGGGCGGCGCGGTAGTAGACGTCCACCATCGCGTCGGTGACGAGGGCGTCGTCGGCATACGACGTCTCGAGGAAGGCGCGGATCGAGCGGTGGGTGACGAGCCCGTTGTAGACCGCGGTGCCGACGACCGGCGTGTCCACGGCGATCCGCGCGAAGTCGCCGCTGGCGCGCGCGTTCCGGTTGAGGCGCATGATCCCCGTCGGCCCGACGAGGACGAGGGCGGGGAATCGCCCGGGGTCGCGGGCGCCGAGCACGATCGCGTAGGCGCCGGAGAGCGAGCTGGCGACGATGGCACAGGGGGCGGCGACGACCTGGCGCACGAAGTCGGAGAGCAGGCCGAGGAAGAGCGCGGTCGTGTAGCGCAGCGTCGGGCGATCGGAGCGGCCGAAGCCGAGCAGGTCGATCGTGAAGACGGTGTGGGCGAGCGCCAGCGGCTCGACGTTCTGGCGCCACTCGTAGGAGGAGGCGGCGGCGTGGACGCCGTGCACGAGGAGGACGGCCGGGCCCTGCCCGCGGCGGGTGTAGGCGACGCGGTGGCCGCGCCACTCGAACCACCCCTCGGTGCCGCCGATGAGGTTCTCGAGCGGGCCGACGTCGCGGCTCGCGAGGTGGTTGAACGCCGCCGCCGCGCCGACCGCCGCGCCGCCGCCCATCAGAAGTTTGCGCCAGTTCATTCGAGATTCGAAAAATGTCGGGGTGGGTGTGGGCTGTGGGGCGTAGGGCGTGAGACGTGAGAGGGGCCGGCCGTCTCACCTCTCACGCCGTTCGTGGTCCGTCCACACCCCACACCCGACACCCCTCTTCTTCCGCGATTGCGATCGCGACGCGCCGACCCCACTATCCCACCCATGCTGCTCGAGGCTCGCAAGCGGCCCACGCTGGAGCACGTCTACGCCCATTACGGGCGACGGCTCCTGCGGCGAAACTTCGCCAGGGTGTGGCTCGCCGGGGAGCCCTGGCCGGCGGGAGACGCGCCGACGATCGCCTTCCTCAACCACAGCGCGTGGTGGGACCCGATCGTGACGCTCTTCCTGTCGCACGACCTGTTCCGGCGCGACGGCTACGGGATCATGCAGGGGGCGCAGCTGCGCCGCTATCCGTTCTTCCGGCGCATCGGCTGCTTCGGGGCGAGCGAGGAGAATTTCGAGGACGCCCGCGCGCTCTCGCTCTACGCGGGCCGCCTGCTGCGCGAGGGGGCGCGTCGCACGCTGTGGATCTTTCCGCAGGGCGAGCTCCTGCCGCCGCGTGCGCCGCTCGCCTTCCGGTCGGGGGTGGCGCGCGTCGCGCGGGCCGTGCCGGGCGCGCCGCTCGTTCCGGTCGCGGTGCGCTACGAGTTCCGTGGCGAGCAGCGCGCCGAGGCGTTCGTGCGCGTCGGCGCGTCGCTCGTCTGCGGCGCCCGCGAGTCCACGCGCCAGCTCACGCGGCGCCTCGAGCACCGGCTGCGGCAGGAGCTGGCGTTGCTCGACGAGCACCTCGCGCGCGCTGCTCGCGGCGCCACGCCCGCCGACGCCGGCTACCACGTCGTGCTCGAGGGCGCGCGGTCGCTCAGCGCGCTCTACGACCGCACACTCGCCCTGCTGCCGCAGGTGCTGACGCGAAGAGCGTGAAGAGCGGAGAGTGGGGGAGTGGGGGAGTGGGGGAGTGGGGAGTCGGGGGTAGAGCGAGAAAGCGTGAGATGGAGTACCAGCCATCTCACGCCTCACGCCGTTAGCCACTCCCCGCTCCCCGTTCCCCGCTCTCGTCGCTAGGCCGCCCCCGGCACTACCACCCCATGCCACCACCCTCCGGGGTACGGCGCTAGCTAGAGAGCTCGTTCACTCCTCGGCGCCGCGCGCCGATCAGGCCACGGACGCTCGTACGATCGGGCGCATCGCCGTCGGGACGCCGTGTCGCGCGGCGAGGTCGGCGATCGTCGCGAGGTCCACCGGCTTCTCCAGGAAGTGCGCGGCGCCCAGCCGGACCGAGGCGTGGCGGTTGTCGTCGTCGGGAAAGGCCGTGAGGACGATGACCGTCGCGTCGGGAGAGAGCATGCCGGCGGCGGCCATCACCTGCAGCCCGCCGTCGCGCTTGCCGCCGAGCCGGATGTCGGTGACGATGAGGTCGTACGTCCGCTCGCCGAGCGCCTGGCGCGCGTCGGCCAGCGTGCCGACGACACGCGTCGAGGAGCCCTCGATCTCGAACAGCTCGGCAAGGATGTCGCGAATCGACTGCTCGTCCTCGACGATCAAGACCGACGTCGCCATCCGCCGCCTCCCGTGGTGGGTCACCGAATCGCCAGCCTTCACGCGGGCTCATAAGGCGAGCTTCGGGCCGCGATGGACGAAGGGCGGGATGTCGTTGCGGCGCTACTCGTTACGAGATATTGCGGGGCGCCGGGAGGTGTCTCGGAACCGGTCAGCCGGAGGGAGAGTGGCCGGAAACCGGGCACCGATTTCCGGTGTGCCGGGCAGTCCTGCCCCGCCGAGAGATGCGAGGCGGGCGTGGCGCGTTCTGCGTGATGCGTAGTGCGTGCTGTGTATCGCGCCAGGCTTCACCACTGCCTCGGCGGCTCTCGTCCGCCAATCCGACTCCGAAGGTGGGTGCGCGGGCGAGATCCTTCGGTCGTGCTGCGCGTTCCGTCAGGATGACGGGGCGACGGCGGCCGCGCGGCCGCCGTCGCCCCCACCCCGCGCGCTACACACGACGCATCACGCACGACGCATCACGCCCGTCCGGCATCCCGCCCCGCGCACCGGAGCAAAGCGCACCAAAGCGGCGCACCGTTCACCGTGAACCGCTCGTCGCTTCAATCCCCGATCTGATACCGCTTCAGCTTCTCAGCGAGCGTCGAGCGCGCGATGCCGAGCAGGCGGGCGGCGCGGAGCTTGTTGCCGCCGGTCGCGGAGAGCGAGGCGAGTATGGTGCGGCGCTCGGCGTCGGCGAGCGTATCCACCGCGCCGGGCGTCGCGGTCGCCGGCGCGTCGGCGCCGGGCAGCGGCGTCGCGCGCTGCCCGGCGCGCGAGGGCGACGGCGGAAAGGCGAGGTGCTGGGGGCCGATCTCGGCGCCCTCGGCGAGGATACTCGCCCGCCAGAGGGCGTTCTTGAGCTCGCGGATGTTGCCGGGCCACTCGTAGCGCGCGAGGGCGCGGACGCCGGCTTCGGAGAGACGCGCGCCGCGCGGCAGGAGGGCGCGGGCGAGGGCCGGGATCTCCGCCGCCCGCGCGCGCAGCGGCGGCAGGGTGATGGTGAGGACCTGGAGCCGGTAGTAGAGGTCGGCGCGGAAGCGGCGCGCCTCGACCGCGTCGGCGAGCGACTGGTGGGTCGCGCAGACGACGCGCGCCTCGCTGCGCATCTCCGTCGTCCCGCCGAGCCGGCGGAAGGTGCGCTCCTCGATCACCTTGAGCAGCTTCGGCTGCACCTCGGACGAGAGTTCGCCGATCTCGTCGAGGAAGATGCTGCCGCGGCCGGCGACTTCGAGCAGCCCGCGCTTCGCCTGCCGCGCGTCGGTGAACGCGCCGCGCTCGTGGCCGAACAGCTCGCTCTCGAAGAAGGTCGCCGAGAGCGAGGCGCAGTTGATCTCGACGAACGGTGCGCCGGCGCGCGGCGAGAGTTCGTGGATGCGACGGGCGACGAAGCCCTTCCCGGTGCCCGTCTCGCCGTCGATCAGCACCGGCGCGTCGTCGTTGCGCGCCGCGAGCTCGACGAGGCGGTCGATGCTCGGCGGGACGGCGGCCGGCGACACGGCGTCGGACCAACCGGCGCGGGCGGCGCGGGCGCGCAGCACGCCGAGCTCACGGCGCATGCGTCCCGACTCGGCGGCCTGCGCGACCGCGGCCTGCAGCGCCTCGAGGTCCACCGGCTTCTCGAGGAAGTCGGCCGCGCCCTGCTGCATGGCGCGCACGGCGGTGGGGACGTCGGCGTGGCCAGTGAGGACGATGACGACGACCTCGGGGTCGTCGGCGCGGATCGCCTCGAGCAGCCGCAGGTCCTGGGCGTCGGGGAGCCGGAGGTCGATCAGCGCGACGTCCGGCGCGTGCGCGGCGAGCGCGCGGCGCGCCTCGGTCGCCGTCGCCGCGGCGGCCGTAGTGTGACCGAGCGCCTGGAAGAACTCGACCAGCGTCTCGCGGACGGTGGTGTCGTCGTCGACGACCAGTATCGAGAGGGGCATACGACGAGGAGCGTCGAGCGTCGAGCGGCGAGCGAATGGAATGAGGTCGCAACCCCTTCCTCTCGCTCGCCGCTCTCCGCTCCCCGCTCTCCCTACCCCGCGCCGGGCAGCGTAATCGTCACGGTCGTTCCACTCTCCGGCCCGCTCTCGAGCGCGATCGTGCCGTGGTGCTCGTCCACGATGCGCTGGCAGAGGGCGAGGCCGATACCGGTGCCGCCGGTTTTGGTCGAGAAGAAGATCTCGAAGACGCGGCCGAGCGCCTCGGGGGGGATGGCAGGGCCTCCGTTGTGGAGGCGGCAGCGCCAGGCGCCGCTCGGCAGCGTCGACGAGGCGAGCGTGAGGTCGCTCGCCTCGGGGGCGGCGTCCACGGCGTTGACGAGGACGTTGACGAACACCTGGGCGAGCTGCTCGGCGTCGATCGGGCAGCGGGCCGGCGGGTCGGCGCGCGTGCGGCGGAGCTGGAGGGAGCGACTCTCGAGCCGCCCGCGGTTCGACTCGACGACGTCGTCCCATACCGCGTCGGGGTCGCCCGGAGCGAGGCGGAGCGCCGACGGGCGACCGTACTCGAGGAGCGCGGTTACCATCCGGTTGAGGCGCTCGACCTCGCGCAGGATGCGGCCGACGTTCTTCTCGACGACCGGATCCTCTTTCGTGCGGAAGCGCAGCAGCTGGGCGGCGGACGAGATGCCGAAGAGCGGGTTGCGCAGCTCGTGGGCGACGCCGGCGGCGACCTCGCCGATCGCCTCCAGCCGCCGCTTGTGCTCGACCCGCCGGACGAGCCGCGCGCGCTCGATGGCGACCGCCGTCTGCGCGGCGAGCGTCGCCAGCACCCGCTCGGCCTCGTCGAGCCGCTGCGGCGACGCGATGTCGTCGGCGACGATCGTCATCGCACCGAGTGCCCCCTCGGCGCTCGTCATCGGGGCGGTGAGCTGGAGCCCGCGGTCGCCGTGCGAGACGACGACGCGGCGGTGGGCCAGCGCCTCGCGCCAGACGCCCTGCAGCTGATGCTCGAGGGCGCGCTCGGTGGCGCGATCATCGCCGCCGCGCGGCCGGCGGTCGTCGTTCTCGTCGTTCTCGTCGTCGTCGTCGGCCGGCGCGTCGTAGCCGAAGTGGTGGACGACGTGGAGCGAGCCGGCGGCGCTGTCGTCGTCGGAGATCGCGATGGCGAACGCCTCGCAGCCGAGCGCGCGGCGCACCTGCTGCCCGACCTCGGGGAGGATCCGGTCGAGGGCGATCGTGCGCGAGAGGGCGATCCCGGTGTCGATCAGCGCCTCGCGCGACTTGTGGCTCGGCGTGATGTCCACGGTGGAGAAGACGAAGCCGGAGACCGGAGGCGCGGCGTGCGCGGGTGCCCGCTCGCGGGCGGAACGGGGCGCGGGAAGCTCGGCCGGGTCGCTTCCCTCGGCGCTCTCCTCCGCGTCCCACGCCGCGCGTCCCGCGCCCCGCAGTGGCGTGACCTGCATCAGGAAAACGCGCTCGGCGTCGGGGGAGTTGCAGGGGAACTCCCAGGACACGATCGGCGCGCGGCCGGTGCGGAGGAGGGCCATCGCGCGCTCGATCTGGTCGCGCGACGCCTGGTCGGAGATCGCGTCGAAGATGGAGCGGCCGAGCAGCGCCGCCTCGTCGGCGAGCTGCGGCGCGCCGTTGGCGCTCGCGAAGCGCGACCAGGAGCGGTTGGCGCTCGTGATGCGGCCGTCCACGTCCACCGTGTAGACGGTGACCGGCAGGGCGTCGAGCACTTGCCGCTCGAAGACGTCGGCGCGGAGCATGAGGAGATATTAGGGCGCGGGGGAGGGAAGCGAAACGGCGGGGCGCGTCCGTGTGCCGACGCGCCCCGCCGCGGAGAGGGCGCGGGCCCGTGGGCCCACGCCGCCGAGTGCCGCTACCGGCGCCCGCGCCCGCCGCGCGCGCTCTTGCGGGCGGCGCCGCCGCGCCGACCGGCCGACTTCCGGGCGCTCTTCTTCGCCGCGCCGCCGCGGGCCGAGCCCGACCGGCCGCCGCCACCGCGCTTGGCCGCGCTCTTCCGCGCGCCGCCCTTCTTCGCGGCGCCCCGCTTCGCGGCGCCTCCCTTGCGCGCGGCGCCCTTCTTCGCCGCGCCGCTCTTCCGCGCCGCGGCGCCCTTCTTGGCGGCGCCCTTCTTGGCGGCACCTCTCTTCGCGGCGCCGCCCTTCTTGGCCGCGCCGCCCTTCTTGGCCGCACCGCCCTTCTTCGCGGCACCGCCTTTCTTGGCGGCACCGCCTTTCTTGGCGGCCGCGCGACCGCCGCCCCCACCGCCGCCACCGGCGCGGGAGCCACCACCGCCGGCGCCCATCCCGGCGCCGCGGGCCGACGAGGAGCGTCCGCCGCCCCCCGCTCCGGCACCGCCGCCACCGCCCACGGACGGTCCGGCGCCGGCCATTCCGCCGCCGCCCGCAGCGCCACCACCACCGCCACCGCCGCCCGTGCGCGCCGCACCGCGACCCGCCGCGCCACCGCGTCCGCCGGCCGCGCCGCCCGTGCGCGCGCCTCCGCCACGGCCGCCGGCGCCGAACAGGTCGCCGTCATCCTCCTCCTCGTCCACCCCCTCGGTCACCGCGACGTCCTCCTCCTCCTCGTCGTCGGCGTCCTCGGCGCTGTCCCAGAGGCTGTCGCCCTCGCCCGCCATCCCGAAGCCCGTATCCTCATCCTCGTCGTCGTCATCGTCGTACGAGGCGCCGCCACCGCCGTAAGCGCCGCCCACGTCGTCCATGTCGTCGTCACGGTCGGAGAATGCGAGGCCTTCCGGTAACTCGTCACTGCGCGGCATGACCGCCTCCTGAGGAGTAGAGAATGTTGTCTGCTCTGACGTGTGGTGACCGCGGCGTCGCTCGCCGGCGGCGCGCGCGCTCGACGCGTGTGCGCGCATCGGGCGCGCGCCGCCCGTGTCGCGTCGGCACGCTGCACGACGCGTGCCCCATGCCAACCGCGCGCGCCGACAGGATGCAGCGACACACGCGTCCGACGCGCACGGAACGACGATCGCGCGCACCGTCGCGCGCGCCGCACCGCGCGCCGTCCCCGAATACAACGGCTCGCGCGCGGCGTCAAGCGCGCATGCTGCGTACGCCACCCGACGGGACGAACGCCGCGGGGGCTCGAGCCCCCGCGGCGTTCGCGTGTGTTCACCGCCTCGGTCCGTCGCCGACGCGCCGCGGCGCGCCGTCCGTTCAGTCGCCGGGCACGTACGACGGCTCGGCGGCGCCGGGCGCGGCAGCGGCGTGGGCGTGCCCGCCGAGGCGGCGCCGCGCCCACGTCGCCGCGTCGTCGAGCAGGGTGTAGACGACGGGGACGACGAAGAGCGTGAGCATGGTCGAGGTGATGAGCCCGCCGATGACGGCGTGGGCCATCGGCGCCCGCTGTTCGGAGCCCTCGCCGAGGGCGAGCGCGGTCGGGAGCATGCCGAAGATCATGGCGACCGTCGTCATGAGGATCGGGCGCAGGCGGACCCGCCCCGAGTGCAGGATCGCCTCCCGCCGCTCGACCCCCTCGGCGCGCTGCTGGTTGACGAAGTCGATGAGCAGGATGCCGTTCTTCGTCACGAGTCCCATCAGCATGATGATCCCGATCATCGTCATGACGTTGAGCGTCCCGCGGGTCACGAGGAGGGCGAGGGCGACGCCGATGAACGAGAGGGGGAGCGCCAGCATGATCGCCAGCGGCTGCAGGAAGGAGCCGAAGAGCGAGGCGAGGATGAGGTAGATGAAGACGACCGCGAGGAGGATCGCCGAGAGGACGTAGCCCTTGGTCTCCTCGAGGTTCTGGACGTCGCCCGTGAACACCGTGCGGTAGCCGGTGGGCAGGCCGATGCGGTTGATCGCCGCGCGGACGCGGTTGGCGACGTCGCCGATGCTGTTCCCCGGGAGGACGCCGGCCGAGATGCTGATCTGCCGCTCGAGGGCGCGCCGCTCGATGCTCTGCGGCCCGACGTCGGAGCTGATCTGGGCGACCTGGGCGAGGGGGACCATCGCCGCCTGCCCGGTCACCGGGTCCACGTTGCTGCTCGGGATGGCGATCTGGGCGACGTCGGTCGCCGAGGTGCGGAGCGAGTCGGGGTAGACGACGACGACGTCGTGGGAGTACCCCTGCGGGTCCTCCCAGAGGGTGGCGCGCTCGCCGGTGAAGAGGGGCTGGAGGGTCGAGGCGATGCTCTCGATCCCGAGGCCGGCCGCCCACGCCTGCTGGCGGTCCACCTGGACGTCGAGCTGCGGGACCTCGTCGTCCTGCCCGGAGTTGGGCTCGGCGATCCCCGGCACCTCGCGCATCGCGGCCAGCACCTGGTCGGCGGCGATCTTGAGGCGCGACTGCTCGGGCCCCTGGACGTTGACCTGGATCGGCTGGCCGCGCCCGCCGAAGATCGTGGGAGTCCCGGTAATGAACGGGCGCACCCCCGGGATGCGGCGCAGCGCGCCGCGGAGCGCGGTCTGGATCTCCTCCTGGCTGCGCTCGCGGTCGTCCTTGAGCTGGACGAAGATCTGCCCGTTCGACGGCGTGCCGCGGAAGCCGCCGCCGACCGAGAGGTAGGTGAACTCGACCTCGGGGAGCGAGGTGAGGTAGCGGTTGATCTCCATCCCCTTGGCCACGGTGTGCTCGAGGCGCGAGCCTGGCGGGGCGCGGAAGGAGACGTTGAACTGCCCGCCGTCCACCTCCGGCATCCAGGTGAAGCCGAGCCGCGGGAGGATGAGGAAGGCGGCGACGATGCTCGCCGCGGCGACCCCCATGGCGACGGCGCGGTGGCCGAGCGCCCAGCCGAGCCAGCGCGGGTAGTGGTCGGCCATCCGCTCGAAGCGGGCGTTGAAGGCAGTCGCCGCCCTTCGGATCGGGTTGCGGGCGGGACGGGGAGTGGGGAGTGGGGAGTGGGGAGTCGCTGCTGCCGTGTCGACTCGCGACTCCCGACTCCCCCCTCCCTGCTTTTTCGCATGCCCCGCCGTTTCCGGGTCGGGCCAGACGCTCGACAGCATGGGGTCGAGGGTGAAGCTGACGAAGAGGGAGACGAGGACGGCGAAGGCGACGGTGACGCCGAACTGGAAGAAGATCTTGCCGATCTGCCCGCCCATGAAGGCGACCGGGATGAAGACCGCCATCACGGCGAGCGTCGTCGAGAGGACGGCGAGGCCGATCTCGTCGGTCCCCTCCTTGGCCGCCGTGTAGTGGTCTTTGCCCATCTCGACGTGGCGGACGATGTTCTCGCGCACGACGATGGCGTCATCGATGAGGAGGCCGATCGAGAGGGCGAGGGCGAGCAGCGTCATCGTGTTCACGGTGAAGCCGAACGCCCACATGATGAAGAAGGCGGAGATGATCGAGATCGGCAGGGCGAGCCCCGTGATCACGGTCGAGCGCCAGGAGTTGAGGAAGAAGTAGATGATGAGGACGGTGAGGAGCGCGCCGAACATCAGCTCGTGCTGGACCGAGGAGAGCGAGGCGCGGATCCGCTCCGAGTCGTCGCGCACGACGCTCAGCCGGACGTCGGCCGGGAGCTGGCGCTGGAGGTCGGTGGCGACGGCGCGCACGGCGTCGGCGACCTCCACGGTGTTGGTGCCGGCGATCTTGAGGATGTCGAGGCTGACGGCGCGCTGCCCCTGCATGTAGGCCGCGCTGCGCTGCTCCCGGGTGCCGTCGACGACGGTGCCGACGTCGGAGATGCGGACCGGCACGCCGTTGCGCACGGCGACGACGACGTCGGCGAACGCCCTGGGGTCCTCGACGCGCCCGGTGATGCGCACGAGGCGCTCGGTCTCGCCGCGCTTCACGCGGCCGGCCGGCACCTCCTGGTTCTCGCGCTGGAGGGCGGCGCTGACCTGCGCCGGCCCGACGTTGTAGGCGCGCATCGCCGCCGGGTCGAGCTGGACGCGGATCTCGCGCGCCCCGCCGCCGACGACGTTCACGCCGCCGACGCCGGAGATGGCCTCGATGCGCGTCGAGACGACCTGGTCGGCGAGGTCGGTGAGCTCGCGCAGCGGCCGCGTGGCGCTCTGCAGGGCGAGCGACATGATCGGCCGGTCGTTCGGGTCGAAGCGCAGGATGACGGGGTCGTCGATGTCGCGCGGCAGCGTCCGCCGCAGACGGGCGACCTTGGCCTGCACGTCCTGCAGCGCCTCGCCGACGTCCACGCCGAGCTGGAGCGAGACGCGAACGAGCGAGCTCCCCTCGAGCGAGGTCGAGGTGACCTCCTTGAGCCCCTGGACGGTGTTGAGCGCCTCCTCGATCGGGCGCGACACCTCGCGCTCGACGACTTCCGGCGAGGCCCCGGGGTAGCTCGTCTGGGCGAGCACGACGGGGTAGGCGATGTCCGGGTACTCGTCGATCGCCAGGCGCTGGTACGACACGATCCCGAGCACGACGAGCGCGACCATCATCATGGTCGCGAAGACGGGACGCTTGATGCTTACGTCAGAGAGGAACATTGAAAAGTCGTGATGCGGGAGTTCTGGGATGCAGGAGTGGGG
>Ga0307411_10000767_pt1 | contig 11894 bp, 3 predicted proteins | sample DK1Ometagenome_2_FD_203712 | JGI IMG/M metagenome (GOLD analysis project Ga0307411, IMG submission 203712) | Maize rhizosphere microbial communities from greenhouse at UC Davis, California, United States - DK15-O-1 | ecosystem: Host-associated > Plants > Roots > Rhizosphere > Soil | place: USA...
CTTTCGGTGCATTGATGACGGCGCAGACCGACCCGTACATCCTGAACCGAGTGGCTGCCCAAGTCCTGCCCCAGCTGATCAACAGCTCGGACACCGCGGGCATCTCCTCCATGGCGACACGCCTTCCTTCTGGGGCGCTCACGATGAGCTACCCGGGGGCACTCAATGACTTCACGGCCAAGTACACCTCGCCTCGGGGTGCCACGGACGCCTTCCGGGTCACGGAGTTCCAGAAGGTGGTAGGCACCTACGACCAGGTCCAAGACGGCTGGAACAGCTGCCGCAGGCCCACCAGTGGGGGTGCGGTGGTGGCAGTGGATGTGACGCGCTTGCAAGGCGGCACGCCCTCGTTCAAAAACCTGATCGCTGCAGGCGTGATGGCCACGACCGATCCCAACACCAAGCTCTACGCGCTGGCCTCGGTGTTTGCACCCACGACCGTGGACCGGCAGCTGCGCGAGCAGTTCCCCCGCACCGTGTTTGCAGGCAACAACCGCCAACGCCAGCAGGTGCTGGACCCGCGTTCTTTTCTCGGCTAACGTCATAGACCCCCAGCCCGAAGGCTGGGGGCTTATGCCGCCATTTTCTTTTTTGGCGTTTAACGCGACGTACCCTTGAAGAACGCAGAGACCAGACGCCCAGGCATCGTGTCGGCTGCGAACGAGGCAAAACGCGAGGGGTCCGTGAACGAGTTCCAGTTCGCTCCCGTGCGCGTGAGGTTGAGCATCAGCTTGCGCCACGAGTAGATCTGGTCCGCTAACCCCATGCCTGCGAGCACGGCCATGTAATCGCTGAACATCGTGTCCTCATCGAACACCCCACCCACCGTCGCGCCGACCGCCCCAAGGATGGAGAAGCCTTCGGTGATGGGCATGTGCAAGACCGAGGTCATGTCCACGATGCTGAAGGTCACATCGATGGCGAGCGCCCTGCCCTCGTTCGTGTAACCCAGGTTGCCCTGGCCCCGTGTGACCGTCATCGAATCGATCATTCCCAGACGCGTTTGGCACCGTCCCTGGTCGTAGTACTCTACGAGGAAGGGCGAGGTGTAGGACTGCTTGCCCGTAGACAGAGGCAACGCCCCGGCCAGCAGCATCGCGAGTGGAATGTCCAGGTTGATCAGCTGCGAGATCGGGTTGCCGTAAGGCGAGCGCAACTCCACCGTGTAGGTGGCGTGTGGCAGCTGCGCCATCGAGGACTGCCAGTGCTTGGGGATGTCCACGAAAGCAGACCCCCCGAGCGCAGCCAGACCTGAGATCGAGAGCGAATCGGCTGCGCCTGCTGCGAAGTCCTGCACCGCTCCGATCACACCACCGAGCACCGTACCCAGCGCACCCCCCACAACGTTGCCACTGGCAAAGCTGAACCGTGTGTTGCGTGCCGAGGACGACATCCCGTTGATCTTGCTGGAGAGCTCCGACTCGCCCACCGTGTTGCTGAACGTATCCGTCTGGGGTCCCGTGGAGTTCACCCGGAAAGACGCGAATGCACCGCCATCGTCCAGTTCTGCTTTGAGGAAGTTAAAGAAACTCTCCCCTGCAGTTTCCGTGTCGAGGATGGCCTCGGTCACCGCGCTGGAGCTGTTGGAGTCCGGCCCACTGGCACCCGCAGGCACCGAGGGGTTGGAAGCAAACCAGCGACCCAGGTAAGAGCCGTCGTAGCTTCCAGCGTTGTCCCCCACCAGCGAAGGCGGGTTGTCCGTGAGGATCTGGTTCTCCACGCCCTGCATGATCTTGGAGACCTGCTCGGTGGTGTAGCCGCCCGGAGGTGCGTTGGCCAAAGCCCGCTCTTGGTTGGCCTTGTGCTTGCGCTCCAGCCGCTGCGCACGGTTGGCCATTGCATACACGTCGATACCGCCGTTTTTCTTGAAGATATCGGGCAACAGTTCGTGCAGCTGTGCAATGCCTTCGGCTGTGCCCGCGGGGTTGCCGTTGATGTTCTTTTGCTCATCGTTGCCCACGCGCGGAATGATCCCTCGGTTCACCGCCAGGTGGTTCACCATGGTTGTCACCGCGTTCCAGTACAGCGGCATCGTGGGCTTCAGATAGTAGAACTTGCTGGAAGGCTTTTGCATGAGGAAACGTGCGCCCACCCCCAGCAAGTGCACGGCCAGGAGCTTCCAGGACATGAGTGGCACGATGAAGCCAGCCGCACGTCCCACCATGTAGAAAACGGAACCTGCGCGGCCCGTGCGTGCGAGCTGGCCCGCACCCGTGTTGTAGAACCCCGTGAAGAACGTGGTCATCGAATTGAACTGCGGCACACCGAAGCGCATGTGGATGATCTGCGCGTTGTCGTCGATGGCTTCGCTGTAGTAAACGCCCATGCCCTTGGAGCCGTCTTGGACGCCGGCGTTGCCCGCAAAACGGTTGTTGGCTCGCACGTCCGCGTAGCGCGTGAACTGCGGCAGCGGGTTGATGCAGTGGTTGCCACCGGGCGTGGTGTCTGTGAATTTCTTGCTCGCTGTGCTGAACACGCGATTTTGCAGGTCGGTCAGTGCCAGTTTGTCACCGCTCACCAAGAACGCTTGGCGAACCCAGTGCTGGTCTCTCATGAGTGCCATTATTCATTCTCCGAAAATTAGGAAAGATAATTGGGGAGTCCCGAAGGACTCCCCTCATACCTTAAGACTTCGCCATGGACAGCGGAGCTGCTGTCATGTCTGCTTGGCGCGATCCCGCACGACCCCGAGGGTCCGGTGCAGGCGCGGCGGCTTGCGAAGCCGCACTCGTCGCTGAAGCGTTCTTGCCCAAGATCTCTGCGATCATGCGCAGGGTCGAGAGTTGGTCCGCTGCAATCGACAGTGCCTTTTGGCCCGTGGAGTCGATCGACCCCAAGACCTTGGTCATCTCATCGCGCTGGGCTTGGCCTTGGGCCACGAGCGACTGAGATGCTTGGTTGCCAGCCGTGGGTTGGAACCCACCGCCGCCTGTCGGGATGGGCGGACCCATCTGACTGGACGACGCATTCGGAGCAACAGGTGCGCTGGCTGCGCCTGTGTCCGCTCCCGTCACACCTGGGGCGGTGTTCGAGACAGGGATGACTGGGGTGGTCGGCAGTGCGGGGTTAATCGCACCACGACCCCCACCTGCGCCTGCGGGCGCATCAGAGGCAATCCCGGTAGAGCCAGTGGTGTCTGGCGTGGCAGCAGCAGGGTTGATGCTCCCGCGACCACCCCCTGCACCCATCGGTTCCGCGTTACCCGCGTCCAAACCGAATTGCTTGCCCTTGGAGCGCACACGGCGGTTGATTTCCGCGTACGTCTCAGCGAAGGAGCGGGGCGTGCCGTCACGGTTGTAGAAGATGCTGCGGTTGGCGTTGGCCGCTGCAGGCATCACGTTGGCCGCAATCGCATTGGGGTCCGACTTCAGGAACGTCTTTGCACCCCCCGCACCCAGGAAGTGGGCGAGGTACAGGTCCGTGTCCGTCAGGTTGGACTTCACGCTGGAGAGCGCTTGCGCATTCTCCTTGATGAACTCCGCCCCCATCAGTGCATTGGCCCGGGGATCGGTCGGCGGTGTGTTCGCATCGATGCCGTACTTGGCACCGTACTTCTTCACCATCGTCTTCCACGTCCCGGAGATGAACTGGTACAACCCCGTTGCCGAGGACGTGCCTGCTTTCACCGTCGCACGGAAGCCCGATTCAATGGCCGCCATCGTGGCCATCAGCTTCGGGTCCACCCCCACCATCTCACTGGCCTTGTCGATCGTGGCTTTGAGCGCCGCGTAGGAGCCGTCCGCCGTAGGCATGGGCACCGAAGCGAGCAACCCGCCCACGCCGTTCTTCAAGGCCGTCATCGCCGTGCCACCTGCAGCCATGGCTGCGTTTGCACCCGTGGTGATCGCACCCTTGGCAGCGCTCAAGCCCGAGTCCACCGCCTTGTAAGCTGAGGTGGCTGCGTTCTTGGTGCCCTGCCAAGCGGCCGAAGCCGTCGAGCTCACCGCGCTCATGGCTTTGTTGGCCATCTCCTTGGTGCCTTCCCAGGCCCGTGAGAAGATCCCTGGCTTGTTGCCTTGGGTGAGACCGCTGCCGTTGTCCGTGCCTGTGCCCTTGGACTCCTTCGTGCCGGTCTCTTCCTTCATCGTCGTGCGCGTGGCCTGCTCGCGCAGTGCCTGCAGGTTGGGCTCAATCGACTTGGGGTCGGTGTTGAGCACGTAGCCTGGCCACGGCGACGTGACGCGCGTCCACACGGAGACCTCGTCCATGTCCTGCGTGGTGTAAGTGGCAATGGCCACGTCCACCGCCGCTGCAGGCGTCAGCACCGGAGAGCCTGCGGCCACCATCTTGCCACCTGCCGACTTGAGGGCCGAGAGGTAGTTCAGATAGGTGGGCAGGAAGCGCTGGGTGAACCAGCCCTGCCACGCGTACGCGTTGGTGTTGGCCTGGCCTTCCACCCCGAACGCTCCGCCACAGGCACTGATCGCTTTGGAGAGGTCCCCTGTCCAGCGGGCCACACCCTTGCCGGTGTAGCTCACGTTCTTCTCGACCTGGCTTTCCAACTGCTGCAGCGCCCGCACTTTCTCCGAGACCATCTCCGACAGACCGTAGGTCTTGAACCGGATCACGCTGAGCGCATCCAGCTCACCTGTGGACGAACCGCGCCAGCCTTGGAAGCTTGCTGTGATGGCCGCACCCAAGCCCGTGGAGCCCGGGGTGTCCGTCTTCTTCAGCAAGTCAGCAGCTTTGCCCACGCCCACGTCGCCCTTGCCAGGCTGGGTGTTCGAGGCGTTCACTGCCGCCGCAGCAGCCGTGGCGGCCGCGGCAGCCGGAGCCACCGTGCTGAGGCCACTGCCCGTGTCCTTGGTCGTGGCGAGTTTGGCGATCTCCGCTTGCACGGCATCACCCACAGCCCGCACCCGGGAGGAGTCCATCGGCAGGAAGTCCATCCCCGCGAACGGAGAGGCCTGCAGGTCGTAGGGGCCGTCTGCGAACCGCGAGAGTTCGAAGTAGCGCTTGAGCGCCTCACCCTTGAGGTCGTCCACACCACTCAGACGGGCCGTTGCATCCGCGGCTTTGAGGGCTGCGATGTGCGTGAGGTACACGGGCTTGAAACGGTTGACGAACCACGACGACCAGCTGCGGACCTGGCGCTCGTCTTTGCGGTTGACACCGAAGTCTTCCACGAGGCTTTGCATGTAGGCTTTGTCGACCTTTTTGGGGTCGAGGTCAGGCTTGCCGTCTGCCCAGATGACTGCGCTTTCCAGCTTGTCTTCCAAACCGAACACCGCGTTCACGTGGTCCGTGTCTTTCTCCGGGAAACCGTACTGTGCGTAGCGGTACTTGGACAACACACCGACACGCTTTTTCGTGAGGGCCTTGTAGCCGTAATAACCCGCAGCGCCCACAGCCGCCACTGCCAGTGCCCCGAGGAGCACCGGAGAGCCGATGATCGCACCCAAGCCTGCACCGATCGTGCCGAGCAGACCCCAGCCCGCGCCTGCTGTCATGGCCGCTCCGCCGGCAGCCAGACCCGTGTCCAGGGCTGCTTCGCCGTAGTTGCCCTTCTTCAGGTTGTCGTAGGCACTGTAGCCGCCGTAGGCCACACCCGCCAAACCGAGGGCCTTGCCAGCGCCCTTCAGGCCGAACTTGCCCAGACCCTTCATGCGTCCCCACAAGCCCTTGCCCTTGGCAGCGCGACCTGCACGACGACCCCGACGGTTACCCGCCGCGTCTGCGATGTCTGCCACGTCTGCCGCGTCGTCCAGCAAGCTGCCGTCGTCTTCCTCTTCCTCGTCCTTCTTCTTGCCCATCAGCTTGCTCAAGAGCGCACCGATGCCGCCCAGACCGCCGCCGGCCTTGCCATCTGCTGCAGCAGGCCCGCCCTTGGCGGCTTGTTGCTGCTGGCGACGCTTGGCCATGATGTCGTCGTAGGAGCCTTGGCGCACGCCGTCCCCGTCCGCATCGCCGAAGACCTTCTTCTTGGCGGGCATGCGTTCGAGCAGGATGTCGCGGATCTCCGTCAAGCGAGCGATCATCGTCTTGCCACCCGAGAAGAGAATCCCGTCAGGCAGGGAGAACCGGTTGAACCAATCCCCCACACCGCGGAACCCCGAAGCGAGCTGGCCCTTGAGCCACTTCGCTCCACCGACCACCGCGTTCAGTCCGGCCTTGGCCAGACCGATGCCGATGCCCAGGGCTTTGAGGGCCCCGGTGCGGATCTGCTGACCGTACTTGTTCAGGAGCCCGCTCTTGGCGTCCTCGCCCGTGAGGACCACGTTGCCTTCGGCGTCGAGCACCGGACCGTCGATCTCACCCGGGTGGCGGATCACCTTGCCCGTGAGCTTGGAGAAGTAACCCCCAGCGCGCATGATGTTGGCACGCAGCACCGGGTTTTCCATCCCCTTCACGTAGACGTCCTCGGCGCGGTTCAGGAGACCGTTCCACGCACCGGTCACGGCCGACTTGGCCATCTTCACCATCCCGGGCAGTCCGTTGAAAAGGTTGTTGCCGATGTCCTTGGCCGTGTTGAGCACTGCCCCGAACGCCGAGATCAACTTCTTCACAGGACCGAAGTTCACGAACGCAGACTTCACTTCGCTCAGATCGAGGACCACGTTGCCGTTCTCATCGATCACTGCGCCTGCGATGTCCTTGTAGGTCTTGATGACCTTGCCCGTGGCTTGGTCCCGGTACAGGCCCGCTTTGAGCTTCCAGGCCGTCAGACGCGGGATCACCTCACCCGGCACGTACACGTCCCGGAAGGAACGCATCCGATCCAGGGCGGTGCCCGCCATCTGTTTGCCCGTGCTGTAGAGTGTGGCCGCCGCACCGAAGACCTGGCTCGTGACCCCGTCCACGCGGCGCTTCACGAAACTCAGGCCCTTGCCCGCGGCACCACCCAAGCGAGACATGGCCGTTTTGATCGACATGTTCCAGCCAGTGGCTTCCGCCTGCGTCGGGGGTGCCTCTTGCTGGTAGGTGGGCAGACCCATCGCCAGACGCGCTTCGATGCGCATCAACGTCTCCGCAATCGCTTGCGTGGACTGGCTCGTGTTCGACTCACGCACGGCTTTGAGCAACTCCTCGCTGAACTGAGGCTGGTTGTTGTTGGCCTGACGCGGACCCGAGGAACGCTGCGTCTGCGGACGGGCCGCCCGGGAGCGAGACTTGGCTTGGCTGCCCAGCTTGCCCACACCGGGACCCGCACCCTCGATGCCCGGCTGGTAGTCCGTGCCGTAGTTCAGCTCGTAGAGCCGATCCAGGTCGATGGCACCGGTCTCCTCGTTGACCACACCCGACTCGCGCAGGAAGTCCAGCATCCCGGCGTTGGCCAGGTTCTGGATCGTCTCGCGCGAATCCCCCAGGGCCGAGCCCAAGGAGTTGAACCGGCGGTTGAGGTTGTGCTCCTTCGAGCCGAACTCGTCCTGGTCCAGGTGCTTGCGGAACAACCCCGCGGCCTTGTCACCCACCGCGCCGAAGTTGCTCGGGTCGGTGAAGTACGCACGGTCGCCGTACTGGTTGTTCATGTTGTCTTTGAGGAGGCGCTGCCCCAGCTCCACGCGTTCACGCGGCGAGAGGCTGCCGTCTTTGTCCACCTCGTCGAGCAACGCATCGATCTGGCTCTTGGTGCCCTTCTGGCCCCAGCCCCCGATGATGGACGACATCGCATTGCGCGCGGTCTGTGAGGCCGACGAAAAGCGGTTGGCCTTGAAATCGTAGGTGGTGAGCTCGATCTTGTCGTTGCCCGTGCGCATCACCTGCAGCTCACGGAAGATCCGAGCCAGAAAGCCCGGGATGATCTCGGTGATGGACTTGTTGGCTTGGCGCGTGTAGATCGAGACTTCCTGCAGGTTGTTGATCCCGTCCGTGTTCAGCTGCGCGTTGGGACCTCCGCTCACGGAGTTCACCGTGTCCTTGCCGAAGTTCAGGAGCCAGTCCAGCACCCCGATGCCCGTCTCACCTTGCGCGCTGCGTGCCCAACGGCCTGCGATCTGCGGCACGTTCTCGGTCATCTGCTGGAGCTGGTTGCCCTTGCGCACCACGTTCTTGTTGCGTGCAAAGCGCTTGCCCAGCCACTTGGCAAGCCAGCCACCCCCAGCGTCCGCAGCCAGTCCACCGGCTAGCCCTGCGCCGATTTCCTTCTTGGAGGGACCGAAGTCGCCCAAGCCATCCATCATCTCGCTGGCGTCCATGCCCATGTTCGCGGCATCGGTGGCCCCGCGCACCGACTGCGCAAAGCCCATCGCCTTTTCCTTGGCGATGTCCGCGGCTCGTTGGGAGAGGTTCTTGATGAAGTTACGGCGCTTGTCGAAAATGCCTTCCCCGATCGAGCCGAGGAAGTTGTTGCGCATGATGTCTTTGAACCGCTCGGTGTTCTTCAGCTTCACGAAGTCCGGCAGGCCCGTGTTCTTCATGATCGATTCGAGCGCGCTGGTGGTCGCAGCGTTCTGGCGCTTGGTCTCCTCCAGCATGTCCACAGCCACGTAGTAGTGGCGGAACTGCAGCTCCAAGGACTTGCGCTGGAACCCGGAGTCGATCTTTTGCTGGTACGCCGCCATCGACGAGATACCCAGGCGAATCGCGTCCAGCTGGCCGAGCTGGTCGCGGTGACGCGATTGTGCGATGCCTTCTTTCAGGCGGTCCTTGACTTCGTCTTCCTGGCGGTCCTTCACCCCTTGGGTGGCTTGGAACTTGAAGACGTCGCCCAGCATCATCTGCAGGGTGTCTTCACGCTGCTGGTCGCGGCTCGCCTGCGCCTTCTGATCATCCGGCGTGGACCACTTTTTGATCTGGTCGGCGATGCCCTTGGGCAGCACTTTGGAGATCGTGGGCATGGCCCGATTGGTCGTGCGCTTGATGTCATTGAGCGCAGGTTTTATTTCCTTGGCAGCCGAATGATATGCATTCTTTAGCGAATCGGCACTCTGGTCTGCCAGATCCAGTGTCGAGCCGTATCCGCGAGGCAGGCTTTCTTTCAAAAGCTTGCGAAGAAATTGAGGCGTCAGAACCGTGTCTTTCGCACCGCCCAAAGCGGCCTTGCCCAGCTTGGTGGCTGGGTTGCGATCGTCCTTGATCTTCTGCGGCTCGAAGTCGAAGTCTGGGATGTCGAGATCGTCATCGATCCCGAAGTCATCCAGCTCGAGCTTTTTACGTTTAGCCATGGCTTCTCCTGAGTCAATAGGGCCTCCCTTAAGTAGAGTCCCTTCATAGTTTCACGCAAAATTGGGGTAAAACAAAATGCAGCGTCAGGCCATTCCCTTTAATGTCAGCCTGCTGGAGCTGACGCCACAGAAAATCCAGGGCTTGAAACCCGTGCGCTCGCTCGACATCTTCGACGGCGCGGGCAACAACTTCCACGAAGACGGGCTCTTTTCTTCCAGCATCTTCGGCAAGGTCGGTGACGAGCGGCGCAACCTGCGCTTTTCTTTCATCGACATCAAAGTGCCGATCTTCCACCCGGTGATCTTCCGTGCACTGGTCGGTCTCAAAAGGCTCTATGCTGGCATCATCGCAGGCAGCGAGTACGCCGTGTGGAACAAGGACAGCAAAGACTTCGAGCGCTCCGACGCGGTGTCGGGTGGACGCACGGGCTTTGACTTCTTCGTCTCGCACTGGCGCGAGATCGAGTTCGGAGAAAGCGCGAGCGATCGTCGCACGCAAAGCGTCCTCATGGTGAAGAAGTACGCAGACAAAGCCCTCACCACCCGCGTGATCGTGATGCCTGCTGGACTTCGCGACATCGAACTCTCCGGAGACGGTCGCATCCAGAAGGACGAAATCAACGACTTTTATGCCGACTTGCTGCGGATCTCCAACACGATCTCGGATGCAAGCACACGCTCCAACCTGGAGATGATCAACACGGCACGCTACCGGCTGCAGACCACCTTCAACGGCCTGTACGACACGATCGAGTCGATGATCGAAGGCAAGAAGAAGTTGTTGATGGGCAAGTGGGCCTCGCGTCGTATCCAGAACGGCACGCGGAACGTGATCACCTCGATGAACACCTCCGTGCCGGTGCTCGGTGCACCGGGTGCGCTGAAGTTCAACGACACGATCATCGGTCTGTACCAGGCCCTGAAGTCGGTGATGCCGATTGCCCGCTACCATGTGCGCCACGGCTACTTGGCCAAGGTCTTCACGGACGTGGGAGCACCGGTGCGTCTGATCAACAAAAAGACGCTCAAGCAAGAAGAGGTCGTGCTGCGCAACCAGTACTTCGATCGGTTCATGACCGACGAGGGCATCGAGAAGGTGATCACCTCGTTCGGGGACGAGAACCTCGGGCACCGTCAGATCGAGATCGATGGGCGGTGGTTGGGTCTGGTCTACAAGGGTCCGGACGGTACGTTCAAGCTCCTGCAAGACATCGACGAGGTGCCTGCCGGTCGTGACCGCGCTCACGTCTCACCGCTCACGCTGTGCGAGCTGCTGTACCTGTCCACCTACCGGGAGCTGAACAAGTTCCCGCTGTTCATCACGCGTTACCCCGTGACGGGCGTGGGTTCGATCTACCCGAGCAAGATCTATGCGCGCACCACGATCCGTTCGGAGACGCGCCGTGAGCTGGACAACCAGTGGCAGCCGATGGACGACAGCCACGTGGCCTTCGAGTTCCCGATCCCCGGGGACGCGTTCGTCAACTCGGTGGTGCCGCACTCGGCCAAGCTCGGCAAACTCGGCGCAGACTTCGACGGGGACACGGTGTCGGCCAACGCCACCTACTCGGACGAAGCCGTCAAAGAAGTGGACACCTACCTTCGCAAGAAACGCGCCTACGTCGGCACCGACGGCAACTTCATCTCCAGCACCGCGGTGGACACCGTGAACCTGGTGATGCACAACCTCACAGGCGACTGAGACCATGCAATTTTACGAACAATTCTACCGCAACTACGGCATCCGCAAGGTTGACCAGTTGCTGAGTCCGCCGCTGCCCGCGATGGACCACCTGAACCTGCCCAAGCGCTCGATCCTGCACTTCGTGTCGGTTTCGCCTCTGGAGCACGGGCCGTCCTCGGACGAGTTCATCTTCCGCAACATCACGCAGCCGCTGCCGATGGCGCACGTGACCGAGCTGAAGTCCAACGAAGGTGCTCCGCGTCGGGTGCCTGTGGCAGTTGATCCGCTCGTGCGCAAGTTCCACACCAAGCACCGGCGCTACCGTCTGATGCGCAACTTGGAGCAGGCGACGCGCAACGACAACACGCTCGTGGTGTACAACTACGGGTTCTTGCCGCCCCTGTACCGCTATGCACGCTCGTTCTACAGCGAGTACTACAAGTGGATGAACCTGCAGGCTTCGGTCTGGGGCACGGTCGCCGAAGTCGCTCAGGCCTCGGACCGTCACCAGTTCGTGCTGCTGCGTCTGCCCAAAACGCTGCCGTCGCTCACCGCGCTGCAGTTCGGCACGCAAGGGCGCAACCAGAAGATGGTCAAGCTCTTCAACTCGCCCGAGTCGCTGATGATTCTGGAGCTGTGGAAGTGGTTCGGTCCCGCCCGTGAGGAGTCGCTCCTCGCCAAGGTGCCCGAGGACAAGCTCTCGCGGGTGAACCTGGTCTACGAGGAATCGGGTCGGTTCTTCGTGATGAACCTGGGTCTGCTCAACAGCTGGCGCAAGGCCACCAAAGAAGAACAGGTGATCAACCCCAAGGCCAACGTGAAGGGCTTGGACCCGGTGATCATGCAGCGGCGCTACCTGCGGCTGATGATGTCGCTGCAGCACGTGCGCTCGGGCGCAGCACCAGAGATCGCGGCGGCGGCCGATGCGGTGGTGAAGGGCGCTCCAGGTCCGGTGAGCACCACGGGAACGACCGATCCGGCAGAACCCCAGGTGGTCAAGCAGGAAATCGGCGTGCCCAAGATCAACCCGCAAACCGGGGTGGTCGAGCTCAAGGCGGCGGCCGAGCCATTGCCTGTGATGGCGTACGACACGGAAGTCGACCGCG
>Ga0307411_10000768_pt1 | contig 11868 bp, 12 predicted proteins | sample DK1Ometagenome_2_FD_203712 | JGI IMG/M metagenome (GOLD analysis project Ga0307411, IMG submission 203712) | Maize rhizosphere microbial communities from greenhouse at UC Davis, California, United States - DK15-O-1 | ecosystem: Host-associated > Plants > Roots > Rhizosphere > Soil | place: USA...
AATGGCGCCGCTCGACCAAGACTGCCCAGGTTGATCGCGCCGGCACCCGAGAGCGGCTCGCCAGTCGCATGAATGCCGCCGTCGCCACAGAGCTCGACCGGCTCTCCGACCGGCTCAACGTCCTGGCCACCGTCGGGTCTGTCGCCCCCTTCGTCGGGTTGTTCGGCACCGTCTGGGGCATCATGCGAAGCTTCACCGCCATCGCCGGCGCCAACAACACCTCGCTCGCCGTGGTCGCGCCGGGCATCGCCGAAGCGCTGTTCGCCACCGCCATCGGCCTCTTCGCGGCAATCCCGGCGGTGATCGCCTACAACCGGCTGACCCACGGCCTCGACCGGCTGGAGGCCAAGCTCAGCCGCTTCGCCGACCGCTTCCACGCCACCTTGAGCCGCGAGCTCGAGGTCGAGGTAGTATCGGGGCACTGATGGCCGCCAATCTCCCTTCCTCATCCCGCCACGGTCGCCGCCGGGCGCCGATGTCGGAGATCAACGTCACGCCGCTTGTCGACGTCATGCTGGTGCTGCTGATCATCTTCATGGTGACCGCGCCGCTCTTGGTCGCGGGCGTTCCGATCGACCTCCCCGAAAGCCGCGCCGGCGCGCTCGACCAGCAGGCCAAGCCGGTCCAGGTGGCGATCGACGGCCGTGGCGTGATCACCGTCGACGAAGCACCTGTCTCCGAGGCGGAATTGCCGGCGTTGCTGGCGCGAATCGCGGCCCAGCCCGAACCTGCCGAGGGCCGTCGCATCTACCTTCGCGCCGACCGCAGCCTCGACTATGGCCGTGTCATGCAGGTGATGGGCGAGTTGAACCGCGCCGGCCTGAATCGCGTTGCACTGGTCTCGGTAGGAGACGAGCAACGATGAGGCTCGACCGCGCCGAATGGACCGGGACGGGAGCTGCACTGCTGTTCCACGTCGCGCTGATCGGCGCCCTGTCGATGAGCCTCGCGCAGGTCGACTCGACCCCCGAGCCGCCGGCGATGGAGGTCGAGTTCGTCGAGGAGGTCGGGCTGACCGCTGCCGCGCCTCAATCGATCCCCGTCCCGCCGCCTCCTAGCCAGGCGCCGGAGATCGGCCAGGCCCACCCCATCGAGGCGCCGCCCATCGTTCGGCCCGAACCCCCAAGGCCGGCCCCCGTGGCAAGACCGACCCCTCCCAAGCCCGCCCCACCGTCCCGGCCCGCCCCGCGCGTATCCAGGATCGGCGACGATTTTCTCAAGGGCATCGGTGATGCGCCATCGAGGAGCAACGCCCCGCCGAGGCCGGCTGCGCCCACCTTCAGCGCCCAGGCGCGGGCCAGCGTCGGCAGCGCAATCCTCCGCCAGGTCCAGCCCTGCGCCGACCGCCAGCCATTCATTGGCGAGGACGCCAACAAGATCCGGCTGCGGGTCAATCTCAAGCTGGCGAGAAGCGGGCGCTTGACCAGGCCGCCGGCAATTCTCGGCATGTCGGGGGACCCTGACCTGCGCTCCAAATATGGCGAACTGCTGGAAGATCAGGTACGCCGCATCTTCGCCGAGTGCACGCCGCTCCGACTGCCCGCCGACTTGTACGACACGCCCGACGGCGGCTGGAATGACTTCACTTTCACCTACAGGGTAAACTGAGCCATGCGCCTGATTATATCCGTCCTGCTCGCCGGCCTGGCCGGGGCCGCTATTGCTCAAGATGCGCAAGAACCACCTGAGCTGGTTGGCGGCAGCGTCCGAACAAATACAGCGATCGCGGTCCCCGTGATGCCGGGTGCCCCGGTCGGCCGGCAGGTCTCGGAGATCATCGCCTCCGACCTCCGCTCGACGGGGCTGTTCACGCCGATCGGCCCCGGCGGCCTTCCCGGCTATTCGGTCGAGGAAGCGGGCAATCCGGCCTATCCCAATTGGCGCAACGCGGGCGTCGCGGCGCTGGTTTCGGGCTATGTCGAGACCCGGGCGGACGGCCGCATGACGGTCGCCTGCTACCTGCACGACGTCACAGCCGGACGCCAGCTGGCCAACCAAGGCTTTGCGGTCAGCGGCAACGACTGGCGCCGCGCCGCGCACAAGTGCGCCGACCTCGTCTACTCGCGCCTCTCGGGGCAGCAGCCCTTCCTCGACACCAAGGTCGTCTATGTCGCCGAGACCGGGCCCAAGACCAACCGTCAGAAGCGGGTGGCAATCATGGACAGCGACGGCAGCAACCATCGTTATCTGACGATCGGCCGCAACACCGTGACCACCCCCCGCTTCAGCCCCCGCGGCGACAAGCTGGTCTATGTCGGCTACATCGGCCGCCGGCCTCGCGTGCTGCTGTTCGACGTCAACAGCGGAACCGAGCGCCTCCTGATACCAGGCAATCACATCACCTTCGCCCCGCGCTTCTCGCCCGACGGACGCGATGTGGTCTTCTCGATGGCCAATGGCGGAAACACCGACATCTACATCGTGTCGGCGAGCGGTGGCCAACCGCGCCGCCTGACCAGCGCCCCCGGCGCCGACACCTCGCCCAGCTTCTCGCCCGACGGGCGGCAGATCGTGTTCGAAAGCGATCGCGGGGGCACACAGCAGCTCTATGTGATGGGTGCCGACGGCTCCGGCCAGCGCCGCATCAGCTTCGGCGGCGGCCGCTATGCATCGCCAGTCTGGAGCCCGGCCGGCAACCTTGTCGCCTTCACCAAGATCGCCGGCCCGTTCCGCATCGGCGTGATGAACGCCGGCGGCGGCGGCGAGCGCATCCTGACCGACGGTTGGCAGGACGAAGGGCCGAGCTGGGCGCCCAACGGCCAGTTCGTCATGTTCCACCGCACCCCGCAAGGTGCCGGCACGGCGCGCCTCTATGCCGTTCCGGTGAGCGGCGGCAACGCCCGAATCATGCCAACCCCGGTCGGCGGTTCCGACCCAAGCTGGTCGCCATTGAACAATTGATCTGAGTCCCGACCTTTTACCGAACAGGGATCCCAAGGAGTAGACATGAACAAGACCGTCCTCATCGGCATGACCGCCATCGCCCTGACGCTCGGCGCCTGCGCCAAGCGGACCCCGCCGCCCGAGCAGGTGCCGCAAGGCCCGGTAACGCCGCCGGTCGATCCCAACTCAACCGATCCCAATAGCCTGGAAGTGGTCGAGCTGCCGGCGCTGCAGGCCGATCTGGTGGCCAAGGCGGGCTCCGACACCGTCTATTTCGGGACCGACGAATATTCGCTGGATCAAGCGTCTCAGGCCACGCTTGCGGCGCAGGCGCGCTGGCTGATTGCCAACCCGAATGTTCGTGCCTCGATCGAAGGCCATGCCGACGAGCGCGGGACTCGCGAGTACAACCAGGCACTCGGCGAGCGGCGAGCGAACGCTGCTCGCGATTTCCTGGTCTCGCAGGGCGTGCCGACCTCGCGGCTTTTGGTGACCAGCTGGGGCAAGGAGCGACCGGTCGCGCAGGGCTCCAACGAAGAAGCCTGGGCGCAGAACCGTCGCGCGGTAACGATGATTATCCGTTGACCTCAACACTTCCCGAACTTGGTCGGGGAGGAGGTTTATGCCGCGTACCGCTGGGGGTTTGAATGCCCCAGCCAGGCGCGGGCCTGGCGCTGCGCCTCGGCAATTTCGCGGGCGGTCATCTCGATCGAGATTTCGGCGCGACAGGCCTGGCTCCGGGTGTCGCCCGACAGCGCTGCGAGGTTGAACCATTTGTGCGCCTCGATCAGGTCGACGGCGATTCCGCCGCGACCGGTCGAGAAGCTGACGCCAAGGTCGTACAGTGCATCGACATCGCCATTCTCGGCTTCCGCCATCCGGCTGCGCAGGAAGAAATCCGCACTTTTCTGACTGATCGCCATCTCACAAACCCCCAGTTCCTTACGTTGGGGCGAGAATTCGACGCCAAGCGACAACAAATGGTTAACGCGGCGATGACCCTGATTTCGAACTGTGGCCGAAATGACACGGACCAATCAGACGGCGACGTTGTCGATGAGTCTGGTCGCGCCGATCGTCGCGGCGGCGATCAGGCGCATTCTGCCCGATGGCACGTCCAGCGGCTCCAAGGTCAAGGCGTCGACCAGGGCGAGATAGTCTATTTTGGAGAAACCGGCGTCAGTGAGCCTGCGCTTGGCATCGTCGAGTGCCGCGGCGACCGAATCGCCGCCGAGGATCGCCACACGGGCCTGCTCGAGGGATTGCGGCAGAGTCAGCGCCCGCCGGCGCTCATCCGCCGAGAGATAGGCGTTGCGCGACGACAGGGCGAGGCCGTCGGGGTCGCGGACCGTCGGCACCCCGCGAACGGTCACGCCGAGGCCCAAGTCGGCCTCCATCCGCCGGATCACCGCCAACTGCTGGAAATCCTTCTCGCCGAAGAAGGCCAGGTCGGGCCGGATGGCGGTGAACAGCTTGGCGACCACCGTCGCTACGCCGGCGAAGTGGCCGGGCCGCGCTGCCCCGTCCCACAGCTCGCTGACGCCCGACACGCTGACGGTGGTGGCGAAGCCCGGCGGATAAAGCTGCTCCGCCGTCGGCAGCCACAGCAGGTCGCAGCCGTGATGCTCCAGCAGCCCGGCATCCTCCTCCTCCTGCCGCGGATAGCGGTCGAGGTCCTCGGCCGGCCCGAACTGGAGCGGATTGACGAAAATGGAGGCGACGACCCGGTCCGCCTCACCCTTCGCGGCCTCGATCAGCGCCATATGGCCGGCGTGGAGCGCCCCCATCGTCGGCACTAGCGCGATTATTTCACCCGCTTCCCGCCACGGCCGCAGAGCGGGAGCCAGATCGCCAATCGTCCGAATGATTTGCATGCGATTCCGGCCTTCGGTATCTCTATGGACGGGGGCCGCGTCATACTGACGCGGTTGTGGGTATCACAAGGGGAATAGCAGGCCATGGGCCAGCCGCACTTTATCGTCTTCGCCAATGAAAAGGGCGGCACCGGCAAATCGACCACCGCGGTCCATACCGCCATTGCCCTGGCTGCGTCGGGACATCGGGTCGGCGCGCTCGACCTCGACCAGCGTCAGCGGACCATGACCCGCTACCTCGAAAACCGCGACGCGACGATGCGCCGGCTGGGCAAGGATTTGCCCCGCGCCGCCTATGAGGTGCTGGAAGACCAGAGCGAAGCTGGCCTCGATGCGGCGATCGGTCGGCTCTCCGAGCATGCCGACATCGTCGTCGTCGACACGCCGGGCCGCGACGATCCCGTGGCCCGCGCGGCGATCATGAAGGCCGACACGCTGGTGACGCCGATGAACGACAGCTTCGTCGACCTCGACCTGATCGGCCAGGTGCACCCTGAGAATTTCAAGGTGACCAAACCCAGCTTCTATGCCGAGCTGATTTGGAACAGCCGCACCCAGCGGGCCAAGCAGACCGGCAGGAGCGTTGACTGGGTCGTGCTTCGCAACCGCCTGCAGCACATCAGCTCGCACAATCTGGTTCGCGTCGGCGCCGCGCTCGACGAGCTGGCCCGCCGCGTCGGCTACCGGGTCATTCCGGGCCTCGGCGAGCGCGTCATCTACCGCGAGCTATTTCCCAAGGGCCTGACCCTGCTCGACATGGCGGAAATCGGAGAGGTAGGGCTGGGACACATTGCGGCCCGTCAGGAGTTGCGCGAAATGATCGCCGGACTGGCCGTCCCCGGCCAGGACGAGATCGACCAGCCTAAGGCGGCCGCCGCGGGCTGATCTGGCCCCACGCTTAACAGGGAAACTATGGCTCATCAGTTCAACAGGACGATCCTGCGCGAATATGACGTGCGCGGCATCGTCGGATCGACACTTACCGAGGCGGACGCCTATGCGCTCGGCCGCAGCTATGCCGCGCTAGCGGTATCGGAAGACGCCAGGCGGATCGCCGTGGGCCGGGACGGCCGGACTCATTCGCCCGGGCTGGAGGCGGCGCTGGTCCGCGGGCTCACCGAGGGCGGGCTCGACGTGGTGCGCATCGGCATGGGCCCCTCGCCGATGCTCTATTTCGCGGTGTCGACGCTGGAGGTGCAAGGGGGCATCCAGGTCACGGGGAGCCACAATCCAGCCGACTATAACGGCTTCAAGATGCTCCTGAACGGCCGTTCGGTGTTCGGCGGGGAGATCCAGGAGCTCGGCCGCCGCGCCGCCGAGGGCGATTGGAGCGAAGGCAGTGGTTCGGTCGGCGAACAGGACATCGTCGACGACTATGTCGATGCGTTGGTCAAGGACTTCGACGGCAAGGCCTATCGCATCGGGTGGGACGCAGGGAACGGCGCCGGTGGCCCGATCGTCGACAAGCTGATCGAGCGCCTGCCCGGCGAGCATCATACGCTGTTCACCAACGTCGACGGCCGCTTCCCCAACCACCATCCCGACCCGACGGTCGAGGCCAATTTGGTCGACTTGAAAAAGCTGGTCGCGGACAAGGGGCTGGATTTCGGCTTTGCCTTCGACGGTGACGCCGACCGGATTGGCGCAGTGGACAGTCAGGGACGCGTCATCTGGGGCGACCAGCTGCTGATCATCCTCGCTGAGGCGGTGCTGAAGGACCAGCCGGGCGCGACCATCATCGCCGACGTCAAGGCCAGCCAGACCCTGTTCGACCGGATCGCCGAAATGGGCGGGACCCCGCTGATGTGGAAGACCGGTCACAGCCTGATCAAGTCGAAGATGAAGGAAACCCACGCCCCGCTTGCAGGCGAAATGAGCGGCCACATCTTCTTCAGGCACCAATGGTATGGCTTCGACGACGCGCTCTACGCCGCAATCCGGACGATCCGCGCCGTGTCAGCCAGCGGCAAGTCCCTGACCCAATTGAAGAGCGAGATGCCGGTGTCGGTCGCGACGCCCGAGCTCCGCTTCCAGGTCGACGAGGCCCGCAAGTTCGCGGTGATCGGCGAAGTCGCCGAACGCCTCGCCGCCGATGGCGCCAACGTCAATTCAACCGACGGGGTGCGCGTCAGCACCCCCGACGGCTGGTGGCTCCTCCGCGCCTCCAACACCCAGGACGTGCTGGTCGCCCGCGCCGAGGCCAAGGACCAGCCAGGCCTCGCCCGCCTGATGGCGACGATCAACGACCAGCTGGAAAGTAGCGGCATCGCCGCGGTCGAGGCGGCGCATTAGCCGGCACTGGTGACTGCGGTCGCCGGCTGCGGTATGCGTGGCGCATGTCAGAAATCCTTGCCCGGGACGGCGCCGACAAGGCGATAGGCGAGCTGCCCGAGCGGATTTGCCGAGTGCTCGAGCTGGCGGTTGGCGACAAGCCGCTCGAGGAGACGCTGGGCGAGCTCCTTGGGATTGTGGAATCGACCTCCCAGACGGGAGTGCTCGGCTCGGTTCTTCTGTTGGACGAGTACGGCAAGCACTTACGGCATGGGGCTGCGCCCAGCCTGCCACCGGCTTATTGCGAAGCGATCGATGGCGCCGAGATCGGGCCCTCCGTCGGATCGTGCGGCACAGCGGCCTATACTTCGGAACCGGTGTTTGTCAGCGACATCGCCAGCGATCCGCTGTGGGCTGATTTTCGCGACCTGGCCTCGGCGCATGGGCTCCGCGCCTGCTGGTCGATCCCGATCTTGACCACCGGACGGAAAGTGCTCGGAACGTTCGCCATGTATCATCGCGAGCCGCGGGAGCCGACCGTCCGCGACCTGGCGCTGGTCGACCTGGTGATCCAGACCGCCGCGTTGGTCATCGACCGCAAGCGGTCGCAGGATGCGCTCGGCGCGATCGCCGCGATCGCCGGAGGCTCGGCGATCAGTCATCCTCATCCTCATAACCGACCAGGTTCAGCTCCCGCGCCTTGATCTGGTGCAGCTGGCACCAGTGCATCAGGGCATCCTCGCGGCCGTGGGTGATCCATACTTCCTTGGGCGCCACCTCGCGGATGGTCTGGGTCAGCTCGTCCCAGTCGGCATGATCGGAGATGACCAGTGGCAGCTCGACATTGCGCTGCCGGGCGCGCTGGCGGATCCGCATCCAGCCCGAGGCCATCGCGGTGATCGGGTCGGGCAGCCGCCGCGACCAGCGGTCGTTGAGCGCGCCGGGCGGGCAGAGGATGATCCTGTCCTGCAGCTCCGCCTTGGGAACGCCGGTCGCGAGCCTTAGCTCGCCGAGCGGCACGCCCAATTCCTCGTATAGCCGGCACAGCCGCTCCAGCGCACCGTGGATGTAGATCGGCTCGTGGTATCCCCGGCCGCGAAGCTCCATGATCACCCGCTGCGCCTTGCCCAGGGCATAGGCACCGACCAATACGCAGCGTCCCGGCTCGGCGCGCAGACGATGCAATAGTCGGTCGATCTCGCTGCCGGTATCGGGGTGGCGGAACACCGGCAGGCCGAAGGTCGCCTCGCTGATGAAGATGTCGCACGGCGTGACGACGAACGGCGGGCAGGTCGGATCGGGCCGGCGCTTGTAATCGCCCGAGACGACCACCTTCTGGCCGCCATATTCGAGCAAGATCTGGGCGGAGCCCAACACATGGCCAGCTGGGACGAAGCTCACCTCGACCTCGCCCAGCCGGATCGGCTCGCCATAGGTCATCGGCCTGCCATTTTGATCGCCGTAGCGCGTTGCCATGATTGCCAGCGTTTCGGGAGTCGCCCACGCCTCGCCGTGACCGCCGCGGGCATGGTCCGCGTGACCATGGGTAACCAGCGCCCGCGCCTTGGGCTGGGACGGATCGACCCAGGCGTCGGCCGGCCTTACATAAATGCCTTCGGGAAAAGGCTCGATCCAGGAACCTAAGCGGGCCATTCCCGCATTATAGCCTGGACATGCGGACCGGTTCCGCTGAGCTACGGAGAATCGTCATGGATACCGGCGGACTGAATCTGTTCACGATGGAAGTCATCGGCATCGTCATTCTGCTGGCGGTCCTGGTTTGGGTCGTCGCCCGCACCCGAAGCAAGGGCAAGGAAACCAGCAACCCGAGGACCGAGCAGGCGACCCGCGAGCTGTACGAAGCCGAGGACAAGGCAGCCAAGCAGGAAGAGCGCTGAGCCACGCCCTCCCGCCAGTCCTGGAGCAATGGTTTGCCGGCCGCGGCTGGCGGCCGCGCCGGCATCAGCTGGAAATGCTGGAGGCCGCGCGGTCCGGCGGTCACGCCTTGCTGGTCGCCGCAACTGGGGCGGGCAAGACTCTAGCCGGCTTCCTTCCGACGATCGTCGACTTGATCGAGAATCCGGCCGAGGGCTTGCATACCCTCTATATTTCGCCGCTCAAGGCGCTTGCAGTCGATGTTCAACGTAACCTGCTGACCCCGGTTGACGAAATGGAACTCGACATCCGGGTCGAAACCCGGACCGGCGATACCCCATCGGACCGTAAGGCCCGGCAGCGGGTGCGGCCGCCGCAAATATTGCTGACGACTCCGGAAAGTCTCAGCCTGCTGCTCAGCTACCCGGATAGCGGCCTGATGTTCGAGAGCCTCAAGCATGTCGTGATCGACGAGATCCACGCCTTCGCCCGCGACAAGCGTGGCGATCTTCTCGCGCTGTCACTTTCGCGGCTCCAGGCACTTTCGCCGACGCTGCGCCGGGTCGGCCTCAGCGCCACGGTTGCCGACCCGGATGCCTATCGGAGCTGGTTGGCGCCGGACGCCGACATGGATTTGGTCGAGCTGGTTCAGGGCGACCCGGGAGCGGAGCCGGACCTGTCGATCCTGATACCGGAGAACCGCATCCCCTGGGCCGGTCATTCGGGCTATCACGCCGCACGCGATGTGATGGAGCTGATCGAGCGGCACAAGACCACGCTGGTGTTCTGCAATACCCGCGGCCTGTGCGAGCTGACCTTTCAAAAACTGTGGTCGGTCAACGACCGGTCGCTCCCGATCGGTATTCATCATGGCAGCCTGGCGGTCGAGGCACGTCGCAAGATCGAGGCGGCGATGGCTGATGGTAGGATCCGGGCGCTGGTCGCTACCGCCAGCCTCGATCTCGGCATCGACTGGGGCGACATCGACCTGGTCATACAGATGGGCGCGCCCAAGGGTAGCTCGCGGCTGCTGCAGCGAATCGGGCGGGCGAATCACCGGCTCGACGAGCCGTCGAAGGGGATGATCGTCCCGGGCAACCGGTTCGAGTATCTCGAGGCCCGCGCCGCGCTGGATGCGATCGGCGAGGGCGAGCTCGACCCCGAAAACTTTCGGCCGGGAACGCTTGACGTCTTGGCCCAGCACGTGCTGGCGGTGGCCTGCTCCGGCCCGTTCGACGAGGGTCAGTTGCTGGCCGAAGTCCGGTCAGCGGCGCCCTATGCGGGGCTCAGGCAGGAGACGTTTCGCGAGATTATCAACTTTGTCGCCACCGGCGGATATGCGCTGAAGGCCTATGACCGGTTCAAGCGGATCGTCGAGGAGGCGCCCGGGCGGTGGCGGCTGAGCAAGCCGGCAGTGTCGGTCCAGCACCGCATGAACGCCGGTGTGATTGTCGAGCAGCCGCTGTTGGACGTCCGGTTCAAGGGCGGACGGAGGCTCGGAACCGTCGAGGAGGGGTTCGCATCTACCCTGGCGCCTGGCGATCACTTCTTCTTCGCCGGCCTGAGCCTCGAGGTCGAGCGAATCAAAGACACCGACATCATCGTCCACGCCTCCAAGAAATCGGCGCGGATCGTCACTTACGGCGGCCAACGCATGTCGATGTCCACCCATCTCGCCAACCGGGTCCGCCAGATGCTCGCCGACCGCAACGACTGGCACCGCTTCCCTGACGACGTGCGCGAATGGCTCGAGGTCCAGTCGGAGCGCTCGATCCTGCCCGAGCCGCACCAGCTATTGGTAGAGACGTTCGAACATGAGGGCCGCCATTACATGGTCGCCTACAGCTTCGAGGGGTGGAACGCGCATCAGTCGCTCGGAATGCTGCTGACCAAGCGGATGGAGAATGCCGGGCTGAAGCCTCTCGGCTTTGTCGCTAACGATTATGGCCTGGCGTGCTACGGGCTGGAGCCGGTCAAGAATCCCCAGTCGCTCTTCTCGCCGGATATCCTCGAGCGCGAATTCGTCGAGTGGGTCGAACGCAGCTACCTGCTCAAGAGCGCCTTTCGTGAAGTGGCGGTGATCGGCGGGCTGGTCGAGCGCCAGCATCCGGGCAAGCGCAAGACCGGGCGCCAGGTCAGCTTCTCGACCGACCTGATCTACGACGTGCTGCGCAAATATGAGCCCAACCATCTGCTGCTGCGCGCCGCCTGGGACGACGCGCGGACGCGGATGACCGAGCTCGGCCGGCTGGTGCGGCTGGTCGACCGCGCCGCGGCGACCATGGTGCATGTCGAGGCGGACCGGATCACGCCGATGGCGGTGCCGCTCATGGTTATCGTCGGACGGGAATCCGCGCCCGAAGGCACTGCGGACGAAGCTATACTGATCGAGGCGGAAGCGCTCGCCGAGCAAGCGATGCGGCTTGATTAGGCTGAGATGGAAATGAACGCAGCCCAAACGAATGCCTCAGATTTCGTTCAGCGGGCGTAACGGAAACGGGCGCCTGAAACTGAAAGGGGCCCTTGCATGAGGCGATTTGGGACTGGCGTAACGATCCTGAGCTGCATCGGGGCCGCGATATTGGCGTCGAATGCCCCGGCGCAGGACCGGCTCGAGCGGATCAAGCAGCTGCGCCAGCGAGCCCAGGCCAAGGCTGCCCAGGTGAGCGACCCGAACGAAACCAAGGTTAGCGCGCCGGGAACCTATCGTTTCAGCTTCATGCACAATGGGCTTCGCCGCGAATATATCGTCCATGTCCCGGCCAGCCTGCCGCGCGGTAAACCCGCACCGATGCTGCTGGCGATGCACGGCGGAGGTGGCGACATGGACTTCCAGGCCGACCACTATGGCATCAAGGAGAAGGCGGAGGAGGCCGGCTTTATCGCCGTCTTTCCTAATGGTTACAGCCGCTTCAAATCGGGCATCCTCGCCACCTGGAACGCCGGGAACTGTTGCGGCAAGGCA
>Ga0307411_10000770_pt1 | contig 11853 bp, 9 predicted proteins | sample DK1Ometagenome_2_FD_203712 | JGI IMG/M metagenome (GOLD analysis project Ga0307411, IMG submission 203712) | Maize rhizosphere microbial communities from greenhouse at UC Davis, California, United States - DK15-O-1 | ecosystem: Host-associated > Plants > Roots > Rhizosphere > Soil | place: USA...
GTGGCCGCGTTCGCGGAAGAACTCGACGAACGTCGTGATCACGTCGTTGGTGTGCATGGCGGTGTCCTCTTCGGCTGACGGCAGCCGAAAAGGGAACGCGGAATACCCGGCGAACCGTTTCCGGTCGCCGAGGTGGAGGGGGTGAGGTCAGGCGGCGGCGGCCGACGAGCGGATAGCTCGTGCGGCTGCGGCGAAGCGCTGCGGGATGACCTCCATAGCCGCCACTTTACGGGGCGGCGCTACCCGTTTTCGAGGTGTTCGACCAGCCGGTCGAGCAACGGGCGCTGGCCGACCAGGATCTTCGCCCGCGCGGCGGGCACGTCGAACCAGGCGACCCGGTCCAGCTCGGGGAACTCCCGGGTCCGCCCCGACCCCCTGGGCCACTCCATCTCGAACGTGCCGGGCACGACCTCGCTCGGGTCCACGTCGCCTTCCACCGCCCAGGCCGTGACGACCTTGCCGCCGGACTGCTTCACCTCGCCGAGCCCGACCAGGTCCCCGGCGGGTACGGGCAGGCCGAGCTCCTCCTGGAACTCGCGCCTGGCCGCCGCCTCCGGTTCCTCGTCGGGCAGGTGCTCGCCCTTGGGCACCGACCACCCGCCGTCGTCCTTCCGCACCCAGAACGGCCCGCCCATGTGGCCGAGCAGCACCTCCGTGCGGCCCTCGGTCCGGCGGAACACCAGGATCCCGGCACTGCGCTTGCTCGTCACGCCACGATTGTGCCGAAAGAATCTTGTTCCGACAGGTCGACTCAGCCCATCGACTTCGAGCCGTCGATGGTCTCCCGGATGATGTCGGCGTGACCCGCGTGCTGCGAGGTCTCCGCGATGATGTGCATCAGGACGCGGCGGTTCGACCAGCTCGCGCCCGCCTCGAACCAGGGCGCGACCGGCAGCGGGTGGGACTCGTCCAGGTCCAGCGTCGTCACCAGCTCGTCGGTCCGGCTCGCGATCTCCTCGTACTTGGCCAGCAGACCCGCGAGGGTTTCGCCCTCGACCATCCGGAAGCCGTTCACCCAGTCACCCGGCACGCTCTCCATCAGCTCCGCGCCACCGAGCGCGAACCTGGTCCAGGCCGCTTCGACGTCCGCGACGTGCTTGATCAAACCGGCCACCGACAGCGCGCTCACCGTGGGCGTCCGCGCGGCCTGCTCGTCCGTCAGGCCCTCGACGGTCTTCCGCAGGAAGCCGCGGTGCTTCGCGAGCATCTGCAGGAAGTCGGTCCGCTCGCCGGTGGTGATGCCCTGGCTGGTCGTCATCGGTGTCGCCTTCTCTCGTCCGTCTGTTGAGGCAACTCTAGAAAACATCGCGGACAACTACTGTCCTCGTTTACAGGCGATCTCCACGAACTTGCGCTCCGCGCCGACTTCGGTGCATCATGCTTTCACTATTTAAGTAGTGAAAGGGTCTTGGGTGATCGAGTTCCGGATCGACCGCCGTTCCGGTGTCGCCGCCTACCTCCAACTGGTGCACCAGACCAAGCAGGCGTTGCGGCTGGGGCTGCTGCGGGTCGGCGACCGCCTGCCCACGGCCAAGGAGGTCATGACGGCCACCGCGATGAACCCGAACACCGTGCTCAAGGCGTACCGCGAATTGGAACGGGAAGGGCTCGTCGAGGGACGGCGCGGGCTGGGGACGTTCGTCGTCCGGACGCTGGCCCGCTCCGGGGCGGCCGACGACGGCGCGCTGCGCGAGGGGCTCGCGACCTGGCTGGGGAGCGCGAACACGGCGGGGCTGGAGCGCGAAGACGTGGAGGCACTGGTGAAAGCCGTGCTGGACGAGTACTACGGAACATGAGGACATCGCCATGATCGAAGACTCGGCCGCTCTGACAGCGGTCGGACTGGGGAAGCGCTACCGCAGGGGGTGGGCGCTGCGGGACTGCACGTTCACGCTGCCCGTCGGGCGGGTGTCGGCGCTGATCGGCCCGAACGGCGCGGGCAAGAGCACGTTGATGGCGTTGGCCACGGGCCTGGTCAACGCGACCGAGGGCACCGTCCGCGTGCTGGGCAAGCCGGGCTTCCTGTCCCAGGGCAAGCCGCTGTACCAGTCGTTCACGGTCGAGGAGATGCTGCACGCGGGCCGCGCGCTGAACCCGGACTGGGACGACGCGTACGCCCGGCGGCTCGTCGAGGAGGCGAACGTGCCGTTCGACGCGAAGATCCGCACGCTGTCGGGTGGTCAGCGGACACGGGTAGCGCTGGCCGTGACGCTCGGCAGGCGGCCGGAGGTCGTGCTGCTGGACGAGCCACTGGCCGACCTGGATCCGTTGGCACGCCAGGAAGTCATGCAGGCGCTGCTGGCCGAGGTCGCCGAAACGGGCATGACGGTGCTGCTGTCCTCGCACGTGATCGCGGACCTCGACGGCATCTGCGACCACCTGCTGCTGCTCGTCGACGGGCGCGTCCGGCTGGCAGGCGACGTCGAGGACCTGCTCGCCGACCACCGGCTGGTGATCGGGCCGCGCTCGATCGACGTGCCGTCGCACGCCGTCGTGGAACGCCGCGACACCGGGCGGCAGTCGACGGTGCTCATGCGCGGACCGGGCGACGTGCCCGATGCCGAAGCGCACGAACCATCCTTGGAGGAACTGGCGTTGGCGTACCTGCGGGCGAGCCGCGCCGCGGCGGAGGTGGCGGCATGATCTGGGTGGCTTGGCGGCAGCAACGCGCGCAGATCCTGGTGTCGTTCGCGTTCGTCGCGCTGATCGCGGCGCTGGTGGTGTACCTGCGGATCGACTCGTCGTCGACCACCGACGAGGACGTGCTCAGCGAGCGCTACAGCGGGGTTTTGGGCTACCTGGCGATGTTCCTGCTCCTGGTGCCGGTGCTGCTGGGGATGTTCGCGGGCGCACCTGTGTTCGCACGGGAGATCGAGCAGGGCACGCACGTCTTCGGCTTGACCCAGTCGGTCAGCCGAACCCGGTGGTGGGCCACCAAGCTGGTGGTGGCCGGACTGCCGGTGACAGTCGCGATGACGGCGCTCGGACTGGTCAACGCGTGGGCGTTGCGGCCGTTGAACTTCATCATGTCCGGCAGGCTGCGCACCCCGCTGTTCGAGGGCCAAGGCCTGGTGCTCGGCGCCTACACGGCGGCGGCGTTCGCGATCGGCGCGACGGCGGGCCTGCTGGTGCGCAACACCCTGGCCGCGATGGCCATCACCCTCGGCGGGTACACGGCGACCCTGATGGTGCTCTCCAACGCCGCTCGGTCCAAGTACGCGGCTCCGCTGTACACGACGGAAGCGCCGCCGCCCGACGCCTGGCGCGTGGGCACCGGGTACCTCGACGCCCAGGGCAACCCGGCGAGCTTTTCCCCGGCGGCCTGCGACCAGGACAGCCTCCGCGCGTGCATGCTGGAGCAGGGCGTGGCAGGCCAGTCGACCTGGTACCAGCCCGACGAGCGGTTCTGGACCTTCCAAGCCGTCGAAGGTGGGCTGTTCCTGCTCCTCGCGGCGGTGCTGATCGCGGTCGGCGCGTGGGCGGTGCGCCACCGGCTGCACTAGGGCCGAACAGCGGATGCGTCTTGATCGGCACCCCTTGTTGAATGGCACGTGTGGCGGTCTCGCGGCGAAACGTGTTGCGGTGGGCGGGCGCGGCGGTGGCCGCGGGGGCGGCTGTCGGCGGCGGCGAGGCGGTCGCGGACGCGAAACCCGCGCGATGGGCGCGGCTGCGCGCTCACCTGCGCGGCGAGCTGCTGCTGCCCGGTGACAACGGCTACGACACCGCGCGGCTGCCGTTCAACTCGCTGTTCGACCACCACCGGCCGGCCGCGATCGCCCGGTGCGTCCGGCCTGCGGACGTGCAGCGGTGCCTGGAGGAGGCGCGCCGGTCCGACATCCGGGTGGCCGCCCGCGGCGGCGGGCACAGCTACGCCGCGTACTCCACCCCGCACGACGGTCTGGTGGTCGACCTCGCGCGGATGGCCGGGGTCGAGGTGCGGCCCGATGGCACCGCTGTGGTCGGCGCGGGCGCACGTCTCGGTGAGGTCTACTCGGCGCTGACCGCCGCGGGCCGGTGCCTGCCACTGGGCAACTGCCAGTCCGTCGGCATCGCGGGGTTCACCCTCGGCGGCGGCCTCGGCTGGACGCAGCGCAAGTACGGCCTGGCGTGCGACAGGCTGCGGGCCGCCAGGATGGTCACCGTGGACAGCCGGGTCGTCACCGCGTCGCCGGATCGCGAACCCGAACTGTTCTGGGCGCTGCGCGGCGGCGGGGGCGGCAACTTCGGTGTGGTCACGTCGTTCGAGTTCGCCACCATGCCGATACCGGAGGTGCTGACGGTGTTCCGCCTCCGGTTCCCGGCCGGTTCGGCGGCGGACGTGCTCGGCGGCTGGCAGCCGTGGAGCGTGGCACTGCCCGACGAGGTGTCGACCTCCTGCGTGGCCATGCCGAACGGTGCGGTGGACGTCTTCGGCTGCGGGATCGGGCCCGAACGCCTGGTGCTCGGCGAGCTGGCCCGCCTGCTGGCCGCCGTCGGCGTCGACGCGCCGATCGAGCACGTCGAGGTCGACTACCCGACAGCGACGTCGTACATGACCGGTGGCCAGCCGATCCGCAACGCGTTCCGCGCGTCGTCGCGGATCGCGGACCGGTGGCACGACCCGGCGGCGGTGGCCGACACGGTGCGCGGCATGGACGGCACGCTGCTCATCGTGGGCGCGCTCGGTGGCGCGATCGACCGACGGACGCCCACGGACACGGCCTACCCGCACCGCGGCGCGCCGACGTCCTTCGAGCCCTTCGGCACCGTCGGCGACCTGCCGCCCGAACAGGTCACGCGTGAAGTGGACCAGGTGCAGACGGCGTTGGCGCGCCTGGTCGGCACCGGCACGTACATCAACTACTTGGACCCGTCGCAGGAGGACTGGGCGCAGACCGCGTACCGGCACAACCTGCGCAGGCTGCGTGCCGTGGCGCGCCGCTACGACCCGGACCGCGTGCTGCGGTTCCCCCAGGCAGTGCGGTAGGTGCGGCACCGGATGGAGGCACGCGCGTGAAGATCGAGCCGTCGCCCAAGCGGGTCCGGACCTACCTCGGCGGCAGGCTCGTCGCGGACACGAAGAACCCGGTCCTGGTGTGGGAAAGGCCGCACTACCCGACCTACTACCTGCCGGCCGCCGACGTGCGCGCGGAGCTCAGGCCGACCAGCACCGCGGACCTGTACGACGTGGTGGTGGACGGAACCACCGCTCCCGCCGCGGCCGTGCGCCGTCCGGAGTCGCCGGAGCTGCGCGACCTGGTGCGCATCGAGTGGAGCGCGATGGACGAGTGGCTGGAGGAGGACGAACCGGTCTACGTCCACCCGCGCGACCCGTACAAGCGGGTCGACGTGCTGGCGTCCTCCCGGCACGTGGTGGTGCGGATCGACGGCGTCGTGGTCGCCGACTCGCGCGCGCCGCGGATCCTGTTCGAGACCAGCCTGCCGCCCCGCTACTACCTGCCGCTGACCGACGTGCGGATGGACCTGCTGCTCCCGTCGGCCACCCAGACGCGGTGCCCGTACAAGGGCACCGCGACGTACTGGGACGTGGCCATCGACGACACCGTGCACTCGGACGTCGTGTGGTGCTACCGCTCGCCGCTGGCGGAAAGCCAGAAGGTGGCGGGCCTGGCGTGCTTCTACGACGAGCGCGTCGACCTGGCGGTGGACTGAAACCTGTGCCTGGGTGTTCGACTCGCGGTGCCCGGGTGTTCGACTCGCGGGGTCAGCCTCGTTCGATCAGGTGTCCCACCACGTCCGGTCCCGGATGCGCCGACCCCGACGCGTCCCGGCGGAGGTCGACCTCCGGCAGCTCCACCGGCGCACCACTGGCCGTGGCACCCGCCGGGCGCGGACCGATCCACGCCAACGCCAGCGCTTGCTCGCCCTTGAGGAACCGCTGCGCCCGAACGCCTCCGGTCGCCCGCCCCTTGGCCGGGTACTCAGCGAACGGCGTCACCTTCACCGCCAAGCCGGTCGACGTCACCACCATCGGCTCGCCGTGCTCGTCGTCGTCCGTGCGCACCGCGCCGAAGAACACCACCGACGCCTCCGCGGCCACGTTGATCCCCGCCATGCCGCCGCCCTTGAGCCCCTGCGGCCGCACGAGCGTCGCCGCGTACCGCAGCAGCGACGCGTCCGACGTCACGAAGGCCAACGTCTCGGTGCCGTCCACGAGCCACGACGCACCGACCACCTCGTCGCCGTCCTTGAGGCTGATCACCTCGAACTCGTCCGACCGCACCGGCCACTCCGGAGCGCAGACCTTCACCACGCCCTGCCGCGTGCCCAACGCCAAACCCGGCGACTCCGAGTCGGCCAGCGGGGCGATCCCGACGACCTTTTCCCCCGCCGCCAACGGCACCAGCTCGCTCGCGGCCATCCCGCCGCTCACCGACACCGTGCCGCTCTGCTCCGGCAGCACCGGCAGCGGCAGCACGTCGGTCTTGAACGCCCGGCCCTGGTTCGTCACCAGCAGGACCTGCCCGCGCGCCGTCGAGTGCACCACCGCCGCCACGGCATCGTGCTTGATGCGCCCGTTGCGCCGCCGCGCCTCCGAAGCCTCCTCGGACTCCGCCGCCGTCCGCGCCACCAGACCGGTGGCGGACAACACGACCTGGCACGGGTCGTCGGCGACCTCCAGCGGACCGGCGGGCTTCGACGCCGCCAGCACCTCCTTGAGGTCACCGTCGATCAACGCCGTGCGCCGCTCGCCCGCGAGGTCCTTCGAGACCGCCGCCAGCTCGTCGGACACGAGCTTCTTGAGCACCGACTCGTCGTCCAGGATCTTCGACAGCTCGGCGATCTCCGCGCGCAGCCGGTCCTGCTCGGACTCCAGCTCGATCTTGTCGTACTTGGTGAGCCGACGCAGCGGCGTGTCGAGGATGTAGGTCGCCTGGATGTCCGACAGCCCGAACTGGGCCATCAACCCGTCCTTCGCGGCCTGCGCGTTGTCGCTCTCCCGGATCACCCGGATCACCCGGTCGATGTCGAGCAGCGCCAGCAGCAGCCCCTCGACCAGGTGCAGGCGGTCCTCGCGCTTGCGCCTGCGGTACCGCGTCCGACGCGTGACGACCTCGTACCGGTGCGCCAGGAACACCTCCAGCAGCGCCTTGAGTCCCAACGTCCGCGGCTGCCCCTCGACCAGCACGAGGTTGTTGATGCCGAACGACTGCTCCATCGGCGTGAGCCGGTACAGGTCGGCCAGCAGCGCCTGCGGGTTCACGCCCACCTTGCACTCGATCACCAACCGAGTGCCGTTCTCCCGGTCGGTCAGGTCCTTCACGTCCGCGATCCCCGACAGCCGCTTGGACTTGTTCACCTCGTCGGTGATCTTCTCGATGATCCGCTCGGAGCCGACCGCGTACGGCAGCTCGGTGACGGTGATCGCCTGCCTGCCGCGGCTGCCCTCCAGCGGGCCGATCTCGACCCTGGCCCGCATCCGCACGACCCCGCGCCCGGTCTCGTACGCCTTGCGCACCTCGTCCAGGCCCAGCAGCATGCCGCCGGTCGGCAGATCCGGCCCCGGCACGAACTCCATCAGCTTGTCGAGCGTCGCCTCGGGGTGCTTGATCAGCCAACGCGCGGCGGCGACGACCTCGCCCATGTTGTGCGGGATCATGTTGGTGGCCATGCCGACAGCGATGCCCGAGGTGCCGTTGACGAGCAGGTTCGGGAACGCCGCGGGCAGCACCGACGGCTCCAGCAGCGAACCGTCGTAGTTGGGCCGGAAGTCGACGGTGTCCTCGCCCAACTCGCCGACGAGCAGCATCGCCTCAGCCGACATCCGTGCTTCGGTGTAACGCGATGCCGCCGGTCCATCGTCCGGGCTGCCGAAGTTGCCGTGCCCGTCGACCAGCGGGGCGTTGAGCGAGAAGTCCTGGGCAAGGCGAACCATGGCGTCGTAGATGGCCGTGTCACCGTGCGGGTGGTACTTGCCCATGCAGTTGTTGACAACGAAGCTCTCGACCACGAACGCGTGCTCGTCGGTACCGACCTGGATGTCGTACGTGGTGTCCGGCGCGACAGCCTCGACGGAGTCCACTGTCATGAACGACAATCCAGACAGTGCATCGAGACGATCGGCCAGGGGTGATCCGATCCGGCGGAGCTTGTTGACCCATCCGTCGGCTTCAGCTCGCCACAAGGGGAAGGAGCGATCGGCGAGCTCATGGCCGTGCCGGTTCTTCCCATACCGCACCTTGGCACCGCTGACCGTCGACAGGGACGCGCGGAATGCCACACCATCCGTGTCGCGGAACCAACCGCCGCCGAGGTGGGCATTGGAGAACTCGGCCATCACCGTCCGGCACGGGAGGCGGTCGTTGCCCTGCTTGCCGCCGTACGTGTGTTCGATGGCGATGGCGTTCCGCAGGCCGTCCTGCTTGTAGTCGATCCTTGTCCAGCGGACGAGCGCCTCTGCGAGAACGGCCGCGTCCTGCCCGGTGACGGACAAGCCGAGCAACGTCTTGTGGCCGCTCTTGCTATCGCGTGACCAGTGGTGCGAATAGACACCCAGGTCCGCCAGCATCGAGTACACCTGTCGCATCAACGTATCGCTCGTGCTCACGAACACGATTTCGCGCTGCTGCTTGCGCACGTAACCGTCGCCGTCGAAAAGGCCTGCGAGGAACGGGACCCACGCCGATCGGTCAGCGAGGACCGAAGCCGGAACGCTCTTCTTGTCGCTGAGAGGAGTCGCCGCTTCGAGAAGTCCTTCGTGGCGGGCGAAGGTCAAGATGTGCTGAACACGGTGCTTCGGGTTGCGAGGCTCGCGCTTTCCACGGGTCACGTTGACGCCGTTGGCGATCGCCCAGCCGTGCGCGGAGTCGATCGGACCGTCGTCGCACATGTGGATCCGGACCCGACCATCCGCGGCCCTCGCGCGATCCACCGCGAAACCCTCGGCGACGATGAGTCCGAGCAGGTACGGGTAGGCGTCGCCGCCGCCGAACTCCGCATTCACCCGTCGGTCTCGACCTTGGCCGACAGTGAGACGGTCAACCAGGTCACGTGCTTCGGTCCAGCCGACGGTCAGATCGTCGTTCACAGTCCGGAACCGCTGTCCGGGAGTCACCAGCATCGTGTGCCCGTTCGACCAGGTCACGCGGACGAGGTCGGACACCGGGTTCTCGTACACAGCAGTGACCGGAACGTGTTTGCCACGTCCGTCCAGGACGCGATCACCCACTTCGACATCCTCGATCGGCAGGAGCCCGCTAGGTGTCGACACCAGCGCGCCCCGGACAAAGCAGTCGCCTACGACACGGGACGACTTCACGTAGGCGTGCGTCGGCCGGTAACCCTGCTCGTTCATCGAGAACAGGATCCGGCGGTGCACCGGCTTCAGGCCGTCGCGGGCGTCCGGCAGCGCGCGGGAGTGGATGACCGAGTAGGCGTACTCGAGGTAGGAGTCCTCGATCTCGGTCTTCAACGGGTTGTCGACCACGTTCGCACCCGCCTGGTCGAAGGCGGAGGGGTCGACCCTGGTCGTCGTGCCTTTGCGGCGTGCCATGACTGAGCGCTCTCTCTACGTGTGCCGGAGGTGTCAGAGGTCGATCGCGGCTTGGTCCACCCGCTCGGAGGAGTTGATCAGCCACACCCGTCGCGGCTCGACCTTTTCCCCCATGAGCAGTTCCAGCGCGTTTTCCGCGGCTTCGGCGTCGTCCATCGTGATGCGGCGGACCGAGCGGGTGGCCGGGTTCATCGTGGTGTCCCACAACTCGTCCGCGTCCATCTCGCCGAGGCCCTTGAACCGGGGCACCGGCGTGACGATCTGCTTGCCCGCCTTCTCCAGGCGCGCGACGGTCTTCTCCATCTCCTGCTGGGTGAACGTGAACCTGGTCTCCGGGTTCCGACCCTTGGTCGTGATCTTGTGCAACGGCGGCATCGCCGCGTAGAGCCGCCCGTCCTCGATGACCGGGCGCATGTACTTGGCGAACAGCGTGATCAGCAGCGTCCGGATGTGCGAGCCGTCGACGTCGGCGTCCGCCATCAGGATGACCCGCCCGTACCGCATGGTCTCCAGGTCGAACGTGCGACCGGTGCCCGCGCCGAGCACCTGCACGATCGAGGCGATCTCGGCGTTGCGCAACGTGTCACCGAGGCTGGCCTTCTGCACGTTCAAGATCTTGCCGCGCAACGGCAGCAGCGCCTGGTACTCCGACACCCTGGCCATTCTGGCCGAGCCCAGCGCGCTGTCGCCCTCCACCAGGAACAGCTCGCTGCGCGAGACTCCCGTGGTGCGGCAGTCGACCAGCTTCGGCGGCATCGACGCGCCTTCCAGCGCGGTCTTGCGGCGTGCCGCGTCCTTCTGCTGCTTCTGGGTCAGCCGGACCCGCGCGGCGTCGACGATCTTCTGGAGGACTGTCTTCGCCTCGACCTTGGTGCGCTTGTCCTCGGTCCACGCCTTGATGTGCCGCTCGACGATGCCCTGGATGACCTTGGTGATGCCCGCCGTGGACAGCTCGTCCTTGGTCTGCGAGGTGAACTGCGGCTCGGGGATCCGGACGTGGATCACGGCCGTGATGCCCTCGAAGACGTCGTCGAGGGTCGGCGGCTCCTCCTTGGGCTTGAGCAGCCCGCGGGTCTTGGAGATGGCGTCCTGCAACGACTTCAGCGTGGCGCGCTCGAAGCCCTTGCGGTGCGTGCCGCCGTGCACGTTGCGGATGGTGTTGGTGAAGCACTCGACCGAGCGCTCGTAGCCGGTGCCCCAGCGGAACGCGACGTCGACTTCGACGTGGCGCTCCACTTTGGACCGCATCACGCCGTTCTGGTCAGCGGCGTTCTCGTGGTACATCCCGGTGCCGGTGACCAGGATGGTGCCGGAGACCGGCTTGTCGCCCGCGGGGGCGAGGAAGTCGACCATGTCGGACAGGCCGTTGGGGAAGTGGAACGTCTCCTCGCCGATCGTGTCGTCGATGGCGTGCCGCAGCACGTAGGTGACGCCCGGCACGAGGAACGCGGTGTTGCGCAGCTTGGCGCGCACGCCTTCGATGTCCAGCGCCGAGCCGTTCTCGAAGTAGCGGGCGTCGTACCAGTAGCGGATGGACGTGCCGGTCTTCTCGCCGCGCTTCATCTTGCCGATGACGTGCAGGCCGGGCTGGCGGGTGAACGGCGCGTTGGGGCCGGCGCCGTCGAAGACCGCGGGCACGCCGTGGGCGAACGACATCTGGTGCACCGCGCCGTCGCGCTTCACGGTCACGTCGAACCGGTGGGACAGCGCGTTGACCGCCGACGCGCCGACGCCGTGCAGACCGCCGGAGGTCTTGTAGCCGGAGCCGCCGAACTTGCCGCCCGCGTGCAGCCTGGTCAGCACCAGTTCGACGCCGGAAAGACCGGACTTGGCGTGGACGCCGGTCGGGATGCCCCGGCCGTCGTCGTCCACCTGGACGCTGCCGTCGGCGTGCAGGGTGACCACGATCTTCGTGGCGTGGCCCGCGATGCCTTCGTCGGTCGAGTTGTCGACGACCTCGGTGAAGAGGTGGTTGATGCCGCGGCTGTCGGTGGACCCGATGTACATGCCGGGTCGCTTCCGGACCGCTTCCAGGCCTTCCAGATGCGTCAGGTCGTCGGCCCCGTACAGGGTCTCAGCAGTCACAGGGTCTTTCTCCATGCTTATGACGTGTGCGGATGACGTGCGCGGATCGAGCCACGGTACTCGACCCTATCCGTCAGGTCCGACATTCGTGGGCACTGGTGTTCGATTGGCGGGTCCCCCACCGGAGTAATTTCAACCCACACTGAAGCGGTAACGATCACCGTGGAGTTGGAGTGCCGACTGCTGGCGTGGAGGGTGGGTGTCGGCTGGTGTACGTGGTGGAGCGGCGGCTTGACTCGGGTACCCCCTCAGGCGGCCGACCGGGCAGGCCTGAG
>Ga0307411_10000771_pt1 | contig 11853 bp, 11 predicted proteins | sample DK1Ometagenome_2_FD_203712 | JGI IMG/M metagenome (GOLD analysis project Ga0307411, IMG submission 203712) | Maize rhizosphere microbial communities from greenhouse at UC Davis, California, United States - DK15-O-1 | ecosystem: Host-associated > Plants > Roots > Rhizosphere > Soil | place: USA...
ATGAGGGGCCCCCTTATGACATGTGGGAGCGTGACCACCAAGATCGGCGCGGTGGTCAGCCGACCTCGTCGGTGGGGACCGCGTAGGTGTTGCACGCCGCCGCCGAGGTCGCGTCGAACCCGGTCGCCGCCCACCTGGCCTGGTTGTCCGGCGAGCCGTGCGCGTTCTTGTCCGGGGGTTCCTCGACGGCGTAGCCGAAGTCGTCGCGCGCCAGTTCGGCGAGGTCGTCGCCGATCGAGCCCCGGCCTCCCGCGGCGGCCAGGAACATCCCGGCGAAGCAGTTCGCCTGCAACTCGATCCGGCGGGACATCTCCAGCCCCGCTTCGGTCTTCTCGCCCGCGAGCACGATCTTCGAGTCCGCCGCGCGGAGGATGCCGGTCAACGCCTGCACGTGGTGGCCGTACTCGTGCGCCAGCGTCGCCAGGTGCGTCGCCGGGCGGTCGCCGCCGCCGTTCTCGCGCAGCCGCTTCGTCGGCATGTAGATCGTCCGGTTGCGGCCGCAGTAGTAGGCGACCGCCTCCTCCTGGCCGGGGGCCTTGCCGCACGGGCCGTCGACCAGGTCGGGGGCCGCGTTCAGCGCGGGCGGGTCGAACGGCAGGTTCGCCGCCGCCAGCAGCGGGCCCCACGCCTGGTCGAGGCACCGCACGCCGCTGGTGTAGTAGGCGGCGAGCTGCTCGTCGTCGACGCCGAACTCCGGCAGGTCGCAGGTCACCGCGGCGAGCGCCGCGGAACCGGTGAGCAGCGGGTGGTCGTCCAGCCGCTGCACGGCCCTGGGCCGGGGCGGCTGGGCCGAGGTCGAGGTCGCCGCCGACGTGACGGCGCCGCTGCCGGCGACAGCTCGGCCCGCGACCACCTCGCGCGCGTCCACCCGCCCGATCAGGGCCAAGCCGAGCACGCAGCAGATGATCACGGAAAGCACGCTGACCAGCGTCAACGGGTTGTTCTTTTCAGGAACGTCCGGGACGTCCACGATCACGGGCTGCTCGACCTCCGGCCACGCGACCGCCGCGTCCTCGCCGTCCGGCGTGGTCAGCTGACGTCCGCAGCGTTGGAGAGCCAGGTGTTGCAGGAAGCCGTGTCGTTGTTGCTGTACCCGTGGTTCACCCACGCCGCGTTGCGCTCGGGGGAGCCGTGGTCGCGGTTCGGGTAGATCGGGTAGTCGCCCCGGCTGCCCGCGTCGCGCAGGGCCACGTCGATGACGTCGCGCGGGATGGCCCCGTGCGAGAGCGGCGCCAGCGTCATCCCGCCGAAGCAGGTGGCCTGCAACTCCTTGCGGCGGTTGAGGTCCAGGCCCGCGGGGGTGTCCCAGCCGCCCTGCTCGTACTGCGCCTCACCGGACGCGCGCAGCACGCCGGACAGCCACTGCACGTGGTGGCCGTACTCGTGCGCGAGCTGGCCGAGGTACTTGCCGGGGTGGTTCGGGTTGGTGGCCGTGCTCTGCTCGGTCGCGTAGTAGTTCGCGGTCCAGTAGATCGTGCCTTCGCAGTACATCGCGGTCCGGTCCGGGCCCATCGACCCGCACGGGTTCGTGATCGCCGACGTCACGATGACCAGCTCGACCGGCTGGTAGGGCAGGTTGGCCTGGGTGAAGTTCGGCTTCCACATCGCCTCGATGCACGGCAGCGCGGCCCGCAGGAACGCGTCCTGCCCGGCGGGCGAGTAGTCCATGCCCGGCAGCCCGCAGCCGCCGATGTCGACAGCGCCGAGACCCGCGTTGTGGATCGGGTTGTCGCCCAGCGCGATGACCCGCTTCGGCCCGGCGGGCTTGGCCGACGTGCTCGTGCCCGCCGAGGTGGTGGAGGTGCTGGAGGTCCGGCTCGACGAGGTCGTGGTGGTGGCGGAGGTCGTCGTCTCGGTGGTGTAGCTGTAGGTGTACGTCGAGTAGCCCGAGTACGCCGAGTCGTCGAACCGCTTCGGCTTCTTCGTCGCCGCGATGACGCCGATGGCGGCGATGCCCAGCACCAGCACGGTGAGCAGCGCACCCGCGATGAGCGGCCCGTTGTTCTTCTTCCTGGGCATCGGCGGGTACGGCTGGTACTGCGGCGGGCCCCACGGCTGACCGGGACCGGGCGGCCGTTGGCCGGGGAAGGGCCCCGGCCCGGTCGGCGGGCCCCAGCCACCGGGCTGCCGCTGCGGCGGCGCGGCCATCGGCGGCGGCATGACCGGCTGCTGCGGCGGCATCATCGGCCGCTGCTGGTAGCCGGGAAAGGGACCGGTCGGGGGGCCCTGCGGCGGCATCGGCGGCGGCCCCTGCGGCGGGCGCGGCGGCCACGGTTGCGGCGGTGGACCCTGCTGCTGCGGCGGCTGGTTCGGGTGCAAAGGCGCAGGCACCGGTGGTGGACCGACCGGACGTGGCGGTGGCCACCCACCCGGCGGCGGTGGTTGCGTCATTGCCGAGGATCCCCCAAGTCGCCGCTAATCCGAATCAGCACAAGAGCATAGGCGGACACCGCTATTGTCTGCGGCCGTGTTGAAAAACTGGGGAGCGGCGATCACCGGTGCCGTGCTGTTGTCCGCTATCGCGGGCACGGCGGGGGCACAACCCACAGGTCAAGAGCCGCTGCCCGGCACCGTCGGCACCGAGGTCAGGCTCAAGCTGGAGCGCGACGGCAAGGTTTCGGTCACCGAGGTCGTGACGGTGCCCGACGGCAGGACCGCGCGCCGGACCGTGCCGCTGCGGATCGCCGTGGGCGACAACCGCGACCGCGTGTTCGAGGTCAGCGACACCTCGGTCGAGGGCAAGGGCACCGCCACCGCGTCCCCGGACGAGTTCGTGGTCGCGTTGGAGGCCGGCACCTCGACGGTGCGCTACACCCTCGTCGGAGCCGTCGCGAAGATCGGCGACGCCCTGGAGCTGCGCTGGCAGCCCGCCAGCGGCTGGGACACCAAGCTCGACTCGGTGTCCCTCTCGGTGATCACCCCGGACCCGGCGAAGTCGGTCAACTGCCTCGCGGGCCCGGCGGGCACGTCGAAGCCGTGCACCACCGCTGAGCTGGGCGACGGCCGCGGCGTGCGGGCCAAGCAGATCAACCTGGCCGCGGGTGACCGGATCGACATCGCGATCGGGCTGGAGGACGGCGCCGCGCCGCCCAACGCCATGGTCGTCGAGAGCGGCGGGCTGCTGGCCGCGTTCGCGATCACCCCGGCCACCGGGGCGGGCCTCGCCGTGCTGCTCCTGCTGCTGATCGGCGGGGTCGTCCTCCTCTGGTTCGTGCGCGGCCGGGACGCCCGAGCGCTGGCCTCCGACATCGGCCCGACGAACGTGCTGACCGCCGCGCCCGGCGGCCGCGTCGCCTTCGCTTCACCCGATGGTGTGCTCCCCGGTCAGGTGGGCACCGTGGTGGACGAGCACGTGGACGTGGTGGACGTGACCGCGACGGTGATCGACTTGGCGGTGCGCAACTACCTGTGGATCGAGGAGATCGGCTCGGCGGGCGGCGTGCTGGACTGGCGGATCGTCCGGCGCAACCCGGTCGACACCTCGCTGTCCGGCTACGAGGGCGCCGTCTACCGGGCGATCCTGCCCGACGGCGTCGACTCGGTGCACGTCTCCGACCTGCGCTCCCGCCAGATCGACCTCGCTGTCGTCCGCGACGAGCTGTACGCCGACGTGGTGGCGAAGAACTGGTTCGCCCGTCGCCCCGACGCCGAGCGCAACCGCTGGTGGTGGGTCGGCATCGCGGTGGCCGTCGCGGGCGCCGCGCTGACCGTCGGCCTCGTGCTCAGCGAAGGCCCCGCGCTGTTCGGCCTGGCCATCGTGGTCGGCGGCGTCGCGTTGGCGCTGGGCGCGCGGTGGATGCCCGCGCGCACCAAGCGCGGCAGCGCGCTGCTGGAGCACGTCCGCGGCCTGCGCGGATACCTGCACGCGGTGACGCCGGGCGACATCCCGCCCGAGGACCGCGAGATGGTGTTCTCCCGCTCGCTGCCCTACGCCGTGGTGCTGGGCGCGACCGACCGCTGGCTCGGCACGTTCGCCCCGCTCGCCACGGACGCGGACGGCACGCCCGGCCTGTACTGGTTCGGCGAGGCGCAGGAGACGAGCGACCTGACCCGGTTCGCCCGGCACTTCCCCGCGTTCCTGGGGGCGCTGGACGGTGTCCTGGCCCAGGCGGGACACCTGCGTTCGCTGCGGAGCTAGACAGCCGTAGGCTGTTTTCATGGCGCTACCCGAACTGCACAGGTTCACGCTTCCCAACGGACTGCGGGTGGTGCTCGCCCCCGACCCGAGCGCGCCGGTGGTCGGCGTGAGCGTGCACTACGACGTCGGATTCCGTTCGGAGCCGGAAGGGCGCACCGGTTTCGCGCACCTGTTCGAGCACCTGATGTTCCAGGGCAGCGAGAGCCTCGAGAAGCTGGCCCACTTCCGGCACGTGCAGTCCTCGGGCGGCACGTTCAACGGCTCGACGCACCCGGACTACACCGACTACTACCAGGTGCTGCCCTCGGCGGCCCTGGAGCGCGCGCTGTTCCTCGAAGCGGACCGCATGCGCGCGCCGAAGATCACCGAGGAGAACCTCCGCAACCAGATCGACGTGGTCAAGGAGGAGATCCGCCTCAACGTGCTGAACCGGCCGTACGGCGGGTTCCCGTGGATCCTGCTCCCGCCGGTGCTGTTCCAGACCTACCCGAACGCGCACAACGGCTACGGCGACTTCGCCGACCTGGAGAACGCGACTGTCGAGGACTGCGCGGCGTTCTTCGACACCTACTACGCGCCGGGCAACGCCGTCGTCACGGTGGCCGGTGACTTCGCCGTCGACCACGCCCGCGCGCTGGTGGCGACGTGCCCGCCCGGCCCGTGCCCGTCCGCCCGTCGTTCGCCGAGGCGCCGCCCAAGGGCGAGCAGCGCGCCGAGCACACGGACGCGCTCGCGCCGTTCCCCGCCGTCGCCATCGGCTACCGCGTGCCGGACCCGGTGGCGGAGCTGGACTCCTACCTCGCGTACCTGGTCCTCGCCGGTGTGCTGACCGACGGCGACGGGTCCCGGTTGCAGCAGCGCCTGGTGCACCGCGACCCGATCGTCACCGACATCAGCGCGGGCTGCGGGCTCTTCGGCCCGTTGGAGGCGCGCGACCCGGACACCTTCACGGTCACCGCGATCCACGCGCCGGACGTGCCCGTCGAGCGGGTCATCGCCGCGATCGACGAGGAGCTCCAGCTGCTCGCCGAGCAGCCGCCGACGAAGGAGGAGCTGGCCAAGGTCACCGCGCGCTGGTCGGCCACCATGCACCGCGAGCACGACCGGCTGACCACCCGCACCCTCGGCCTCGGTTCCGCCGAGCTGCTGTTCGGCCGCGCCGAGCTGATCCACGAGCTGCCCGAGCGGATCGCCGCGGTGACCGTGGACGAGGTCGCGGCGGCCGCGAAGGCCCTGCGACCCGACTCGCGCGCCGTTCTGATCATCAACCCCGCCAGTGCTGGAGGCAATGAGTGACCGCCGTGGATTCGCTCGACCCTGCAAGCAGGTCTTCGGCCAAGCACCGCAGCGCCGAAGAGATCGGGCGCACGGAGCAGGGGCCGCGTCCGCTCCCCGACCTCGGCGAGCAGCGTCCGCCCGCGGACATGTCCACTGTGGACACCGTGCTGGCGAACGGGCTGCGGGTGATCGTGGTGCGCCGCGACTCGGTGCCGCTGGTCGAACTGCGGCTGCGCGTCCCGTTCGCCGACCCGCAGGACTCCAGCGTCGGCTCTCAGCACTCGGCGCAGGCCGAGGTGCTGGCAAACACGATCATGACCGGCACCGCGGGCCGGGGCCGCATCGAGATCGACACCGAGCTGGCGCTGGTCGGCGCGGAGCTGGACGCCGTGGTCGACCCGGAGCGGCTGAGCTTCTCGGGCAACTCGCTGGTCAACGGCCTGGACACGGTCCTCGACGTGCTGCGTGACGTGCTGACCGGCGCGACTTACCCGGCCGATGAGGTCGAGCGCGAGCGCGACCGGCTCGTCGAGCGGATCGCGTTGGCCCGCTCGCAGCCGAACGTGATCGCCAGGGAAGCGCTGCAACGCCACCTCTACGGCGACCACCCGTTCGCGAAGGAGATGCCGGAGGCCGAGGAGGTCGCCGGGGTGTCCCGCGAGGACGTCGTCGCGCTGCACGCCAAGGCGGTGCTGCCGCGCGGTTCCGTGCTCGTGCTGGTCGGCGACGTCGACCCGGACGCCGCCGTGCGCACGGTCGAGACCGCGCTGGCCGACTGGCAGTCCGCGGACCACGCTGTCGCGCTGCGCCCGCTGCCCGCCGTCGTCGGTGGCGACCTGCTGCTGGTGCACCGGCCGGGCGCGGTGCAGTCGCAGATCCGCCTCGCCGCGCCGAGCATCGTGCGGACCGACCCGCGCTACCCGGCGCTGCAGATCGCGAACCTGGTCTACGGCGGGTTCTTCTCCTCGCGGTTGGTGGAGAACATCCGCGAGGACAAGGGCTACACCTACAGCGCCCGTTCGCACCCGGAGTTCACCCCCGAGGGCGCTGTCATCCTGGTCGACGCGGACACCGCGAGCGACGTGACCGCCGCGGCGCTGCTGGAGACCCGGTACGAACTGGGTCGTCTCGGCCTGGTCCCGCCGACCGAGTCCGAGGTGCGGACCGCGAGCCAGTACGCCGTCGGGTCGCTGCTCACCGCCACGTCGTCGCAGTCCGGACTGGCCTCGTTCCTGGTGAACCTCGCAGGCTTGGGCCTGGACATCGACTGGTTCGTCGCGCACCCGGATCGGCTCAAGAACGTCACCGTCGACGAGGTCGCCGCGGCGGCGCTGGAGTTCTTCGCGCCGAGCGCCTTCACCGGCGTGCTGGTCGGCGACGCGGACAAGCTGGCGCCGCAGCTCAAGGCGTTGGGCGGTGTGATCCTGCCGTGAGCGGCGAGTTCACGCTGGGAGAGGCGCCCGCGCTGTCCCGGTTCACCGTCGACCGGCGTGAACCGCTGCGCGCGGATGTGGATCGGCTGGCGCAGCTGTGGCCGAAGTCGCGCGTCCTGGTCGTGGACGAGCACGGCCGGACTTCGGTGGCGGACAAGGGAACCAGGGTCGTCGACCGCCCGGCGACGGAATTCGGCGACGCCCCGCCGGAGCACGCCGTCCTGCTCGGTGAACAGGACGGCGTGGCGTACTGGGCGGTCCCGCTGGCCGACAGCGAGACGGACGTCGCGGCGCCGACGGCCCGCGCGTGGTTCGCGCCGGATCTGACCGACGAGCCGCAGTGGCTCGACCTGCGCGCGTGCGGTGCGCTGCTGGACGACACGGGCGCGGGCCTGTTCACCTCGGCGGTGGCGCTGTTCGGCTGGCACCGGTCCGCCAAGTTCTGCGCCAGGTGCGGCAGCGAGTCCGACTCGGTGAAGTCCGGCTGGGCGCGGGTGTGCCGTGCCTGCGGGCACGAGGAGTACCCGCGCACGGACGCCGCCGTCATCTGCCTCGTGCACGACGGAGGCGACCAGGTGCTGCTGGCCAGGGGCGAAGGGTGGCCGGCAGGCCGCTACTCGGTGCTCGCGGGCTTCGTCGAAGCCGGCGAGTCACTGGAAGCCTGCGTCAGCAGGGAAATCGCCGAAGAGGTTGGCGTCGACGTGCACTCGATCCGGTACCTGGGCAGCCAGCCGTGGCCGTTCCCCCGCTCGCTGATGGTCGGCTTCGCCGCGCTCGGCGACCCGGCGCAACCGCTGGTGCCCGCCGTGGGCGAGATCGCGGAGGCGAAGTGGGTCAGCCGGTCGGACGTCCGGCAGGCGATCGCCGAGCCGGGCAGCGTGGCGGACCTGTACCTGGCGGTCGGCGCGTCGATCGCCTTCCGCATGCTCCAGTCCTGGGCGACCGCGACCTCGTAGTTTGTGCCGGGTACATAGATCGCGTTGACCTGCATCTTTTGGCTGGATTCCGGGCTGTGAGGCGGATTCCGGCGTGATTGGTCAATAGGTTCGCCAGCATGAAGGAGTGGACGTCCACGGCGCGGCGCCGTGATCTCGGGATGGACCTGGTGGCAATCCGCGAGGCTGCGGGGTTCAACGGGCAGGAGTTGGCCGACGCCCTCGGCTGGGACCAGAGCAAGGTGTCCAGGCTAGAGAACGGCAAGCAGTCGATCGACCAGACCGACCTGCTCAGCTGGCTCATCACCTGCGATGTCAAGAACCCCGAACTGCGCCAGTTCGTCGCGCGCAACGAAGAGGCGATCAAGGACACGTGGGTCCTGCCGAACAACCCGTCGCCCACGGACTCGCGGAATCTGATCGCCGAGGAACGCGCGTCGAAGAAGATCACCACCTACGCCTGCGTCTGGGTGCCCGCGTTGTTGCAGACCCCCGGCTACACGCGTGCGTTGGCGGCGCGGTTCAACCCCGACGACGAAGCGCGCGTAGAGCGGATCGTCGCCGAACGGGCTGTTCGGCAGGACGTCATGCGCGGTCACAAGGCACCTCACCTGGTGTGCTTCATCGAGGAGGCGGTGCTCACCAGGCCAGTAGGAGGCAGGCAAGTCCTCCACGACCAGCTCATGCACCTCATGTTCATGGCGGACTGGACCAAGATCAGCATCCGGGTGCTGCTGACCGATCTGGGAGAGCACACCGCGGGAGACGGCCCGTTCATCCTTTTCGAGCGTCGAGACAAGCGTTCGGTCGCGTTCCTGAGTGCGCGCGTGACCTCGGTGATCTTCGAGAAGCCTGAGCACATCAAGGGGTACCAGGAGACCGTAAAGGACCTCGCGGCACGAGCATTGACTGAGGAAGAATCGCGGGTGCTCATCGCCAACCTGGCTGATGAGTCCGGCATCCCGCGAGAGGACCTCGATGGCACCGCAGAGGACATGGCGTAAGAGCAGTTACAGCGGCGGTCAGGGCGGGAACAACGACTGCGTCGAGGTGGGGTTCTCGCTGGCCGCCGTGGGTGTCCGGGACTCGAAGGCTCCGGACACCGCCGAGTTGGCCTTCGCACCCACTGTCTGGCGTGCGTTCCTCACCGCTGCTCGTTAGAACCTCTCGCTCCGCGGCAACCGCGGCTGAACCGGCCGGTCACACCGGCCGGTTCAGCCGCGCGTACGTCAGCAGCCCACCCGCTTCGAGCTCAACTGGATGTCGTCGAGCCACAGGTCGTAGCTGCTGGGCGTCGGACCGCCCTGGTAGAGCTGCCAGCCGAGCTTGACCGTGTTGAACTGGGGGAAGACGAAGTCGACGTCGTTGCCGCCGTGGCTCTTGGTGGACACGGTGAGGTCCGGCTTGGCCACCCCGTCGAGCCACACCGAGATCCGGTTGTCGGCGGCGTCCATCCGCCACTCGACGCACGTCCACACCCCGGCCTTGGACGGCGCGGACTCCCGCCAGTTCGTCCAGTCCCCGGTCGGTCCGCCGTCCGCGCCGACACCCCACAGCGCGACCCCGTCGCCGACCACTGGAACGTACTGTCCGCCGAGGGGGCGGACGATCTCGGCGCCGGCCCCGGTCGCCTCGATGACCGTGTAGTGCGCCCAGTCCGGCGCTGTCGGGAACGCGGCGACGCGCAGCCGAACCCGCCCGAAGAAGCTGTTGCCCGGCGCGGCGAAGTCGTCGACCTTGAGAAAGGCGCGGCCATTGCCCTCGGTGTGCACGTGCAGCACCTTTTGGCCACGGCGGCCGTCGCGTTCGACGGTCAGCGTGCCGTGCTTGGTGTCGACCCCCCAGTTGAGGCTGCTCGCGCCGCCGAGGGGCAAGGCCTGGAAGTCCTCGCAGAACAACGCTTTCGCGTGCGCACAACCCGGAGTCACCGGTCTCGACGCGACGGCGGCCGAGGTCGCCGTGATCGAGAGCAACACGGCCAGACCGACTGCGAACAACCTCTTCCGCACAACAAGCTCCTTCTCGCTTGGTGGTAGGAAGAAGAAAACTACGCCAGCGCGCGCCGTGTTTGTAGAGCAGTTCCGCGTAATTTGGCGCATTTCTGACAATGCGAAACCGGCAGCGATTTGGAATGCGAAATGAGACGCCAGTAGTACCCGATCGGCCGTTTACTTCTCGTGGTTGTGCGGGACCCCGTGCGCCAGGGCTGTGGCGCGCAGCACGACGCGGGCCAGCAGCACGTCGTCGCCGACGAGGTCGCGCAGGCCCTTGCCCGTTCGGTCGTTGCCCAAGAGCTGGCTGAGCACGGTGTCCGCCTTCGCGATCAGCGCGGCGAAGTCGGCCTCGGGCACGTCGTCGTAGCGGCGCACCTGGGCGAGCCACTGCGACCGCCACGCCAACTGCCCGGCCGGTTCGGTGACCGCTCGGCCGTGCACGGCCGCCAACACCTCGACCAGGCTCAGGCCGTGCGGGCCGTGCCGCAGGTGCTCATCCAGCTTCACCAGCGAGATCTGCCGCCGGGCCGGGTGGTCGACGTGCTTGCGCAGCACCGACCCCAGCGCCTCGGCGGTGTCCGCGTCGGTGACCCGGATGCTGAACGCGGACCGGCCGGACTCCATGGTCGCCAGCGCGAGCCGCCACAGCTCCGCCAACTCCGGCCGGTCGTACGGGCTGGTCACGGGTCCACCCGGTCCAGCGCCGCGCCGTCCCAGGTCGTCTGGGTGCACGCCACGCCCCGGCCGTTGCGCGGGCGCAGGACGTCGTAGATGTGCATCCGCGGGATGCGGTCCGACACGCCCCAACCACTCGGCCAGGTGATCACCCAGTCCATGTCCAGGTCCACCAGCAGGCCCAGCATCCGGGCGATCGTCGGGTCGTCCAGGCGCTCGAACGCCTCGTCCAGCAGCACCAGCCGCAGCGGGTCGAACGAGTCCGAACCGCTGCTCACCGCGTCGTAGAACGACGCCGCCGCCGCGAACAGCGTCACGTACGAGATCAGCCGGGTCTCGCCGGACGACAGCTGCTTGAGCCGCCGCTCGCGCGGGTTGCCGTCCGGGCCGGTGTCGCCGACGGTCACCGTGAACTGGTGCCACGTGCGGTAGTCCAGCGCCCGCGACAGGATCTCCGCGTAGCCGCCGGTGTGCGTGTCCCGCTCGGCTTCGATCCGTTCGGTGAACACCCGGCGCAGCGTCGCGTCCTGCTCCGGTGTGCGGTTCGCGTACGGCAGGCGCACCAGCGCGAGCGCCTGCCGGGTTTCCTCGTCCAGCGCGGAGGAGGACTTCCACGCCAGCTTCACGTGCACGCCCTGGCTCGACCGCGCCTTGCCCAGCACGTCGTTCATCCGCTTGCACAGGTCCTCGGCGACGTCGATCTGCCCGCGCAGCCACTCGGCCAGGTCGCGGATCAGGTAGTCGGCGAAGATGCCCTGGTACCGCTCGTCGAGGAAACCGCGCTGCTCGGCCAACTTCGTGGTCACCTGGCGCGCGGCGACGGCCACCGGGCGGGCGCCCTCCTCGCCCGTCACGGTCACCGTCAGCAGGCCGACGTGCTGCTCGGCGGCGATGTCGTGGCTGCTCGACAGCGAGGTCTGCAACGCCTGGAGCTTGGTGATCACGGTCGCCTCGCCCGCGCCACGGCGGTCGCCCGCCTCGGCGATGGCGGCCCGGATCGCGTCCAGGTCACCCTCCACCTCGGGCAGGGCGGCGACCAGGATCCCCGGCGCGGCAACGGTTGCCTTGAACAGCTCCGCGGTCCTGGTCCGGTCGTCCTCGGCCGTGCCGAGCTGCTCGCGCGCGCCGTCGAGCTGCGCTTCCAGCTTCGCCGCCTGCTCACGTGCGGACGCGACGCGCTCGCGCACGCCCTTGAGGTCTTCGCGCATCCGGCGTCGTGACGACTCCAGCGAGCTGAGCTGGTCGGCGATTTCCCTGGCTTCACCGCCGATCGCGTCGGTCAGCTCCGCCAGCGTGACCGCCTGCGTCGCGTAGTCCACGCAGCGCGCCTCGGCATCGGTCTCCGCGGCCGCGCGGTCGTCGACCGACGCGTGGTACCGGTGCGCGGCGTCCACCAGGTC
>Ga0307411_10000772_pt1 | contig 11852 bp, 10 predicted proteins | sample DK1Ometagenome_2_FD_203712 | JGI IMG/M metagenome (GOLD analysis project Ga0307411, IMG submission 203712) | Maize rhizosphere microbial communities from greenhouse at UC Davis, California, United States - DK15-O-1 | ecosystem: Host-associated > Plants > Roots > Rhizosphere > Soil | place: USA...
GTATATGGACGAGGTCGAGCTGCTGCCGCCGGTCGTTCCCTCAAAGATCGTTTGCGTCGGCCGCAATTATTCAGAGCACGCGAAAGAGCTGGGGAACGAAGTTCCTTCCGAGCCGCTTTTGTTTTTGAAAGCACCCTCGGCCGTAATTGCCTCAGGCGACGAGATCGTGATTCCCCGGCAATCGCAACGAATCGAGCACGAAGGCGAGCTCGCAATCGTTATCGGACGCGCGTGCAAAAACCTTGCCGACGATCAGCCCGCTCTAGAGTACGTTTTTGGTTACACGTGCCTCAACGACGTCACGGCTCGTGACCTGCAAAAGAAGGACGTGCAGTTCACGCGGGCGAAATCCTTCGACACATTCTGCCCGGTCGGGCCGTATATCGAGACCGAGGTCGACCCGTACGATCTGCGTGTGACGACAAAAGTTAACGGCGATATCAGGCAAAGCGGCCGGACGTCGCAGATGGTCTTCCCCGTCGACGTCTTGATCAGGTACATTTCGCTCCAGATGACCCTGAATGTGGGCGACGTGATCGCTACGGGAACGCCGTCGGGCGTTTCGCAGCTGCACCCGGGCGACCTTTGCGAGGTCGAGGTCGAAGGCGTTGGCGCGCTTTCAAATAGTATCGCCGGGGCGTAATTGTTAATCACGGCTCTTTGAACTAGAATTGTGAAAAACTTACTCGAGGTCCGCTAAAACAAGATGAAATTCTTTATCGACACCGCAAATCTGGACGAGATCCGCGAAGCCAACGAGATGGGACTGATCGACGGAGTGACGACGAACCCGTCACTCGTCGCAAAGGAGGGCGAGGTCGATTTCAAGGAGCATATCGGCAAGATATGCGAGTTGGTCAACGGCGACGTCTCTGTCGAAGTCACCGCGCTCGACACAGACGGCATGCTCCGGGAAGGCCGGGAATATGCGAAGATCGCGCCCAACGCGGTGATCAAGGTGCCGTTGACACTTGACGGCCTCAAGGCTTGCCGAACGCTTCGCGGCGAGGGCACGAAAGTTAACGTGACGCTGTGCTTTTCGGCGGCCCAGGCCCTTTTGGCCGCAAAGGCCGGTGCGACATACATTTCTCCGTTCATCGGCCGCCTCGACGACGTCGCGACCAACGGCATGCAGCTGATCAGCGACATCGTGCAGATCTACGAGAATTACGGGTTCGGGACAGAGGTCCTGGCAGCGTCGATCCGTCATCCGATGCACATTGTGGACTGCGCTCTTGCCGGGGCGGATGTGGCGACGATCCCGTTCAAGGTTATCCTGCAGCTCGTGAAGCACCCGTTGACCGATAAAGGACTCGAAGGGTTTTTGTCGGATTGGAAAAAATCGGGCAGGTCGTAAATGTATACCGATCCTAACCAAGAGAGGCCCGATCGTCGGGCCTCTCTTGGTTTTAGCCTAAAAGTTTTTTCAGTTCCCCATGTTTGGCCGCGGCGTCCAGACTTTGCTGAAGCGAGGTTTGGTAGCGTGAGGCGAAATCTTCGTCGACACTTTCCGGGCTTATTAACTGCTTCACCTTCGCCAGGTGGGTATCCAATTGCCCCCGATCGAACCCGTCCTTCTGTGCGAACATCTCGTCAATCTCTACTATCAGTGTCGATATCTTCCTCAACCATGCGAAATCGCGATCCTCGAGCAAAAGATTAAGAAATTCCCCACTTGTGACCGGGCCGTTGATCCCCTCGTAGATCGACCGTTCGCGATCGACAAGTATCTTGTGAAGCGACAACAGGCCGTTCCGGGCGGCTTTTAATAATTCCGAAGTCTCCATACGAATAGTCTAACCGACCGGAAAAAAAGGTTCACCTTAATTAATTTTAACCAACTAATCGTAGTATATTAGCTATCTAATGTTTTAATATGAACCATGCTAACAAGATTATTTAGCCATGCAATCGTAGCTGATTAGCCCGCTATTAAAGCACTTAAGGCTTAATAAATGCAATGGTTTAAGTGTTTAGCTTATGGCATTGGAAGAATCTGCGAGTTACACCCTGGCCCGGCTGGCGACCGCACACCGGACCGCCGTCGATAAATATATGCAGGCCGCGGGGCTTCACGGCGGTCAGGTGTTTATATTGATGGAGTTGTGGAAGAAAGACGGTCAGAGACAGACCGACCTGGCCGCAAGGCTCGAGGTCTCGCCCCCGACAATTAACAAGATCCTCGGCGGATTGCTGGAGCGCGATTTCGTGACGCGGGCCAGGTACGAGGACGACGCCCGCTCTACCCGCATCTTTTTGACGCCAAAAGGGGTCGAGGTCCGCCAGGTCGTCGAGCAGCAATGGTCCGAGCTCGAGGCACACACCTTGGCCAATCTGACCGAGACCGAGCGATTGATGTTCAGGCAGCTTCTTTTAAAGATCCGCGGCGTCCAGTGACAGGTCTTGGTCGGTACTTACCGTGCGGGTTTATAATCTGAATAAACCAGACCTGATGTGAGGGTTAAGGAATGAAGATATTGTTCGCGACCGACGGCGAAAAGCAATGTTTGGCAGCCTTGGATATGATCCGCAGGTTCACGCTCGGGTCGGGCGACCATGTAAAGATCGTCAGCGTGGTCGATATGGCGGTGCCGATGGCGTTCGACATGTACGGCGGGACATTGCCTAACACGGCGGAACTCGAACGCGCCGCACGCGAGAGTGCGGGCAAGCTCCTCGAATCGACGGCGGAAAAACTACGCGGCGATTTTGCCGAGCTGGAAGTGTCCACAGATGTGCTTTTCGGCTCTCCGGACAGCCGGATCGTCGAGGCGGCCGAAGAAATGAGACCCGATCTCGTCGTAGTGGGTTCGCATGGCTACAGTCGCTGGGAACGTCTCTTATTGGGCTCGGTGTCGGATTCGGTTGTGCACCATGCCCCATGCTCGGTAATGGTCGTACGAACGCTGCCCGAATGAGCGATCTTTCCTCACCGGTCACGGTCAATTCCAGAAATTACGTCGGAGCTCTGAAGCGGAGTTGGACGGTTAAACTGCTAAAAATTGAGGCTGACGTATTAACGTTCGTCGGCGAGTTTGACGAAGAGATCTACCATCCGGACGTCGGCCTTATCAGACGCGGGACACTCTCTTACGAGTATTTTTGGCTGGATCGCTGGTACAACATCTTTCGCTTCCACGAACCGGACGGCTCCTTAAAGTGTTATTACTGCAACGTCATCATACCGCCAAAATATTCTGGAGGCGTGGTCGATTACGTCGATCTTGATATAGATATTCTGGTCCGGCCCGATCTGAGCTTTAAAGTGCTCGACGAAGAGGAATTCGAGGAGAACAGCAGGCTATTGGATTGCCCCGCGAACGTCGTGGAATCGGCCCGAGCGACCCGCGACATGATCGTCTCCGCAATAAACGACGGCAGGTTTCCGCGCGAATTCATACCGAAATAAAATCGCTATCTGGACTGGATACGCAGAGTGTAACTGCAGACATTGAGGTTAACGCCCGGTGAAAGCGAGATCCTTTGCCCCGTTGGCAATTCGATGTTGTTTACTATCGCGGGATTTCGTCCTTCGTTCACTACCCAAAATCTTCCCTCGCCGTCGGTCGAGATTGTCAGGTGCCGACGGCTGATCTCGGGGTCGCCCGGAAGTTTGATCGTTACCGGTTTCGATTTCGACCCGCGGCCGATCGAGATCTCGTTTTCAAACACCGGGACGCTCGTCTGCCGCACGCCGTTCAAAAACACTTCGAGCTTGTAGAGCTCCTTCGCCCGCTTGCGCACCGAGGTCATCACCTCCGCTTCGTCGCTTTTAAGAGGGGTCGCTTGCTCAAAGGAATTCTGCTGGATGGTGTGCTGTGCGATCGACGGCGACGTATTCGAGGTAAACGTCGGCGGGGGCGGAACGTATTGTGGAGGGACCGACGTCGCCGATGCCTGAGGCCCGGCGACCGGATCTTTCTTGGGTAAACGCGGGAGAACTCCCGTCTTCCCTGTGGCGGAATCTTCCCAGCCGTGCTGGACCCGAACCTCGCCCTTTTCCTGTGTGCCGTCGACCCGCAGCTCGATGACAAACGATTTAGTCTCCAATTTACGCTTACCGGCGATCTCGCGTGCCCGCTCGGCGAGTATGTGATACAGCCCCTGTTCGAGACCGCGTCGCTTTACGCCCTGCCATTCCTTATCGTCTTCCTCGCTCAGAAAGATGATGTACTCGCTCGGGATGATGGTCGTGCCCTGCGGCAGCGGAACAAGCTCTTTCTGCATCACCTCTTCGACCGCCCGTGCGATCTTAACGATGAATTCTTCGGCCTGACTGCGCGGTTTGACCTGCGCATCGCGGGCGGCCTCTTCCAACACGGTTTCGGCGTTGTCGCCGTCGATCCAACGTCTGACTTTTTCGAGTACACTCAACTTTCTTTATCGCTCCCCTAATTATCCAGGTCCACGTATTTCCCGTTTATCCAGCCTTTGGCGCTGCCGACATCATCCCGATCGCGACCCTGTTCCAGGACCTCAACTTGATACCAATTATTCTGCGTTTTTACAATTCGGAGCCGCGAATTCTGCGTCACGAGTCCGACCGGCTCGTTGGCGGCGCTCGGCGCCGGACGAAGGTTGACGTCCGTGTTCGCCCGACCGGTCTGCTCGGTGAAGGCGCTTGTCACGATCGAAAGCAGGTTGATCCCTCGCAGATACGTCGAAGCGGCGTAAAGGCCGCCGCCGAACATCGCTAGAAATATCGCCGCCGCCGCCAGACGCTTCGCGAACTTACGAGAACGCTGCCGGCGGACCGGCTCATTGACGGGCGAGTCGTCGCTGCCTGCATGAGTAAGGTCTGGGAGCGATTCGGTATTTACGGCGGTCGCCACGGCACCGCTACTTCTATCGATCAGCGTCGGCCCCGGCCCCAGCTCGACGCGGATCACGGGCCTTGCGGTCGTGAGCGGGAATTTCAAATGGAGGTCGCGCGACGTGCTGAACGCCGGTCGATTCGGCGCCATCGGCGAAAAGCCTGCCCCGACGTGGGCCTGCGGCGTGGTGTTCATTACCGTTCTGGCGATGTTCAAGGGTCGCGAGTCATCGGCAAGTCGTCGCAAAGGACCGAGATCCGACCAAAACTCGTCCACGCTTTGCTGCCTTTCCAGTGGATCGTCGCTCGTCGCTCTCCTCGCGACGTTGAGGAATTCCTGCGCCCACGGCTCGTCTCTTAGGGTGATGGGAAGATCGATTATCTGACGGCCGGCATAGATCCGGGGAGCCTCACATGTCAAAAGCGTATACGTCGATTTCGCCAGCGAATAAATGTCGGACGCTGGCGAAAGGCCGGCGTTCGCGAAATCGCCGTCGGCATTCATGGGGCTGTGTTCGGGCGGCGCGTAAACATTTGTACCGACCCGGGTTATGGGCGAATCCGAAACGTGGATCCTGGCTACGCCGAAGTCGGTTATTTTGACGGTCTCGCGATCCTTCGTCAATAGCAAGTTCTGAGGCTTGATGTCGCGGTGGATCACGTTCTGACGGTGCGCGTGCTTTAAACCGGCACAGACCTGTTCGATATAGCCGACTGCCTCTTTCAAAGAAAGCGTCTTGTCGCGACAAGCTTTCTGGAGGTCGCCGCCGGGCATAAATTCGAGCACAAGATAATGAAAAACCCGGCCCTTAAGGTCGCGAGCGGTGCCGTGCCCGAGCCGGCTAATAATGTTCGGGTGGCGGACGCGGTCGAGAGCGATCGCTTCGTTCTGGAAGTTTTCAACCAGCGTGCGCTCCAGTTCCGAATCCAGGTCGTCCTGGAGGAAAACGTTGAGCGCCTTGACGACGACCCGGCTGTGGGGCGAAGTCGTCGAAGCGAGGATGTCGCGGGCGACAAAGATCTCGGCATAGCTGCCCTGACCGAGCCGCTCTTCGACGTCGTATCTCTTGTCGAGGCGGCAATTTGTGAGTGAAAGCTCGCGCATTGGTTCAGTCGGCTCGGGACGCAACAAAAGCCGATAACTGCATTACGACATTATAGAGCCAAAGTTCGGATTTCACACCATTTCGCCGCTCCCGGTGCGATGGACGTTGGATGCCGGTTTGTTTTGTTTTGGTCTCCTATTTCGATAGAATGGCAACAATTTCGGGCCGCGCTTCGTTCTTTCTTCTATTGATGCCGGACAATCCTCAACCCGCCAAAAGATCCCTGACACCCGACTGGTTCGTTCAGGGTATTCTGACAAAAGTCGGCGACATTTTTGATCGTCTTACGGGGCGCGGGTGGAAGCCTTCAAGCAGCCTTGCGACGAGCGAGCTGATCGAGAAACTTAAGGCGCTGCTCGAAGCCGAAAAACGAACCGACCAGGCAGGACGCGAGTACGTGCCGCACAACATCAAGCTAAAGATGCAGTGGGACAAGTTCTCCGCAGAATCCGAAGACCCGCTCAGAAAGCTGGAGACCGAGATGCTAACGGCGATGGTCGATTTTATCAACGATAATCGCTACTACACCAAAAACCCGATCCGGGTGGAGGTCAAGCCCGATTACTTCACGACCGGGGTGAAATTGTTTGTGGGCTTCGACGAGAGCGAAGACGAACGCGAAGCAGCCATTCATGTATCCAACGCTCCGGCGGCCGCGGCAGCTCCCGAACCTGAGGTTCATGCACTTTCGGTAAGGCTGCGATATGACGCCGGCGGCAAAGAAGTTTCTAAAGAGGTCGAGTTTGCTCCGGGAGTCCGGATCTCGGTCGGACGCACTAAGGAAAACGGCATCGTGATCGACGATCAAAGCGTTTCGAAGGTGCACGCTTCAATGCTCCTCAATGCCCAGGGAAATTTGGTCGTCGCGGATACCGGTTCGACGAACGGAACCTTCGTGAACGGCAGCCGTATTCCATATGGAAAGGCCGTGTCGTTGGAGGCGGGTTCTGACCTTATGTTCGGTCTCGTGAAGATAGCGGTCGAGTTTCTCGAGCGGCCCGCCGCGGCGGCAGAGCCTGAAGAAGTGCCGATAACGCAATCGTTCAGCGTTGGCGAATTTGAGTTCACACAACGGATCGAGAAACCGGAAATTAGTAACGAAGCGACCGTCGAAGAACCTGCCCCGACGGAAGCCGCTATTGACCTCGGACCCGCCGGCGCGGAGATCAACAAATGAAGCTTTACCTATTGCTTCAATTCGACTGGAATAAGTTAAGGCCCGAAAGCCTGTTCGGCGGGCAGGTCCTTGAGCGAACGCCGGCCGGACTTTCCGTCCTCTACATTGTTGGTATCGGGATCCTGCTTGGTTTCCTCGTCATCACCTTTTTCGACAATTTCCGCCGGCCGCGGTTCGCCTTCGAGTACGATTTGCCGCGCGAGGTGAGCCGCAAGCTTACGCAGACGGTCGCCAACCGCAGCGTCCGTGCGTGGCAGATCGTCTTTATTTTGCTTGCGTTTACGGTATTCGGGTTCCAGGTTTACTGGACCTATTTCGCCGACGAATCGAACGAACAATTCCAGGCGTTGGCTTATAAAGATCTGAGGACCCGGCGAACCACTGCCGCGAGCCTTCGCGGCTGGATGCTTGATCGCTCGGGGAAGCTGGACGGCGCGTTAGCGTATTATCGCGTGCAAGACGGTGATATCGTTCGTTCGTTTTCGCTCGAAAAGGAAATGGCGCACCTGCTGGGGACCGAGCGCGGGACGCCGGGGCTCGAAAGGACGCTTTATCAAAGACAGGCCGATCCGATGCCCGAATCCTGGGAGGTATTGACGACGATCAAGAAGCCCGAGGACGCCCCCAAGGACATCAAAGTCACTATAGACAAGGATCTACAAGCATTTTTGGCGAAACAACTTGAGGGCAAAAAGGGCGCGATCGTCGTGTTAAACCCCCAAAGCGGCGACATCGTAGCGATGTTTTCCAATCCGACATTCAGCTTGTCGGATGCTCAAAATCCCGAAGACTTTTTAAGGCTCGAGGCTGACAAGCGGGATAAACCGCTGCTAAATCGCGCCACGCGTGAATTTTATGTTCCGGGATCGACGTTCAAGACCTTTACCATGATCTCGGCGTTTCGTGCCGGCAAACAAAACGCCGTGTTTGCCAGCTATCCGGGCGGCTTCCGGCCCACGCCCAATTCCCGTCCGATAGTGGACGCCACTCAAAAGCTTGGTCCCGACGGTTCGGTTTCGGGCGTCTGCGATGGAGGCTGTGAACCCAAGGACATCACCTTCGCCTATAAGGTCTCGAGTAATCAATACTTCGCCCAATTGGCGATCGAGCTGGGACGCGAGCGGCTTAGTGAAACGGCGGGCGTTGTCGGGATCGGGGCGGCGGACTCACCGCAAGAGGCTTTATTGCCGAAGTTTTTCCCGAATGTCCTCAACACCAGCACGCCCGCGATCGCAGCGGCACTCGCCCCGCAACAGTCGACCATCGTCACCGGCAAGGACATTTCTCTATACGATCTGGGCATCGAGGGGATGGGCCAGGGTTATGCCGGACAGATGACGCCGTTCCAAATGGCGATGTTGGCATCGATTCCCGGAAATCTTGAAGGAAAGTTGATGAAACCCCGGATCGAGCTTGACCAGGCTCCGCAGGCTTTTGCTCAAGTACTTTCGGCACAGCAGGCCGCCGTAGTCCGGGAGATTATGGCGACGGTCACCGAAGAACCGGGCGGCACCGGCACCGTGCTCTCGTCCAAACTGGCGGGCACCGGCATCAGGACGGGCGGCAAGACCGGGACGGCCGAAAAACAGGCGCCGGTCTACGACGAAAAGACGGGCAAGTTAAAGACGATCAAACAGCGTCGGCGGAACGATAAGGGCGAGATCGTGGAAGTCAATGTACCCGTTATGTACGAGCGGACCGACAGCTGGTTCATATCGATCGCGCCCCTCGAGAGACCACAAGTGGCGATCGCGGTCGTAGTCGAAGGCGGTGGGTATGGGGCCCGCACGGCCGCCCCAATAGCGGCAAACGTCATCTTGAAGGCTCGCGAACTGGGTTTGCTGGGCGACCAGTACCGACCCAAAGCTTCCGCTCCGACAAAGGCCCCAGCCAAAAGACGCAAAGCTCAGTGAAAAACAGAACGTCCTCACATTTCTTTATTCTGGTTCTTATCGTCGCGTTAACGACGATCTCGCATTATTCCATCTATTACGGCGGTTTGATCCGCGGATACGAGACATCCCGGTACGCGGCAGTCCGAAATATCGGGTTGATCTCGATCCTCGCTATACTTCCTATTTTCCTAAAACGGTTTGCACGGTTTCAGGGAAATTGGACGGTATACACCACGGCCGTGCTTCTGTTCTCCATCGGCCTGACCATGCAATATCGCCTGTTCAGCGATCCGGAATACATTTCAAGAAAGGACAAGTCCGAGGCCCGGGAGCAGAAGATCCGAACCCAACAGCTTCATTTCATTCAGGAAAACTACACCGCCGAAAAAAAGCAGATGATGGGCCTGCCGCCGACACCTCCGTCGCCGGTCGACCTTTCCGCTGAGACCCCGCGACCCTCGGACGAAACTGCAATGACGGTGCTGTTTTCAGGCAGGACCATAAATCCGCTGCTCGGGATTCTGGCACTTATCGTCGCGTTCCTGCTTGCCAGAAATGAGCGGTTCCTGGAATTGCTGCAGAAGAATGGCTTCCTGATCGTGCTGTTGACTCTGGGACCTTTGTTTGTCGCGGCCATCACGTCGCGGGCCGGCAAATCGATCGGCAACATGACGCCTTGGGAGCCCTCGAAGATACCGTTTCTGATCGGGTTTGCCGCCGTCCTTGCCGTACTCTACAAAAATCTCGCCCGTACGTATTGGGGCCTTCCGCGTGCCCGCGACGTCCTGCCGCTCTTGGTGATGGCGATGCTTCCATTTTTCCCGTTCTTCGTTTTGAAGGATTTCGGGCAAATGATGGTCTTCAGCGGCGTTTACGCGACTCTTTATCTGATCGCCGTGCGGCGCTTCTCCCAGCGGTTTGTGTTGATCGGGAGCGTACTGCTGCTTTTCGGGATCCTTGTCGTCGGGGCGCTTCCGGAAAAGACCCAGGAGAATGTTCCACTCCTTCCGACTTTGGCCCGGCCCGTTAAGCAGGTGCTGCCGGCTCGAATACAGCAGCGTTTTCATTTATGGCTGGATGGCTTTAACCCGCCGACGCCCGAGACACCGTGGTGGAAAGAGGAATACGACGATTATTACAAAAGGCTTAAGGCACGGATGGCTGAAAAGAACCAGGATCTAGACCAAATGCTGACGGACGACCCGGATCTTCAAAAAACCGTAAACATCGACGCATGGTTCGACGTGTTGGCGTTCCAGCCGGCGCAGGCCACGTTCGGGCTCGCTTCCGGGGGTACGACGGGCCGCGGTTTGGGGCTCGGATATCCGGAATTGATCCCCGTTTCCGACTCGGATTACATCTTCGCCGCGATCGGGGAAGAACTTGGACTTTTCGGGGGTTTGTTGGTAACCTTTGCGCTGATCGTCTTTGTCAGTGCGGGGGTGCGGACGGCTCTGGATTCCAGAGACATGTTCGGGAAGCTATGCGCGGTCGGATTGACCGCGTTCATCGGCTTTCAGGCCCTCGTAAATGTTGGCGGCATCACGCGGGCGCTCCCGATGACGGGCATCACGCTCCCGTTCGTAAGTCACGGCGGATTTTCGTTGATCACCAGTTTCGTGATGCTCGGGATGTTGATGGCCTTTTCACACCGTAACGCACTCGATCGCGCCCAAACCCAAGTTCAGGAATTACCTTAGCCTTGTCTCTCTAACTCGTTCAGTATAGACCGTTTACACTATCACAGTTCATCGCCACATGGAACAGACCTTCGAGATCAGATCCGCCGTCGTGTCCGACCGCGGTCTCAGTGAAAAAAGACCCCAGAACGAGGATTCGTATTTGAATCTTCCCGATCTCGGAGTATTTGCCGTAGCTGACGGCGTCGGCGGAGCCCAGGCCGGGGACGTAGCGTCGCAGATGGCGATGGAGATCGTCGCCGAGGCCTTTAGCAATTCTCCCGGCGGCGAACCGGAATCGACGATGCGGGCAGCCCTGGAACGGGCAAACCTCGCCATTTACCAAATGGCTAACGACCTTCCACAGCTTTCGTCGATGGCAACGACGGTCGTCGCCGTACATCTCGACGGGGATACCGCGACGGTCGCGCATGTCGGTGACTCGCGTGTATACAGGATCTTTCCCGACGGCCGGCTTGAACGCGAAACGGATGACCATTCCGTCGTGGAAGAGGAGGTACGTGCGGGTCGAATGAGTCGCGAAGAGGCGGCCGTGCATCCCGGTCGCAACGTCATCTCTCGAGCGCTCGGGGCCGAAGATAATGTCGATATCGACCTAAAAAAGGTCGTCGTCGAGCCCGGCACGAGTTTCCTGCTCTGCTCGGACGGGATCACACGACACATCGACGACGCGGAACTTTCCGGCATTCTGAGTGCCGGGCTTGACCCGCAAGAAACATGTCTTAGGCTCAAGGAGCTTTGTTTCGAGCGCGGTGCGGAAGACAACCTGACCGCCGTGGTAGTGAGCATACCCCGAGGAGACGCCCGTTCGACCGTTTCGGAAGCTGATACACCGCCCGACATCAGTTTTGACGATACTGAAGAGGTGACTATAGCCACCGCCCGATCGCCGTTCGACGAGACCGTCGACCGATCCAACGACGACAAACCCGAATTCGACGAGTTCATAGATGAGTTTGAGGACACCGCGGAGATAAACGAAGACGACGATTCGTTCATGATGCTCGAAGACGAATCGCGGATCGAGGCGGCCGATCCCGACGCCGTGACGTCGGAAGAGAGTTCGTCGAGCACCGTTTCGACCCCGGCTGCCCCAGACGCGACCATATCAACGGCAGACCTTCGACCGACGCCGGCATTTTCTTCTTTCGAAAGCGATCC
>Ga0307411_10000773_pt1 | contig 11852 bp, 13 predicted proteins | sample DK1Ometagenome_2_FD_203712 | JGI IMG/M metagenome (GOLD analysis project Ga0307411, IMG submission 203712) | Maize rhizosphere microbial communities from greenhouse at UC Davis, California, United States - DK15-O-1 | ecosystem: Host-associated > Plants > Roots > Rhizosphere > Soil | place: USA...
GCACTCGATGGCCAATGCCCAGTTGTTCCACGCTTGTTGCCACGTCCAGCAAAATATGAACGTTCTCCGTGACGCGGCGAATGTCAACTTGATTTCCATCGGTGAAGCTCTGCAAGTGCCTGCTCTGCTCCAGCAGAAATGGCTGAAACGAGCCGATGTCAAAGGGGAGTTCAGGCGCAGGGTTTCACGCACGTTCCCGATCCACTCGCTTCTATCGGCCGAGGTGTTCATTGACACCGAAGTAATTCAGACCACCATCAACATCTCCAACTGAAGAGGACCATCATGACTCTTGCCGTATCTCGTAACATCGCAGTCGCAGTGACGCTCACTGCCGCTGCGGCGCAGGCACAGAACCTGAACACGCTGCTGGTGCTGGGCAGCTCCCCCGTCATCGACACACAGGAGCGCTATCGCACCTACACGAGCTTGACAGCCGTGGGCGGCGACTTCGGCAACACGACACCGGAGTACCTGACGGCCTCAGCCTACTTCGCACAGTCGCCGCGTCCCGCTGCCATCCGCATTGGTCGGTGGGCAAAGACGTCCACCAGCGGCGTGCTGCGTGGTGCCAAGTTGTCCACCGCCCAGCAGTCGCTGTCGCCGTGGAACGCGATCACCACGGGCAGCTTCAGCCTGACCAAGAACGGTGGTAGCGCGACTCCGATCACGGGCCTGAACCTCAGCGGCGCGACGAGTCTCAACCAGGTCGCCTCGATCATCACTGCTGCGCTCACCGGCGCCACGATGGTCTGGAATTCGGTCTTCCAGCGCTTTGAGCTCACGAGCAGCGTGACCGGTACCACCTCCTCCATCGCCTTCCTCACTGCAACCGGCAGTGGCCAGGACATCTCGGCCATGCTGCTCATGCAGACCGGCCAGGGCGGCTACTCGGTGCAAGGCATCAACGCGGAAACGGCACTGGATGCAGCGACGCTGTTCGATGCCAACTACGGCCAGCTGTGGTACGCACTGATGATGCCCGAGGGTGTGACCGCAGACCACCTCGCCGTGGCAGCGTTCATCGAAGGCACCAACAACCAGCACTTCTACGGCGTCACGACGCAAGACGCAGCGACATTGTCCGCTGCCAGCTACTCCACCACGCTGGCCTACACGCTGAAGGAGTCCGGCTACGACCGCACCACTGTCCAGTACTCGTCCTCGAGTGCCTACGCGGTCGCGTCGCTGATCGGTCGCAACCTCGTGGTGGACTACACGGGCAACAACACGGTCATCACGTCGATGTACAAGCAGGAGCCCGGAGTCGTACCGGAGGACCTGAACGAGACGCAGGCCAATGCGTTGAAGGATCTGAATGTCAACGTGTTCGTCAAGTATGACAATGGCACGAACATCGTCCAATACGGCAACGTGTGCAGTGGCCATTTCATCGACGAGATCATGGGCTGCGCCTGGTTCGCGGTCACGGTGCAGAACCGGCTCTGGAACCTGCTGTACACGACGGTCACCAAGATCCCCCAGACGGACAAGGGCATGGCGGTGCTCACCACCGGCGTGGAGGCGGTCTGCCAGCAGGCGGTCGACAACGGTCTGTTCGCACCGGGTGTCTGGAACAACGGCGGCTTCGGCACGCTGGTCCAGGGGGACTTCTTGCCTGAAGGCTACTACGTGTACGCAGGTCCGATGGCCACGCAAGACCCGGCCGACCGTGCGGCACGCAAAGCAACCTCGATCCAGTGCGCAGGCAAGTTGGCCGGGGCCATCCACACACTGTCCCTGGCAGTGACGGTCAACCAGTAATAGGAGAGAAACATGGCAGCGAACAAAACTTACAGCTTCATCGACGTCAGCGCAACGCTGGTCGGTCCCGGCGGCTTCGTGCAGCTCGGCGCAGGTGCCGGCAACTCGGAGGAAGGTATCGAGGTCGAGACCTCCGAAGACATCAACACGATGACCATCGGCGCTGACGGCAGCGGCATGCACTCACTCTCGGCGAACAAGAGTGGTCGCATCACCATCCGCCTGCTCAAGACCTCGCCGACCAACGCCAAGCTGATGGCGCTGGCCAACGTGCAACGCACCAGCGGCGCCACACACGGTCAGAATACGCTGACCATCCGCGACATCAACGTCGGTGATGTGGTGGTCGCGCAGCAGGCCGCGTTCAAGAAGATCCCCAACAACAGCTGGGCCAAGAACGCGGGCATGCTGGAGTGGACGTTCGACGCCGTGTCGATCGACCAGAAGCTGGGCACTTAAGGAAGCACCATGAAGAAACTCACCCTCCAAGACAAGACCTACATCATCGGCAACCTCGACACGTTCCAGCAGCTTCACGTCGCACGCAAGGTGGCGCCCGTCATGAACATGATGGGCATCTCCCTGATGGGCATCGTGAAGCAGGGCAAGGAGAAGTTGCTGGACCCAGACTCGCAACTCGAGGTCATGGCATCCGCGATGGATGTCGTGGCCAAGATGACGCAGGAGGACGTCGACTACGTGGTTTCCATCTGCTTGTCAGTGGTCAAGCGCATCGACGATCCGCAGCTCGGTCCGCAGCCGGTGGCGAACGGCAAGATGATGAATTTCGATGACATCAAGCTGCCGTCGCTCGTGCAGATTTGCGTCAACGTGCTGCAGGAGAACCTCGCAGATTTTTTTCCTCTTCTGAACGTCGCCAGCGCTTCACCAATCGACTCCGTTCAAGCTCCGGGCCGGACGGCGATGTCGACCTGATTGGCATGGAGGACGGGGAGGACTTCCTCCTTCGTCCTGTCATGGAGGGCATGTGTAGGTACGAGAGCCTGAAGGATGGCACCCTCTCGCTCTACGACCTGATGCTCATGAATGAAGCACTCGACGTTCGGGTGGAGAACACATATCGGTTAAGGAAGGCGGAGGCACAGAATGGCAGGTAATTCAGACGTCATGAAGGAGTACCTGCTCGCGCTAGGCTTCCGCCTTGACGAGAAGAGCACCAAGACCTTCGACACAACGACTACGAAGTTCGACAAGCGAGTGAAGCAGCTCGCGATCTCGACCTTCAGCCTAGGGGTCGCTGCCCAGGCGATGGTGCTCCAATTCGGTCGCGCGATGGAGCAGCTCTACTACAAGTCACGCCTTGCAGAGAGCACCGCCACCAACCTGCAAGCCATCGGCTACGCAGGAAGTCAGATCGGCCTCGGTGTCGACGGCATGCAGAACGCAGTGATGCGGATGGCATCCGCGATCAGGCAGAATCCCGGCCTCATCGGACTCCTCAACGATCTACGCATCCCGGTCCAAGGCCGGGATATGTCTGACGTGTTCAAGGACCTGGTCAAGGCGACCAAGTCCATGCCGTTTTACATCGGCAACCAGTACGCAAGCCTGTTCGGTATCAGTCCCGACGAGTTGCTGCTGCTGCAGGAAGGCAGTGACAAGCTGGAGGCGCTTGAAGCACAGCAGAAACGCATGTCAGAGTCGATGGGGCTGAACATGGAGGCCGCAGTTCTCGCAGGCAAGGAGTACGCGGAGCTGATGCGCGAGCTGCAACAGCAAGGCACCATCCTCGCGCAAGTCGTGGCCGTCAACATGCTGCCCGCCTTCAAGGAACTGGCCGGAGTGACGAAAGAGGTGCTCAACGATTGGGCGCGCCTGGTGCCGAAGATCGCGAACAACCCCGGTGGCTACTGGGATCGGTTGCTGGAAGGGATGGGACTGAAGCGGCCAGGTGGTGGTGTCGTGATGACGCCCGACGCAGAACGTCGCAGCAAGATCCTCGCACTTGGCCGGGGACCCCTCGCCTCGCTGCCTGACGTCAACAGCAACTCACCAATCGGCCTGCGCAACAACAATCCGGGCAACCTGCGCAGGTGGGGCGACGCGCCAACGGTAGGCGGCTTTGCGGCATTTGATACGCCCCAGGAAGGGCTATCCGCCATGGCAGCAAATTTGCTGGCGTATCAGCGGCGTGGCCTGACCAGCTTGAACAAGATCATCGCGACCTGGGCACCCAGCAGCGAGAACAACACGAAGGCCTACGTCGATGCAGTCTCGAAATCGACCGGCTTCAAATCGGACGCGCTGCTGAACCTCAGCGACCCGAGCACGCTGCAATCGCTGATGGCTGCGATGATCAAACACGAGAATGGATTCAACCCTTTCAGCTCGACTGACCTAAGCGGTGCGGTCCAGTCACGACTCGGCACTGGAGTCTCGATGCAGCAGAACACATACATCAACGTGTATGGCAGCAACGCGGGCATCACGGCCGAGATGGTCAAGGCGAAGCAGGACAAGGTGAACGGCGACCTCGCCCGCAACCTCGGCAACATGGTGGTCAAATGAGCCTCATCAACAACATCGCAGCACTCGCCCAGCTTGGCGTCGACTCGATCATCGTCAAACCCAAACGGCTCATCGGGCCGTTTGTTGCTGACGTGACCATTCGCGAGAAGCACCACGACGGTCTGCAACTCACGAACCACCCAGTCGAGTTCGGGAGCACCATCAGCGACCATGCATTCATGCTGCCCAGCGAGCTGATCCTCACCGTGGGCTGGTCGAACAGTCCCCGCGCCACAGGCCTTGATGGCTTGACTGCTGCAATCACCGGCACCGCTACAGCTGTGCAGTCGCTGCTGACCGGAAACGCCCCGCAGCAGGTCAAGGACGTCTACACCAAGATGCTTCAGCTGCAGGCGCAGCGAATCCCAATCGACGTGTTCACAGGCAAGCGCATCTATCGGAACATGATGATCATCGGGCTAGACACGGAGACGACCGGCCAGACTGAGAACTCGCTACTGCTGAATATCGAGCTGCGTGAAGTGATCATGGTCAGCACCTCGGTGGTCAGCGTGCCCGCACCGGCCAGCGCTCAGGCGAACCCGGCCAGCACGCTTGCAGTCTCGAACCTGGGCGCCAAGTCCTTGCAGCCTGGTGCGGCGTGGCGCAATGGAATCCAGACGCTGAAGGACAACCTGGAGATCCCACAGTGAGCACTCCTTACGAAATCCCGCTGATCGCTGCACCACAGACCTTCAGCATCATCCTCGCCGAGGTGCAGTACCAGCTCACCGTCAAGTGGTGCGCTCCCGGTCCCTGCTGGGTCATGGACATCGCGGATGCCGACGGCAACATGCTGATCGGCAGCGTGCCACTCGTCACCGGCACCAACCTGCTCGGCCAGTACGAGTACCTGGGCATCACCGGCCGCCTCGAAGTCGAGAGCGATGTCACGCTGACGGATGTGCCGGACTTCACGTCGCTGGGTGTGACCGGCCACCTCTACTTCATCACGGAGTAAACCATGAGCCAGTTCGGCCGCAAGATCAACCTGGTGCTGGTGGACGGGCAGAATGGGCTGGACTTGTCGCAGCTCCACTTCACCTTCAACACCGAACAGGCCGACCAGGAGATGCCTGACAACATCCGCATCCGCGTCTACAACCTCTCGGACAGCACCGTCAAACAGATCCGTGGTCAGTACGCGCGTGTTGTGCTGCAGGCGGGTTACGAAGACAATTTCGGAGTCATCTTCGATGGCACTATCAAGCAGTTCCGTATCGGCCGCGAGAACAGTACTGACTCCTACCTCGACATCCTTGCCGCTGACGGTGACCAGGCCTACAACTTTGCGGTGGTGCGCCAGACGCTGGCACGCGAGAACAGCAGTCCCGCTGATCAGCACCGCACCCTGATCAGCTCGATGACCGCAGGTGGCGTGACTCCAGGCTACACGATGCGCTTCACCGGCGGCATCCTGCCCCGCGGCAAGGTGTTGTTCGGTCTGTCGCGTGCACGTCTGCGGGAGCTGGCCATCACGCAGCGCGCGAGCTGGTCGGTGAGCAATGGCAAGGTGAACGTGATCCCGCTGGACAGTTACAAGCCTGGGGACGTGGTGGAGCTGAACTCCGCCACCGGTCTCGTTGGCATCCCGGAACAGACAGAACAAGGTCTTCGTTTCAGGTGTCTACTGAACCCCCGCATCGAGCCAGGTGTCGCGATCCGCATCAACAACAGCTCGATCAATCAGACGCTGCAACAGAATCCGACCGCAGCGCCAGTTCCGTACAACAAGTATGTCGGCCTCCAGCTCCTCGCCACGATCGCCAACGATGGGCTGTATCGCGTCTTCGTGGCGGAGCACTCGGGGGACACGCGCGGCAATGAGTTCTACACGAATGTCACAGCCCTAGCAATCAATGACGATACGAAGAAGGTTCAGTCACTATGACCGCTGCCCCCAATCACCGTGTCGAGCTGAATGACTCCAGCGGCGATGTCCTCATCGCCGCTTTGCAGTTGTGGCAGTCGGACATATGGACAGCCCTGCCGGGCATCGTGCAGGCAGTCAATCTCGCAGAAGAGACCGTGGACGTGCAGGTCGCCGTCAAGATGACCCAGACGGACAAGATGGGAGTCGAGACGCAAATCTCAGTACCCAAGCTCATCCACTGCCCCATCGCCTTCCCGAGCGGTGGTGGGTTCTTGCTTGCGCTGCCCATTGCCGCAGGTGATGAGGTGCTGATCATCATCGCGTCTCGCTGCGTTGATGGCTGGTGGGACAACGGTGGTGAACAACCACAGCTGGAGTTCCGCATGCACGACCTCAGCGATGGGTTCGTGATCCCCGGTATCAGGTCTCGTCCTCGCGCACGCAGCGGCCTCAGCTCTGCGAACGTACAGCTCCGCAAGGATGACGGTACCGCGCTCCTCGAAATCACGCCCAGTGGCAACATCAACATTACGACCACCGGCAACGTGAACGTGACTGCCGGTGGGAACGCAGCAGTAACCGCTACAGGAAACCTCGACCTCGAATCTAGCGCCACGCTCACCTTGCAGGCTCCGAACATCAGTATTCTGGGTGACGTGTCGTCCACAGGCACCTTCAGCAACAACGGCAAGGCCATCGGCAGCACGCACTACCACACGGCGCAAGGCGCCACCGCAAACACCACCACACCGAAGCCACCATGAAATACCGTCAGCTCACCGCAACCGGCGACTACATGTTCGGCCGGCTCAACAGCTTCCTCGTTGACACACCGGAGGCCGTCGCGCAGGCAATCAAGACACGTCTTGCGCTGTGGACCAACGAATGGTTCCTCGACAAGACCGAGGGCACGGACTACATGGACAAGATCCTCGGCCATGGCACGCAGGGCACTCGGGACGCAGAGATCAAATCACGCATCCTCGGAACCCCGGGAGTCACCGAAATTCTACAATACAGCAGCACTGTTGACGGCCGTGCATTCTTCGTCACTGCCACCGTCCAGACAGAGTTCGGCGAAGCGCAGGTTGAGTTCAACACAGGAAACTGACAATGGCAACGACCTATCCACTCCCCACGCTGGCCTGCACGATCGACGCGAACGGCATCACTGCACCACCGTACTCGGACCTGCTCGCCTCGCTGCAGGCGAGCTTCCGCAGCATCTTTGGCAATGACGCGTACCTGGAGCCTGACAGCCAGGACGGCCAGCTCCTCGCCATCTTTGCACAAGCGCTGCACGATGCCAACCAGACAACCATCGCCGTCTACAACACCTTCAGCCCTGCCACCGCGCAGGGCATCGGCTTGTCGAACGTCGTGAAGATCAACAACCTGCGCCGCTTTGTTGCATCACCTTCGCAGGTCAACCTGACTATCACGGGTGTCGCGGGCACGGTCATCACGAACGGGTCAGCTGGCGACAACCTCGGCAACGTCTGGTTGCTGCCCAGTTCGACCATCATCCCACCCAGCGGGACTATCGTGGTCACAGCGGAGTGTTCGCTGCCTGGTGCGGTGTCAGCCGACATCGGCACGATCACGACCATCTTGACGCCAACAACCGGCTGGCAGGCGGTGACCAATCTCGCAGCCGCTGCGCTGGGTTCCCCGATCGAGACTGATGCGCAGCTTCGCGCGCGACAGGAGATCTCGCCGGCACTGAACGCGAGCTCCGTCCTCGAGGCGCTGGTGGCTTCGCTTCGCAGCCTAGACGGGGTGGACTACTTGCGCATTTACGAGAACGACACGGGCGCCACAGACGCCAATGGTGTTCCTGAGCACTCGATTGCAGTCGTCATCCAGGGTGGCGATGCAGACGAGATCGCACAAGTCATCTTGCAGAAGAAGAGCCCCGGCGTCGGCACGTTCGGCACCACGACCATTCAGGTGCCGGACATCAGCGGCGCACTGCGAGACATCAAATTCTCGACCCCCACACTGGTGCCGATCAAGGTGGAGCTGGACATCACAGTCGGTACGAACTACACGGCAGTGATCGGCGACCAGATCAAAGCAGCGATCGCGCTCTACATCAATGATCTCGAGGTCGGCGATGACATCGTGGTGGTGCGCCTCAATGTGCCGGCGATGCTGAACGGGGCGACCGAGTCTGAGACGTACAAGATCACGAGCCTGGAGGCGGGCCTTGTGTCCGGGGCGGTGGGGACGGCAGACATCATCATCGCGTTCACATCCAAAGCCACCTGCGACGTGGCCAACATCACACTGAATGTCTCGTAATGGACTACACGACACTCATCACCAGTGAGCACGCACAGCAGCCAAAGTTCAAGGCTGCTGTTGCCGCGTTGACGCAGGGCTGCAATGACAACATCACGCTGTTGCAGTCCATGGCGACTGTGGTGACAGATGTCGACACAGCGGTCGGTGTGCAGCTCGACACCATCGGTATCTGGGTCGGCATCAGTCGCAGGTTAACCGTGCCCATAGCTGGTGTGTTCTTCTCGTTCGACACAGCCGACCTCGGCTTCGACCAAGGTGCCTGGCTGGGTCCTTACGAGTCGACCTCGGGTCTGACTATCCTCGACGACGAGACCTACCGCGCAGTCCTCAAGGCACGCATCGGCGCCAACTACTGGAACGGTGCGATGGACTCGGTCAATGTGATCGGCCAGACTGCGCTAGCGCAGCAAGACATTCTGTGCTTCGTGCTGGACAACATGGATATGACCATCACGATCTACATCATCGGCGCGCCCAGTGCAGCGCTGCTGGAGATGATCAAACGTGGTGTGATTCCCCCCAAACCTGCAGGCGTGCGAGTGGACGGCTACATCCTCGCCTCGATGGCGGGCGCTCCGTTCTTCGCACTCAACGTGTATACCACCACCGAGGTCGCTGGGCTTGACTTTGGTTCCTTCGGTGCCCCGGTTTAACAAGGAGTTTTAGATGGCTTCCCAGTACCTCCCATTCGGCACCGCAGGCGGTGCCAATGTCATGAGCTACGCAGGCTACAACGCACTGCCTGCCCGCACCACAGGTTTCACGGCAGGCACTGCACTCAGCGTGCAGCTGAACACTGTGTGGCGACAGTCTTCCGTCGCATCTGCAGCCCTCGCCTTGTTCGCCTCCAGTAACGCAGGCGTAGACTTGAACGACGACGGCGACGTGCCCAACTTCGCTGACGTGATCGAGGCTGCGGTCAACGCGCTAGTCACTGCGCGCAACGACACGACGCCCACCGGCTCCGTGATCCACATGACTGGCCTGGCAGGCATGACGCGCCCGACCGTACCTGGCTACGTGTACGCCAACGGTGCGAACGTCTCACGTACAGGCATCTACGCGGCGCTGTGGGCATACTACGGCTCGCCGAACACCGGTGATGGCAGCACCACATGGACCTTGCCTGACTTCCGCGGCGTCGTCGAACGGAACATTGACGATGGACGTGGCATTGACGAAGCAGGCGCAGGCCGGACACCCGGCAGCTTCCAGGACTGGTCAACTGCGCGACCGAAGATGACCACGCAGGGCGCACTGACAGTCGGTGGCGGTTCGCGCTCACTGACCGGCGCAACGACACCCAACACGGTCGGCTTCGCACGTGTGAGTAAGTCGGGCGAGTCAGTCACGACAGTCGGTCTTGACAACACACAGTCGGGTTTCGAGACTGACGTGGCGAACGTGGTAGCCGGCGACTTTGAAACGCGGATGGCCAACATCGCTGTCTGGCCCTTCCTCAAGCTGTAAGGAGCTGGCATGCCAGTCAACAACTTCCTGCCCTTCGCGGTAGGGCTTGACAACGAGGTCACGTCGCAAGCGTCATGGCAGACCGCTGACTACGTGACCAAGGGGTTCGTCAGCGGCATCCTCACGCACCCGAAGCTGAACAAGGCGCTTCGGCAGTCCTCGTCCATCGCGGCTGCGGTCGCTCAGGTGATCATGGACATCACGCAGACGGACGTGCTGGATGATGGCAACATCGCAAGCATCGTCAGCCGTCTGTCCTCGATCCTGAGCGGCGGAATGCCGCTGAACCTCGCCGACACGTTCCCGGCAGGGTCGCTGGGTGCTGCGATCAAGACCATCAACGAAACGGGTGGTGCTGGTGTCAACCAAGACAACATCCTCAGCCTGATCGAAGGCGCGCTGGGCGAGACTTCGCTGACTGTTGAGCTGAACAACCGGCTCAATCAGATTGATGCGCCGACCACCGGCCTCGTGACCAAAGTCAGCGACCTGGTCACGATGTATGGCACCACTGCGAGCGCAGCTACGTCAGCTGCCGCGGCTGCGCAGTCACTCGCCGATGCAGTCGCAGCCAAGAACGCAGCGGCCATCTCTGCAGGTGCCGCGTTCACGTCGCAAGAGGCATCGGCGTCGTCAGCAATCACAGCAGCCACACAAGCCAGCAACGCAAGTACGTCTGCCTCTCAAGCTGCCAGCAGCGCCTCGAGCGCAGCAGGAAGCCAGTCCGCAGCCAGCACTAGCGCTTCTACTGCCGCCACTGCTGCCAACACCGCGGGCAACGCAGCAACCGCAGCAGCCACCAGCGCCACGAACGCAGCAACGTCCGCTGGGGACGCGGGCACGAGTGCGTCGAGTGCAGCAACAAGTGCAACGACTGCAGTCACCAAAGCGAGTGAGGCGAGCACGTTCGCATCGCAGGCTAGCACCAGCGCAACGACTGCAGCGGGGTCAGCAAGTACTGCAACTACCAAGGCTGCTGTCGCAAGCTCCAGTGCCGATGCTGCTGCTGGGTCCGCAGCCGCCGCCGCCGGTTCGGCCAGTAGTGCAAGTACGTCCGCAGGCGCAGCAGGCACGAGTGCAAGTGCTGCAGCAACGTCTGCAACAGCAGCCTCGACAGCAGCCAGCAGTGCTAGCACATTCGCATCACAAGCCAGCAGCTCGGCTGACACAGCAGCCGGCTCCGCAGCGAACGCAAGCACGTCCGCAGGCGTGGCAGCAACGTCCGCAGGCGCAGCAGGCACGAGTGCCACCGCTGCCAGCAGCTCTGCCTCGTCTGCCAGTACGTTCGCATCAGCCGCCTCGGGCTCTGCAAATGCTGCTGCGTCCTGGTACAGCCAAACGGTCAGTGCTACGGGGTCCCTGACTGCTGCGGTGACGCAGGAAGCCAACACACGCGCTGCCGAAACAGGCGCGCTGGGTGCGCAGTACGTGCTGAAGGTCAGCACCACACGCACCGACGGCAAGCAGGTGATCGCAGGCATCGGCCTAGCCTCGACCTCGATCGGTAGCATCGGTCAATCGGAGATCCTGCTGCTCGCTGACAGGATCGTGCTGGCCACCCCAGGCGATGAGAACGGTGCGCTCACGACGATGCTGACTGTCGGCAATGTCGATGGTGTTGGCAACCGGGTCGTCATACGTTCGGCACTGATCGCTGACGCAACAGTCTCGACACTTAAGATCGGCCTGAACCAGGTCACGATCCCTGTCAGCTCCGAGCTGGCTTCTGACATCGTCCTGAACGGTGGGTACCAAACCATCACGTCACTGACGATCAACACAGGCGGGCAGCCTCTGGTCATCATCGCTGACATGTGCGGCATCAACTTCGACTTCAGCGAGGCTGGTGGCACCACAACCTTCCTCGTCCGGATGAATGGCACGACTGTGCGCCAGTGGACGCTGAAGG
>Ga0307411_10000774_pt1 | contig 11851 bp, 10 predicted proteins | sample DK1Ometagenome_2_FD_203712 | JGI IMG/M metagenome (GOLD analysis project Ga0307411, IMG submission 203712) | Maize rhizosphere microbial communities from greenhouse at UC Davis, California, United States - DK15-O-1 | ecosystem: Host-associated > Plants > Roots > Rhizosphere > Soil | place: USA...
CGCCTCATGGCCGTCGCCGTCACCGCCGGCGACCGCTACGGCAAGGGCGAGTCGTCGCTGCTCGTGACGCGGCCGCTCGTCGCGCGCCAGGCGCTGCCGCGCTTCGTGCGCCCCGCCGACGCCTTCAGCGCGGGCGCGGTGATCAACCGCCGCGACGGACAGGCGGTGAAGGTGAAGGTGACCGCCGAGGCGACCGGCGTGCGCCTGCGCGGCGACGGCGAGCGCGAGGTGACTCTCGCCGCCTCGCGCGCCACCGAGGTGCGCTTCCCGTTCACGGCCCAGCGCGCCGACAGCGTGACCTTCCGCTTCGACGTCACCGACGGGACGAACGCCGACGCCGTGCGCGTGACCATTCCCACGAGGCCCGACCATCACCCGCAGGCCCAGACGATCGCGGGTGTGCTGCGCGACTCGACCACCGTGGAGTTCGCGGTGCCCGCCGGGCTCGACCTCGCGCGGTCGCGCCTTTCGCTCCGCGTCGGGGCGTCGCCGCTCGCGACCATCCGCGGCATCGGCGGCTCGCTGCACGTCTACCCGTACTTCTGCACGGAGCAGGTGATCAGCACGGCCGTGCCGCTGATCGCGCTCTACCGCGCGCAGCAGGCGGGCGCGGCCATCGGCCTCGGGCGCGAAGCGCGGGGCGACATCGTGCGCGCCACCGAGGTCCTGAGCCGCCGCCAGCGCGAGGACGGCGGCATCGGCTACTGGTCGCCCAGCGACTGGACGACGCCGTGGCTCAGCGCCTACGCCGGCGTCACGCTGCTCGACGCGCAGCTCGCCGGCGTGCCCGTGGACACGATGGTGCTGTCGCAGCTCGCGACCTACCTCCAGCAGGCCCTGCACGGCGACGCGACCGCGGCAGTCACGCCGGTGGCCTACTGGCAGGACCGGCGCGAGACGCGGCTCCGGGATCAGGTGGCGGCGGTGGACTTCCTGAGCCGCATGGGACGCCCCGAGGTCGCCGCGGAGAACGAGCTGCTGCGCTCGGCCGCGCAGCTGACGCTCGAGGACCGCGCGCGGCTGGCGGAGGTGCTCGCCCGGCGGCGGCAGGCGGACGCGGCGCGCCGGCTGATGGAGCCGACGTGGGCGCTGCTGCGCGTCGAGGGCACGCGCGCGGTGCTCCCCGACACGACGCGCGCGCCCTTCTACTTCTCCTCGGCCATCCGCCCGTACGCGCGCATCCTCGCGGCGACGCTCGCCGTGGACCCGGAGCACGCGCTGGTCGGGCCGCTCGTCGAGACGCTCGCGCAGCAAGGGCGCGCGGACCGCACGGGCTGGATGTGGAACACGCAGGACTACGCGTCGGCCGTGGCGGCGCTCGAGCGCTACGACCGGCACCGCCGCGCGGCTGGCGATCGCTCGGTGAATGTGAGCGCGGGTTCGCGCGTCGTGCTCCGGGGCGCCACGGGCGCCGCCGCTGGGCGCGACACGACGGTCGCGCTCGCGGGGCTGACACAGGGCGGGGGCGCCGCACGTACGCTGCGGCTGTCGCTCGCCGCGGGGCCGGGGCCGGGCGTCGCCTTCTATTACCTGACGATGACCGAGATCCCCGCGGCGGCGCCCGTCACGCCGGTCGACCGCGGCGTCCGCGTGGAGCGCTGGTACGAGCGCTTCGACACCGGCGCGCCGGTTACGAGCGTGGCGGAGGGGGACCTGGTGCGCGTGAGGCTACGGATCACGGCGCCGACGACGCGCTACTTCCTCGTGCTCGACGACCCGCTCCCCGCGGGGCTCGAGGCGGTGGACCTGAGCCTGCGCACCGCGTCGGCGATGCCGGGCCCGGGCGCGAAGGCCGTGGCGACGGGCGAGGAGCCCGACCACGAGGAGCAGGACGACGCCCCGCGCTGGGGCTACGGCTCCTGGGACTCGGGCTGGTGGTCGCCCTTCGACCATCGCGAGCTCCGCGACGACCGCGTGGTCTACTCGGCCACCATGCTTTGGGCGGGCAGCTACACCGCGTCGTACATCGCGCGGGCGACGACGGCGGGCACGTTCGTGAAGCCCCCCGCGCACGCGGAGGAGATGTACAACCCCGCCGTGTCCGGCCGCAGCGACGGAGGCGCCTTCGAGGTGACGCCGAAGGGACGGTGAGCGACGGGGTGGACGGATGACGACAGATGCTTCTTCGACGCCGCGCCGGAGAGGATGGTGGCGCCACAGGCGCACCCTCGCGGGGCTCTGCGCCGTGGCGCTCGCGCCCGTGGCAGCGGTCGCGGCGTGGGTGAGTCTGCCGCTGCCGGCGCCGCTCGCGTCGCACGACCAGGCGGGGCAGGGCGTGACGATCGAGGACCGGCACGGCCTCGCGCTCCGCTCCACCCGCACCGCCGGCGGCGACCGGGCGCGCTGGGTGCCGTACGACGAGATCGACCCCGACCTCATCAACGCCTTCGTCGCGACCGAGGACCGGCGCTTCTGGGAGCACGGCGGCGTGGACGCGCGTGCGGTCGCGCGCGCCCTCCGCGACGCCGCGCGCGCCGGACGTGTCGTGTCGGGCGCCTCCACGATCACCATGCAGCTCGCGCGGCTCGTGCGGCCCGCCAAGCGAGACTGGGGCGGCAAGCTCGCGCAGTCGCTGTGGGCACTGCGGATCGAGCGGCACCTGAGCAAGCAGGAGATCCTCGAGCAGTACCTCAACCGGGTCGAGCTGGGGCAGGCGACGGTCGGCGTCGGCGCGGCGGCGTCGCTCTACCTGCGCACGTCCGCCTCGGAGACCAGCGTCGGCGAGGCGGCACTGCTGGCCGGGATCGCGGGCGCGCCGTCGCGCGACAACCCGTACGTCTCGCCGCGCCGCGCCCGCGCGCGCCGAGCCACCGCGCTCGAGCGCATGGAGCGGCTCGGCTACGCCTCGCGCGAGGACGCCGAGCGCGCGCGCGCGGAGCCGCTCGCGCCCAGGGGGCGCGTGCCCGCCTTCCTCGCGCCGCACTTCACGACGCGCGTCATCGGTTGGAGCGCTGGCGCCGCCGGCGCGGCCGTTCCGAACGGTGACGCCGCTGGCGCCACCCTACGCACGTCGCTCGACCTCGGGCTGCAGACCGAGCTCGAGGCCGAGGTGCGGCACACCGTGGCCGTCCTGCGCAACCGCGGGGTGGAGCATGCGGCGCTCGTCGTGCTCGACAACGAGACGGGCGAGGTCCTCGCGTGGGTGGGCTCCCCCGACTTCTGGGACACGGACGACGGTCAGACCGACATGGTGGTGTCGGCGCGCCAGCCGGGGTCGGCGCTCAAGCCGTTCCTCTACGCGCTCGCGCTCGACCGCGGCTTCACCGCCGCGAGCGTGCTCCCCGATGTCCCGAAGACCTACGCGACCGCGACCGGCGGCTACCAGCCGCGCAACTACGACCGCCGGTTCCGTGGGCCCGTGCGCGCGCGCGAGGCGCTCGCGAGCTCGTACAACGTCCCCGCGGTGGAGCTGGCCGAGCGACTCGGCACGGGGGGCCTGCTGCACACCCTGCGGCTGGCGGGCTTCTCCTCGCTCGACCGCGACGCCGAGCACTACGGCCTCGGCCTGGCGTTAGGCAACGGCGACGTGACGCTGGTCGAGCTGGCGAACGGATACCGCGCCCTCGCGAACGGCGGCGTGTGGCGGCCGTGGACGTGGCGGGCTGTCTTCACGGCGGCTCCCCCGCGAGAGCAGACGCGCCGCGTCGTGAGCCCGCTCGCGAGCGCGATCGTGCTCGACGTGCTGAGCGACCCCGCGGCGCGCATCCCGGGCTTCGGCCGCGTGACTCCGTTCGACTTCCCGTTCCCGGTGGCGGTCAAGACCGGTACGAGTCGCCACTTCACCGACAACTGGACGGTGGGCACGACGCGGCGCTTCACCGTCGCGGTGTGGGCGGGCAACTTCAGCGGCCGGCCGATGGAAGGAGTGAGCGGCGTGAGCGGAGCCGGCCCGCTGCTTCACCGCGCAGTGATGCTCGTCGCGCGGCGATACCCGGCGGGCAGCCTGCCGACGCCCGCGGAGGCCGGCGCGGTGGCCGTGCCGGTCTGCCGCCTCTCGGGGATGCGTGCGACGGACGAGTGCGAGCGCCTGACGGAATGGTTCGCGCCCGGGACCGAGCCGGCCGCGCCCGACGACTGGGAGCGCGGCGGGCGCGTGCGGCTCCCCGACGAGTACGCCGCGTGGGCGGCGAGCGCGCTGCACCCGGCGGCCGCGGGTGGAGTGGAGGACGAGGCGAGCGCGCGCGCAATGCTCGAGGGGCGGGCACCGGCGGAGGCCCCGGCGCGCGACACCCGCTTCCGCATCGTCTCGCCGCTCGACGGCGACCGCTATGCAGTACCGGCCGGCGTGCCCGGCGCCTACGCGACGATTGCGCTGCGCGCCACGGGGCGCGGGGCGGACGGGGTGCGGTGGTTCGTGGACGAGCGGCCGTGGCCGCGCGAGCGCTGGCCGCTCGCGCCGGGTACGCACGTCATGCGGGCGCGCTCGGCGACCGGGGAGGCGCAGTCGGTGCGCATCGTCGTCGAGGCGCCGTAGCGCGGCCGGCGGCGCGTGCCAGCACGGTGGTGTCTCACTCGTCGGACGGGCGCACGCGGAGGGTTTCCACCGCCGCTGGCGACCCGATCCGTCCGAGCGCCCACGCCGCGTGCTCGCGCACGAGCGGCTCGGGGTCAGCTAGCGCGCTCGCGAGCACGTCCACGTCCTCCGCCGTGCCGACGTTGCCCAAGACGACGGCGGCGTTGCGTTTCAGCCCCCGCAGCTTCGCGCGCTTCATCGGCGAGCCCTTGAAGGCCGCCGAGAACTCCTGCCGTGACATCGCGAGGATCTCGCGCGCCAGCATCCGCGCGTCCTTCCCGGCGAGCGCCGCACGCGGCGCGAACGCCGGCTCGCCGAGCTCCCGCGAGAAACGAATGTTCCAGGGGCAGCAGGAATGGGAGACGTGCCGACAAAACCACTTTGAGATCCCACTCTCGACCGGAGTGCGAACACTCAGAGAGGCAAGCACTTAGCTGCCCGTCGTGGCACGCCGCCAGGCGCCCCTGGAACCTTCTGTGTCGACTCACCGCCCCCGGGGACGCGCGGGGCGCCCCGCTGCCACCTTCGCGCGGGGCCTCCTCTCCCCCGACGAGCGCTGCCGCGCGCCGCGCAGGTGGTCGATCAGCGCGCGGAGCGCCGGCGAGGCGTGCCGCCGCTGCGGGTAGTACAGGTAGTAGCCCGGGAACGGCTCGCAGAACTCCTCCAGCACCGGCACGAGTTCCCCGCGCGCCACCAGGTCGCGCACCTCGTCCTCGTACACGATGGCGAGCCCGAACCCGTCGCGCGCGAGGCGGAGCTTGACCGCCGAGTCGGTGGAGAGCACCCGCCCCGGGGCAGCCACGGCGAGCTCGCGTCCGCCCTTCGGGCTCCGGTCCGGCCCCGGCTCCGTGAACTCCCACCGGTACGGGGGCGCCTCCGGCGTGGGGTGCCAGTTGAGGCACTCGTGCTCGACGAGATCGCGCGGGTGCTGCGGCTTGGGGTGCCGCGCGAAGTACGCGGGGGAGCCGACAACGCTCATCCGGATGTCGCCCGTCACCGGGACGGCGATCATGTCGCGGTCGATCACTTCGCCGAGCTGGATGCCCGCGTCGAAGCCGGCGGCCACGATGTCCACGACCGCGTCGCTCACCACGACGTCGAGCCCGACGTGCGGGTGGGCGGCAAGGAAGTCGGCGAGTGGGAGCCGTGCGAGCACCGGGTCCGCCGTGGTGCCGATGAGGAGGCGGAGGGTGCCGCGCGGGGCGTCGCTCAGCTCCCCCACGGCCGCGACGGCGGCCTCCACCTCCGCCAGCGCGGGGCGCACCGCCGCGTAGAGGCGCTCGCCCGCCTCCGAGAGGTGGACGCTCCGCGTCGTCCGGTGCACGAGCGGGACGCCGATCCGGGCCTCCAGCTTCCGCAGCGCCTGGCTCACCGCGGAGGCGCTCACCCCCAGCCGCTCCCCGGCGACCCGGAAGTTCCTCGCCTCCGCCACCGCGACGAAGACGGCCATCCCGTCGAGCGCATCAGGGGTCATGAAGCAATGCTTCATGCCGCATGAAGCCATGTCAAGTAGATCGACATGCCGGGGACGGGTTGATTGGGATGCAGGCGGGATGACCCGCCAGACCCGAACCCGGAGTTGCTCATGTGCGATCATCGCGAACGTCGCGCGGCCACGACCCCTCGATGGTATGCCCGTGCCCGTGTGTACGCCGTCGCGCTCGGCATCCTGTCGATCACCACCGTCCCACGCGCGAGGGCGCAGGACATGTCTCACGGCGCGAACAACTTCTACGTCAGCGATCAGGTGACCGTGCAGAAGGTCACCTTCAAGAACCAGTACCAGATGACAGTCGCGGGGAACCTGTTCATCCCCAAGAACCTGGATCGGAGCACGACGCACCCCGCGATCATCGTCGGTCACCCGATGGGCGCGGTGAAGGAGCAGAGCGCCAACCTGTACGCCACCAAGATGGCGGAGCGCGGCTTCGTGACGCTGTCCCTGGACCTCTCCTTCTGGGGCGAGAGCGAGGGCCGGCCCCGCAACGCGGTGGCCCCCGACATCTACGCCGAGGACTTCAGCGCCGCCGTCGACTTCCTCGGCACGCAGCCGCTGGTCGACCGCGACCGGATCGGCGTCCTCGGGATCTGCGGCAGCGGGAGCTTCGTCATCAGCGCGGCCAAGATCGACCCGCGCATGCGGGCCGTCGCGACCGTGAGCATGTACGACATGGGCGCCGCGAACCGGAACGGGCTGCGGCACTCGCAGTCGGTCGAGCAGCGCAAGCAGGCCATCGCGGCGGCCGCCGAGCAGCGCTGGGCGGAGTCCACCGGCGGCGAGACGAGGTACACCAGCGGGACCGTGCACCAGCTGACCGCGGAGTCGAGCCCCGTCGAGCGGGAGTTCTACGACTTCTACCGCACGCCTCGCGGCGAGTACACGCCGCCGGGCCAGTCGCCGCTGCTGACGACGCACCCGACGCTCAGCAGCAACGTGAAGTTCATGAACTTCTACCCGTTCAACGACATCGAGACGATCTCCCCGCGTCCGATGCTGTTCATCACGGGCGACGTGGCGCACTCCCGCGAGTTCAGCGAGGACGCGTACCGGCGGGCGGCCGAGCCGAAGGAGCTGTTCCTCGTGCGCGGTGCCGGACACGTCGACTTGTACGACCGGGTGGACCTCATCCCGTGGGACAAGCTCACGGCGTTCTTCACGCGGCACCTCGCCGGGCAGGCGCAGGCGCTCGTCGGCGCGGCCGCGCGCTGAGGCGGATCATGGCCGTGCAGATCGCCTACGAGCGTGACGACGAGCGGGACGCGCTCGCGTCGCCGACCCATGGGGCAACCCATCGGGCAACGCAGACCTCGGCGTGGGGCGCCGTGCTCGCCCTCACCCTGTGCGTCGCGACGCTGATCGCGTCCGAGTTCATGCCCCTCAGCCTGCTGACCCCCATCGCCACCGACCTGCGCGTGACCGAGGGGCAGGCGGGCCAGGCTATCGCCGTCTCGGGCGTCTTTGCCCTCCTGACGAGCCTCGCCATCTCGGGGGCGACGCGCGGGATCGACCGCCGCCGCGTGCTGCTGGCGCTGACGGTGGTGATGATGGTGTCGGGCCTGATGGTGGCGCTCGCGCCGAACGCCGCCGTCTTCATGGCCGGGCGCGCGCTCATCGGGGTCGTCATCGGCGGCTTCTGGTCGATGTCGGCGGCCACCGTCATGCGCCTCGTGCCCGAGGCGGACGTGCCGCGCGCCCTGGGGATGCTGAACGGCGGCAACGCGCTCGCGACCACGGTGGCCGCGCCCCTGGGCAGCTTCCTCGGGCAGTACGTCGGGTGGCGCGGCGCCTTCTTCGCCGTGGTGCCGCTCGCGCTGCTCACCTTCGGCTGGCTGTACGCGAGCCTGCCGGCGATGCCGTCCGAGCGCGGGTCCGGCGGGGGGACGGTGTTCCGGGTCCTGCGCCGGCCGCAGGTCCCCGCCGGGATGGCGGCCGTCACGGTGTTCTTCCTGGGACAGTTCGCGCTCTACACCTACGTCCGTCCGTTCCTGGAGACGGTCACGCGGGTCGATGTCTCGACGCTCTCGCTGATCCTGCTCGTCACCGGCGTCGCCGGGCTGTTCGGCACCTGGCTCATCGGGCTCGCCCTGCGGACGCGGCTCTACAGCCTGCTGATCACGATGCCGCTCGCGATGGCCGCCATCGCCGTCGCGCTCACGGTGCTCGGCGGCTCTGCGGTCGCCGTCGGCCTCCTGCTCGCCGGCTGGGGCCTGATCGCTACGGCGGCGCCGGTCGGGTGGTGGACGTGGGTGAGCAAGGTGCTCCCCGACGACGCCGAGGCGGGCGGTGGGCTCATGGTGGCCGTGGTCCAGCTGGCCATCGCGCTCGGCGCCACGGCGGGCGGCGTCCTGTACGACGCGAGCGGGTACCGCAGCACCTTCGCGATCAGCGCGACCGCGCTCGGTGTGTCGGCGCTGCTGGCCGGGCTCGCCTGGTCGACGGGGCGACGGAACCAGGTCCGCGTCACCGACGGCGGCCGGCGTCTTGAGGAGGTGGCGCCCGTTGGGATGCCACGGAATCACGAACAACGAGACGCCGCATGAACGTCGCGCGCGCAGGGGCACAGCCCTCTGCCAAGGGGCCGGCCGAGTGGTTCACCGGCACCGTCCGCATCGACCCGCTCTTCGCCGCGCCGGCCCCGGCGCGCGCCGCCGGCGCGGCCGTCACGTTCGAGCCGGGCGCCCGCACGGCCTGGCACACGCACCCGCTCGGCCAGACGCTGATCGTGCTCTTCGGCCGCGGCCTGGTGCAGCGCGAGGGCGGCCCCGTCGAGGAGATCCGCCCCGGCGACGTCGTCTGGTTCGCGCCCGGCGAGAAGCACTGGCACGGCGCGTCGCCGACGAGGGCGATGACGCACATCGCGATTCAGGAAGCGCTCGACAGCAAGGCCGTGGAGTGGATGGAGCACGTCAGCGACGAGCAGTACACCAGCAACAGGAGCAACGAAGCATGAAGGGAGCAGTGCTTTACGGTCCGGGCGACGTGCGCGTCGAGGAGCGTCCCGACCCGACCATCATCGAACCGACGGACGCGATCCTCAGGCTCTCGGCCACCTGCGTGTGCGGGTCCGACCTGTGGCCCTACCGCGGCATCGAGCCGGTCACCCGGCCGACGCCGATGGGCCACGAGTACTGCGGCATCGTCGAAGAGGTCGGCAGCGCGGTCCGGACCGTCCGGCCCGGTCAGTTCGTCGTCGGCTCGTTCTGGGCGTCCGACAACACCTGCGCCATCTGTCAGGCGGGCTACCAGAGCCGGTGCGTGGACGCCCGGCCCATGGGGGCGGAGGGCGCGCAGGCGCCGGTCCTGCGCGTCCCGCTCGCCGACGGCACCCTGGTGGCCACGCCGGACCTCCCGTCCGCCGACCTGATCCCGAGCGTGCTGGCGGCCTCCGACGTCCTCGGCACCGGCTGGTTCGCCGCCGACGCGGCCGCGGCGGGCCCCGGCAAGACGGTCGCGGTCGTCGGTGACGGCGCGGTCGGCCTCCTCGGCGTGCTGTCCGCAAGGCAGATGGGCGCCGAGCGCATCATCATGATGAGCCGGCACGCGGCGCGGCAGCAGCTCGCGCTCGAGTTCGGCGCGACCGACGTCGTGACCGAGCGCGGGGATGAGGGCGTAACCCGCATCAAGGACATGACCGACGGACTCGGCGCGCACTCGGTGATCGAGGCGGTCGGCACGCAGGAGTCGATGATGCAGGCGATCCGCGCCACCCGCCCCGGCGGGCACGTCGGCTTCGTCGGTGTCACCCACGGAGTGGTATTTCCCGGCCTGGAGCTGTTCTTCGCGGAGGTCCATCTGCACGGTGGCCCGGCCCCGGTACGGCGCTACCTGCCCGAGCTGATCGACCTGATCTGGACGGGGAAGATCAACCCCGGCAAGGTGTTCGACTTGACGCTCCCGCTGGAGCAGGCGGGGGAGGGCTACCGCGCGATGGACGAGCGCCGCGCGATCAAGACGCTGCTCACGACGTGAGGCGCCCATGAGGGGACTCGTGGCACGACCACTGGCGGGCGCCGTCCTCGGCGCGTCGGCGCCCGCGTGCCGCGGCGCGACCGACGCCGGAGCGCAACCGCCAGTGCGACGCACACCCGATCAACAGGCGGGAACCATGAAAATCCGCATCGACGTCGAGGGCAGGTCTCTCTCGGCGACGCTCGACGACACCGAGGCCGCCCGCGACTTCGCCTCGCTGCTGCCCCTGACCGTGAAGCTCGAGGACCACGCCTCGACCGAGAAGATCGCCGACCTGCCGCGCAGGCTGTCCACCCGGGGAGCGCCGCCGGGGAGCGATCCCGACGTCGGCGACATCGCGTACTACGCGCCGTGGGGGAATCTGGCCGTGTACTACCGGGACTTCGGCTACTCGGCGGGGCTCGTGAAGCTCGGCAGGATCGACGCCGGCGTCGAGGCGCTCGAGCGCCCGGGCCCGCTGCGCGTCACCATCGCGCGCGTCGAGCCGTAGCGGGTGCCGGCCATGACTCAGTGGCCCGCGGACGCGCTGCGCCGGATCGCCGAGACCGACGACCTGCACGTGTCCCCGTTCCGCGACGACGGGGCGACCTACGGCACCCCGACGTGGATCTGGTCGGTCGTGGTGGATGGCGACCTGTACGCGCGCGCCTACAACGGAACCGCCTCGCGCTGGTACCAGGCCGCGCGGAGGCAGAAGGCCGGCCGGATCACCGCCGCCGGCATGAGCACGGACGTCGCCTTCGAGCCCGTCAACGCGCCGGCGGGCGGGGCCCTCGACGACCGGATCGACGACGCGTACCGGGCGAAGTACGCGGGAAGCCCGTATCTTGCGCCGATGGTCGGCGCGCGAGCGCGGGCGGCGACCGTCCGGATCTCGCCGCGCCGGGGGACCCGGCAGGACCCCGCACGATGACGGGACGCGAGCAGCAAACGGTTGCCGGCAGCGACGCCACCGCACCGCGTCGCGGCCGCCCGCGCATCATCTGCCACATGATGACCTCGGTCGACGGGCGCATCGTGGTCGACAGCTGGCCGCTGTCGCCCGACGGGCGGCGGCAGTACGAGCAGGTGCACGCGACGTACGAGCCCGACGGGTGGCTCTGCGGGCGCGTGACGATGGAGCAGCACTTCGCCGCGGGCACGGGGTCCGACGCGGAGGTGGCGCACGTGCACGAGGGCCCGTCACGCGAGGACTTCCTGGCACCGGGCGAGCACGAGTCGTTCGCCATCGCGATCGACCCGCGCGGCCGCCTCGTGTGGGAGTCGGGCGACCTCGACGGCGACCACCTGGTCGCGGTCCTCACGGAGCGCGTGTCGGACGACTGCCTCGCCTCGCTCCGCGAGCGCGGCGTCTCGTACTTGCTCGCCGGGAGGGAGGAGGTGGACCTCCCGCTCGCGCTCGAGAAGGCCGGCGCGCGCCTCGGCGTCCGGATGCTGATGCTCGAGGGGGGTGGCGGGATCAACGGCTCGATGTTGCGCGCCGGGCTCGTGGATGAGGTGAGTCTGCTCGTGGCGCCGGTCGCGGACGGGCGCGTCGGGACGCCGACGCTGTTCGACGTCGCCGGGGCGGGGACCGCCCCGCGCCGGCTCGTGCTGGAGGGGGTGGAGCGGCGCGCGGACGACGTGCTCTGGCTGCGCTACCGCGTCGTCGCGTCGTAGCCGTCGAGCCGCGCGAGCGCCCACGCCGCGTGCTCGCGCACGAGCGGCTCCTCGTCGTCGAGCGCCTGGGTGAGCACGTCGACGTCGTCCGGCGTGCCCACGTTGCCGAGCACCACGGCGGCGTTGCGCTTGAGCCCCCGCAGCTTCGCCCGCTTCATCGGCGAGCCCTTGAAGGCGCGGGTGAACTCCTCCTGCCTCATGCCGAGGAT
>Ga0307411_10000775_pt1 | contig 11840 bp, 6 predicted proteins | sample DK1Ometagenome_2_FD_203712 | JGI IMG/M metagenome (GOLD analysis project Ga0307411, IMG submission 203712) | Maize rhizosphere microbial communities from greenhouse at UC Davis, California, United States - DK15-O-1 | ecosystem: Host-associated > Plants > Roots > Rhizosphere > Soil | place: USA...
CAGGAAATCCTTGGCCACCAGCCGCTTCGCCCGTTCGACGATCATCGGAATCGGGCTCGAGGGCTCGCTGCGGCGGAAGAATTCCGCCACGGCATCCAGCGCGCGCACGGCGTCCTGACGGGACTGAATCGCCCCGCCGGTAAACCCTTCCCCCGCCGCCGCAGCCGCGGGGCTTCCGGGGACCGCTTCGCCGGCGACCACGGCGGTCTCCGATCGTGAGGCGATCTGGTCGCGGTAGAGACGATTCAGCTTGGCCAATATCGTGGACAGCGGGCCGAAGTCCGGCGCCACGTCGGGCCCGCCATCCGCACGCATCCGGGCGTCCATCGCGGTCAGCGCCCCGGTCGCGGCGGTGATGCCGGCCTCGAGTGCCGTCAGCTCCTCGATGGGCAGCTCCTTGAGCGCCTCGCGGATTGCCCGCTCGTCCGGCTTCTTTTCGTCCTTCGCGGGCTGGACGTGGCCCTGGGCGACCTCCAGGTCGCGGTAACTGAACCGGCCATGGTGCTTGCTGGCGACGATCGGCAGCCGCCACACCCGATCGACGACCGCCATCGGATCCGCAAAACAGTTCAGGGCGCTCCGGCGTGCCATCGCGTCCCCGTCGTCCAGCAGCGGATAGACCTGCGGCCAGTACGTCTCGAGCCACTGCGAAGCCAGGGTGAGAGTGCTCAGAAACGCACCGAGACCATCCGTGCGCAGCAACGCCGTGCCCAGGTAGGCAAGCAGCCGGAGATCCTTGGTCTTTTGAAGTCCCTCGATCGCCTCGGCGCGGAGCCGGTCCCATTCAATCGGGGGTCGCTGTTTCTCGGGCTCGTTCCTGCTGCCTTCGGTGTCCTGCGCTTCGGGAGGCGCCTCGGGCGAGCGCGGCTGCCCATACAGGCGAAGCTTGTCGAACTCGCTGAGGACAGCCGTCTGCGCTCCCGGCAGTACCGGCACGTCGTCGAGATTCTGGCCGCAGGGCTGTTCGGCGGAAATCGGCTCCAGCAGCGCCTCAGCGTTCCAGACAGCACTCATTCCCGGGCCTCGTGATCGTGGTAACCCGGCGCGGCGGTCGGCGTTCTGCCGCAGCGCTCCAACCGTTTCGCGCCGACCTCGCCATCCACCGCCAAAGGACGAGAGCAGCAGCACTGCAGCTCGGCAGGAGGCAGCCTGGCACCCAAGGACGGTTGTCGTGAGGAGTCTGGCCTGCGCATTCTATACCGGAACGCCGACTGCAACCGGGCGTCATCGATAGGCTTCCGCAATCAGCACGGTGACGTTGTCCGGCGCCCCGGCGTCCAAAGTCGCCTGAATCAGGCCGTCCACGGCGGCGCGCAGGTCCGGGGTTTCCATCAGCGCGCTGATCTGGTCATCCGAGACGACCCGGGTCAGCCCGTCCGAGCAAAGCAGGAACCTGTCTTCGGCCTGGACTGCGTCACGATGGATGTCGAGCGTCAGATCCGGCTGCACGCCGACGGCCCGCGTGATCACGCTCGATTCAGCAGCCGCAGGCCCGGAGATCGCCGCCAGGCTGTGATCCTGGCTCAATTGCTCGAGACGGCCGGCACGCCACCGGTAGACGCGGCTGTCCCCTGCCCACAACACGGCCGAGCGCACCCCGCGCAGGAGGAGCGCGACGACCGTGCTGCCGCTGCGATCGGCGGGGTGCGAGCTCGCCGCCGTCCTGAGCAGGTGCTCGTTGACGTCCTGGAGCCGCCGCGACGCCGCTTCGACCGCATCCTCGAACGTGCCGTCGATGCGGAAGTCCGCCAGCGCGTCGCATACCATCCGGCTCGCGACCTCTCCGTGGCTGTGTCCTCCCATGCCGTCGGCGACCGCCCAGAGGCCCGCATCCGGCCGCTCGAGGAATCCGTCCTCGTTATTGGTTCTCGCCCGTCCCACGTCGGTCGCGGCCGCCGAACGGAACGAGAGCGGCACTTCGAGATCCGGCACCGGCATGCTCGGGACCGTTGCGAGTTCAGGCACGTGGACCGGGACCGATCGCCACCGCCGGTCGGTCCACGTTCCCTCCAGGAACGCGGGGAACAGCGACGGTCCTGGCAATCCTTTCAACACGAGCCAGCTGGGTTCGACAACCGACGACCCATCGGTCCACCAGAGCACCAGCGGACGAAACTTCGCTTCGAGCTGCAGCGACAGCAACTGGTCGAACGCCGCGGGCAAGTGATTCGAGGCCCCCAGCGGCACCTGCCACGGCTGCGCGGTTTCCTCGAGCACCGAGACGGCTGCGGGATCGAGCACGATCGGCGGCCGAGCGATCGCCTCCGAGAGTTCCTCCTCGAGCGCGGCCACGCCCGTATCGAAACGATCGAAGTCCACGGGATCCGCAGCCAGCGTTTCGATCACCAGTCTCTCGGCCGCGTCCATGAAGCGACTCGAACCCGCAGCGGCGGTCACGAGGCACACATCGTCGGGAAGCTGCGCGACCAGCGTCAGGGGAAAATACCGGCCGACCTGATCGACGCTCGGGGCGAGCAGCCCGATCACCGGAGCCGGACCGCAGGCGCCGGGGGAACAGACGAAGCGCCACGCCGGGCTGGTCAGGTAGACGTCCAGCCACTGGGCGCCGAGTGCGGTCCGGCTCGACGCGAGGCACTCGCGGAGCCAGGCGTCCCACGCGTCGACGAACGCGTCCGACACGCGCCGGCGCAGGAAATCACCGTGGCTTGGCAGCTTGCCGTAGAACCCTACCTGCATCGGCGCATCACAATTCGCAGTTGAACTGCCGCCAGGCTCTCGACGCGAACGGGTTGACCGACGCCCGGGCACTCTCCACCGTCAGGCGAACGCTGTGATTGTTTGGCGTCTGGACTCTGAGCCGCACCTGCTGCTGTGCGTCCGGTTCGCCTTCCCTGGTGGCATCGATCATCCGGAACCACGCCCATTGCCCCGGGTAACTGAGCGGCTTGTCGAAGTACCGCGCATCGAAGGCTGCATTCATCATCCCCGGGGAGGGGCCCGGCCAGCTGATGCCCGCGCCCTTCACGGGCCCGCGGTGCGATCCTTCGATCATCTGACCGTCGAGCGTGAGCACGAAGCGCGAGCTCGCGGAGTCGAGGTCGGAGATGGTGATCGCAAACTTCAGCTCCGGCGTCTTCGACCCCGGTGGAAAGAACATGTCGCGGATCACCTGCGCCTCCTGGAACTGGGCGAGCATGTTCCGGGCGGGCTCGATCGATCCGCCGCGCCACTGCCACCGTGCGCCACTGGTGTCGACCTGCTTGTCCAGGTATTCCTTGAAGAACTTGTCGAACAGCCCGTCATAGCCGAATACGTTGCCGAAGTCAGTCAGCTGAACGTCGGTCTGCGAAGAGGCGAACGGGTACCGACCTGAAATCACTTTCCGGCAGGCATTGAGGATCCGCTCGTCGTACAGCTGGTCGATCTTCTCGGTCGCGATGTGGACGACGTTCTCGATCGGCGCCTTCGCGATGTCGAGCGCCACGGAGTTGAGCGGGTTGGGAAGCACCTCGGCCTGCTGCCGGAGCGAGGTCAGGAGGCCCTTGAACGATTCGTCGGCCAGGAACTCCTTGACATCCTTGTCCGCCACGCCCGATCCCAGCGTGTCGAGCCGGGCGAGGATTTCCTGCATCTTGGCAATGATGCCGTCGATCTGGGATTTGCCGGGCTCGCCCTCGGTCAGCCGTCGTACCCACAGGAATTCAGCCGTCACCCTCCGGCCGGCATCCTTCCGGGTTGCAAGGCCCGCGGCCGCCTGTACCGGGTTCAGCACGTTCGAGATCGCGTTGGTGACGCTCGACGTCGCCTTGCCGATGGCACCGGCCTCGGGGGCGGCGGGCTTCGGCGGGGCCGTGTCGGTGAGCGCCGTCTGCTCCCCCACGACTCGAAGAAGGACGCGCAGCGGCGAACTCTGCGAGGTCAGGATGCGGTACGCCTCCGTCGTCTGATCGACGGTGCGGGCAGGCGCGAATTCGATATCGTCCAGGATTGCGTTCCACGCCTTGATGTAGTCCGTCTCGTACATGCCCATGACAGCGGTTATCACCGCGTCGGCACCGCTCAGGGAAGTCTTGAACGTTTCGCCCCATACCCAGGCCTCTTCCCTGAGCTGATTCACGAGACCGATCTGCTCCTGGCCGGTGAACTTCTTGAAGACGTCGCGGCTGTAGAGGCGCGGGATCGGCGTCGAAAACGATGCGCCGCTCTTGCGCCGGAACACCTTCTCGAGATCGAACCCGACGAGTTGATCGAGGCGAAGCCCTTCCTGTTCGGAATACGTGCGCTTGAGCTCCCCATACAGCATCTGCGGCATCCACGTGGACCCCAGGCTGCTGCGCGCCGAGGTTATAAGTCCGCCGTCGAGCGGCAGCCGGGGCTCGCCGGTGTCGAGCAGGTTCTTCAAGTGGCGCGACAACGCCTGCCCGTTCGCCGTGGAAGCGCCGCGCGGGCCCGACCATTCCTGCTCGGCAAGGAGCTGGACGTCTTCCCTTTTCAGGTGCTCGGGCTGGCCGAGCATCAGATATCCCCTCAGGTATCGATACAACCGTTCCGGCTGTGAAGCGGAGGCGCGGATGCGACCGGCGAGCAGTGCGGCCAGTCGCGGCAACAACACCGTATCGAGCTCGCGCATGTACGCGTCACGGGCGGCGTTGCCGATGGCTGCTCCCTCGTACAGGCCCCAGCGCATCGCCCACGTCGTGGTGTCGCGAAAGCGATCCGCGGAGTCGACGACCGCCCGGATGGCGTCCAGCCGGGGCACGATGCGCTCGATCGGCGCCGTCGGCGGCGCTGGCGGTGCCTTGTCGATCGTGGTGACCAGCCCATCGATCTCCTGCAGGAATGCGCGATTGCGGTTGTAGCTGTAGGAGAGGAGGAGCACGCCAGCCGCCGTCACGAGGCCCGCCGCGACGTAGAGGCCGAGCTGCGCAGCCGCCTTCTTCGCCTCGAGACGGCGGTTGATGCCGGCGAGACCCGATTCGCCGATCATCACGTCCTTGAGCAGGGTCTCGACGAAGTACGCTTTTCCCGGCCCCGAGGACGGCTTGACCGCGGCTCCGAACGTGCGCCCGATGCTGCCGAGCAGGCGGTCGATCGGCGTGCCGTCCTGGGTCCCGCTGGTGAAGTACACGCCGCGCAGCAGGACCTGGCCGGTGAACTGGCGTGAGTCGAAGACGTCGGCGACAAACGAGGTCAGCGCCTCGCGCATCGTCGCCATCTGCTGCGGGAACGCGAAGATCTTCGCGCGCCGGCGCGTGTCGCGCACCTGCTCGAGCCGCTCGAACACGCGCTCGTTCAGGCGGGTCATCAGCGCGTCGAACTCGGCGGGATAGGCCTGCGGCGCCTCGTTCGACAGGGTCTGGTCGTAGGGGAACGTCACGCCCCACACCTGCGCACGCCCTTCGGCGGTGAGATCCTCGAAGTACTCGGTGAAGCCATCCACGAGATCGCACTTGGTGACCATCAGGTAGACGGGCAGCTGAATTCGAAGCTCCCGGTTCAACTCGTCGAGCCGGCTGCGGGCCGCTTCGACGTGCGCCTCGCGCGCGGCCGCGCTGTCCACGAGCAGATCGTGGGCGTTGATCGTGAGGATGACGCCATTGATCGGGCGCCGTTCCCGGTGCTTGCGCAGCAGCGACAGGAACTCGCTCCAGCCGAGGCTGTCGGATGCCGCATCGGAATCCTGCGTCGTATATCGGCCGGCGGTATCCAGGAAGATGGCCTCATCGGTGAACCACCAGTCGCAGTTGCGTGTGCCACCAACGCCGCGCAACGCTCCCTTGCCGACGCGCTGCTCGATCGGGAACTTCAACCCCGAATTGATCAGCGCGGTGGTCTTGCCCGAACCGGGGGCGCCGATGATCACGTACCACGGCAGATCGTAGAGGCTGTGCCCGGACCGGCGCTGCTCCTTCAGTGCGGCGACCGCTTCGTCGAACCGTTCGCGGAGCTTCTGAATTTCAGCGGGTGTCCGCGTCTTCTCCGGCTGCGGCTGTGCGACTACCGCCGCCAGCAGGCGATCGCTCTTGCGGTACGCCCGCACCCGGTTCACGAGCTTCCACGCGAGCCAGGCGCCGATGACGATACCGAGCGCGATCAGACGGGCGGTCACTGATTCCAGCGGCCGGTAGGAGCCAAACGCGAAATACGGCCCCGCGATCCAGATGAACAGGAAGATCAGCAGGAAGCCCAGGATGACGACGAATGCGCGCCTCAGGAATGCGAACATGGCTGCTCCCGGGTGACGTCTCGATCAGCGGACGTGGATGATCTCCACGCGCCGGTTCCGCGCACGGTTCTGCGGATCCGATTCGGGCAGTGCCGCCGGCTGCGACATCCCGGCGCCCCTGATCCGGAAGTTCGGCGCAGCCGTCATCGTCTTCCTCAGCACGGCCGCCACGCTCTCGGCGCGCTCGCGCGACAGCTCGTCGTTGTCGCGGAACCGAAGCGACCTGATCGGCTGATTGTCGGTGTGGCCGACGATCGTCACGCTGCCGGGGACCTTGGTCATCGCGTCGGCCACCTGCTGCAGCGTGTGTTCGTAAGCGGGATTGATGTCAGCGCTTCCGGACCCGAAGACGTCGCTGCCCGGCATGGTGATGACGCTGCGGCGCCCGCGCTCGCTCTCAGTGACCGTCAGCTTTCCGGCGTTTTCCTGGTCTGCGAGCAGCTGCTTGAGGGTCGGGCCCGGCGGCGGCGCGGACTTGGGAATGGGGACTTCGACCAGCCCGATCTGCCCGAGCTTCTTGTGGATCGGAGCAGCAAGCGAGCCTAACTGGGATAAAAAGAACACGAACGTCACGGCAACCACCGCCAACCCTGCCGCGCCCATCACCCACCAGGGCACATAGCGAACCAGCCGGTTGCGCTGATCCTCGAGCCCGCGCCACTGCAGCGACAGGTCCCCGGGCACGTGCCCGCGCTCTGCGTGGATTTTCCGGTACAGCGCGTGCTGCAAATCCACGAGCTGCTCGTGCCCGCGTTCGATCATCTGGTACTTGCCGGTGAACCCGAGCACGAGGAGCAAGTACTGCAGCTCCATGAGGTCGATGTGGCGTGAAGGATCGACGGAGATCCGCTCGAGCATGTCGAAGAACTTTTCACCGCCCCACGCTTCGCGGTGGAGCGCGACGAGCAGCGGATGCGGCGCCCACTCGCTTTGCGAGCCCCACGGCGTGGACAGCACCGCCTCGTCCAGCCCGGCACACAGCGCGTATCGCGCGGCGAGCACGATTTCGCCGCGAATGCCCGACACCTGCGCCCGCTCCTCGAACCGCCGAATCTCTTCGAGCGCATGCCGCCGCAGGCCGGAGGCGTCGCTCGACGACGTGGTGCTGCGAAGCCGGCCGATCAGCAGCAGCAGCGGACTCGCGGCATTCACCAGCGGGTTGAGCCCGAGACCCAGCCAGGCGCGCGCCGAGTCCGGCAGTGGCTCGGCCTCGAACGGACGTGCCGGAGTACGCGGAGGGAGGATCGTGGAATCGCCCACTCCCCGCCGCCCCGCACCGGGCCGGGGTCGCTGCGACGGATCGGACGGAACGAAGGGATCGTCGGTGACCGCCATGAAGGACCCTTATCTCAACTTCGAATCGCCCATAACTCCATCGCCAGCCCCGGGAAGTCGCCCGACACGTAGATCGCCACACCGCCCGAGTCCTTGAGCTGAGTCCAGAGGTCGTGTGACTGATCGAGCTCGAAGTAGGCGTAACCGGCGTGAAATGGGATTTGACGTGGCGCCACCGGAATCGGAACGACCGGGACGCCCGGGAGGCCCTGTCGCACGAGGTCGCCGATGACCTCTGCGGGTGCAACCTTCACCTGCGCCGGGAACCGCTGCCGGACGTTCTCGGCCGGGCCGTCCGCGCGCGCGGCGAGAACGAAGACCGCCGAACCGAACAACGATTTGTCCGGCACGATCGCGAGACTGATCCCGAACCGCCGCTTCTCGAGCGGAATCGCGATCGCGTTCTGCGTCATCACCTTGCTCATGGATTCCCGCAGTGAGGCGATCACGGGCTCGAAGGACTCCTTGAGGCGGTCGTGCCGGTATCCCGGAAACCTCGGTGCCCGTTTAGACGTTGTCGTGAAGGTCGTAAGTTCTCCAGCCGCCGCGACGCAGAATCCATAGAGCTGTTCCGGGTGGACCAGCCCGGCGTCGGCGAAATGCGCCAGCACCGGCTCGCAGCGGTTGATGGTCTGGAGCATCAGGAAATCCGCGAGCTCGTTTGCCGCCGCGCGGCTGCCCGCGGTGACCCGGTTTCCAAGCGCTTCGCCGCGCTGATGGAACAGGCCCAGGAGCTCTGCCGTAATCGTGGCCAACCGGGTGGCCGCGCGTATCTGCAGCACCGTCGGCATGAAGTTGTCGTCGAGAACGACCTGCTGATCGGCGCGACATTCGACGACGTGTGCCAGCGGCACACACGCATACGCCTCCGTGGAGTCGCTGTCGAGCAGCAGGCGGGTCCGCAGCGCTCCGACTTCGAGCGTGGCGGGATCCCCGCCGTTCCCAGCCGCATTGGCCGCCATGAATTCCCGGATCTCCAACCGCGCCAGATCCTCGCGGGCAGGCCCCCGGCTGACTTCGAGCTCGCCCGGCCGTCGCAGCGGCAGCGCGAGATGAAGCCGCTGATCCCGGATGTCGGAACCGATGTCGAGAGGGGGCGGCAGGGGATCGTCGTCCGGCATGCGGAAAGGCGTGCCGTCGGGGAAAACACCCGACAGCCGCCGCAGCCCGATCTTGCCGATCTTGAGGAAATCCCGCTCGAACTCGACCTCGGTGAAGCCCCACGTGTGCGGAACGAGCGCAGACGAGCGGTTCTCGATGTACCGCTCGAAATAGCGATCCTGCTGTTGAAAATGCTGGGGCTGAAGGAAGAGCCCTTCCGACCAGACTACGCGGTTGTGGGCAGACATGGACGTGTGTGCGACGTAATCTACAACGAATGAGGACGCCGCACCGAAAATCCGCCTGGCCGCCGCACGCCGGAGCGAAGGTCAGGTCTTCGGCGGCCGGGGGTCCTTTGACGGTTCCGCGCGGGCGCGGCGTTGCGCCCGCAATTCTTTGAATTGCTCCTCGTACGCGCGAGCGAACTCCTCTCCAAAGAGACGGGCGAAGGCGGCCTCGGGGTCCTTCTTGATGGCCTCGCGCTTTTCACGGAAGAGGTCCCAGTAGCGCAGCTTGGCCGGGACCAATGGCAGCGCGAGCTTCGCAATCTGGCGATCGAACTCCTCCTGCAGCCGATCAGGATCGAAGTCGCCGAGCATGGCCTCGAAAGCGACCCGCATGCCGGCGAGCATCGCCAGCTGGTGATCGCGCAGATCGTCGAAGGCGTCGGCAAACGCCTCGACCGGGCCGAGATACGCCGCATTCCGCTTCACCAGCATGTTGTGGAGCGCGTCGTCCACGTTCGCAGAAAATTTGAGCGGATTATTGTCCTTCGGCCGGAAGACGGTTGGATGCATCCCGAATTCTGCCTTGATGCTCTGCCGGGAGTGCAGGACGTCGACGAGGCCCGACACCACCACGCGCAGGATCTCGCCGAGATCGTGCGCCAGCTCCGGCGTGACCGGCGCTCCCCGCAACCCCGCGCCCGCGAGGACGTCGGCGAGATCGCGCGAGGTCGCCTCCGCCGAGGCGCCCGCCGGAGCGGCTGGCGGACCGGACGGCAGCGGCCCACCGGGTGCCGCCGGCGGAGGGCCGGGCGCCGCAACCGGGACGATCGGGACCGGTGCAACGTCACCTGGCACAGGCGGCGCCGCCGCCGGGGCTGGCGAGAGGAAGGGAGGCACCTCCACCAAATCCGGCGCCGGCGGAGTGAAGGGAAATACCGGCGCCGGCGGCGGAGTCGGCGTCACGCGCGAGGCCGGCTTCGGACGTTTGACTGGCTCACTGGATGGCGGAGGCTGGAGCTCCGGGACGATTGGACCTATCCCTGAATCCTGCAGGGGGTTGTAGTTCGCAGGGATATCGACATCGGATCTCACCGGCGCAGAGGACGGCGGCGGCGGCGATGGCATGTGGGGATCGGGAATCGCCGGCGGCGGAACGTAGTGCTGCCCGAGCCAGTCATCTATCGGTGTGGCGACCGGCTCCGCGGGCCGCCGCGGTGCGGTCGGACTGACGGGTTCGAAGAATTTGAGTGGATCGACTTCGTCACCAGCTGCCGGCGGCGGGACCGGGCTCAGACGCTCAGCCCGAGGACCAGGCAGCTGGGCGAACGGATTGTCGCGATCGAACGGATCGTCGAGCGGCCGGTAGTGCTGCCGTTCCGCGCCGGCATCAATCGACACGTCGATCTCATACGGCTCGATGAAGATGACGTCACCCGACTTCAGCGCATACGGCCGATCGCGCACCAGCCGGTTGTCCGGCGAATTGATCGATACGCCGTTCCGGCTCGTGTCCTCGATGTAGAACACCCCGTTCCGGAAGCTGATCGTGGCGTGATGGCCGGAGACCTTGTTGTGTGTGAGCACCCAGGAGTTGGCGGCCGCCCGGCCGATCGTGCCACCGTCCTCGGTGAACACCTGGCGGCCGGCTTCGCCCGGCTTCATGCCTGCGGTGAGTTTCAGTGTCAGGAGCACTCAGGGTTCTCTGGTTGCCGCCAGTCTACCCGAAGGATTGGGCTGCGGCGGGAGGGCCGCGGACACAGGGTCACTTCCAGACGTAACCCCGCCGCGCGCGGACGTCGACGCCTGGCCGCTTCACGCGGACCTCGAGCGTATGCGCCCCGGAGCGTTCGACGCCGCGTGGCGTGAAGTAGAGCACGTAGCTCGAACGAAACTCCTGGAGCATTCGACGGAATTTCGAGGTCAGGTTCTCCCCCGGCTTCAGCGGCGCCACCATCCCGCCGGTCTCGAGCGCGAGTCGATCGGACAGCGCGCCCACCGACAGCGTCGACACCGTCGACGAGGTCCGGAGGAGCGATGCCGGCCGCTCCGCGTTCGGCGTCCCCAGGATGATCGCGACGGTGGGCGTGGTGCGCCGCGCGACTTCGAGCAGCGTCTCCGCATCACTGATGCTGCTGCTGTCCTGCCCGTCGGTGAAGAGCACAACGAGGCGGCGCCGTCCGGGAGCGTCGAACGTCGACAGCGCGACCGCGAGACTGTCGAACACCGCGCTGCTCCCGCCGCCGCGCACGGACGCCAGCGCCTGGTCGATGTTCGCGGCGGGCTGGCTGAAGTCGACCAGCCGCCGCACGCTCATGTTGAAGATCAGCAGGCGCAGGCGATCGGAGGGAAGCAGGTCGGCGCGCACCTGCCGCAGTGCCCGCCCCAGTTCCTCCAGCACCGATCCGCTCACGCTTGCGCTCACGTCGAGCACCAGGGTTACGTCGATCGGCAGCCGCTCGTAAGCGACGTCGGAGATCTCCTGGGGCACGCCGTTATCGAGCAGCTCGAAGTCAGCGGGCTTCAGACCGGTGACTGGACGACGATCGCGTTGCACGGCCGCGTCGACGGTCACCACGTCGGCACTGGCGCGAAACACTGGCGACTGTTGCTGCGCCGTCTGGCCGAGGAGAGACGTCGCCATCAGTGCCGACGCCGCCAGGATCGCCACGCCCGCTCGAACTGTCTTCATCGTCCGAGCTCGCGCAGCTTCTCGAGCACCGCGGGATAGGCACGATAGTCACCCAGCCAATACGTCCACCACGGATCGTACTGATCGACCGGCGCCATCTGGATGGTTTCAGCGAGCGCGCCCGCGTCTTCCCGGCCGCCACGGATTACCGAGAGCGTCATCAGCGCCACTTGCGCGGACTGCGCGCCGGGCCAGGCCGCCAGCGCGGCGCGGTATGCGGCCGCGGCCTCGTCGAGGCGGCCGCTCGCGCGAAGCAGCTGACCCCGGATCAGGGTTGCGAAATATCGAAGCTCGAGATCCG
>Ga0307411_10000777_pt1 | contig 11835 bp, 28 predicted proteins | sample DK1Ometagenome_2_FD_203712 | JGI IMG/M metagenome (GOLD analysis project Ga0307411, IMG submission 203712) | Maize rhizosphere microbial communities from greenhouse at UC Davis, California, United States - DK15-O-1 | ecosystem: Host-associated > Plants > Roots > Rhizosphere > Soil | place: USA...
GCCGACCCTGACAAGTGCCAGGAGAACCTGAAGGAGGCGATCCGGGACTGGATCAAGGCGGCCTGGGAGAACAACGAACTCCGGACCGGCAGCTTCCACTTCGGCGGCGCGGACTGGTCGTCGGTCCTTCGGATGGGACGGGGAGTAGGGCATGGCCGATCTGACGCAGATCCTGAACGTCAAGGAGACGCCCCGCCGGGTGGACAAGCTGCCCGTGGCGAAGGCCGTATTCCTGGGCTGGCTCCCCCGCTACCGACAGGAGCCGGGCTACTTCGCGTACGTCCTCACCTACGGCCGTGAGGTCATCGACGGCGAACCCGGCTTCCGGGGTCACCTGCTGTGGGCGCCCGGGATGGACCGCAACTGGCGGACCATCGAGACCCACGACGAACTGACCCGGGACGAAGCCCTGGCGAAGTTCACCGAGCACGAGAAGCTGGCCGCATGGCCGGAAGGGAGCAAGGCGTGACCAGCAGGAGCGAGATGCGGGTGGGGGGCCGGAGCATACTGCTGGCCAAGGCGCTGCCGTCCGTCGTGGACGGCCACCACGTGATCAAGTCGACCTATCTGGGATGGCAGGAGAACGACGAGATCTCGATGATGCCCGGCTACCTCGCCGCCGTCATCACCTACGACGTCTCCACCGGGGGCGATCCCGACGCGTACAGCGTCCACCTGCTGCGGACCGGCACGCCTGACGGCCGGTGGCTGCGCATCGACTCGGCTCGGAAGCTGTTCCACGGCCAGGCCGAGGCCGCGTTCAACGAGTACGACAAGCTGGCCTTCCGGCCGGGGAGGATCTGATCATGGCAGGCATCCGCATGACCGAGCGCGACGGTACGAACGTCCTGCACCCGACGGTCTGGGTCGACCCGGACGAGGTGCCGGTCATCTTCGTGATCGTGAAGAGCGGGGCGATGGCGCTCGCCCACCCCGACTACATCGGCTCGACGCTGTACGACATCGAGCAGGGTGACCTCTCGATTGAGGAGGCGTGGGACTTCATCCAGGTGAAGACCCCGAAGATGCCGTTCCCGCAGCACTGCCACGTGCGCAGGCTGACCGGGACCGGCGGCGGCGCCGAGATCGTGGTCAAGGGTCAGGTCGTACACCGGATCGCGGGGGTGGACGAGTGAGCCCTTTCGAGAAGCCCAAGGAGATCGGGACGCGGCCCGAGCCCGGCAAGCTCGACCCGGTGTGGACCTTCCTGCGCACCTCGTACGGACCGGAGTACAACTTCGACCTGTACCGGGCGGACGGTCTCGACAGTCTGCACTTCGTCGACCCCCGCCAGAACCCGCAGCCCTGGGAGCTGAAGGACGGGTCACTGGACCTGGGTCTGGACAGGGAGCGCATGACCGAGCTGCGGGACCTGTTCACGTACCTGCTGGACAACTGGGGCCAGCCGTGGGCCCGCGAGTCCCACCCGGAGCAGCCGGAGTGAGCAGCAAGGTCAAGGACGCCATCGGACTGGGGTGCGCGGTCGCCATGGTGGCCATCTGGGTCGCCGTGGCGTGCTCCGGAGGGGACGACGAGCCTCGCACGCATCCGGTGGACGACACCTCGGTCTCGGCTCCGGCCGAGGTCGAGGTGACCTCGGATCCCCTTCAGGACCAGTTCGACACCGCCTGGAGCGGGCTGGACGACGAGACCAGGGCCTCGTACTGCTGGGCCCTGGAGTCGATGACCCCGAGGGAGCTGGCCGAGTTCAGCGCCGAGCTGACCGGCCAGAACACGGACGACTGGGAGAAAGTCGCCGTCATGATTAACGAGAAGTGCTCGGGAGAGTGAGAAGAAGATGGCCAAGCTGATCGAAATCCCCAACGTCACCTGCGGGAACGGCCTGCACATGCAGGCGCCCGCCTCGGAGCCGGTGTTCCACTTCACGCAGAACGACGGCTTCCACGGGATCGTCTACCTGGACGCCGTGAAGGCGTGGGCGCGGGCCATGCGGGAGGACGGGGTGCCCCTGCGGGAAATGGCCCACGACCTCTACGTCCTGTTGCCGGGGAGCCGGGAGCTGATCCGCTGCACGCTGGTCGTGGCGGACGGCGAGAACGGCCCGGAGATGGAGGTCGAGGCCCTGCGGCCGACGGCCCTGGAGTCCAACACCCTGTTCACCTGCCCCATCTGAGCCGGTCGGCTTCTGGGGGGCGCGGACTTCGGTCCGTGCCCCCTGGTGGACCACCGGAACGGAGAGTGAGAAGAGATGCGGTATCGAGTGTGGACCTTCCAAGAGCCCCCGTCACGCCCTGTGGCTCGCCACCCCTCGGGAGCGCCTGTGTTCCCCGGCGCCCTGCCCAAGAGTGAGGTGCCGAGGGGGCGATCGTCGGAGCCGGAGGAGTTCGGCAGCCTGCCGGACGCGGTCGACCGGATCATGGGCCTCATGAAGAGCAACGGCCTGAACGACGAGGCCGAGGAGGCGATCGTCCGGGGCCGGGCCACCGAGGCGCTGCGGGATCGGGGCGCCTACCGGACGGCGCTCCCGGCACAGGGTCGCTGGGTGCTGGCCGAGCAGATCATCCCGGGTCACAGGCACCCGCTGACAGGAGAGGTGAACCGATGAGGTACGGAATCACGGTGAACGACGGCCGGGTGCTGAGCGGAAGCCCGGATGAGGTGAAGGGGATCATCGTCGGCGTACTGCTGGCCGCCGGATTCAACGAGCCGGTCTCCGTGCAGAAGAAGGCCGACGAGGTGCTGCGCCGGGCCCACGACCTCCCCTCCGGCGAGGTGCAGAGCGTGAAGCTGGCCAGCATCGGCGAGATGCTGGTGTGGCGGGAGCGCGGGCGCGAGACGCCGGGCCGGGCCTACTTCGTGAAGGCCGGGGACCTCGGTCCCGCCTTCCGGTCCACGAGCGAGGCGCCGCTGGTGTCGTACCTGATGGGGATCCTGGTCGGCAGCGAGGGCATCGGCCTGGAGCGGGCGGGAGCGCTCGCCGAGGGCGTGGCGCACTGCCTCTCGGAGGGTGGCAGCTACCCGGACCGGGTCATCACGGAGCTGAAGGACGGCTCCGACCTGCTCGCCTGGTGGGAGGACGAGGCGTGACGCACAACTGGAGCTGGACCCTCCGGGTCAAGCAGGGTGACCCGGGATACCGGGTGCACAGCACCGAGGCCCTGATGGCGGCCGTGGCTGGCGCCCTGATGGCGGAGGGCACCGACTCCCGGATGGCCGACACGTTCGCGCGGTCGGTCCGGGAGCGGGCGCACGAGCAGATGGACCGGCGTCGTGCGAACCACTTCACGCCGCCGCTGGAGTACCAGCAGATCCTCAGCGCCACGAAGGTGCTCCACATCACCTCGGACGACCTACCCGAGGATCCGGAGCGGTACTGCGAGGGGCGGACCGAGTCCGGGAGCCGCTGTCCGAGGCACCTCAACCACCTCGGGGAGTGCTGAGGAGAAGAACTGATCCGGCTGGACCTGGCCGGATATGAAGGGGCCCGCTTGACGGCGGGCCCCTTCGCTGTACGATGGCCTAGGTCAAGGAAAGGGAGAAGCGTGAAGGCCAGCGAATTCCCGAATGCGCTCCGGGAGTTGAAGATCGACGGCGCCACCGTGGGCCCCGTGACGAACAAGAACGGCGAGCCCGCACCGGCAGGCTCCGGCGTGCAGCACGGATTCCTGGTGACGGGCCAGCACGGCGCCCGCATCGCCTTCCAGGTGGCCACCCAGGAGGACGGCCTGCTGGCCGGTACGGGTCCTTCAGTCGCCTACCCGTCCGCCATCCCTGTCGCGCCGGACCGGCTCGTCTGCGCCGATGTCGAAGCGTCCATCGCTCACTGGATCGGCAAGAACCTGGGCGAACACGTCAGCGAGATGGTCAGGTACAGCGAGACCCGGGACAAGGGCATCCGCTACGGCCTGCGCATCGACCTGTACAGCGGGGGCCGGGTGTTCATCCAGGCCCTGTGGATCCTGGAGCCCGGCGAAGAACCGAACCGGGACAACAAGTACCGCATGCGCGAAGCGGTCTGAAGAAGGAGAAGACGGGTGGCACGAGACATCACGGTTCACATCGGGACCAGCGAGAACGGCGCCGGAGTAAAGCGACCGGCGGCCTGGGTGGAGACGGCCCTGCTGCTGGAGCCCGAGCCCCACGACCTGATGAACGGGGTCGGGAGCCGGTTCCTGCGGCACGAGATCAGCGAGGACGACGAGCTGGTGGGCGACCGCCCGAAGGATCTGCCGGAATCCATGACGCAGCGGGAGATTCTGAAGACCTACCGGGACGAACTGCGCCACTACGGCGAAGAGGTCATGGGTATGTGGGGCAACGAGATGGGGACCGCCCGCCGTGCCGCCTGCGAGAAGTGGATCTACGAGGTCGTCCTGGCGGCCTTCCCGGCGATGAAGGGCTACGAGCTGTGAGCGCCCCGTCCGCAGCGGCCGTGAGCCGCTTCCTGGGGGAGCGCTTCAACCGTTCCGAGCGCGTCGGCCGGGGGCCGACCGGCATCACGGCCGGGTTCACGGTCAAGCGCGGACTCGGTCACGGCTTTCGCGAAGTGGACTGGGTGGTCGTCGAGTTCGAGCCCGGCTACCACACGATGGCCCGGTACGGCTTCGGGCGGGACGCCGAGGCCCTGCTGAAGTACACGCAGCGGGTACTCGGCGACTACGAGCGGAACCTGAAGGCCAAGTACGACGTCGCCCGCAACGACGAGGACGGCCCGGACCAGTGGAACTGCCTGCTGGTACGGACGAAGACGGAACAGGAGAAGGACTGATGGCACAGACCCATATCGGCCGACTGGCCGCCGAGTTGAAGCAGGCCGCCGCCACGCTGGAGCAGTTCGAGGACTTCCGCTCCCCCGTCAACCAGGAGGTCGTCTCGGCCGTCTGGTTCGCCGCCGGTCGGAACGACCAGCACGTGAGGGTCGCGGTCCGGGAGGCGCACGGCACCTTCTACCGGGGCCGGATCACCGAGGTCGGCACCAAGGGCGGCTGGGAGGTGCTGGCCGACGACGGCGAGCTGGTTCCTAACGTGACGGCCGACATGTTCGCGTCCGTCATGCTGGTGCAGCGGCCGTGAACGACGAGAGGATGCCCGAGAGGGATCCCACCGACCGGAGCAAGCCGCCGAGGAGGCACGAGATGAGCAGCAGCGACGAGACCAAGCACACCCGCCCACTGGAGAAGCGCAAGGACGGATCCAAGCCGCACCCGCAGTCGTGAACTCCGCCGACAAGGCAAGGGAGTTCGAGGAGCTGTGGCGAGGATCCGTCGCCCGAGCTGGGCGAAGACCGGACTGGAACGACCTGAGCCTGATCGAGCAGCAGGCGATGTCGTCGACCTTCCGGGCCGAGATGGACCGGTACGGGAGCGAAGATCCCACCGCCGTGAACCGGATGGAGACCGGGCTGTACGGCTCGCCGACGAGTTCGAGGCGTCCTGGCTGACCTCCTGGCTGAACGCCGGGAGCCGCACGACCACCGTTTCGGGCCGCCTGGCGGCCCGCTGGGGTGACGACTACCGCAACGCACGAGACCGGGAACAAGGAGAAGAACACCATGGGTGCACGGATCATCACGCCGCTCAAGGGGATCACGAAGACCTCCGCGTGGCCGTACGCGGAGATGCCGGAGAGCCGGAAGCCGAAGGCCCGTAAGACCGGCTGGGTCATGGCGATGTCCATCGAGCCCGAGCTGAGCGGCCTGCTCACGTTCTACCCCGCCGGGACCGACTTCCCGGTTCCGATGGAGGACCGCACCAGCAAGCGCCAGATCCTGCACATCGACAACGGTTCGCTCTGGGGCAAGAAGATCACGACCCGCCCCTTCTACCAGGTCGACACCAAGGAGCAGTGCGAGCGGTTCGCCACCACGTTCTGCTCGCTCGGCTACACCACGAACGAGAAGCTGTTGCCGCACCAGGGCGGCGCCTTCTGGGGCTTCAACTGGTCCTCGCTCACGGTCGCCACGGTGCACATCGCCTCGCAGGTCGCCGACCACTACTTCAACGACCGGTACGACGAGGCGTGGGCCGTCGGCAAGGCGTTCGGCGACCAGATCCACGCCGCCGAGAACGCCTACTGGGAAGCGCGGGGGAAGTGAGCGCCGAACGGAGTTCCATCACGCTGGACGGCGGAACAGTGATCGGCGAGGTGGAACCCTGGGACTCCGACCCCACCCTCTTCGGCGGGTGGCTGGCCGAGGGCTCGGGAATCTCCTCGCTCGTGGCCGAAGGGATGGACCGCGACCGCACGGAGCTGGAGATCGTCCGGCTGTTCCTGGTGCGCGAGATCAAGGTTCAGGAGAGGGCCGACCGGTCCAGTCCGGAGGGCGTGGAGCGCAACCGGCTGATCCAGGAAGGCTTCCGCATGCAGAAGGCCCTCACGTCCAAGATCCTCCGAGAGCAGGGGGAGGTGGCCTGATGGTGATGGTCACCGATCCCGGAGCGGTGCAGCTTCCGTCCTCGGGGGTGAACGTCGGCCGGGTCGAACAGTGGGACGGCGACCGTTCTACCTGGGACGGCTGGGCCGACATTCCGGGCGCAGCGACCGAGGAGCTGGTCTGCAACGGCGGCAGTCGCAACTGGTGCATCTACATGGTGGTCAAGCGCTATCAGAAGCACCTGATCGACGGGCTGGCCGGGGCCACGTACTGGAGCGAGGACCCGCAGAACGACCGGGACTTCACGGAGAAGGCCCGGATGATCAGCGAGTGCTTCGACGTGATGCGCAACGCGCTGCACGAGCACTACCAGGAGATCCGCAGAGAGCAGGCCCGGGTCCGCCGGGAGCTGCGCCAGAGCTGAACGGCTTCGGTTCGGCGGTGCACGGGCTTCGGTCCGTGCACCTGCCGTACTGCCGCCGGGCAGGACATCGGAAGGGGAAGAGATGCGAGCGTACTTCGAGACGGCCAGCGGCGAGACGATCCCGCTGCCGGACCCGATGAGCCCTGAGCAGTCGGCCATCGTGTACCTCACGGGAGGGACCGGCATCCGCCGGATCGACGACGAGACGATCGACGAGTTCGTGCGCCGGGCCGACCTGTACGACACGTACATCGGCGGGATCGACCTGCGGGACATCGAGACCGGCAAGAGAGTGCCGATCACCCGGCAGATCATCACCGAGGCGATGACCGGTCACCCGGCGCTCTGGACGAACGCCGGGCTCATCACGCCCGAGGCGTTCGACCGCATGATCCGCGTCGCCAAGTCGGCGCTGTAGACCGGAGAGGGGAAGAACGATGGGTGAGCCCGTGAACAAGGACGGCTGGGGTCCGACGACGATCCTGACGCCGGGGGCGTTCGCCGATCCCCGCGAGATGAACGCGGTGATGCGCGAACTGTTCTGCCACGACAGCATCCTGGAGTACCAGCGCAGGGTGGTCGAGGCGGCCATGAGGGACGCCGTGGCGGCCTGGCGCAGGGCGATGGCCAAGAAGGGCCTGAGTGCCGACAGCGACGCCGGTAAGGCGATCCTGGAGATGGTGAACGCGGTACTCGACAGCTTCGACCCGGAGAGCGACGAGTGGGATGGCTTCTTCCCGCCGGTCATGCTCTGCACCGAGCACGACAGCCCCGTGAAGGCGAAGTACGGCAAGGGCATCGTCTTCACCGCCTGCCCCGGCGTTCCGTGGTGCAAGGCGCACGAGGGGGTGCGGGTTCCGTGAGCTACGGATGCCGTGGCTGCGACGGGACGTGCTGTACGGGCGTCGGGAGCGACCCCTGCACCTGCCCGCCGCCGCCTGAGCGGGAGGACCAGGAAGAGCAGCCGCTGTACCCCCGGCGGGCGCCGGGAGCGCACGGCAAGCACTGCACCTGGCCGGAGTGTGACGGTTCGTGCCTGATCACGGTGACCGTCGAGTGGCGGGCGCTGGAGCTGTTCTATGAAGCGGCCCGGTGGGGCCGGGCGATGAACCCGGGCACGTTGGGCGAGCGGACCGGGCTGGAACTGATGCAGCAGATCATCGAGCAGGGCAAGAGGGGTGCGGGACGTGGCTGAGGTGATCCGGGCGTTCGCCGGGGTCGTGGCACTGATCGCCATGAAGAAGACCGAGATCGACCGCCGGAGGGCGGCCGGAAAGGGGAAGCAGGCATGACCACCCAGAGCGAGAAGCTGGACATGAAGAAGATCCACCTGCTGGCGGCGGCCAAGGAACTGGCCGACATGCTCTACCGGTGGAACGTCATCGACGAGTACGACCTGTGCATCCAGGACGGCCGCAACGGCGGCACCCCGTACCACCACGTGAACGAGGCGCTGGTGGCCGTGCTGAAGAAGCTCGGCACGGAGAACAAGGACGGCTTCTACGAGGGCCTGACCTCGGGCATGGACCCGCAGGAGGCGCTGGACAACGCCATCGCCTACGAGCGCCGCTACGACGAGATCTGACCGGAAGACACGGAGAGGGAGAAGAGAGACATGGGCGAGATCAGCAAGTACGAGGACAGCGGTTCCGGCGCGGAGCTGAGCAAGCGGGACAACCTGCCGGACCAGTCGTTCTCCGGGAGGGGGCAGCACTCCGGCCCGGTCCTGCTGGACATCGAGGGCGACTCGATCGACGGCACCGTGACGGTGGGCGACGTCGACTTCGCCTCGGTCCGGGTTTTCACCCGGTCCACGGTGCAGGCCGTGATCGACGCCGTCCGCAAGGCGAAGATCTACCTGTCCGGCAGCACCCTGACGGTGAAGGTGCCGAACTTCCAGGTGCCCCCGACGGTGATCCAGGGTGGCAACAGCCGGATGGTCTTCTCCGGCAACGTCTCCTTCGTGTCGGTCGGCAGGGGGGCCACGGTGATCGGCGGCTCCGGTTCCGGTGAGGACATGGTCCGGGTCGAGGTCACGCTGCCCCGGAACTCCGGCGTCCGGGCCGACCTGGGTTCCGGTCTGCTCGACGTGCACGGCGACCTCGTCGGGATCGACGGCGACCTGTCCTCCGGCTCGATCGCGGTCCACGGTTCGGTCGGCAAGGCCCGTGCCGAGCTGTCCTCGGGCTCGTTCCGGATCGGCCGGGTGACCGAGGGGATCGAGGCGACGGCTTCCTCCGGCAGCCTGAACGTCGGCGAGTACACCGGCTCCCACGCCAAGCTGCGGATCTCGTCCGGCAGCATGAACCTGAATGTCGGGCGGGACGCCAGCGGAACCATCGACGTCCGGGTGTCCTCCGGCTCGGCCAACATCGGCGGGACGCGCGGGCGCACCGACCTGGACATCAGGACGAAGAAGTCCTCCGGCAGCATCAACCTCTACTGACATGCTGACGGCCGAACTCGTCCACGAGACAGGGCACTTCAGCTACGCTGATGCCGAGCACCTGGCGGATCTGTGGAACCGGGCCTACCCGGTGATGCGGCAGATCGCCACGCTCTACATCGAGGGCCAGCGGGCCTACATCGAGCGGGAGGGCTGGGTCATCGACCCGGCTCACCCGCATGCCGAGGTACTTCAGGCGTACGCCATCCCGGAGAAGAAGGTCCGCCGCAAGCTGAAGCTGGCGGAGGAGCTGCGCCGGGACCTCGGCCAGCTCGACCGTGGGACGCACAAGATGTGCACCCGCAGCCCCGGCGGCTTCACGGTCACGGGCGCCTACATGGCGGTCCGGAACCTGCTCAACATCAGCTCCCTCAGCAGCGAGGGACTGGCCTCGGTCTTCCGGCTGGCCGCCGAGCTGGCCGAGGCCGAAGATCGGGTCAACAAGGCCCGCAAGAAGTGGCACCAGGAACAGGAGAAGAAGTGAACGCAGAGGTTGAGGTCCCCGTCGCCGAGAACATCGCCGTGGGGCTGGCGATCGTCTTCTCGGACCTCCCGCAGAACACCATCACGTGAGCGTCCGAGCTGATGGTGCGCACCTGGCACGAGGCGCCGGACCGCTCCGACGACCGGCTCTTTGAGGAGCTGGACAAGGAGGTCCGGGCAGGCAACGAGGACGCCATCCGCATGGTCATCGCCGCCGCCCGGCGTGGCCTCAAGATCTGACTCCGAGGCCGAAACCCCTGAAAGGGGGTCGTGGGACGAGCGGAAGTCCCGCCTGACGATGGCCGTCAGAGAATCCGGAATGGGAGAAAACAGTGGCCGGACGCGTCTACGTCAACACCTTCGGCGAGAACGACAGCAAGGTCTTCTCGACGCAGGAGAACTACCACTTCCAGATCATGCAGGCGCTGACCGAACGCGGCTACGCCAAGGTTCAGGGCGGCGTCCTGAAGGGCGACGAGGCGTGGATGGGGCCGGAGGGCGGCTTCATCGTCCACGCGTCGCTCGCCAAGGGCGGCAAGGCGGTCTTCTTCATGACCCGGGACCAGGACACGGCGGACCGGGTGATCGAGGCCCTGAAGATCTCGATCGTCGGCATCACCCTGCACGAGCCGGTCAAGATCGACCAGCCCGTCTGATCCACGAGTCACAGTGAGGGGCCCCGGTTGCGACCGGGGCCCCTTCTGCGTATCGTCTTTGACCTAGGCCACTCGGACGGGAGAAACGTGAGCGAGGACGAATTCGAAGCCCTGGCCGATGAGTTACGGGCTTCCTGGGACGATGACCGGGTCCGCTGGGACGGCCTCCGCGAGGAGCTGACGGACAAGTCGCTGTGCCTGCGCTGGGACGGCGACCACCGCCTTCTCCTGGAGCAGCACACCAGCAAGCAGGCGGCGCTAATCGCCACCACGTACGGCCGCAGGCAGGACGACCGGATCCGGTACGCCGTGATCCTGGAGCGCAGCCTGGCGTCCGGCCGCATGGAGACCAAGAGGATGGAGCCCTCGTGAACCACCCCGACAACGCAGCCATCGACGTACCGGCGCAGGACGGGACACTGCTGCACATCACCCTGCACCGGGAGTCCGACACCGGCCGGTTCACGTACTCCAGCATGGTCGATGTGCAGCGGCACACGCCGCATGGCCTGCGGCCGGTCGCCTCGTACCGGATGGGCCCGATGGTGAGGGCGCCCCGGAACAAGGGTTTCGGTCTGCACGACGAGGACCCGGACCTGATGATCGAGGGCCACTGGATGATCGTGATCGGCGACTGGATGGAGATGCTGAGCGAGGCCAGCATCGACACGTGGAAGGTGGACATCTGATGAAGCATCTGATGATCGAGTTCGACAACAACGAGGCGTACCACACGGGGCCTCCGGCGGTACACCTGGGAACGGATCTGGGGTACGCCTCACTGGAGGGCTACCGCCTGAGCGACGACGGCTTCGTGGTGATGGACTTCGGCAGTAACCGCTTCGTCAAGATCCCGGTCCGCCGCCTGCTTCGCATCACGGAGGGCTGACATGCCGCTGATCTGGACGCAGGGTGACCTGCTGGAGTCGGCGGCGCAGGGGCTGGTCAATCCGGTCAACTGCGTCGGCGTACCGGGCGCCGGGCTGGCTCGGCAGTTCCGGGACCGCTGGCCCGTGCAGGTCGGCGAGTACGTCACCTTCTGCCAGGAAGGGCGGATGAAGCCCGGTCTGGTACACGACGCCGTCCTGCCGGACGGGCGCCGGATCCTGAGCATCGCGACTAAGCGGCACTGGCGGGACAACTCCCGGATCGAGGACGTGGATCTCGGCCTCTCGGGACTGGCCACGTACCTGGACACCACGGGCCTGATCTCGGTCGCGCTGCCTGCACTCGGGTGCGGGCTCGGCGGCCTGCCGAAGGCGCTGGTGGCCAGCCGGGTGAAGTTCTGGCTGGCTGACAACTTCTCCGTGGTCTACGTCTACGGGCTCGACGAGCCGGAGGTGTCGGCGTGAGCAAGGAGGTCATCCGGGTGACCGTCGTCTTCGAGTACGAGGTCGATCCGGATCTGTACCCCGGCGCGAACACGCCCGGCGAACGGGCTGAGATCGACCGGGAGAACTTCGCCAAGAACCCGGACCTGGTGGTGGAAACG
>Ga0307411_10000778_pt1 | contig 11834 bp, 12 predicted proteins | sample DK1Ometagenome_2_FD_203712 | JGI IMG/M metagenome (GOLD analysis project Ga0307411, IMG submission 203712) | Maize rhizosphere microbial communities from greenhouse at UC Davis, California, United States - DK15-O-1 | ecosystem: Host-associated > Plants > Roots > Rhizosphere > Soil | place: USA...
CCTCAGCCACCTCAGGGATACGGGCTACCTCGGCGTTGACGAAGACAATCGCAGTGAGCATGGCGGTCATCCTAATGTTGCTGCCGGCCACGGGCCGTGGAGTCATCGACCTCGCCGGGTTTGATTGCTCCGCTCGCTGAGGCTCGCTCCGCGCGGATCGGGCGTTAGAGCCCGCCTACTTCGTCGTCGCTACGAGATGAAAAGCATGTCCCGTCGCTCCTCCTCAGCACGGCCGGGGCGCGATCCTATCGCGTAGTGCACCAATGCCTCATGGTCCAGTACGGCATGCAGCGGCCACATCCAGTTGCCGGTGATGTCGATCAAGCGGACGCCAGGTTGCTCGAGCCAGTCCGCGATCCGCTCCGTCTCCTCGATACCGGCCGCCGGCAACGGATCCGGCGGCTTCGGCACGGTCTCGGCCGTAGCTCGTACCGCACGGGCGACCGCCTGCGGCACATCCCGGGGTGTCGCAAGGCCCGCTCCCGCAAGCCGACCGTAGCGGACGAGGTGTATCTCCCAGTTCAGGTCGACTCTCCGCGCGGCTACGATCTCAGCGCAGGCAGCGAGGCTTCGGATGCGGTGGAACCGCGCGGCCGTGCGAGTGAGGGTTTCCAGCCGCCGGCGGATGACCGCTGCCTCCTCGAACCTTTGCTGACTGATCAGCCTCCGTAGCCTCACCTGAACACCGAGCACCGCAGGCCGCGCGTCCACCGACAAGGCGGCGCGTACGGCTTCCACGATCTCGCTGTAGCCGTGTCGGGAGATGGTGCCGTCACAGGGCGCCGCGCATCGGCCCATACCAGCCAGAGCGCAGGGCGAAGTGGGCTCGGTGGTACTGAGCCGTGGTGTGCACTGGCGAATCGGGAACCCGTCATAGATGGCGAGCGTCACGTCCTCGGCCGACTGCCGGCGCGAGAACGGGCCGAAATAGGTGGCTCCGTCATCGCGGACCACCCTGACCACCGATAACCGCGGGAAGGGCTCGTCGGTGATCTTGATCCACTGCATGCGTTCGGGGAACTTCGATCGCCGGTTGTAGCGCGGGGCGTGAGCGCCTATAAGCCGCAGTTCGGTGACGTCTGCCTGCAGTTGGGTGAGACATGGAATTGCCTCGACTCCGGTGGCCAGACGGACCATTTCATCGATCCGCGGTCGCTTTTCGGCAGCTGTGAAGTAGGTACGCACTCGGGCGCGAATGTTCCGCGACTTTCCGATGTAAAGGATGTGGCGCTGTTCGTCGTGCTCTGCCACGAACAGATAGACCCCGGGAGAGGCCGGGAGGTGGGCGGCCCAGGTGCGCTTAGCGCGCCGCTGCGGCGAGACCCGGCGGCTGAACTCGCCGAGGTCCTCGACCGTGTGCACGCCAAGATTGCCAACCCGTTCGAGCAGGCCGTGGAACACCTCAACGGTGGCCTGGGCATCGGTCAGCGCACGGTGGTTCGGAGTGACGGCAGTGTGGAAATGTCGCGCTAGCGTGGCCAGCCTGCAGTTGGGAACTTCATCATGCAGCAAGATCTGTCGCGCCAGAGCCGCCGTGTCGACTACGGGCCAGCGTGGGAAAGGATAATCACACGCCTTACAGGCCCGCCGCAGAAAGCTGACGTCAAATCCAGCATTGTGAGCAACAATCACAGTTCCCTGCGCAAAGGCGAGGAAGGAAGGCAGCACCTCATGGAGCGCGGGTGCGCTGGCCACCATCTGATTCGTGATGCCAGTCAGCACCGCAATCAGCGGTGGAATGTGGGCCTTCGGATTGACCAGAGTCTGGAACTCACCTAGCACCTCACCACCGCGTACCTTGACGGCTCCGATCTCGGTGATCACGTCCGTCTCTGCGCCGCCGGTAGTTTCAAGATCAACGATGCAGAACGTGACTTGGGACAGATGCGTCCCAAGATCATCAAAGGAGGCCTGCAGCGCCATGATCGCGACACTAGAGATCGACTCCGACAATGCGCCGCGACGCGCCGACGTTTCAGCGGCCGCTAACGCCGTTTCCCTTTACGAAACCTACGTTTACGTTGACTGCAACTTGGGTGAACGTAGGTTTCCGACAGCCCGTTAGCAGCTGGGAGCGTCGAAGTTGCGAGTCGCCTTCTTGAACGGCTTGATGTGCTTGGGCGCGGCGTGGTACTGCTTCATCCATTCAGACTGTCTGGCGCCTGATTCGTTGGGGTTCGGGTGCTCCCTGTTGAACTGCATGAACTTGACGTGAGCCTTCCAGTCCTTCATGACCGCAGCTGTGGCTTTCAGCACCGGCGCTTGGGCCTTGCTTCGCGTGCTGCATTTTTTCAGGCTGGCGGCTACTGCGCTCTCGGCGCCTTTGACCTTTTCGCAGGAGCCCTTAAGGCTCTGGTACTTATCCACGGCGTCGCCATAGCGCTTGACGTCGCCAGGGCCCTTCAGGCGAGTCTTGCCGAAGCGAGCTTTTCTTTCCGCTGCCGTTAGCTTGCCGGCAAGGTCGTCGGTCTGAACTTGCACATGGGCGGCCCAGTGGAAGCCGCCGGTCTTGCCTTGCCTTAGCACCACATCCGCAGCCTGGACCTTCTTCTGACACGCCTCGAGGGCTTTCACGGCGGCTGCGTTGGCAGGCTTGGTCGTCGAGGAAGCCGTCGTCGACGGCGAGGGACTCGACTCGGCTGTGGTTGGTGATTGCGACTCGGTTGTTGCGCTGGATTCCGGCTGAGGACCGGCCGTCGTTGCGTTGGGCCAGAATTTGACTGCTGCGAATGAACCGCCCACCAGGAGGGCTGCAGCAATCACCAGCGGAATGATCACGCGTGCTGGCCGGACTTTCGCCCGTCGTGCTTGTACCACATTTCCCCCAAGACTCCCCTGGGGTTCTAACTTACTTCAAGATCCGGCGCTGGACGAACCGCCTACTGCAAGGCGAGACGGCTAGCGGCGGCACAAGATTTCTGCATGCAGAATGGCAAACCAGGCGTCGAGAAGCCGGCCCCACTTCAGCCAGCCTTCGGCGAGTTGTGCCAGTTCTGCGGAGTCTGCTAGCTCCCGCTCGACGGCCTGCTGGCCGAAATCGGATTTGCTCAACCGCTCGGCCCACGTCTCAGACCACCAGGCGACATCTCGCGGTGCCGTGAAGCACCAAGCGCTGGCCGATGCCTCGACATCGCTGAAGCCAGCCGTCTGCGCCCAGCTCACCAGCCGGCGTCCCGCGTCAGGTTCACCCCCGTTGGCTCGGCCCACCTGGTGGTACAGCTCGAGCCACCGTGTCAACGCTGCACTCGGCGGGTACCAGATCATCGCTGCGTAGTCGGCATCACGCGCGGCAATCAGACCGCCGGGCAGGCACACTCGGCGCATCTCGCGAAGGGCAGCGATCGGGTCGCTGAGGTGCTGCAAGACCTGGTGAGCATGAACGACATCAAACGATGCATCGGGAAAGTCGAGGTCGTAGACATCTCCGACAGACACGCTGAGATTGCTCAAACCGTGCTCAGCAGCCAATGTCTGTGTTGCCGAAACTGCGGCGGGAGCCGAGTCGATACCAGCGACGGAGCCGGCTGTCAGCCGTCCGGCGAAATCGACGGTGATCGTCCCCGGGCCGACCCCCACATCCAGTAGCCGGTCCCCAGGCTTCAGGCGGGGTAGCAGGTACGCCGCGGAGTTTTCAGCGGTACGCCAGCGGTGTGATCGCAACACTGAGTCGTGGTGACCATGCGAATAGATCTCGCGAGAGGAGTTCGGCATCAAGAAAGTGTCAGTGCTCCGCGAGATCGTATGCCCAGCGGGGCCGGATCCACGCTTAAAGACACACCGTCTGACGCGTACGGAATAAGGACCAAATCAGCTACGGAGTCAGACGGAATGAGGAAGGAATCAGGATGGACGTACTGCACGTGGATTGCGATACCTGCGTAGCGAGGGGCGCGGCATGTGGCGACTGCGTCGTGAGTGTGCTGCTTGGTGCGCCGGCCAGTCCATCGGGAACTCGTGTCGTCGACTTAGACCCCGACGAGCAGACCGCGCTGAAGACGTTGGCAGACTCCGGCCTTGTGCCGCCACTTCGCCTGATTCAAGGCGCGCGCCCCGTGCGGAGCGTCCAGGCACCACTGGAGTGGCAAGACTATGCATGAACAACGCGTGACGACTCGGTGACCAAATATCGGCGATCCTGATTGCCAGTGATCTAATCGTGACCTAATGTGTCAACGACTGTCTGGCAACAAGGTGACGGGAGTGTTACCTATCGGACAGTACGCACGTTCATGACAGCTCTCCGCTGACCTCAGGCCTGGGGAGGCCTGGGTCGGCACCAGCCAGAGCTGTGCGCAGGAGTTCGGGGAACACAGGAGTCGGGGGACTGTGAATTTCACTGCGCGCGTGACTTCACGCGCATTCGAGGCCAGCTGCACCACATCGATTCATCGCGGAGTACGCACCGCCATACTCGGGCTTGTCTCGGTGGCACTGGGCGCGCTCTTCGTTGTTCCGACTAGCTTGCCGGCTGCCGCCGATCCACCAGTCACCGTGGAAGAGGCGAGAGATCAAATCGCTCGACTGCGGACTGATGCCGCGGCGATCGACCAGCAGTACGCGGGGGTGAAGGAGCAGATCAGGCAGGGCAAGGCGCAACTCAAGCTGAAGCAGTCCGATGTCAAGGCACAGACCGACAAGGTCGCCCGGATGAAGCTCCAGGTTGGCCAGGTGGCACTTGCCCAATTCCAGAACCGCAGCCTCGATACCGCTGCTCAGCTGTTCGTCACCGCGGACACCGAAGGATTTCTGAGCCAGATCTCCACAGTTCAAAAGGTCAGTGAGAATCAGAATTCCATGCTGCAGGACTATCAGCAGGCCCAAGCCAATCTCGCTGCCCTGGAGCATTCCGCCGAGACAGACCTCGCCGTGCTGACCGAGAAGGAGAAGCAGCTTAGATCCCTGACCGGCGCCTCTGACAAGAAGCTCGCCCGGGCCAACCGGGTGCTGACCAAGCTGACAGCAGACCAGCGAAGGAAGATCGCCGATGCGAACCAGAGGGCGGCCGCGCGTGCCAATGCGGCTGGCGCCGCGGCGTCTCGGGACGCCGCACGTACCTCGGTTAGCGCCAGCGGCAAGGGAGCCAAAGCGCTCGCGTTCGCGAAGGCTCAGCTCGGAGAACCCTACGTACGCAATGGGGCCGGGCCGAACGGCTGGGACTGCTCAGGACTGACAATGAAGGCCTGGGGATCTGTCGGCGTCAGCTTGCCGCATTCGGCCGGACAGCAATACAACCGTGGTCGGCCTGTGGCGAGGTCTGATCTGCAACTCGGCGATTTGGTGTTCTTCTACAGCGGCATCAGCCATGTGGGGATTTATGCCGGGAATGGGCAGGTCATCCACGCACCTCATCCCGGCGCCTCTGTGGAGTACATCAAGATTTCCTATATGCCATACCAGGGAGCCCGCCGCCCGGGTTGATTTTCCAAGCTTCCTATAGCTGATCCTCGCGTACCCTGCCTTTTGTGTCAGCGTCTCTCCGCCGCTTCGCGGCTGTGCGGCGATTGGCGCTTGTGGCGCTGGCACTCATCTTGGTTGCCTGCTCTGCTCCGCAGGCGCCCGCACCTTCCTCGATCGAGACAAGATTGGCAGCGCCGGACAGTTCGCGGCTCAACCTTGTCAGAGCGACGGTTGAGGCGCTGGCCAAAGCCGCTCGTACCGGTGATCGTCCCAGCTTTGATCGGCTGATCAGCAATCGAGATCCCAGCTTTCCCGACCGCGCCCGGCTGCTCTATGACAACCTCAGCTCACTGCCGCTGACGACGCTTCGGATACGCATCGAACCGAGCCAGATTGGGCTCTCGGAGGCGCGCCGAAAGCTCCTCGGTCCGAGCGCCTGGGTGCAGCGTGCGATAGTCACCTGGCGACTCGCCGGTGATGCTGACGAGGTGGAGCATCGGGTCTGGTTGACCTTTCTCGAGGCTGGCGGTGAGGTGAAGATCGCCGGCACCATCGATGAACCTTCCGGTGGTCTCCAGGAGCAGAAGCCGAGCTGGTGGTTGGGCTCGTTCGCTGCCCGCGAGCGGGGCGGGGTCACGGTGCTGGTCGGCTCGGGCCAGTCGCTCGATCGTTGGGCCAAGTTGGCTGCAGCGGCCCTCAGTAACGTGCGAGAGCAGCTGCCGAACGGCCTAGGGATGTCCTGGAACCGCCAAGTCGTCATGGAGGTGCCGGCCACTCGCCGCGATTTCGAGTCGGTATTGGGCAAACGGAGCGGCAGTTACGCCTCGATTGCCGCCGTCACCCATCGTTCCGGTGTCATAGGTGGTGCCATCCGCATCGTCGTCAATCCGAAGGCGGCGCAACTGGCCTCGAGTGCGCTGCAGTCGGTGCTGGAACACGAGATGGTTCATGTCGCGACCCGGTCACCCGACACAGCCGCGCCGATGTGGGCCGAGGAAGGCCTCGCTGAGTGGGTTTCACTGCGTGCCCACCCAGGCCAGCGCGGTGGGGGCACCGACGAACTACTGCTGCGGATACGCAGCGACGGTGCACCACGCGCCTTTCCCGCTGACCGGCGGTTCGAGGTCGGCGCCGCCAATCTCGAACTGGCCTATGCGGAAGCCTGGCTCGCGTGCCGTTTCATTGCCGACCGCTACTCCGAATCCCAACTGGGCCAGCTGTACGCCGAGCTGGCCCAGGGAAACTCGCTGGATCAGGCGAGCCGGTCAACCCTCCACCTCAGCGAGACCAAGCTGACCGCCGAGTGGCGCGCCTATCTTGATCGCTTGGCGCGGTACTAAGCAGTGCCGTCGACCTTGATCATCACCAATGACTTCCCACCACGCGTTGGTGGGATTGAGTCATTCGTCAGCGAAGTCTGCACACTGCTCAACCACGACGTTGTGGTGTACGCCTCAGGCTCAGCCGGTGCCGCGGCCTCTGATGGCGATCGGCCCTTCCCCGTTATCCGTGGCGGCCCGCTACTGCTGCCGACTCCCCGAGTTGCCGCCCGGGCAGCAGCGCTGCTGCGTGACTCCGGCAGCACCCGAGTGATCTTCGGCGCGGCGGCTCCACTTGGCCTGCTGGCTCCCTCATTGCGGCGTGCCGGTGCTCAACAAATCATTGGTCTGACTCACGGCCACGAGACTTGGTGGGCGCAGGTTCCTGCAGCCCGTCGAATGCTCCGCGGGATCGGTAATAGCTGTGATCACCTGACAGCCATCTCTGGCTATACCGAACGCCGCATAGCCAGCGGTCTCAGCCCGATCGCCCGCAGCCAATTGTTACGGCTGGCCCCACCCGTGGACGTGAAGCGTTTCCGACCGCCGAGGACAGCCGACGTACGTAACCCTGGCCGCTGCATTGCGATCGCTCGACTGATTCCGCAGAAGGGCGTGGAGACACTGCTTCGGGCCTGGCGGATGGTGCTCGATCGGACCAGCGTGAGCGACGCCAGGCGCGAACTGGTCGTCGTCGGGGACGGTCCGTTGCGGCCCCGGCTGGAACGCACCATCCGAAAGCTGCAGCTGGCAAACTCCACCCGTCTGCTTGGGGCGTTGCCGTCTGCCGGAGTCATCAGTCAGCTCCAGCAAGCCGGCGTCTTCGCCCTCCCGGTCCGTACGCGTTTGGCGGGGCTCAATCCGGAGGGGCTTGGCCTGGCGGCGCTTGAGGCGGCGGCCTGCGGGCTCCCTGTCATTGTTGGCGACTCAGGTGGCGCGCCGGAGACCGTCCGCGACGGCGAAACGGGGTTTGTCGTACCGTCAAATGATCATGCGCTACTCGCCGAGCGGCTCATCTTGCTGCTGGAGAACCCTTCGCTGGCCCAAGAGATGGGAGTTCGCGGCCGCCGGTACGTGGCTGCCCATTTCAGCACCGAGGTGGCTCGGGCGAGGCTATGCGAAATGTTCAAGCGGTGACGCCGTAGCGAGTGGCGCAATCAAGCGCGGCGGAGCAATCAAGCACCGAGCGAGCTTGGCGAGCGAGGCGATCAAACCTGCGTACGCTATGGCTTGTGGCGGATCAGACGAGCGCCAGCATCAACATCGCGGCAAAGCCGGATGAGGTGATGGCCGTCATCGCCGACTTCGAGCACTATCCCGATTGGGTCGACTCAATGAAGAGCACCGAGGTGCTTACCTTCGCCAGCGGTAGGGCCAAAACAGTTCGCATGGTGCTTGATCACACTCTGGTCAAGGACGATTACGTCCTCGCCTACGACTGGCAGTTACCTGCGGTCAGCTGGAGACTCATCGAAGGAAGCTTGCTCAAGGCCATGGATGGTTCGTACGCGCTGAAGCCCAACGGGGCTGGAGCCGCCGTGACCTATACGTTGACTGTGGACATCAACATGCCCATGATCAGGATGTTCAAGCGCAAAGCAGAAAAAACGATCATCGACAGCGCGCTCAAGGGCCTCAAGAAAAGGGTCGAAGGCTGACCACCTTCGGGACGGCGACGCGTCGCAGCGTGGCCCGGACCTCGCCGGTGCCGTTGCTCAGCATCGGCGTCGACATCGGCGGCACAAAGGTTGCAGCCGGCGTCGTCGACGAGGTAGGCGAGATTCTTGATCATTGGCAAGAACCAACCCCATCGCATAGCCCGCAGGCTGTCGAGGATGCGATCGTGCGCGCCGTCGGGCATCTTCGAAAGCAACATCGAGTCGAAGCGGTCGGTATCGGTGCAGCGGGGTGGGTGGATAACGATCAAGCCGTAGTGCGCTTCTCACCACACCTCGCCTGGCGGTCTGAGCCGCTCAAGGCACGGCTCAGCGGTCGCATCGAGCTGCCGCTGATCGTGGACAATGACGCAAACGCTGCTGCCTGGGCGGAATACCGCTACGGAGCAGGCCGCGGCTCGTCTGTCATGGTGTGCCTCACGCTTGGCACCGGCATCGGTGGCGGTCTAGTAATCGGCGGCAAACTCTTCCGCGGCGCATACGGAATGGCGGGGGAGTGGGGTCACATGATCGCGGTCCCCAACGGTCACTGGTGCGAGTGCGGGAATCGTGGCTGTTGGGAGCAGTACGCCTCCGGCAACGCATTGGTCCGCGATGCGCGGGCACTGGCGCGTACGAACTCACCAACCGCCTACCAACTGTTGGAAATGGTCGGTGGCGATCCGGACAACATCAGCGGGCCCGATGTCACCGCGGCTGCGATTCAAGGTGAGCCGACCTCCGTCGAATTGCTTACCGATGTCGGGACATGGCTAGGCCAGGGAATCGCGAATCTTGCCGCTGCCCTGGATCCCGAGGTTGTCGTTATCGGCGGGGGAGTGAGCGCTGCAGGTGATTTGCTCTTGCAGCCTGCGCAACGGGCCTTCAGCCGTACGTTGACGGGCCGCGGGTTCCGTGAGGAGGCCGGGCTGGTGCTTGCCCGCTTCGGTAACGATGCCGGATTGATCGGGGCGGCTGACCTGGCCCGGCACGCCATGATCGAGCCGCCGGACTCGGCGCAATTTGGCTTCTGGCCGCGCCGCCGCAAGCGGAGGCCGCGCAGGGCGCGATCCCTGCGATCGCGGGCTCAGCCTTAGATCCGTCGCGGCGCTACAGCACTGCTCCGTCGCCAGAGCCTGGCGGCCGCTCCTGAGGGAGCTGAGTCATGAGGATACCGAATCCACCGACAAAGCTTCCGACTGCCACCCAGCCCGCCCAAGTCGGAAAGCGTAAGCCGAAGGTCGCTGCGAGGACGATGACGATCGCGTATCCGATCCCGATCCAGCCGAGCAAGGCGGGTATGGCCGGCCGTTGCAGTGGTGGCAGCGGTTCTGGGACGTAACGTTCCTCAGTTGGCTCTGCCGCCGGCCTTGGCGCCTCAGCTGGCCATTCAACAAAGCTGAACAACGGATGATCGGCGGCCCAGTTGGCTGCGCTGTCGCCCAGGTCAGTCGAAGACCCAACTGTCGGCTCGTCCCGAGTGTCGGACGCGAGCGGCTCCGGTCGTTCCGCGGTCAGGTGGTAACCCGCGACCAGCTCGGCAAAAGCGCGATCAATCGCGTCCCGGTCATCCTCACTCGGCAGTCCCATCGGCCTCCTTGGTGAGTCGGCGGAAGAATGCAACGCTACCGTCGAAGATATTCTCCGCGTCGTAGTCGAGAGTGGCTACATGGTAGCTGCGTTCCAACTCGACGTAGGTCTGGTCGCTGGATCGTACGCCGGCCCTGATCAACCGAACCGACGACGGGTCCAATACGTGATCATGAATAGATCGATAGACCAGCAGCGGCTGATCAACCCGATCGAGATTGCGGCGTACATCGGCCCAGAGCAAAGTCTGGGAGTGCAGCGCCCGAAGTGGCAGCCGGTCATAACCGCATTCGTCCTGGCCAGGCATGGCAATGTCGTTGACGATCCCTGCGAGCGAGGGAATCGCTCTCAAGATCGGTAGCACGCGCATCCGTGGATCAGCGATGTTGATCGCCGGGTTGACCAGCACAAGGCCAGCGACTTGATGGCCGTACTGCTCGGCTAGCCGTAGTGATAACGTGCCACCCATCGACAACCCGGCGAGGAATACCTGCTCGCATCGGTTTTGCAGCGTTGTAAAGGCCTTGTCTATGCAGGAGTACCAATCGGTCCATATCGACCGGTTGAGCTCCTGCCAGCTCGTGCCGTGGCATGGGAGGCAAGGCAGCAAGACCCGGAACCCTGCTGCTTCAAGATGCCGCGCCCACCCGATCATGGACTTCGGTGAACCGGTGAAGCCGTGGCATAGCAGCACGCCACTAGCTCCGCTGCCACCACCCTCGTAGGGTTGCGCGTCAGGATGCACCGACGTCGTGACCGGCAACGGATGCCTGCGACGCCGAAGACGCCCACTGATCGAGCCTGGGGTCAGCGGGGTTGCGGTACTCACGAGCGAATCGTGGCATGTCTTCTCGGGCGGATAAAGCTAGGGCATCCTCGGCGTACCTGAAGGCGGCACCACTAGGGTTGTTCCGCCCTACGATGGGTCGAAAGCGGAGGTCGGTCGTGCTCTATTGGGTGTTCAAATACGTGGCGTTTGCGCCCCTGTGCCGGCTGCTCTTCAGACCGTCGGTGAGCGGAGCCGAGAACATCCCGAAGTCCGGTGGCGCGATACTGGTCAGCAACCACATCTCCGCTGGCGACACATTCCTCTTGCCTTCGATGATCAAGCGGCGGATGACCTTTCCGGCCAAAATCGAGCTATTCCACGGTAAGGGCGTGCGCGGCAAATTCATGACCTGGTTCCTCAAGGGCGTCGGTCAGGTCCCGATGGACCGTTCCGGTGGGCGCGCGAGCGCCACCAGCATGGACAGCGTGCTCGGTGTGCTGCGAGGCGGGCACCTGCTTGGTATCTATCCGGAGGGCACCAGGTCGCCAGACGGCCGTCTCTACAAGGGAAAGACGGGCGTAGCTCGCCTCGTGCTGGAGGCCGGCGTGCCAGTAGTCCCTGTCGGCATGATCAACACCGAGCTGGTGCCATCACGGTTCTTCAAGATCCCGACCATGCGGCGACCGAAGATCCGAATTGGCAAGCCTATGGACTTCAGTGCATACGCCGCGGCAGGCAATGATCGCGACGTGCTCAGGTGGATTACTGACGAGATCATGAACGCGGTGATGGAGTTGTCTGGTCAGGAGTACGTCGATGTCTACGGCAATGTGGCCAAGGCGGCACTGGAGCAGCGCAAGGACCTCCCTGTGAGCGCTAGTCACCGTCCCGGCGGCGGTCGCCCGGTGCCACCAATCCCTGTCCCACCGGCCCGCCTCGACATCCCCCCGGTTTCGGATGTGAACGCGTGAGCAAGGGGCGAGACGACTCGCCACCTGCTGAGAACGACGCGATTTCAGACGTCAACGGCGACGCGCCGCCTGCGAAGCCCATGGGCGACACCGACCGTACCTCGGGCCTGGGAAGTGCTGGGAGCCATGATCT
>Ga0307411_10000779_pt1 | contig 11811 bp, 8 predicted proteins | sample DK1Ometagenome_2_FD_203712 | JGI IMG/M metagenome (GOLD analysis project Ga0307411, IMG submission 203712) | Maize rhizosphere microbial communities from greenhouse at UC Davis, California, United States - DK15-O-1 | ecosystem: Host-associated > Plants > Roots > Rhizosphere > Soil | place: USA...
AGCCTTGCCCGCAATGACAACGGCCGGCGAAGCGTGTGGAACCACCTCTCCCAGGGAAGCGGCGAGCGTTACTCCGACCAGCGCAAGGAGTGCTAGCACGACCGCCGACAAGGTCATTGCGATCGCGACCAGATAGAAGTGCAACAAGCCGCGCTTCTCTTTCTCCTCATAGGCGATGTTGAGCGCCGTAATAATTGCGCCGGCGCCGTTCGTGCCGCCGTAAAGCGCGACCGCGAACGCGAGGAATATACCGAAACCCTTCGACCCTTCCGACGACTTCATCGCCTGGAGGAGTTGGTCGCCGATCAATGCTGCAACATCATTCGGAAGGATGGCCGTCAGAGTGCGCATCGTCCCGACCACCGTCTTCACGTCCGCCGCGAGGCCGTAAATGAGGACGATCATCACCAGCAGCGAAAGCAGCGCGAAGAACCCGTAAAAAGCCACGCCCGCAGCGACGAGCCCGACATTGTCGTCCCAGGTCCGCTGCCAGGTGCGGCTGGCGATGTCCTTCCATGCCGCCCAGGGCATCTGCCACGGCGACGCGGCCTGATGCCCCCGGGGATCCGGAATTCCGCTCCTGGATGTTTGTGTCATCGAGGAATCAAAGCGCAGCGCCTGCAGCCGTTCCGGAGAAATGAGCCCATTGGCGCATGAGACGGTCCGCTCAGAGACGAAGAGCGAACCTTCGTTGCGCAGGCCTCACGACACCAGGTAATCAGTTCCGAAGCAGCACCGTCAGTGCTTTGAGGCACCCTTCGATTCAAATCCCTAATGTCCGCTTTCGACCCATTTTGACGCGCGCTGAACCCACACCCACTGCAGACGTTGGATTGCGTCAGTCCGGGAGCCTCGCCACCAGCCTGTCGCGTTCCCAAACCTCCGCTCTGAAGCAATCGCCCATTAGCGCGCCGGCTTGCCGGATCGCGTCGTCGTCATTCTGCGCTTCAATCGATTCCGTGCGGGTGAAGCGGTTGACGCCATCCATGCAGTACACACGATAAGCAGCCATAAACTGACCCCGCCCCAGAAAAGCGAGACACACGCGCGGCCAGTCTCGCCGAGCAGGTTCTGACGCGAGTCTCGAAGACCAAGATACTGCAAAACAAGGAAAAAAGAAGCGGCCTGACCGTCGGGGTGCCACCCTTGGTCAGACCGCCTCTGAGCGACACCACCCAGGACACGGACAGCGACCCGCACAACCGAGACTTGAGCCGCGCGCCCGCGTTCCAAACTGTCTCGAATCGAGAAAAGGAAAGCGGCCCGGAAGGCTCCTACCGAACCGGACCGCTTTCGAGCTTGCGAGGGAACAGGGGGATCTACTCCTCGCGGCGCAAAGAACGATCAGCTGGACCTTCGCGTTCCTGAGCAAAGCTACGCGGGAACCAGCCGCGCCATCTATACCAACCGCTAAAGCGACCCGCGTTCCACTTCCGCCGCCTGGTTCTCATATGCGATGGCGAGAAAATGAAGCGCCTCGGCGCGTGATCGCCTTAATGCCTGACGAGCCAGAAACCGGCTCTGGCGTGCCTTTGCGCGTAGATGATCGGCGGTGTTCGACATGCGCCGCTTAACCCGGCGGCTGATTTAATGTTCCGGCTGCCAGTGTTCGCTTTCGCATCACGCGCGGAACGAGGACACCCGCCATCATCCGTGCTCACCATTCGGTACATCGCACACACTGATTTCGCCAAGGATTATGAGTTCGGGTTTCGCGTACGGCCGGACAGCAATGGAAAATACCTAGTCTGTAGTGAGGACGGCGGCCGAGGCTACGTGTGCGACTAATGTCCGCTTTCCACCCATTCCTGCCGCTAGATCAGCAGTGGCAGCCTTCGACCCAAAGCTGACGTTCCGCACGCGGCGCCACGGCGCTGATGAACATCGCTGCTCAGACCGTCGCAGCCTCGTCAGCCAGTACCTTGGCCAAGTCCGCTCGACGAAATGGCTTTTCAAGCCGCGGCAAATCGGCGGCAACGCCCTCAACCTCAGCATAGCCGGAGATCACCAGCACACGTAACGAGGATAGCTGCTGCTTCAAGAGCCGCGCAAGCTCGACGCCGTCCATTCCGGGCATCAGATGATCGGTGACTAGGAGGTCCGGTCGAATGCCTTGGGCCACGAGCCCCAGCGCCTCTTCCGCCGATGAGGATTCGACCACCGCGTAGCCAAGGTCGGCGAGGATGTCAGCGGTGCTCGAGCGGACCAGATCCTCGTCGTCAACAAGCAGAACGGTACCGGAGGCCGCGACCCAGGGGCCCGTGACTTCCTGATTCCCGGATTCGGCCGGCCGGGCACCGATCTGCAGCCACAGGTCGACCCTTGTGCCCAATCCCCGCTGGCTGGATATGGTCATCGCACCGCCGAGCTGCGCGGCAAGGCCGTGAACCATGGAAAGGCCCAGCCCGGTTCCTTTCCCCATGCCCTTGGTGCTGAAGAATGGCTCAACTGCCCGCTTGAGCGTAGCTTTGTCCATGCCGGTGCCGGTGTCTGTCACCGAGACTCGGACATAGTCTCCTGTGGAAAGGCCGGAGGAGTGATGCCCTTCGATCCGTTCGACGCCCGCAGCAATCGTAATCGTGCCCCCGTCCGGCATCGCGTCGCGCGCATTAACAGCAAGGTTGAGAAGGGCCATCTCCAGCTGGTTGGCGTCTCCGATCACAGGCGGCAGCGTATCGGCTACCTCGACGATCATCCTCACCTGCGGTCCAGTGGTGCTGTCAACGAGGCCGGCCATTCCGTGCACAAGCTCGCCAACATTTACCGAAGTTGGCTGGAGCGGTTGCCGCCGCGCAAAAGCAAGTAAGCGCTGAACGAGCGTTTTCGCTCTTTCAGCAGAGGCAAGCGCTCCGGCGATGGTGCGCTGCGTCCGCTCATCCCCGACGCCGCGCCGCTGGAGTAGGTCCAGTCCGCCGATGATCGGGGTCAGAAGGTTATTGAAGTCGTGCGCAACTCCGCCGGTGAGCTGACCCATCGCCTCCATCTTCTGACTCTGGCGAAGAGCTTCCTGTGCCGCCTCAAGCTCGGCGGCCGCTTGGCGTTCGGCCGTCATGTCACGTCCCACTGCGTAGAAAACGTCGCCCTCGGGGACGAGCGCCCAGGAAATCGAGCGCCAAGAGCCGTCGGCATGCTGCAGACGGTCTTCGAATCTGGTGATCGTCTGTCCTTGGCGCAATCGTTCTACAACCCGCCACAGCGATTCCTGGTCGTCGGGGTGAACCTGAACGGTGGCGTCACGAGAGAGGAGCGTGGCTGCATCATAACCGAGCGTCGCCGTCCACGCAGGATTGATGGCGCGCAACTGCCCATCGAAATCCATGATCGCGAACAGGTCGCTACTCATCTCCCAGACCCGGTTGCGCTCGCGCGTTCGTTCCTGGACCTTGGCTTCCAGCAGTTCGCGGGAATTGCTCAGCAGCTCTCGCGCCTCGATGATCTCCTGGATGTCGGTGCAAGTCCCGAACCAGCGGGTGATGTGGCCAGCCGCATCTCGCACGCACTGTGCGCGGCCCAGCACCCAACGGTACTCGCCTGACCGGTGCCGTAGACGGTATTCGATGTGATATGGCTCGCCTGTCTCCAGGCTGTGCCGCCACACTCCCCAGGCGCGTTCCTGATCGTCAGGGTGGAAAATCCCATTCCACGCATCGCCATCGGTCGAGCCCGGCGGCACGCCGGTGAATTCGTACCAGCGCTCGTTGTAGTAATCGTGAAAACCGTCGGCACGCGTCGACCAGATCATCTGGTCAATCGAGTTGGCGATCGCTTCGAACCGCTCCTCGGTCTCGCGCAACGCCGCTTCCGCCCGTTGGCGGTCAGTGACGTCCGAGCCCTCGACAAAGATGCCGATCACCTCACCGTCGGCACCGGTGAGAGGCTGGTACACGAAATCGAGGTAGCGGCGTTCGACGGCTGCGTCTGGGGTCCGCTGGAGGTCTGCAGCGATCCCCTTGCCGACGAATGCTTCACCGTTTCGATACACCTGATCCAAAAGATCGAGGAACCCTTGACCTTCGGCTTCGGGGACTGCCTCGCGGACAGTCTTGCCAATGAGATTGCGATGGCCAATCAACTGCAGATAGGACGCGTTGATGGCTTGGAAGACGTGATCCGGGCCGCCGAGAAGGGCCATGAACCCGGGGGCCTGGTCGAACATCCCGCGGAGGCGTTCCGTCTCCATCTCAAGCTTCCTCGCAGCGAGCACCTGCTGGGTGGTCTCGCTGCATACGACCAGCACTCCGCCAACACCATTTGGCGCCGTCTGATCATCGATCGGACTGTAGCTGTAGGTCCAGTAAACCTCCTCACGGATGCCATCGCGGGTGATGGGAACGAGATGGTTCTCATTCCAGGTCGCACCGCGCCCGGACATGACGCGGTCAATCTGAGGACCGATGATGTCCCAGATTTCATCCCACACTTCACGGCCGGGCTGGCCAAGCGAGCCGGGATGCCTCTCCGATCCTATCGAACGTCGATAGGCATCATTGTAAAAGCATCGAAGCTCAGGACCCCACCAAATGTACATGGGGTGGCCGGAATTGAGAATCAGGCGGAGGGCCGTGCGCAGCGGCGCCGGCCAGCCTTCCGGCGCGCCGAGCGGCGTCGAGTCCCAGTCATGCGCTCTAATAAGCGCTCCCATTTCACCGCCACGAGCCAGGAAATCGGAAACTGCGGCAAGGGTTGCGTGACTGCAAGTTGGCATGAGTACGAAACTACCATTCCGGTGGGTCTGCGGCCACCGGTTTGGGGAAGGTCGGTTTCCCACCCATTCCTGTCGCTAGATCTCTAATGTCAGCTTTCGACCAAAGCAGACATTAGGCGGCCACCCACAGGCTGCTCAGCGGTCACTCTCCGGCAACCACAATATTCCATCGGAACTGCTTTACGCCGCCGTCCTCTCCGACGAGCTCCGCAGTCACCGCCCGCTGAAGCGCTTCGCTCCGCAGTGTCGGATAAAGGGTATCACGTTCGTTCGGCTCGCCCGGAAAGAACATCTGCGTGATTAGCATCCGCTTGTCACCGCGAACGTCGAAATGGATGTGTCGCTGTCGGCGCTCATAGGGCAAAGGAATGATGGTCCGCACTCGATAATCGCCCTGCGCGTCGGCAAAGATTACTCCCGAGCCTTGAAAGTTCGGATCCAATGGCAAGCCACTCTCGTCACTGGGATGGTGGTAACGGCCGAGACCGTTGGTCTGCCAGATATCGAGCCTGGCACCGGGCAGAGGCTTTCCACTCTCGCTGGAAACTCGACCGCGTAACTCCATGATGACGCCCTGGGCCACGCCGGCTTTTCCGGCGACATGGGTCATGTCCCAGTCCTGGTCGGGCGGCCGACTAAGCGGGAAGAAGGGGCCGGTGGTGAGCTGCGGCGTCCCGCGGCGCGTAAGTGGTTCGCGCGCACAAAGAGGGGCAGCGCCCGCCAAGACTGCAAGCCCACTGAGCAGCTGCCGCCGCTCGATGCCAAGGGTGGGGGCCTTCGACCAAACGGTTGGTGTCGGACGGAGCATGCAAAACCTCCGCGTCGTCACGAACTTCCTGTATCGCCCCGCAGTAGTTTATCACAGGCACCGCGGAATGTCCGCTTTCCACCCCAAACGGACATTGGCCTGGGTGACAGCTTTCGACCCATTCCGGACACTAGTCAGGCGTCTGCCTGAGACCCGGTCCTCCCTCGCGTGTTAGCCAGTCGTGGGTCAGTAATTTGAGCTGGCCCAGCAGTGACACGAGGAATGCGGTCGACCAACCGATCATGAGGATTCCGGTCGCACCCTCAATGGCACCTAAGATCCTCCATTCCTCACCCAGTAGTACGTCGCCGTAGCCAACCGACGAGTACGTCACAGTTGAAAAGTATAGCGCTAGCTCGAAATCCCCGAGGGCGCCGACCAGCACATAGAGGAGCGCATAAAGCCAGATTTCCGCGGTATGAATTCCGAAGATCGTGGCTGTTGCGATCATCAGGATGGCGACAGGAGCATCCCTTAACGGCCTCACCAGCCGATGATGAGACCGAAGTAGGCGAACGAGCAAAGCCAGGCCGGTCAAGTGAATCACGGACGTGACCAGCGCCATCATAGTCGCAAGGAAAAGCTGAGTTAGCATCTAGCGCCTCATCCATCGAGGAAGTTGACGCGACGTGAGCGCCTATGCCGCCAGTCGTACTGCTTCCTTCATCGGCGGGCCACCCGGAAGATCTGGAGGGGCAGCCTAATCCTCCGTAACACGAGCTGCCTCCGAACGACGAAACCCTGTCCCCTCATCGCCTCCCCAGGTACTCTGAGCAGGGCTTTTCGATCTGTCCGGTTTCGACCCGTTCCGGACATGAGTAGCGCGGTCAGTTCGAGCAGCTATTATCGGCGCCCACGGCTTGTAGCCGAGCGGTTCCACGTGCGGGAACTGCAACCGCGCAATGCAGTTGTTCTCCAAGTCTAGCCCCGAAGGAACGGGGGGTGGTCGGGGCAATTCGAAAGGAGAGCTTCGATGTGTAAACTTGGTCTTGTAGCTTTGCTGGCCACAACAGCGGGCATTGCAGCATGCGCCCCTGTGGCCGAGCCTGCCACAGCATCAAACACGATCTGCGGTACGTACGGCTATGTCGACGTCAACAACGACGGCTTCATCACCGGTGATGAGTGGAACACCTATCGCACGAATGCCTACGGGTTCTGGGATGCCGACAAGGATGGACGCATCAGCCGCAGCGAGTTCGAAAACTGTTATCGTGCTGGCGGCTTCTATCGCGACGCCTACTATAACCCAGATTATTGGACGAACTATTGGACAGCCTTCGACGCGAACGGTGACGGCTATCTCTCGGCTGACGAGTATTGGTCGGCGGCCACCTGGACCCGCATCGACCGTAACCACAACGGTCGCATAGATTCTGATGAATGGGTTTGGTGGAACATGTAGATAAGGCCGAGAGGCGGCCGAGCCCTGCGACGCCTCGGCTAGGCCGCTTCCACCTTCATAGCGGCCGTTTAGGTCTCGGGCCTTCGAGTTGGTCCTGTCTTCGTTGCTCTGGCAGCACCATTGTAGCGGACTTTTAATTGACGACGGATGTCGAGACCGCTCAGGTGGATGGAGATGCCCGTGTAGCCGGTCGTCAAGGCCGTGCGCACATCATAGGCCACGCTAATGTCAGCTTTCCACCCATTCCTGCCGCCGGTCGCTAATGGATTTGAACCCAAACCCTCACCGCTCCTGCCATTGCAGCGGCCACCTAATCGGACCTTATTGCAGCAAGCCGAATAGCAGCAGCAGCAGGGACGATCCGAGACCGGCATAAGCTATCCAGATCGGGCAGTCGAAACTGCCCTCTGGCGGCGGGGTGCCCCTGTGCTTGATAGCTATGAGCGCCAGATTCACGCCCGCGAATACCGCAAGCGTTCCGAGTGAAGCCAAGTCTGCAAGGCCCTCCAACGGCACTGCAAGTGTCATCCCCAGGATCGCGGCGACGGCCATTGACGTGGCAATTACTGGTGTTCGCGTCCGCCGGCTGACCCGGGCTAGCGGCGCCGGCAAACTGCCTTGATCGGCCAAGCCATAGAGAACCCGCGCAATCATGATCATGTGCACCACGATGCCATTGAGCGTGGCAACGATCGCAACCACGCTCATGGTGAGCAGCGGCATTCCAGTGAGTCGCTCAAAAACAAGGGCGAGAGGCGCTGGTGATGCTGCCAATTCCGCAGGTTCGACGGCAGTAACCGAGATCCAGATCACGAGCATGTAGAGTAGTGCAGTTATGCCAAGGGTCACAAAAAGCGCTCGTGGAAGGGTCCAGCTCGGCTCCTTCAATTCCTCTGCGATGTTGACCACATGTTCAAAGCCGATGAAGGCAAATACCGCAATTAACGTCGTGCCGCCGAGCGATAGCCAAAGGTCGGCATCTGCGGGTATCAATTCGGGCAAGCGGTTGAGGACCTCTGTTCCTTGGCTGAGACCTGCCACGATGATCAGGCAAAGGCCGCCCACCTCGATCAGCGTCATGAGTCCCGCGAAGCCAATGGACTGGGTCGTCGCTAGGCTGGCGATTAGCCCCATTAGCAGCACCACGCCGATAATTAGGGCACTTGGGGGAAGTGGGACGAAGACGCCGATGTAGCTGACGCTGCCCGCACTGATCGTCGCTGCGGAGACGATTGCGGTTGCTACGACCACCAGCCCCATCAGAACGCTGAGCCAGCGGCGCTTGAAAGCCTCCTGTACGTAGGCGGCCTCACTCGCGCTCACCGGCATTCTGGTCCCAAGCTCTGCAAAGGCGGCCGCGGTAAGACCCATCGCAACGGCTGCGAACAGGAATCCCAACGGAGCATGCATGCCGCTCCGGCGGGCGGCGATGCCGACTAGAACGTAAATGCCCGCACCGACGGTAACTCCTACTCCATAGAGCACCGCATGTAACAGAGTGAGGCGGCGCACGAGCCGCGGACGGATTTCTTGGCCGCTCTTCACTTGTGCTCCGCTGACGCGATGTAGATTCCCCTCTTAAGACCTAAGGTCGTGAGCGGTTCCAGTAGTAAGGGGCGGCGGCATGTCTGCTTTCGACCCATTGCGGACATTTCGAACAGCCTGTCAGGTTCGTCGCCGATACACCAATTTCACGACCATCATCGTGAGCCAGTAAGCGCCCGCAGCGAGTATTGCGGTTAGGCCGGGTATCAGCATCAACGGTACGAACAGCATGATGACGCCGACCGCGAACAAGCCGATGGCGAAACCGTCAGGTCGGAAGAGGCTTTTCATGGCCGAGAAGCTATCGCCGCTAATGTCCGCTTTCCACCCATTGCGGACACTAGCCCTAGTTTCAGGACATCCCGTGCGCCGCGGGGATAGGAGAGGGATCTCCGCTGGGCATTGCGAGAAGAGTTGCCTCGTCCTCTCCAGCCTCGAAGCGTTCCAGCAACTCGTCCGGATCATACATCACGCCGACCGGATTGTCGGCGAAAGCGGGTGTGCGCATGAGGGCTGTTGCCTCTTGGACTGTCCCGCAATCGATCTGGAACTCCATTCGATTGCCATCAGGATCCGCGTAATAGAGCGACAGCGTAGTGCCGTGATGGACCGGCCAGTAGGGCCTTATTCCGGCTCGCTTTAACCGCGCATAGGTGTCCATCAAATCTCCTACCTTTGCATATGTGTAGGCCACATGATTGACTCCGATCTCGCCTCGGTTGTCCCGGAACCCACCGCCCGGTTTCAAGACATCGAGATTGGCGAACGCGAAACGATGGTGCTCGTCGTCGTAAGTCAGAAACGCCAGAGCAGGGTTCTCGTAGACGACGTCCGCTTCGAACACATCGCGGTACCAGGCAATCATCTCGTCGAACCGCCGAGTCTGGTAGACGACGTGGGCGAATTTCACCGGCTTTACCATTGCTGCCTCCCGCTCGAATCCCCGCGATACAAATACCGACGAACCAGCCTACGGTAATGGGGGCGTAGGCGAGCGGCAGCAGTACCAGTTCAGAACGCCAAAGTCCCGAAGGTCCGACACGGGAGTGAATGCCGTGTCGTCGGACGCATGTCGCAGCGCGGCTTAGGCCGCTCGCACGCGCGCCCGGCGGCATTCGCCGTCTCTTGCATAGCTCACGGCCACTCGGGCGGCCGCTTCGCTGTGCTCGGCGCTCCTGCTTTACCGCGGCTCGATCTCTTCGATCGGGAGGCCGAGCTTCTTGAGCTGCGGCTTCACCTTGGCCGCCTCGCCTACGACGACCCAGACGAAGCCGTTCGGATCGACGGCTTCACGCAGTGCCGCGTCGAGTGTCGCCTGCGTCTGCCCGCGATACTTGCCGGCCAGCAGCTCGTAATAATTGTCGGGCCGGCCGTAGAGCGCGTTGGTCTGCATCGCCGAGAGCACCGCCGCAGACGTCTCGAACTGACCCGGAAGCTGGTTCACGCGGTTGGCGATCGTCCGTGACAGCTCCTCGTCCGTGACGCCCTTGGTCGACAGGAACTCGCGAATGTCCTGACGGAGCGCCGCAATGGAATCGCCCGTGCGGTCGGCCTGAACCGGAGCGCTGACGATGTAGGGGATGATCTTGGCGTTGAGCTGCGCCGTTCCGCGGACGCCGTAGGACCAGCCCTTGGTCTCGCGCAGGTCCATGTTGATGCGCGACAGGAATTGTCCGCCGAGCACGTCGTTGGAGGCGGTGATCGGAGCCATCTCGCCGCGCGGGTCGATCGGCGTGACCTGCCCGGCCATGATCACCGACTGCGGCGATCCCGGACGGTCGATCAGCACGATCCGCTCACCCGTCGGGCGTGCCGGGGGCGCCCCGAACATTTTCTCGCCCTTGGCCACGCCGGCAGGTGCGGCCCAGCTGCCGAAGCGCTGCTCCAGCTGCTGCTGGACTTCCACCAGCGGCAGGTTCGAAACCACGAAAATCTGCAAATTGTCGGGCCGCAGCCAGCGCTGCTGGAATCCGGTGAGATCGTCGCGCGTGAAGGCCTTCACCGCCGCCGGATTGCCCGATCCGGTGGCCGCATAGGGATGCGCGTCCCCGTAGAGCAAAGTCGGTAGCGTGCGCGACGCCATGCTCTGCGGGTCCTTCTGCTCCTGAGCGATTCCGGTGAGGATCTGGGTGCGAACCCGCTCCACTTCCGCCGCATTGAAGTCCGGCCGCTGGACGATGTCGGCGAGCAGGTCGAGCGACGGTCCAAGGTTTGCGCTCAGCGCCGACAGTGTGACGTTGCTGACGTCCGCGCTGCCCTGCGCCGAAATCTGCGCTCCGAGCCGCTCCTCTTCCTCCGCGATCTGCTGCGACGTTTTGCCCGCCGCGCCCTCGTCAAGCAGCGCGAGGGTCATGCCCTGGAGACCGCGCGCCGCCGCCGGGTCGGCCGAATAGCCGGCGTCGAAGCCGAGCGCGATCTGCGTAACCGGAACGGTCGTACGCTGCGCGTAATCGACCTTGATCCCGTTCGACAGGGCAACGTGCTGGACGTCGGGGAAATCAAGCGGGGGATTGCCGCCGACAGGCGGGATCTCGCGCTTCACCTTCGGCGTCGCAATGTCCGCGCTCTTGCCCTTCTTCGGCTTGAACTTGGCCTCTTCGTAAGGCGGGCGATCGCCCGGCTCGAGCCGGATCGCGAAGACGGGCCGCGACAGCCATTGCTGCATCGCCGCCTTCACGTCCGCGGGCGTCAGCCGGGCATAGGCTTCCAGGTTCTTCTTGTAGAAATCGGAGTCGCCGACGAAAACCTGGCCCTGGGCCAGCGCCACGGCCTTGCCGCCGAAGCCGCCAACCTGCTCGAGCCCGCGGATCTCGCTTCCGACTTCCTGCGTCGCGGCACGGCGAACCTCGTCTTCGGTCGGGCCGTTGGCGATATAGTCGGCGAGGATCTCGTCCAATCTCTTTTCGACGACGGCGGGGTCGACGCCCGGCTTCACTGTCGCGGTCACCTCGAACATGCCGATGCGCTGGAAGGGCTGAAGCCCGGCGGTCACGCTGACTGCCAGCTTTTCCTCACGCACCAGGATCCGGTCGAGGCGCGAGCTGGCGAGTCCGCCGAGGATCGAACCACCGATGTCGAGCGCGGCCAGCTGATCCGACTGCATGCCGGGAACGGCCCAGTGCCGCTGGATCTGAGTCGCTGCGACGCGGTCCTTCATCACGATCGACTTGGGCGCGGCGAGCGTCGGCACGTCGGCGGCCGCCGGCACGTTGACCGGTCCTTCCTTGATCGCCCCGAAATATTTCTCGACCAGCGGGCGCGCTTCGGCCTCCGTAACGTCGCCGGCGAGCACGAGCACGGCATTGTTCGGGCCGTACTTGTCGATGAACCATTCCTTCACCGTCGCGA
>Ga0307411_10000780_pt1 | contig 11800 bp, 20 predicted proteins | sample DK1Ometagenome_2_FD_203712 | JGI IMG/M metagenome (GOLD analysis project Ga0307411, IMG submission 203712) | Maize rhizosphere microbial communities from greenhouse at UC Davis, California, United States - DK15-O-1 | ecosystem: Host-associated > Plants > Roots > Rhizosphere > Soil | place: USA...
TGCCGCGACAATCTCAGGGAACGTCCTGACCTACACGGGCGGATCGCTAACAATCGCGAACGGCATTGGTGGTCACCTCATGATTGGAGCCGCGGCAGGAGGGGGCGTCCAGATCTCCATCCGCGCAGATGTTCGCAATGACTTCAACGGCGATGGTCGGAGTGACATGGTCTGGTTGCACACCAGCGGCGCGTTTGCCGGCTGGCTGGGGCAGGCGGATGGCGGCTTCGCGCATAGCGGCCGCGCGGCGAACCCGGTCGATACGAGCTGGCGTATCTCGGGGACTGGCGACTTCAACGGCGATGGCCGCGATGACCTCATCTGGCGCCACACCAGCGGGGCGATGGCCGAGTGGCTGGGCCAGGCCGATGCCTCGTTCAGCAATAACGGCGCCGCTTCGACCACGCTCGACGTGAGCTGGCAGATCGCGGGGACCGGTGACTTCGACGGCGACGGCAAGAGCGACATCGTGTGGCTGCATACGAGCGGCGCCTTTGCGGGCTGGCTCGGTCAGTCCGACGGCAACTTCCGCCACAGTGGCAAGGCTGCGAACCCCGTCGACGCGAGCTGGCGGATCGTCGGTACAGGCGACTTCAACGGCGACGGTGCTGACGACCTGCTGTGGCGTCACTCGAGTGGGTCGATCGCCGAATGGCTCGGCCAGGCCGACGGCTCATTCCTCAACAACGCGGCGGGTTCGTTCTCGCTGGAGCCGAGCTGGATTGTCATCGGGGCGGGCGATTTCAACGGAGATGGCCGCGACGACTTTCTCGCCCGCAACGCTGGCGGACAGCTCGGTGAGTGGCTGGGCCAGGCGAGCGGCAGCTTTCTGCAGAACGCCAGCGTCTCGAGCAGCGCTCCGCCAGACTGGCATATTGCGGCGATCGGCGATTACAACGGCGACGGCCGCGATGACCTCGTCTGGCGCCACGACAATGGCTCGTTCGTCAGCTGGTCAGCCCAGCCAAATGGATCCTTTGCCCAGAACGCCGCGGCCTCGACAACGATCGATGCCTCCTGGATCGTGCAGTCGCCCGACATCTTCCTCTTGTAGGAGGCGGGCGGCTGAATCGGGCCGAACAGGCCCCAAGAGAGAGAACGCGAACGTGGCGCCGACATCAAAGATGCTTAGACGGCCATACGCTCCAATGATGCCCTGAGGTCAGGCCCGAGTGGAAAACGGTCGCCCCATGAAGATCTCTATCGGCACGGCCGGTTGGGCGCTGCCGGCCGCGGACCGTGCTTTATTCGACGATGGCGCATCGAACCTGTCGCGCTACGCTACGCGGTTCAATTGCGTGGAAATTGACTCGTCCTTCTATCGGCGCCACCGCGCGGATACCTGGCGGCGCTGGGCGGACAGCGTTCCCGAAGACTTCCGCTTTGCGGTCAAGCTGCCGAGGACGATCACGCATGTGCAAGGGCTCGCCGACTGCCACGAGCTGATCGACGAGTTTGCAAGCGACACGGGAGGACTGGGCTACAAGTTTGCCGTAGGCCTGGTGCAGCTGCCACCGAAGCTGGCGTTCGGTGCCAGCGTCGCGCAGGCGTTCTTCGACGATCTGCAGTCGAGGGTGCCAGCGCGCATTGCCTGTGAGCCGCGTCATTCAAGCTGGTTCGACGGCGACGCCACCGACTTTTTGCAGAGCAACGGGGTTGCGCGCGTCGCCGCCGATCCCGCCATTGTGCCCGGCGCATCACGCCCCGCAGGATCGCTGGATATCGCTTATTGGCGGCTGCACGGCTCCCCCAGGATCTACCGCTCGTCCTATGAAGCCGACGCCCTCGAGCGCTATTCGTGCGAGATGAAGAGCATGATGGGGACAGCGGATGTGTGGTGCATCTTCGACAACACCGCTGCCTCCGCCGCGACGCGCAACGCCCTCGACCTGCTGTCCACTTTCTCGCCCTAGCGGACGGCGATCGGTCGCCAGAAAGGTCCGCTGGCGACCCGGTCTGGAAACTGACGTCTAATGTCCGCTCTGGGTGGAAAGCGGATACTCTTGACGTGTTTCAACGCTTACTGACTTCAGTGGCTAATTCCCTGTGCATTTGCAAACGTTTGCCGTACCAAGGGTACGCGGATCGGCCTGGGAAACACACCATTGTTAGATTTAAGTTCTCTAACCGATCAGGAGCGTAATCAGCTGCTCGTAAACGCAATTAGCGATTACGCGATCTACATGCTTGATGCGAGCGGCACCGTCGCCAGCTGGAACCCCGGGGCGGAGCGCTTCAAGGGTTACTCAGCAAACGAAGTGATCGGCCGACACTTCCAGATGTTCTTCACCGATGAGGACCGAGCCGCTGACGCTCCTAGCCGCACTCTACGCGTTGCCGCGCGAGATGGCCGGTATGAGACCGAAGGTTGGCGGGTTCGGAAAGATGGGAGCCGCTTTTGGGCGCATGCCGTGGTCGACGCGATCCGTAGCCCCCAAGGCGACCTGTTAGGCTTTGCCAAGGTCGTGAGAGACATCACTGAAAGGAAAGCGGCGGAGACTGATCTTCAAGCCAGTGAAGAGCGCTTTCGCTTGTTAGTTCAAGGTGTAAAGGATTGCGCGATCTATTCGCTGGATAAGGAAGGTTTCGTCACAAACTGGAACTTGGGCGCTGAACATATCAAGGGTTATTCGAGTTCAGAGATCGTCGGGGAACACTTTTCAAGATTCTACACTGAAGCGGATCGCGCTGCCGGCGAGCCCGCGCGGGCACTGCAGACGGCACTAACCGCAGGAAAATATGAGCGGGAAGCGTGGCGAGTTCGCAAAGACGGCTCGCTTTTTTGGGCCCATGTTCTGATCGATCCGATCTACGATGACGAAGGCAACCACATCGGCTTTGCTAAGGTCACTCGTGATAGGACGGAGCAAAAGAAGGCTGCGGAGCAGGTCGACGAAGCGCAACGAAGCCTCCTGCAGTCACAGAAGCTGCAGGCTATAGGTGAACTGACGGGCGGCATTGCGCACGACTTCAACAACATGCTCACCGTCATTGCTGGATCTGCAGATTTCCTTCGACGTCACCGCGCGATGCCGGAGGAAAAGAAACTCCGGTACTTGGATGGAATCATCGAGATTACTGAGCGAGCTACAACCCTTACAAATCAGTTGCTGTCTTTCGCGCGCAAGCAGCCATTGAAGCCTCGCGTCCTCGAAATCCGAAAACGCTTGGAATCGGCGCGGGAGCTGCTCAGCAGGACATTAGGAAGCCGTATTACGGTTGTGTTTGAGGAAACCGCACCGGACTTAACGGTAGAGGTTGATCCTGGTCAGCTAGAAGCGTCGATCCTGAACGCAGCTGTCAATGCGCGGGACGCCATGCCGAAGGGAGGGAAGATCACTCTGGGCGCGCGGGTAGAAGCGATCGGTCGGGAAAAGTTCGTTCGGATGTTTATCGCGGACACTGGGCTCGGCATGCCGGAGCGCGTGAGGGAACGCGCCTTCGACCCCTTTTTCACTACCAAGGAAGTGGGGAAAGGCACTGGCCTTGGTCTTTCTCAAATTCATGGATTCGCTGCACAGGCAGGCGGGTTTGCGGAAATCGAGTCTGAAGAGGGTGCGGGAACTACGGTGTCGTTATTTCTGCCCTTGTCCTCCAAGGAACCGGATGAGGATGTCCACGTAAACCATGACATACCCGATAAGTTCGAGGCTCGCGTTTTGTTGGTTGAAGACAACGATCAGGTGCGCGCCTTTACCTGCGACGTGCTCAATGATTTGGGCTGCACCGTTCTGCTTGCGAGCGACGCACTCCAGGCAATCGCACAGCTCGAGACGAACTCCGTCGACGTGGTTATAACAGACGTGGTGATGCCCGGTAAGAGCGGGATTGAGTTAGCAGATGAGATTAGCAAACGTTGGACTGTGCCCGTGATCCTCGCAACTGGCTACAGCGAGGAGCTTGTTACGAAACGGCCCGAATATCCCTCCATTGCAAAGCCCTTTACTTCAGCCCAACTGCAAGAAGCGCTTGGATCGGCACTGGCGCGCTAACGCTCGTTCCGCACGCGGAATCATGCTATCGAGCGTCTGTGGCAACCTATCGGCTCTACTGCTTAGGCAGGCGCGAAGAGATCGTAGCTTCACATTGGGTCAGGGCCCAAACCGACGATGACGCTATCGAGCTAGTCAAGAAACAGCATCCTGATTCCAAATGCGAACTTTGGCTAGGACAGCGCCTAGTAGCTCAGTTCGAGTCCTAATTTCCGTTGGAAAGGGCCACAGCTTACCAGCTGCATCCGAATGGGTCGAAAGCGGACAGCGGGTTTGAGCCGACGTGGATCTTTGTTTGCTCAGGACTGCCCGGGCATCAGCGGCCCCTCGGGCGGCGGCTGGAACTCGAGCGGCGGCACGGCGGCACCTCGCGACCCCCTCGGTTTACCCAAGCGTAGATCGCCGTCCCGGCGGAGCTGTAGGTGATCGCCTGAGCCAGCGGGAAAGAACCGACGATCGCCGAAAGGCCCCACTTCCAGGCCGGGTGCACGCGGATGCTGCGACGCACGTCGGCCCACATCCCGGCGAGCGGGACAGCAACGTGACGACAAACGTCGCCTCCCACGCCCACGGCTGCATGAACGGCAAAGGCAGGAGCCTGCCGAAGGTAGGGGCAAGCAGGATGGTCATCCCGCAGAAGTGCAGACGTCAGTGCCACTCGGTGCGGCGGCGCAGCATGACCGCAGCGGCGGTTAGGCCGCCGAATGTGAGCAGCGCAACCGGATCGAAGATTAGGAAGTGCAGCGGCTGGAAGAAGAAGGGACCGTGCCATTGCGCGCCATGGCGACCGTCACGACGAAGCCCGAGACGACCATGGCCACCATCCACACCGCCGCCACCCAGCCGAGCTTGCGGTGAGAGCGTACCCGGCCAGTCGCGATGAAGATATTCTGCAGGCGGCAGATCCACACCCAGCCGATGAACAGGACGGCGTAAGCATGAACACGGACCAGCGAGGCGAACGTCGATCGGCCCATCGCCAGCTGAAACGAGAAGCCCGCGACAATGAGAACCGCCATCACGATCGCCGCGCGAAGAAAGAACCGCTGGTCGCCGACCGAAGGCACGAATGGTTGCTCGGCTAAGGTGGCCACTCCAGTACCCCCAAAGCTGCTCTGTCCGATCTTCGGTTCGCTGCTTTCGGCTATGATCAATACGGCAGTATCGAAGGGCTTGTAGCCACCAACTTCAATGACTCCATTTCAGGAACTGCAGCAGCAAACTGGCTTTACGGTCTTCAAGGTATCGACTTCCTGCGCGGCTTGGAGGGAGATGACTATCTCATTGGTGGTGCCGGAGGCGACTCTCTAGAAGGCAGCGAGGGAAACGACTGGTTGTACGGTGGAGAAGGCGACGACTTCCTGGACGGCGGCACGGGCAACGACGTCCTGCTCGGTGAAGCGGGCCACGACGGGCTGGCCCATAATTCTGAGCGGGATATATTGGATGGCGGCGAGGGCGATGATCTCATGCTCGCGGCTGCGGCGTCACCGTAATCGACCTGGTTTTGCCGGGCCTTAGCGGCACCGAAAATCACCACTACGACAGCATAGAGAAAGTGCTCGGCACCCCGTACGGTAATTCCATTCGCGGCAACGACGCCGACAATGAATTGCTAGGCGGCGGCGGAGACGACCTGCTCTATGGTCGTGCGGGTAACGATACGCTCAATGGCGGGATCGGCAGCGACGTCTTGTTCGGCAATGCGGGTGACGATTTACTGATCGGCGATGACGCCCGGTTCAATTGGGTGTCTGACGATGACGGTTTCTATTTCGGCGCAGGTGACGGACACGACACGCCTCGCGATTTTCAGCCCGGCGCCGGCCTAACAGACGTCCTCTACCTTTCGACCGCGCTGGGCGTGAGTGACTTCGCTCAGGTGATTGCGCGCGCGACACAGACCGACCAAGGCGTTCTCATCAGCGTTTCGGCTAATGAGTCGACCTTTTTGAGCGGCTTGCAACTGACGAGCCTTGTCGCGGACGACTTCGGGTTCTTCTGACGCGCGTACGCTTCTTTCCGTTGCGGAAGATAGCCAGTGACAGCGGTGGCAACGCGCAACCCCTGAACGCCCGCCATGGGGCTAAGGCGGGCCTCAGCATCGCGCAATGGCGCCTCACATCAATGCTTTCGCCCGGGCGTATCGGCACTAGCCCGGATTCGCTCTCTTCGCTCGATGGCACGTGCGAGATCGTGGTAGCATTTAGCAGTCTTGAGATAGTTCGAGCGAGTAGGACGGTCTTGTGTGGACTTCGCACGTTCGAACGCCTGTTGAGCGCGCTCTTCGAGGTATTGATAGTCACAGCGTCTGACCATGTTTCACCGCGAGGAGAAGTGCGCGAGTCAGTCGAGAGGGAGCTGAGCTCCATCGGACCATGAAACGCACACTTCACTTCAAAGGTTGCCGCCTTATCGCGGTTTCATGGGCGCCGAAGCAGCCGACTGTCGTGACAATCTCACAGGAGATCGAGGTCGAGCCAGACGTCGACGATGGGCCGGAGGTGGCACCGCCGCAGAGCGAGCGAAAAGGAGGCTGGGGACGGCCTTTCGCTAACAGCCGATCCGACTCGGCCACGATCGGCATCAGTAAAAACGTTTATTATCAAAGGGTCAAGCTGCTGTGCGGGTATGGGGTTCACAGCGCAGGCACCTGCTATTCGTGCGGGCCTGCTGTGCGACATTCTACTCGCTGGTGGATGAGCCGGGAGGGACTGATACGCCCCGGGCCGGCGGATTTGATGCGCTGATATTCGAGCGCCTTCGGTAGGATTCCTTCATCTCTTGGACGACAGAGCGGTCAGCGTCCTGGTCGTAGCGCAGGCTTGCCAAATGCCGCCGAGGTTCACGGAGCATCCGTTCATAGCATTCCGCCAACTGGCGATGGATACGGGCCGCCGCCGGATCGCTCGCCTCCAGCGCCAGTTGATGCTCTTCAGCAGCGCGTCTGCGAAAGAATTTGGCCTCGCCGATCTGCCTCATGGGACACCATGCCGCGCAAAACGCGCTTCGTGCAGTGCGGGTTCCTGAGCGGCAGCCGTCGCCGTTCAGACCGGTTGGCAAACCCTGTTGCTCGCGGTGGTACTACAGGCCCGGAAGCGAGCTAGTCCATCATGCCTAAAGAAACCCCGGGTTACTTTGCCTAAGAGAAATACTCGGGGCGGCGGTCCACCCTCTCGCCGCCCCGAACATGGGCGGTCCTTGCGGAGAGGTCCGGCAGCGCCCGCGGCGCGTTGACCGGGAGGTCAAACTGGGCGCAAGAGACCGCCATGGAAAAAGACCCCGAGCAACACGCGTTGTTTCAGATCGAGGGCCCCGACGAGGATGGCTGCGTATGGGCCTGCTCCCCCGAAGGCGGTGACGTCTGGTGCCAGAATCTCGGTCCGAAAGAGAAAGTGGTCGAGGTGTTCTCGCGCTGGCTCGCCGAAGTCGAGGAAGGCGAAAATCGCTAAGTGCGAGGCGCGGTGCAGCGTGGCGGTGGGGCATTCGTCGAAGTCATGGCTGGGGACGCTGTTCGCCTAAGCCGCCAGGCTTTTCATCAGAGCGCAGGGATCCGCGGCGGCCGCAGGGGTCGCGGGGCATCCGCTCAAAACAGTTGGCCATCTATAGGTGGATCTGGGCGATTGCGCGCCACGCCGCCCGAAACACGAATAGAGCAGACCCGCTCCTGTTGCCCCGATTAACACTAAATCCGCCTGAGTTAGGTTCGTGATTGGCGATCACCTCCGCCGTTCAGGTCTTAGTCCGGTGCGCCGACATCCGGTAAGTCAGCGTCATCGTCGTCTTCTTCTCGCTCTTGCCGATGGCGACGAAGCATCGCTTCCGACTGACCCACCAACCGCTCGGTTTCGGAGATGCTTCTCCGCAGTGCAGCCTGACTTTCCTCGAGTTCGCGGTCATGCCGGGCGCGGCGCTCTCGATCCTTGTCCTTATTTACCATTCGTCTTGTTCACTTCGCGAATTTTCGGGGTGCGCCTTTTTGATACCACCGCCTCTGCAACGGCCTGCTTCAAGGCTCCCATGCTACCGATAATGTGGCCACATTCGTCGCACGATACGATCGCATCGTCGCCGCCACCATCTGGGAAGGCAAATCGGTTTTTGCCGCACTGGTCACAGGTCAGTTCGATCCGCATGCACTTTTTATCGCAAAACGCCTGCGCCTGGTCCAGCGATTCGTGGGCTAGGGTTGGTCAGCCGACTTTTGCTCATGCCTCTCGCCTGTCGCGGTCGCTTCACTGATCTCAGCAAGGAGGCGACGGACATCGTCCTCTCCCTCGGCTGCCATGTCCCGCAGGATCTTCGCCGTGCGAGCGTCCGTCGTGGCGGCCGCCAAGCGCCGACACTGCTCCATCCGGCCCTGAATATTGGCTATAAGTCGAGCGCGATCCATGGTTGCTGAGCGCGCGATCTTGGGCCGTGTTCCAGACGTGCGCCTGAAAATCTCAGGTGTGACCGGAAAGTAACGAGGCGCGTGGTTGGGAGACGGTGATCTCGGCAGGGCTTGAGTGGGGGTAGCCCCGATTCAACAGAGAAAGTAGTCGAGGTGTTCTCGCAGAGGCTGGCCTCGATCGACGCCCACGAGAACGGCTAGCGCGGCGGAGGCGGCGAGGCTATCGACAGCTCCGGATCCTTCGCCCCGCAGCCGGAGCATGTGAGGCGCCGGGCGATGGTGCGGAGGTCGCGCGTCCCGCCCACCTTGGCGACCTCATACCCGCTCATCTCGGCGCGACGGCCGCACGCCCGGCACTTGATGCCCAACCCGCATTTGAAGCGGGCGAGATCGGCGGCGTTGCGGACGTGCTTGGTGGACATGCCCCGCCCGTAGCGCGACGAGAACGATTCGGGAACATCGGTCCGTTGGCGGGCTTTCCCGCGTTCGGAGTCGTCGGGAAACTCTCTACCGGCGCACCGGGGCGATATTCAGCTGCGGTTGTCACCGCGCTGCCGAGCGCGACCATTGATCAGCAAATCAGTTGCGGCAAACGACTGAATTTGCTGGACAATACCGGCAACCACTGTATTCGCGCACTCGACATTCGCCTCCGACAGTGCCGACCTTCAATTCCGACAGAGCATGCCGATCATGGCGCGCCGGCGGGAACGCGAGGCTAGGCCAAGTTCCTAGGGGTGGCCGTCCTTTTCCAAAAGCGAGTGCACCTGATGCAGCAATCCACCCCTGAAAATCCCGTGATGACGCTTCATCGGCTTGCCGCAATGGCGACCGACCTCGCCAGCAATTATGAAGTGCGCAAAGAGCTCAGTTTCGATGCGCCGACGGCGCCGCTGCTGCAGCGAGTTCTGCGCGCGCGCCGGGCTCGTGCCGAGCATTTCCCGGCCGATCTATTCGCCGATCCGGCGTGGGACATGCTGCTCGACCTTTATCACGCCCATTTGGGTCAGCAACGCGTGACGGTCAGCTCGTTGTGCATCGCCGCCAATGTCCCGGCGACCACGGCCCTGCGCTACATCCAGGCGCTCGAGCAAAAGCAATTGATCGAGCGTCATCCCGACCGGCTCGACAAGCGCCGGTTCTTCCTCGGCCTGACCCGCGCCTCAGTGGAATCGTTCGAACGCTACTTTACCAGGTTTCCGGTCGACGCCGCGCGCTGATCCAGGTCGCGATTGCGGTTCACCGTGGCCAGCGGTAAGACAGTTCGGCTCGGATAACTGGTCGGCGCCCTCTGGTCGCCGAGGGGACGGCCATGACGAGCGGACGAACCGAGGATGCGCCTTTCAAATCGAGATTGAAGCGCGAGGCCGGATCGATGATCGACCTGCGGCGCGCACGGCGCGAACACTTCTGTCCGGATTTGTTCGGCGAACCGGCGTGGGACCTGTTGTTGCAACTGTATAATGGCGCTGACGACGGTCGGAACGCTCCCGACATCAAGTCCATGGCCGAATTTCTGGATCTCAGCTGGTCGGTGGTGAGCCGGTGGTGCGACGTCCTTCGCGAACTCGATCTGATCAGCTCCACGGACGGCGCCAATCTGTGCCTGACCGCGCAAGCTCGCGCGGCGATGGACGCGCTCATCGCCAAATCATTGACAAGCCTTAACAATTAACGCTAAATAAATGAGGCGCGCAGTTCCGCGGGCACAGCGGGCAGGCTCAGTATGTGTAGTAAACCAACGCCGCCCGAAAGCCCGTTGCTCGAGGCCCTCGCGCTGATGGGCAAAGCGCTGGACCTCATGGACGTGGACGGAACGGTGGGGATCATCGCCGCGCAGCTCGAAATGGCGCGCGGTCGGTTGGCGGAGCACCTCGGCGTTGAGCTCTTCCCGCCTGATGACCTCGGCTCGGCGTGAAACGGACCCCACGGCCGCTGCCGCTAGGCCAAATCACCGGCCTCAAAGGATTGCCCCCGCGGCAAGCGCGATGATGCCGACGGCGGCCACGAAGGCACCGTTCTTGCGATAGCCGTCACGAATGCTGGAGCATCCGATGGCGAGGAAGCCGCTACCGAGTGCGATCCAAAGCAAATTGGCGGCATAGCTCATCGCGGTTGCGATGTAGGATTTAGGCTGCAAGGGTGAGTGCGGCGGCGGCGAGGCGACTCGGCAAAAGTGCCCCCCCGCCGCAACATCTTCTTTTGCTTTAACCGCCCGCAGCACGAACGATACGCTCGCGGTGATGAATGAGTTAGGCAGCTCGGCGAAACAGGGGATTGGCGGCTGGGCTAGCAAGCGGGTGGAGAATAGCCACTTGGATCCCCACGACGGGAGCCAGCATGCTGAGGGTCAGACGAATGAAGACCTTGCAGAAGTTGGCCTCGGTCCACGCCGATGTTCACAACCACTTCAACTCGGAACGGCACCTCGACGATCGACGAACCTACAAGGCCCTACGCTTGGCCACATTGGCGGGCCGGCGCAGCCGCACGGCCAGGACACCAACCTCAAAGATCAATCTCCACCAATCGGAGATCGGTGCGCATTAGTCTGACAGCACCGCCACTACAATCTCGCTAATCAGCCAATAGCTCTGGGTTCTCTGGCGTCCGCCAGACCTCAACGCGCCTGGTTGAGGAGCAGGATCGCGAGCTCCGCCTGGCGCCGGACGCCGGTTTTGGCGAAGACCGATTTGAGGTGGGTCCGGACGGTCGAGACCTTGATGCCCATGACCTCGGCATATTCCGCGATGGTTCCGCCTTCCGCGAGGTAGAGGGCGAGCCTCGCCTGGGCCACGGTGAGGTCGAAGCGCGCCGCGCAGCGGGTGATGTGCGCGGTCTCCGACTGGCGCGATACGTCGGCGAAGATGCTGACCGCCTTGGTGACCTGCGGATTGCCGGCGATCGCTGCCGCCCGCAGCCTGGGAATGACGCTCGGGTAGAGGGTTGCGTATTCCTTGAGTTCGTTGAACAGACGCTCCTCGTGATTGTCGCGTGCAGTCATCGGGGCACCTGGCTGGGGGAAGATCGAATATGGCGTCGGCGGTCGCGCTTGACCAGTGGGCATCGGACGCCGCCGGGATCGTCTGGCAGGAAGTCGAGCAAGCGCCGCGTTCGACGCTCGCGATCATCAGGCAGCGGGCCGGTTACCGGTTCGGCCAGTGGGCGATGACCCGCCAGGTGCGCGCCGCGCTTGCCGCCCACCGCAAGGGGCCCGAGGCGTTCGCCGCCTTCCTTGCCCGCGCCCGCGCCTGGCACGACCGCTACGACCGGCCGATCCTGGGCATGGTCGACGCCGAAGCGGTTCGGATGACCTCGCCGCCGACGTCGGCGCCGCCGCCGGTCCCCGCCGACTGGTTCGCGCCGCGCAAGCAGAAGCCGCATGGCATCCTGTTCTACGTCCACGGCGGCTCGT
>Ga0307411_10000781_pt1 | contig 11792 bp, 9 predicted proteins | sample DK1Ometagenome_2_FD_203712 | JGI IMG/M metagenome (GOLD analysis project Ga0307411, IMG submission 203712) | Maize rhizosphere microbial communities from greenhouse at UC Davis, California, United States - DK15-O-1 | ecosystem: Host-associated > Plants > Roots > Rhizosphere > Soil | place: USA...
GAGTTCGTCGACATCATCAACGAGCTCGCGCTCATCGATGCCGGTGACCGAGGCCAACAGACCGACCGAGAAGGGCCGACCGATGACCGCCGCTACCTCGGCGACGCGCCGAGCGCCGTCGGTGAGCTGGCCCAGTCGAGCGTGCAGTACCGCCCGCATCGTCGGCGTGAGGACCACCTGGCTGCCGTCCGGGGAGATCCCGGCTCGAAGCGCTTCGATGACGAAGAGCGGATTGCCTTCGGTCTCCCTCCAGAGCCGTGCCGCCATTTCCGCATCAATCGAATCTTCGGCGCGCAGCCGGGCAGCGAGCTTCGCCGTGGTGACTTCGTCGAGTCGGTCGAGTGCCACGGTGGTCACGGCCTGGTCGTGGCCCAGGGCATCGACGAGTCCAACGAGAGGATGATGCGGTGGGATCTCTTCCCAGCGGACGGTACCGACGATGAGGATCGGTGCCGTCCTTGCGGAGCGGACGACGAAACCGAGCAACTCGATGGTCTCCGCGTCACACCATTGCAGATCGTCGATGATCAGCAAGCGCGGACGGTCGCCGGCGACGATGGCCCGGTTCACGGCATCGAACAACCGATGGCGCTGAGCCAGATCGCCCGCCTGGCTCGATCCGGACGACTGGGAAGTGTCAACGAGTTCGGGCAGGAGACGGGCGAGCTCCGCCCTCCAGACGGACTCGAGCGTGTCGATGCGGCCCCGGAGGGCATCCGATCGGAGCAGGTCGACGACGGGACCCCACGGCAGTCTGCCCGCCGCCTCGTACGCACGAGCCGTTGCCACCACGTGTCCTTTTGCTCGAACGCGGCGGCCGAGCTCCAGTGCGAGACGGGACTTGCCGACGCCTGGTTCCCCGGTCACCAACAACAGGTGTGCCGCGCCCGCCCGGGCGCGGTTCCATGCCGCGTTGAGTTGGTTCCATTCGCGGTTGCGGCCGACGAAAGGCGATTCGGCGACGGGCGCCGGAACCTTGTCCTGCACTTCGCCACCGTCGAGCGTGCCAGCCCGGAGCCGTCGGTATAGTGTCCCGAGCGCAGCGCCCGGTGTCACCGCGAGGTCGCGCTCGAGCACCTCCGCGTACCGATGGTAGGAGCGCAGCGCCGCGGCTCTGTCGCCCAACGCGAGATGGGCTTCCATCTGAACTCGAACGGCCGCTTCATCGGTCGGCTCGAGATCGATGATGCGCTCGGCATGCCTGATCGCGGCTTCGTGGTCGTTGCGCCGCGCAGCCTCTTCCGTCAGGCGCACGAGGACCTCATGCGCCTGCGCTCGAAGTTTCGCTCGCTCGTCCACGACCCAGTCGTCATAACAAGCCGGAAGCAGATCACCTGAATAGAGGCGTGCGGCGAGCTCGAAATCACCGGCCGCCACGGCATCGCGGAACCTCAGCACGTCGACCTCGCTCCGCCCAGTCGGAATCCACCGCACGATCTCGTTGTCGATCTCGACGAACTCGGCGATGTCGGGAAGGGAATGACGGAAGTCGTGGAGCAGCTTTCTGAGATTGGTGCGCGCCTGATGCTCGTCGGAGTCGGGCCAGAGATCGAACGAGAGTCGCGAGCGGTGCTGCGGGTCTCTCCGTAACGCGATCAACGCCAGAAACCGCAGCAAGCGAAGCGAGTTGAAGGCGGGTAGACGCCGGCCGTCCAGGATGGTCTCGACAGAGCCAAGCAGTCGGATCTGTAACCGCGCCGGCCGTTCGCCACCGACCCCGCTCGTGTTACTCGGCATGTGGCTCCTCTGGGTCAGATCCCGGCGCCATCCGCGGCATGGCGGCAGGCGTAACTTCCATGTTCCGTGAGAATCTACGCCATGCTTCGAGCGAAGAGCCAACCTCGGGTAACCTCGCCGCTCGTCGTCGGCTAACCGCGCGCCCACGAAATGGGAGGCATGAAGGGGCACGGATACTGGTACGCGAACGATGTGATCTCGACCGACGTCACGTTGGCGCTGCGCTATCCAATTCCGCCCGCGGAGCGGTGCCTGGTACCGCTGTCGAGTCCCGCATGCTGGGGCTTCACGGTGCGACGTTGTGCGGGTTACCTCTCTCGCGCAGCAGCGAAACGCCGGATTCTCGAATCGCTGCCGTAACTTACGCGCCGGACTTGCTACAATTCAATGTTTTTCCGTCGGCAGGAACCTCCCCGCCGGCCGGTGCAGACACCCAGCCACGCTTGCTTCCCGGTCACCACCTGCCGGTGCCCCTCGGCTTTTCATGCAGAACATCCGCAACTTCTCGATCATCGCGCACATCGACCACGGCAAGTCGACGCTGGCCGACCGGTTCATCCAGCGCTGCGGTGGGCTCGCCGATCGGGAGATGGAAGCGCAGGTGCTCGATTCGATGGAACTCGAGCGTGAGCGAGGAATCACGATCAAGGCGCAGACAGCCGCGCTCACGTACCGTGCCCGCGACGGACAGGCGTACCGCCTGAATCTGATCGACACGCCCGGTCACGTCGACTTCGCGTACGAGGTGTCGCGCTCGCTGGCCGCGTGCGAAGGTGCGCTGCTCGTCGTCGACGCGTCGCAAGGCGTCGAGGCGCAGACGGTCGCAAACTGCTACACGGCCATCGAGCAGGGCGTCGAGGTCGTGCCGGTGCTGAACAAGATCGATCTGCCGTCCGCGGAGCCGGACCGTGTGATCGAGGAAATCGAGGACATCATCGGCATCGACGCCGATGACGCGATCCGCGCGAGCGCCAAGACCGGCGAGGGTGTCGACGACATCCTGGAGGCTGTGATCGCGCGCATCCCGCCTCCGTCGGGCGACCGCTCGTCGCCGCTGCAGGCACTGCTGATCGACTCGTGGTTCGACAACTACGTCGGCGTCGTGATGCTCGTGCGCGTCATGCAGGGAACGGTGAAGCCGCGCGATCGGATCCTGCTGATGGCTTCCGGCGCCGCGTACATGTGCGAGCAGGTAGGCGTGTTCACGCCGCGCTCGGCCGCGCGCGACGAGCTTGCGGCGGGTGAGGTCGGGTTCATCACCGCCGGCATCAAGGAGCTCAAGGCGGCGCAGGTCGGCGACACGATCACCGCGGTGGCGCGGCCCGCGGCGACTCCGTTGCCCGGCTTCAAGCAGGTGAAGCCGCAGGTGTTCGCGGGACTGTATCCGGTCGAGTCGAATCAGTACGAGGCGCTGCGCGACGCGCTCGACAAGCTGAAGCTCAACGACGCATCGCTGCACTACGAGCCGGAAGTGTCGCAGGCGCTCGGCTTCGGCTTCCGCTGCGGCTTCCTGGGCCTTCTGCACATGGATATCGTGCAGGAGCGGCTCGAGCGCGAATACGACATGGATCTGATCACGACGGCGCCCACCGTCGTCTATCAGGTGCAGTTGCGCGACGGCAGCGTGATCGAGATCGAGAATCCCTCCAAGCTGCCCGATCTCTCGCGCGTCGAGGAGATTCGCGAGCCGATCATCACGGCGACGATCCTGATGCCGCAGGAACACGTGGGTCCGGTGCTGACGCTTTGCACCGAGCGGCGCGGCGTGCAGAAGAACATGCAGTACGTCGGCCGCCAGGTGTTGCTCACCTACGAGCTGCCGATGGCGGAGGTCGTGATGGACTTCTTCGACCGGCTGAAGTCGGTGTCGCGCGGCTACGCGTCGCTCGACTACGACTTCCGCGAATTCCGCGCGGCCGACGTCGTCAAGCTCGACATCCTGATCAATGGCGAGCGCGTCGACGCGCTGTCGGTGATGGTGCATCGGTCGGTCGCAACCTACCGCGGCCGCGAGGTCGTCGCGAAGATGCGTTCGCTGATCCCGCGCCAGATGTTCGACGTTGCCGTGCAGGCCGCGATCGGCGCGCAGATCATCGCGCGCGAGACGATCAAGGCGATGCGCAAGAACGTTCTCGCCAAATGCTACGGCGGCGACATCACGCGCAAGAAGAAGCTGCTCGAAAAGCAGAAGGCCGGCAAGAAGCGCATGAAGTCGGTCGGCAGCGTCGAGATCCCGCAGGAGGCGTTTCTGGCGATTCTCAAGGTCAGCGACAAGTGACCCGCATTTCCGCGGGCCGCCGGCCAGCCATCCACCGGCGTGTCGGGGCCATGCATCCGTGACCCCGATTTCCGCGTGCGACAATCTCGCCCGCCTGAACTCCCGCTTCACCTTTTCTCCTCGCGCTGACCGTCGATGAATTTTGCCCTCATCCTCTTCGTGCTGACCGTCGTGTCCGGCGTGATCTGGCTCGCCGATCGCCTGTTCCTCGCCGGGCGGCGTGGCGCCGACGCGCGCGAGCCCGTTTTCGTCGAGTACGCGAAGTCGTTCTTTCCGGTGCTGCTGGTGGTGTTCCTGCTCCGCTCGTTCCTGGCCGAGCCGTTCAAGATTCCGTCCTCGTCGATGCGACCGACGCTCGAGGTCGGCGACTTCATCCTCGTCAACAAGTTCATCTACGGCATCCGTCTGCCGATCATCGAGCGGAAGATCATCCCGCTCGGAGATCCGAAGCATGGCGACGTCGTCGTCTTCCGTTATCCGCTCAACCCGTCGCAGGACTTCATCAAGCGCGTCATCGGCGTCGGCGGCGACGTGGTCGAGTACCGCGACAAGCGGCTGACCGTCAACGGCATCCCGTGGCCGCAACAGGCGGACGGCACGTACAGCTATCTCGAAGGGCTGCGGTTCGAGACGCTCGAGCGGTCGATCGAGCGAACCGACGGCGACGCGGTGCGCGCGCATACGGTGGGGGCCAACGTCCAGGCGCAGCCGGTGTATCCGTCGAACGTGCGGTCGTTTCCCGGGCGCGAAAATTGCGACTACAATGAGCGCGGCTTCAAATGCAGGGTGCCTGCGGGTCACTACTTCATGATGGGTGACAACCGCGACAACAGCGACGACAGCCGCTACTGGGGCTTCGTCCCGGATGATCACATCCGGGGACGCGCGTTCTTCATCTGGTTCAACTGGGACGACATTGCGTCGTTCGCGTTCAAGCGCGTCGGCAGCGGCATTCGCTGACGCGTGACGGGGAGGGGCAACGTGACCCGATTCGAGCGTGGGTTGTCGATGACAGGATTCCTGTTCACGACAGTCGTCATCATCATCTTCGCCCTGGTCGCGTTCCGGGTCGGCCCGTCCTATCTCGAATACTTCACGGTGCAGAAGGCGCTCGACCAGACGATGCAGGAAGTCCAGAACCCGACGCCTTACGAAATCCGGCGGTCGATGGACCGGCGGCTGTCCGCCGACTACGTCGACTCCGTGCGCTCGTCCGACGTGCTGGTCGGGCGGGAAGGCAACGCGATCGTCGCGACGCTCGCCTGGCAGAAGATCCTGCACATGATCGGCAACGCGAGCATCCTGCTCGAGTTCGAGGCGCGCTCGACACGGGGCTGAACGATGTGAGCGAAGCATCGAGCGTCGCGATCGACCACGTCTTCAGCGATCCGGGCCTGCTTTCCCAGGCGCTGACTCACCGCAGCTACGGCACTCCGAACAACGAGCGGCTCGAATTCATCGGCGATGCCGTGCTCGGCTTCGTCGTCGCGCTGGCGCTCTACGAGCGGTTCCCCGGGACACCCGAAGGACAATTGACGCGCGTGCGCGCGCACCTCGTCAAGGAGGATGCGCTGGCGCGGATCGCGCGACGCATCGGCCTCGGCCAGGCGATCCGCCTCGGCGAAGGCGAGCTCAAAGGGGGCGGCACCGACCGCGCGTCGATTCTCGCCGACGCGATGGAGGCCGTTTTCGGAGCGGTGTTCCTCGACGCCGGGTTCGATGCCGCACGCCGCGTGATCGAGACCGCCTACGGCGACATGCTGCGCGAGGCCGATCCGTCGCGGCTCGGCAAGGATCCGAAGACGCGCTTGCAGGAAGCGCTGCATCGCAAGCGGCTGCCGGAGCCCGAATACGTCATCGTCGGCACGACGGGCAAGGCACACGCACAACAATTCGCGGTCGAGTGCCGGATTCCCGATCTCGGCATCGTCGCGCGTGGCGCCGGGTCGAGTCGAAAGGCCGCCGAGCAGGATGCGGCCGAGCAGGCGCTGGACGTGCTTCCCGGCCGCCCGCGCAGTGGCTGATCCGGCTCACCGCAGCGGCCACGTCGCGATCGTCGGCCGCCCCTCGGTGGGCAAGTCGACGCTTTTGAACGCGCTGGTCGGCGCGCGCATCAGCATCACGTCGCGCAAGCCGCAGACGACACGGCATCGCGTCGCGGGCATTCGCACCGAGCCGGGCGTGCAGTTCGTGTTCGTCGACACGCCCGGATTCCAGTCGCGCGAGGCGTCGAAGCTCAATGCCAGGCTCAATCGCGCGGTGCGTGATGCACTCGCCGACGTCGACGCGGTCGTGTTCGTCGTCGACGCGGCGCGCGTCACCGAAGCCGACCGCGCGGTGCTCGCGCTCATTCCAGCCGGCGTGCCGGCGATCGCCGTGTTGAACAAGATCGACGCGGTGAAGGACAAGCGGTCGCTCTTGCCGCGCATTGCCGAGCTCGCCGAGCTGCGCGCGTTTGCCGCGATCGTGCCCGTGTCCGCCGAGCGCGGCACCGACCTGCCGGCGCTCGCGCAGGCGATCGCAAATCTGCTGCCGGAAGGTCCTGCGCTGTATGACGGCGACGCGCTGACCGACCGCGACGAGCGCTTTCTGGCGGGCGAATTCCTGCGCGAAAAGATCTTCCGGCTGCTGGGCGACGAGGTGCCATACTCGACGGCCGTCATGATCGACAGCTTCGAGCACGACGGCGACCTGCGCCGTATTCGCGCGACGGTGCTGGTCGACAAGCCGGGCCAGCGCGCGATCGTCGTCGGCCGCGACGGGGCGCGGATGAAGGAGATCGCGACCAAGGCGCGTGCGGACATGGAAGCGCTGTTCGGCGGCCGCGTGTTTCTCGACGTCTGGGTGCGCGTGAAGAGCGGCTGGGCGGACAGCGACGCGATGCTGACACGGCTCGGGTACTGATCCTTTCCATGCGCCAGCTCCGCGACCGCCACGACGACGAGCCGGCATTCGTCCTGCACGCGTATCCGTACAAGGAGACGAGCGCCATCGTCGAGGCGTTCACCGAGGGGGCCGGGCGCGTGCCGATGGTGGCAAAGGGCGCCAAGCGGCCGCGCTCCGAGTTGCGGGGCTTGTTGCAGGCGTTCCAGCCCCTCGCGTTGTCGTGGGCGGGTACGGGCGAGCTCAAGACGCTCGTCAAGGCCGAGTGGCGCGGCGGCCTTCCGCTGGCGACGGGTGCGGCGCTGCTTTGCGGGTTCTACCTGAACGAGCTGCTGCTTAAGCTGCTTCCGCGCGAGGATCCGCATCCGGCGCTGTTCGCCGAATACGCTTCCGCGCTGCACGCGCTCACCGGCGACGCGCATCCCGCCGCGCAGGCCGCGACGCTGCGCCGCTTCGAGCTGCGACTGCTGGCCGAGCTCGGTTATGCGCTGCCGCTTTCGCATGAAGTCGACACCGGGGCACCGATCGACGCCGACGAACGCTACCATTACGCATTCGACCGCGGGCCGCGCCTCGTGGCGCGCGAACCGGATGCGCGCGGGCCGGTGGTGCGCGGTGCGACGCTGCTGGCGCTCGCGAACGCTCACTATCCCGATGCGGACGTGGCGGCGGAAGCGAAGCGGCTGATGCGCAGCGTGCTCGACCATTATCTGGAGGCACGCGGCATCGAAAGCCGGCGCGTCGTGCAGGACCTGGCGGCGCTCGAAGACGACAAGGAGATGCGATGAAGAACGGACATCCAACGTGATCGAGCTCGGCGTCAACATCGACCACGTCGCGACGCTGCGCGAGGCGCGGCGTACGTACGAGCCCGATCCGGTCTGGGGCGCTGTCGAGGCGCACCTCGGCGGCGCCGACGGCATCACCGTGCATCTGCGCGAGGATCGGCGGCACATCCAGGACGAGGACGTGCGGAGGCTGCGCGACCTCGTCCACATCAAGCTCAATCTCGAGATGGCGGCGACGCCCGAAATGGTCGACATCGCGTGCCGATTGCGGCCGGAGATGGCGATGCTCGTGCCGGAGGGCCGCGAAGAAATCACGACCGAAGGCGGGCTCGACGTCGCGGGTCAGGAGAACAAGCTCCGCGATGCGATCGCGCGACTGTCGGACGCGGGAATCGTGACTTCGGTGTTCATCGACGCCGAGCTGGCGCAGGTCGAGGCGTCCGCGCGCATCGGCGCGCGCGTGTGCGAGGTGCACACGGGGCCTTACGCGCTCGCGTTCCACGTCAAGGGGCGCGACGCCGAGAGCAAGGCGGTGGTCACCGAGCTTCAACGCATCGAAGTCGCGGGCCGCGCGATTCGCGCGCTCGGCATGCGGTTCAACGCCGGCCACGCGCTCAACTATTTCAACGTGCAGCCGGTCGCGGCGCTTCCCGGCGTGCGCGAGCTGCACATCGGCCATGCGATCGTCTCGCGCAGCGTGTTCGTGGGATTGCGCGAAGCCGTTCGCGAAATGAAGGCGCTGATGCGGCAGGCGGCGCGGTCGTCGCCGTGACCGTTTTGCGCGGGCCGGTGATGCTCGGGGTCGAGGGCTTGCGCCTCACGGATGGCGATCGCACACGCCTCGCCGATCCGCGCGTCGGCGGCGTCATCCTGTTTACACGCAATTTCGAGTCGTCGGCGCAGTTGCGCGCGCTCACGTCGGAAATCCGCGCATTGCGGCCCGGGCTGCTCATTGCCGTCGACCACGAAGGCGGCCGCGTCCAGCGCTTTCGCACCGGCGAGTTCACGGCGATACCGCCGATGCGCACGCTCGGCGAGCATTTCGACGGCGATCCGCCGGCGGCGAACGACGCGGCATTCGCGCACGGTGCGACGATCGGCCGCGAGTTGCGCGCGCACGGCGTCGACTTCAGTTTCACCCCGGTGCTCGACCTCGACTACGCGGCGAGCGCGGTGATCGGCGATCGCGCGTTCCATGCCGATCCGATCGTGGTGGCCGATCTCGCGTCCGCGCTCGTGCGCGGTCTCGCATCCGCGGGCTGCGCCGCCGTCGGCAAGCACTTTCCCGGTCACGGCTTCGTCGCCGCGGATTCTCACGTCGACACGCCCGTCGACCCGCGCCGGCTCGACGACATCCTGCGCGCCGATATCGTGCCGTTCGCCGCGCTGATCCAGCAGGGACTGCCGGCGATCATGCCGGCGCACGTCGTCTATCCCGCGGTGGACGCGCGGCCGGCGGGATTCTCGCGCATCTGGATCGGCGACATCCTGCGCGGCCGGCTCGGTTTCGACGGATTGATCTTCTCCGACGATCTCGAAATGGCCGGTGCGCATTCGGTGGGTGACGTCGTCGCGCGCGCGGACGCCGCGATCGACGCCGGTTGTGACGTCGTGCTGCTCTGCAACGACTTCGCCGCGATGGACGACCTGCTGGCGCGCTTCGGGCCGCCGCCGCAACCGTCGCTCGCGCGCAGGTTGGAACGCATGAAGGGGCGGTAGATCAGCCGAGCGCGAACAGTTCGTGCACGCCGCTCACGCCCTTGAGCGCGTGGGCGCCGGCCGATACCAACGCGCCGCCGTAGCGCGCGGCGAACGCGGACGACACGACGACCGGCACGCGGAGAACCTTCGTCATGCTCTCGATGCGCGAGGCTTCGTTCGCCGCCGAGCCGATGACGGTGAATTGCAGGCGTTCCGGAATACCGATGTTGCCGTACGTGACGTCGCCCACGTGCAGGCCGATCCCGTATCGCAGCATCGGCAGGTCGGGGCGTGCGTCGTTGGCGGCCGCGATGCGCTCGCCCGCCAGGCGCGCGGCGCGTACGGCGGCGTTGCAGGCCGTCGCCGCGGCGTCTTTCGACTCGCCGCCCTGCGCGGGCTCGGAGATCGGAAAGATCGCGAGCACGGCATCGCCGATGTAGCTCAGGATCTCGCCGCCGCCTTCGATGATCGCGCCTGCCATGGCGGTGAAGAACCGATTCAGGTTCGCGAGATAGCTCGCCTGGTCCATGCTGTCCGCGAGCGCAGTGGAATCGCGCAGATCGCAGAACCAGATGACGGCGTGGATCAGCCGGCCATCGCCGTGCTTGATCGCGCCTTCGAGCACGCGCTTCCCGGTGTGACGGCCGAGATACGTTTCGAGCAGCCCGACGGAGATCCGGCGCTGCGCGTGGACCTCGAACATGCGTGCGAGCGCCGGCAGCACTTCGAAGACATTCCCGAGCGCCGCCGTCGTGAATCCTCCTGGTGCGAACGACGTCATCGACATGACGTTGACCTGGCCGTCGGAAAAGCGGAACGGCATCGCGACATAATCGGTCGCGCCCTCCGCGTGCAGCTCCTGGACGACCGGATAATCGAGCTCCGGCCGCGGACCCTCGAGGCGTCGTCGGACGCCGCCCGTGCCACGGATGATCGGTGCGAACGGGCTGCGCGCGAATTTCGGCTGCTGCAGGATGTCGTGCGGCTCGTAAATCGTCCTTACGCGGGGCGGGTCGTCACGCCAGACGAACACGCTCGCGAAGACCTGCGGGTGCAGCGTCGGGATGATGACGGTCATGCGCGACACCGGAACGCCCTGCGCGCGCAGGCAGGCACAGAATTCGAGGACGAGCCCGTCGGGCGACGCGGCGCGCCAGGCATCGCGCAACAACCAGCTCGCGATCGGGTTGGGATGCGGGCTGTCGACCCCTTCCGCCGCGTCCGGCGCATCGCCGTCGTCGCCGTGGATCGCCCGCACCTTGCCCGGGTAGAACGCGACGTGGCCCTGCAGCGCAGCAGCGTCGTCGGTCGGCCGCTCATAGGCCCACGCGGCGTTGTCGCTGCGCGCGCTGCCCGCGCTGACCGACCAGTAGCTCGCATCGCCCTTGAAGGGGCAGTACGTGCGGTGCGTCGTCCGTTCGAGATGGCCCGAACGTACGTCGTCCCAGGGAATGTAGAACGTGGGCGCGTGCCGGGTCTCGTGCAGGACGAGCGCCCGCGTCGTGTCCGCGATCAACGCCTCGTCCAGCATGATGCGCAGGCGCCTCGAATACGGCTCGATGCGCAGCTCGTATTGAATCATCGGATGTGCGCCGCCGGCGATCGGTAAAGCGGACCTCTAATGCGGATGCGGCCAGCGGCCGCCGAGCCTGCGCGTGATTTCCTCGGCGGCGTGCGACACGACCGGTCCGAGTTGCTTGATCCGCGCGTCGGTGAGACGCGTCGACGGTCCCGCGAGGGAAATCGCGCCGACCGGCTCGGCGTGCTCGTCGTAGATCGGCGCAGCCACGCAGCGCGTTCCCGGCAGGTGCTCCTCGTCGTCGAACGAGAAGCCGCGCTGGCGGATGACGCGGATGCTCGCCCACATCGTCTCGGGCGACGTGATCGTGTTCTCGGTGATGCGCGGCAGGCCCTTCACCTTGAGCAGCGCGTCGATCTGGTCGTCGGGGAGCGACGCGAAGATCGCCTTGCCGACGCCCGACGCGTGCAGCGGTACGCGGCTGCCGAGCTTGACGATCGTCCGCATCGTCTCCCGGCATTGCACCTGGTCGATGAACACCGCCTCGGTGCCGTCGAGGATCGCGAGATTCACCGTCTCGCCCGATTGCTCCATCAGCCGGCGCATGTAGCCGTGGCTTTGCGTCGCGAAATCGCGGCTCGCGAGGAAGCTCGAGCCGACGGTGAACGCCTGCAGGCCGACGTACCAGCGCCCGAGATCGCCCGCCTGATAGACGTAGCGCATCTTCTCCAGCGTGGCGAGCAGCCGATGGGTCGTCGAAGGCGGCAGCTCGACGCGGTGCGCGATGTCGGTCAGCGTGAGCCCGCCCTCGGTCTTTGCGAGGCACTCGAGAATCGAGAGCCCGCGCGTGAGGCTTTGCACCTGCGCGGTTTCGGCACCCGGCCGC
>Ga0307411_10000782_pt1 | contig 11789 bp, 10 predicted proteins | sample DK1Ometagenome_2_FD_203712 | JGI IMG/M metagenome (GOLD analysis project Ga0307411, IMG submission 203712) | Maize rhizosphere microbial communities from greenhouse at UC Davis, California, United States - DK15-O-1 | ecosystem: Host-associated > Plants > Roots > Rhizosphere > Soil | place: USA...
GCGGGGGGCAAACCCGGGTGGGGGTTCGCGCTTGGCCGGCGCCATTTCGGCTCCCACCGCGACCGGTGGCGGTAGCTAAACCACACCCCACGGCTAGAATCACGCGATTATCCGGGCCTGGCCTCCAGTCACCCGCCGCTCTTTCCTCCTGTCAGCCCCTTCTTCCCAGCGAGTGCCACGCATGCTGCAAACGTCCCACCATCCCATGCTCAATGTCGCCATCAAGGCGGCGCGTGCGGCTGGCGCCCTCATCAACCGCGCCTCGCTGGACCTCGAAGCTCTGCGCATCAACACCAAGAGCCCGAACGACTTCGTCACCGAGGTCGACCACGCCGCAGAAGGGGTGATCATCGAGACGCTGCTGGGCGCCTACCCCGACCACGGAATCCTGGCCGAAGAGTCCGGCCGCACCCGCGGCGCCAAGCACTCCGAGTTCGTCTGGATCATCGATCCGCTGGACGGCACCACCAACTTCATCCACGGCCTGCCGATGTACTGCGTGTCCATCGCGCTGGCGCACCGCGGCGTCGTGCAGCAGGCCGTCGTCTACGACCCGACCCGCAACGACCTCTTCTACGCCACCAAGGGCCGCGGCGCGTTCCTGAACGACCGCCGCCTGCGCGTGTCCAAGCGCACCCGCATGAGCGACGCGCTGATCGGCACCGGCTTCCCCTTCCGTCGCGGCGACAACTTCAAGCGCTACGTGAAGATGTTCGAGGAGGTCATGCAGCAATGCGCCGGCCTGCGGCGCCCGGGCGCCGCGGCGCTCGACCTCTGCTACGTCGCGGCGGGCTACTACGACGCGTTCTTCGAGACCGGCCTGCAACCCTGGGACGTGGCGGCCGGCTCGCTGATCGTCACCGAGGCCGGCGGCCTGATCGGCAACTTCACCGGCGAGGCGGACTTCCTGCACCAGCGCGAAGTCGTGGCCGGCAACCCCAAGATCTACGGCCAGCTCGTGACTATGCTGGCGCCCTACACACGCGTCATCAAGGAAGAAGACGCCGCCGCCGCGCCCGCCTCCGAGCCCGCCGCCGCCACCGAAGCGGAAGCCGCGCCCGTCGCCAGGAAGCGCGCGCCGGTGCGCATCAAGAAGGACGAGAAGGCCAACGACGCGCCGCTCTGACCTGCCGCCACGCACACGACCGAAGCCCTCCTAGCGAGGGCTTCGTCGTTTGTGGCCGTGACGGAGTTGGCAGGGGCCCCGCCTACGGGTGAACCCGCCCCTGCGGGCGTGACTTGTGCACGGCCAAACCCCTTACTCGTGGGGAGCCGGCTCGCCAGAATGCTCAGCCAACGCGGCATGGCGCCGCACCCAGTCCACCCACTCCAACTGCCCGAAAGATTCAGATGTTCGTTCGCTCCGCCCTCGCCCTCGCCCTGGTTGCCGCTGCTTCCCTGGCTCATGCCGATGCCAAGGTCTTGAAGAAGGTCGCACCGGAGTACCCGAACGAGGCCATCAAGAAGAACATCAGCGCGGGCAGCGTGCGCGCCAAGCTGAACATTGGCGGCGACGGCAAGGTCGCGACGGTCGACATCGTCGAAGCCGAGCCGAAGCGCGTGTTCGACCGCGCCGCCACCGAAGCCCTGAGCCAGTGGAAGTTCGAAGGCACCGGCGCCGCCCAGACGCATGAAGTCAAGCTGGTGTTCAAGTCGGAAGATTAATAAGGCGCTTCGCTGAATCAACAAGGCCCGCGTTGCGGGCCTTGTTCTTTGTGGGCGCCAGATAATGCGCGCCCCGATGAAAAACGACGCCGCCCCCGACCTCGCGCCCCACACGCCCATGATGGCCCAGTACCTGGGCCTGAAAGCCGACTTCCCGGACACGCTGCTGCTGTACCGGATGGGCGATTTCTACGAGGTCTTCTACGACGATGCCCGCAAGTGCAATGCGCTGCTGGACATCACGCTGACGCAGCGCGGCCAGAGCGCCGGCCAGCCGGTCGTCATGGCCGGCGTGCCCGTCCATGCGCTGGAGAGTTATCTCGCCAAGCTGATCAAGCTAGGTGAAGCGGTCGCGATTGCCGAGCAGGTCGGCGAGGTCGGTGCGAGCAAGGGACCGGTGGAGCGCAAGGTGGTGCGCGTTGTCACGCCGGGCACCATCACCGACACCGAGCTGCTGGCCGACAAGCAGGACGCGGTGCTGCTGGCCGTCTCGGGCCACGGCCGCCGCCATGGCCTGGCCTGGCTGTCGCTGACCCAGGGCGAGATCGGCCTGGCCGAGTGCAGCGACGCAGAACTGCCCGCCTGGCTGGCACGGCTGTCGCCCGCCGAGGTGCTGGTCAACCGCGAGCAGCAGCCGGCCGGCGTCATGAAGGCACGCTTCCCGGTGACGAACCGGCCAAGCTGGCAGTTCGACGGCGCCTTGGGCAACCGCAAGCTGTGCGAACAACTGGCCGTCGCCAGCCTGCAGGGCTTCAATGCGCATGAGCTGGCCCTGGCCCACGCCGCCGGCAGCGCACTGCTGGCCTTCGCCGAGCACACGCAAGGCCGCGCGCTGGCGCATGTGCGCTCGCTGCGCGTGCAACGCAGCGGTGATCTGCTCGACCTGCCACCCACGACGCAACGCAATCTGGAACTCGTGCAGACGCTGCGCGGCGAACCCAGCCCGACGCTGTTCTCATTGCTGGACACCTGCAAGAGCGGCATGGGCAGCCGCACGCTGCGCCAGTGGCTGCTGACGCCGAAGCGCGAACGCGCCGAAGCGATGGCGCGGCATGAGGCGATTGCGGCCCTGCATGCGGAAGGCTTCGAGCCGCTGCGCGACGCGCTGAAGTCGGTCAGCGACGTGGAGCGCATCTCCGCCCGCGTCGCGCTGCGCCAGGTGCGGCCACGCGAGCTGACCGGCCTGCGCGCGACGCTGCAGGTGCTGCCGCAGTTGCGCGCCGTGACGCCCGCCGCGCTGCGCGATGCCACGCTGACGCCGCCCGGCGACATCCTGGAACTGCTGGAGCGCGCCATCGCGCTGGAGCCGGCCATCCTGACGCGCGACGGCGGCGTCATCGCGGACGGCTTCGACGCGGAGCTGGACGAGTTGCGCGGCATCCAGCAGAACTGCGACGGCTTCCTGCTCGACCTCGAAACCCGTGAACGCGCGCGCACCGGCATCGCCAACCTGCGCGTGCAGTTCAACCGCGTGCACGGTTTCTACATCGAGGTCACGCAGGGCCAGGTCGACAAGGTGCCGATGGACTACCAGCGCCGCCAGACGCTGAAGAACGCCGAGCGTTACATCACGCCGGAGCTCAAGACCTTCGAGGACAAGGCGCTGTCTGCTAACGAGCGGGCACTGGCGCGCGAGAAGCTGCTGTACGAGCAGGTCATCGACGCGCTGATCAGCCGCCTCGAACCATTGACGGCGCTGGGCCGCACGCTCGCCGGGCTGGACGCATTGGCTGCGCTGGCCGAGCGTGCCGTCACGCTGAACTGGTGTCGCCCCGAGTTCGTCAGCCAACCTTGCCTCGAGATCGAGGCCGGCCGCCACCCGGTCGTGCAGGCGCGCCTGGCCGAGACGGGCGGCGCGGAGTTCATGCCCAACGACTGCCGGCTGGACGCGCGCACGCGCATGCTGGTCATCACCGGCCCGAACATGGGTGGCAAGAGCACCTTCATGCGCCAGGTCGCGCTGATCGCGCTGCTGGCCGCCATCGGCAGCTACGTGCCCGCCACGCGCTGCCGCCTCGGCCCGATGGACGCCATCCACACGCGCATCGGCGCGGCGGACGACCTCGCCAACGCGCAGTCCACCTTCATGCTGGAGATGACCGAGGGCGCGGCCATCCTGCATTCGGCGACCGACCAGTCGCTGGTGCTGATGGACGAAATCGGCCGCGGCACTTCGACCTTCGACGGCCTGGCGCTGGCCTCGGCCATTGCCAGCCACCTGCACGACAAGACGCGCGCCTTCACGCTGTTCGCGACCCACTACTTCGAGCTGACCGAATTCCCGGCCAAGCACCCGATGGCGCAGAACTGGCACGTCTCGGCCGTCGAGAGCGGCGAGGACATCGTCTTCCTGCACGAGCTGCAGCCCGGTCCCGCCAGCCGCAGCTACGGGGTGCAGGTCGCCCGGCTGGCGGGCATGCCCGCCAGCCTCGTGCGGCAGGCGCGCGCGACGCTGGAGGCGCTGGAGGCGCGGCAGAACGCGGCCGACGACCAGTTCGACCTCTTCGCCGCCCCACCCGCGCCGCCGCCGCTGCCCGAGCCGAGCGAGCTGCTGCAGGCGCTGCGGGCGCTGGACCCGGACCTACTGAGCCCGCGTGACGCGCTGGAGGCGCTGTACAAGCTCAGGAAGCTCGGCGACGCCGCGTCAGCCTAGGCAGCACGGCCAGCGCCGCCAGCCACAGGGCCCAGGTTGGTGCCTCGGGGACCGCAGACAGCGGCAGCGCCCAGCCGTCCGGGCCGGCCACCAGGCCGCTGCCGGCGGACAGCCCCAGGCCATCGCTGAAGGACAGCGACATCTGCCAGTCGGCCAGCGGCGGCGCGCTGTCTGCCGCCATGGCGTGCAAGACGGCGCCGCTACCCAGCGCCGGCACCGGGCCGACGAACACGCTGTAGCCGTTGACGCTGCGCGCGAAGGCCCACAACCAGAGGTCCAGCCGATCGCCGGCCTGCACGGCCACGCTGAGTTCATAGCCGTACTCGACCGATATCAGCGCGCTGCCGGAACCGATCAACTCGGCGTACAGCCGCTCGGAATCGAAGCAGGGTGGCAGCGCACAGCGCAGCTGCCCCGGCGTACTGACGCCGACGGACACGAGCTCCTCCACCGTGCCCGAGCTGGCCACCAGCCCGCTCGCCGCACCGACGGCCACCTCACCGAACCGGCCCCGGATGGTCACCGTGCCCGCCTGCCCCGCCGCGCCGGTCACCGTGCCGCCATAGTTGACCCGCGCCAGGCCCTGCGCATCGGCCATCAGGCTGGCGCCGGCCTGCGGCGTCGGCCAGCCGTTCACATGGCTGAAGGCCGACGCATAGGGCCGGCCCAACGTCACGCCGCCCTCGGCGTTGCCCCCGGCGAGCCTGAAGTCGAAATCGGCGCCGTTGACGCGCAGGTCGTCCTCGACGGAGGTGCGGATGGTGGTGCCCGCCACGGTGAGCGGCCGGCCATCAGCCGGGTTGCCGACGCCCTTCCGCATATTGCCGACCTGAAGCAGCAAGGTGGACACCGCCAGGCTGTTCACATCCGCCTGGCTGGCGGCTGCGATCAAGAACAAGGCCGGCGCGACGAACGCGCGGCGCAGGAAACGGAAGGTCACGGGCATGTCAATCTCCAGAAAGGGATGCCAAGGCCAACGCATCCGCGGTGCTCGACCGGACAGGCCGCGCCCCCCAAGAACACGGGGAGTCCCCATGCGAACATGACCCGCATGGATGCCGACGACACCCCGCCCGCCTGGCGCGAGGCCTACCCCGAGCTGCGCCGCATCGCCAGCGCGCGGCTGCGGTCGGGCGGCGATGCGGCCGGCCTCCACACGACCGCACTGGTGCATGAAAGCTGGCTGCGGCTGGCCGGCCGTGTCGACGCACTGGACTTCGCCAGCCGCGGCCACTTCTATGCCTACTGCGGCCGCGTGATGCGATCCGTCATCGTCGACACGCTGCGACAGCAGCAAGCCGAACGTCGCGGCGGCGGCCAGGGCTTGCTGACGCTGGACACGGCGCTCGGCGAACGGCTGTCCGGCGAGGACAGCGAGGCCTTGCGCGTGGACGAGGCGCTGCAGGCGCTGGCCGCCGTGGAGCCGCGGCTGGCGCAGGTGGTGGAGATGCGCTACTTCGGCGGTTTCGAGGACACCGAGATCGCCGCGGCGCTGGGCATCGTGGAGCGCACCGTGCGGCGGGACTGGGCGAAGGCCCGCGCGCTGCTGCAGGGCATGCTTTCCGCCTGACGTCCGCTGGCGGCGCCGAAACACGTTGGCCATGCCGATGAGTCCCCTGCCCTGCGCCCCGCACCGCTGGCCGCGCTTCAGCGAATGCGTGGACGTGCTGCTGGCGCTGCCCAACGCCGACCGTGAACCCTGGCTGGCCGCGTTGCCGCCCAAGGACGCCGACCTACGGCCGCCGCTGCGCCGCCTGCTGCAAGGCCTGGCCGCGCCCGACGACGGCTTCCTCGTGAAGCCGCAGGCGATGGAACGCCCGCTGCAGCCCGGCCAGCGCATCGGCCCATACGCACTGATCGCGCCGCTGGGCCGCGGCGGCATGGGGCGCGTGTGGCGCGCCTGCCGGGCCGATGGCGCCTACGCGCGCGAGGTCGCGCTGAAGCTGCCGCACCAACGCCTGAACGCCGCGGAGCCGCCCGGCCACTTCGAACGCGAGCGCGACCTGCTGGCCCGCCTGGTGCATCCGGGCATCGCCACGTTCTACGACGCCGGCATCGCCCCTGATGGCCAGCCCTACCTGGCCATGGAGATCGTCCACGGCGAGCCCATCACCGACTGGTGCGGCGCCCGCGGCCTGGCGCCGCGGGTGCGCGTCGCGCTGCTGCTGCAGGCGGCCGACGCGCTGCAGTACGCCCACACGCAGTTCGTCGCCCACCTGGACCTGAAGCCCGCCCATGTGCTGGTGACCGACGCCCGCCGCGTGCAGCTGCTGGACTTCAGCATCGCCTCCCGCCTCGGCGAAGCCGACGCGCCGGGCGCCGCCACGCCGGGCTACGCCGCACCGGAACAGCGCGACGGCCGGCCCGCGGGCGTCGCGGCCGACGTCTACGCGCTGGGCGTGGTGGCGCACGAAGTGCTGACCGGGCGGCTGCCGGAGACCGGCGGCCCGCTGCCGCACGGCGACCTGGGCGCCATCATCGCCCGCGCGCTTCAGCACGACCCCGCGGCGCGCTACGCCACCATGGCCGACTTTGCCGCCGACCTGCGCGCCTGGCTGGCGCACCGGCCTGTCGCCGCGCATGCGTCGCCGGTCTGGCGACGCGCCGGGCTCGCGCTGCGTCGCCGCCCTGGCGTCGCCGCCATCGCCGCCTGCCTGTTGCTGGGCGTCGCCGGCACGGCCTGGCAGGTGCAACGCAATGCGGCGCAGGCCCGGCAGACGGCCACCGTCGTCGCGCACCTGACGGCGCTGCTCGATCACGCTGACCCGCGGGTGGGCGCCGCCCGCTCTGCCGGCGACCGCACGCTGAAGGGCCTGCTCGACGAACGCCTGTCAACGCTGCTGGCCGACACCGCGCTGCCGCCCGACACGCTGCAGCTGCTGCTGGACCGCGCCGCCACGGTCTACGTCTACCTGGACGAACCGGCCGCCGCCGTGCGCCTGCAACAGCGCCGCGTCGAGATGATGGCCACCCATCTGCCGGCAGGCGACGCCGGGCTGCTCGACGCCCGCCTGTCGTTGGTGTGGGCGCTGCAGACCCAGCGCGACGTCGGCGCATCGGCCACGCAGATGGCGCTGCTGGACAAGGCGCTCGCGACGCAGCGGCCCGGCCGCCTGCATGCAGAGCTGGCTCTCGCCCGACATGACCAGGCGCTGCTGGAAAGCCGCCCGGCGCTGTCGCATGCCAAGGCCGCCGATACCCTGTACCGGCAGCACGCGCCAGGCGATGCCGGTCATGCCGCTGCGTTGGCCCATCTGGCGGAAGCCGAGCTGCAGGCCGGCCGCCCAGAAAGCGCCCGCGCTTTTCTCGACGAAGCGCTGGCGATCCGCACGCAACCCGCCAGCCAGCGCGCCCGGCTGCTCGACGCCCGGGCCCGCGCCAGCGCCGACCCGGCCGGTGCGCTGCGCGACGGCGACGCCGCCGTGGCGCTGCTGCGCGGCTCGCTGGGCCTGGCCAGCGGCGGCGCGCGCCGCGTGCTGGCCGGGCAGATCGCCCGCCTGTGCGCCGCCGGCCAGCCCGGCGCCGCCCGCGCGTTGCGCGCCGAAGGTCCGGCCAGCGCGCCGCATCTGGACGCGGCACTCCAGAACTGCAGCTGAACGAGCCGGCAGGCGCAGGCACACTGCGCGCCCATGACAACGCGCACGCTGGTTTTCTCACACGCCAACAGCTATCCCGCGGGCTGCTACCGCGTCCTGTTCGAGCGCTGGCGCGCCGCCGGCTGGCGCGTCGAAGCGCTGGACCGCTTCGGCCATGACCCGCGCTTTCCGGTCACCGGCGACTGGCGGCGGCTGCGCGACCAGCTCATTCATTTCATCGAGCACGAGGTCCGACCCGAAAGCCAAGTCGCCCTCGTGGGGCATTCGCTGGGCGGCATGCTGAGCCTGATGGCTGCCTGTCGCCGCCCTGACCTTGTCAGCCGTCTCGTGATGCTGGACTCGCCCGTCGTCGCGGGCCTGAAAGCTGCCGCCGTCGCGGTGGCCAAGACGACGGGGCTGATCCACCGCTACGGCCCGTCCAAGATCGCCCGCGAGCGCCGCCACATGTGGCCGGACCGCGAGGCTGTCCACAAGCATTTCGCGGCCAAGAAGATGTTCGCCCGTTGGGACCCGCGCGTGCTGGCCGACTACGTCGAGGCCGGCTTCGAGGAAGCCGACGGCCAGGTGCGGCTACGCTTCACGCGCGAGGTCGAGGCGCACATCTACCGCACGTTGCCGCACCACCTGCCGCTGCTGCTGCGCCTGCGGCCACCGCAAGGCCCGGTGGCCTTCGTCGGCGGCACGCGCTCGGCCGAACTGCGCCAGGCGGGCGCGGCGGCGTCCAAGCAGCTGGCCGGCGAGAACTGGCGCTGGATGGAAGGCTCCCACCTTTTCCCGTTCGAGAAGCCGGACGAGACGGCCGGCTTGGTGCTCGAGTTGCTGGGCTGAACTGGCGCTCTCGTACAATCGCAATTTCCCACCTCAGCATGCTGTTCTGCGTGCTGCAAGACATGACCAAATACGTCTTCGTCACTGGCGGTGTGGTGTCCTCCTTGGGCAAGGGCATCGCGTCGGCCTCCCTGGCTGCCATCCTCGAATCGCGCGGCCTCAAAGTCACCCTGATCAAGCTGGACCCGTACATCAACGTCGATCCGGGCACGATGTCGCCCTTCCAGCACGGTGAGGTTTTCGTCACCGACGACGGCGCCGAGACCGACCTCGACCTCGGCCACTACGAACGCTTCATCACGACCCGGATGAAGCGCACCAACAACTTCACGACCGGCCAGATCTACAAGACCGTGCTCGAGAAGGAGCGCCGCGGTGACTACCTCGGCAAGACGGTGCAGGTGATCCCGCACATCACTAACGAGATCCAGGAGTTCATCAAACGCGGCGCCGGCGTCGGCACGTCGGACGCTGCCGATGTGGCCATCGTCGAGATCGGCGGCACGGTGGGCGACATCGAGTCCCTGCCCTTCCTCGAAGCCGTGCGCCAGATGAGCCTGCGCGCCGGCCCGACGAACACGGCCTTCGTGCACCTGACCTACGTGCCCTGGATCGCCGCCGCCGGCGAGCTCAAGACCAAGCCGACCCAGCACACGGTGCAGAAGCTGCGCGAGATCGGCATCCAGCCCGACGCGCTGCTGTGCCGCGCCGACCGCCGCATCCCCGACGACGAGCGCGAGAAGATCTCGCTGTTCACGAACGTGCCCGAGTACGGCGTGATCTCGATGTGGGACGTGAACACCATCTACAAGGTGCCGCGCGTGCTGCACGAGCAGGGGCTGGACCAGCTCATCTGCACCAAGCTGCAGCTCAACACCAAGAGCACGGACCTGAAGCGCTGGGACAACCTCGTCTACGAGACCGAGAACCCCAAGGAGCAGGTCACCATCGCGATGTGCGGCAAGTACACCGACCTGTCGGACTCGTACAAGTCGCTCAACGAGGCGCTGCGCCATGCCGGCATCCACAACCATGCGGGCGTGAAGATCGAGTACGTCGACAGTGAGACGCTGACGCCGGACACGGTCGACTCTCTCGGCCAGTTCGACGCCATCCTCGTGCCCGGCGGCTTCGGCAAGCGGGGCGTGGAGGGGAAGATCCTCGCGGCGCAGTACGCCCGCGAGCACAGGCTGCCCTACCTCGGCATCTGCCTTGGCATGCAGGTCGCGACGATCGAGTACGCCCGCCACATGGCCGGCCTGGACAACGCCAACTCGACCGAGTTCGACCCCGAGACGCCCCACCCTGTCATCGCGTTGATCGACGAGTGGCAGGACGCTGACGGCAGCATCCAGAAACGCGACGAGAAGAGCGACCTGGGCGGCACGATGCGCCTGGGCGCGCAAAGCTCCGACGTCAAGCCGGGCACGCTGGCCTCAGACATCTACGGCCCGGTCGTCACCGAGCGCCACCGCCACCGCTACGAGGCCAACGAGCACTACCTCGACCGCCTGCAGAAGGCCGGCCTCGTCATCTCCGCCATCACCCAGCGCGAGAAACTCACCGAGATGGTCGAGCTGCCGCGCGACGTCCATCCCTGGTTCGTCGGCGTGCAGTTCCACCCCGAGTTCAAGTCCACGCCGTGGGGCGGCCATCCGCTGTTCAAGGCCTTCATCAAGGCCGCGCTGAACCACAAGCACAGGAAGGACTGAGCCATGAAGCTCTGCGGATTCGATGTGGGCCTCGACAAGCCCTTCTTCCTCATCGCCGGCACCTGCTCCATCGAAAGCCAGCAACTGACGCTCGACGTCGCCGGCCTGCTGAAGGAAGCCTGCACGTCGCTCGGCATCCCGCTGATCTACAAGGGCTCGTTCGACAAGGCGAACCGGTCTTCCGGCACGACCAAGCGCGGTGTCGGCATGGAAGCCGGCCTGAAGATCCTGGACGAAGTGCGCCGCCAGACCGGTCTGCCGGTGCTGACCGACGTGCACGACGCCACCCAGGTGGCCGAGGTCGCCAGCGTCGTGGACGTGCTGCAGACGCCGGCCTTCCTGTGTCGACAGACCGACTTCATCCGCGCAGTCGCGCAAAGTGGCAAGCCGGTCAACATCAAGAAGGGCCAGTTCCTTGCGCCCTGGGACATGAAGAACGTCATCGACAAGGCCCGTGCCGCTGCGCGTGAGGTGGGCCTGTCGGAAGACCGCTTCCTCGCCTGCGAGCGCGGTGTCAGCTTCGGCTACAACAACCTCGTTGCCGACATGACCAGCCTGGCCGAGATGCGCAACAGCGGCGCGCCGGTGGTGTTCGACGTGACCCATTCCGTGCAGAAGCCCGGCGGCCTTGGCGGCGCCAGCGGCGGCGCGCGCGAGATGGTGCCGGTGCTGGCCCGGGCCGGTGTCGGTGTCGGTGTGGCGGGCCTCTTCATGGAGACGCACCCGAACCCGGCCGAGGCCTTCAGCGACGGCCCGAACGCCGTGCCGCTCAAGCACATGAAGACGCTGCTGGCGCAACTGGTGGCGCTGGACCGCGTCGTCAAGCAGCAGCCGCTGCTGGAGAATGACTTCTCCTGCTGAAGGGAAAACATCCGACCGCCCGGCAGGACCGAACTGCCCCTTCGTTGCAACGACCTGTCCAGCTGAGCACCCATGGCCGCCTACATCCTCGCCAACGTCAAGGTCACCAACTCAGCGCAGTACGAGGACTACCGGCGCCTCTCGACGCTGGCGATGAAGGAACACGGCGCCGAGGTGCTGGTTCGCGGTGGCAAGACGACGGTGCTGGAAGGCGACTGGACGCCGGAGCGCGTCGTGCTGCTGAAGTTCCCGACACCTGAAGCGGCGCAGGCCTTCTACGACTCGCCCGAGTACGGCGCGGCGCGTGAGGCCCGCGAGGGCATCGCCGTCATGCGCATGGTGTTGATCGAAGGCGTCTGAGCCTCGTGGTCATCGTCGCACTGCTGCTGGGCGCGCTGTTCGGCGGCATCGCGTCGGAAAGCTTCATGGGCGCCCTGCTCGGCGGCGCCGTTGGCTGGCTCGGCTGGCAACAGG
>Ga0307411_10000783_pt1 | contig 11789 bp, 10 predicted proteins | sample DK1Ometagenome_2_FD_203712 | JGI IMG/M metagenome (GOLD analysis project Ga0307411, IMG submission 203712) | Maize rhizosphere microbial communities from greenhouse at UC Davis, California, United States - DK15-O-1 | ecosystem: Host-associated > Plants > Roots > Rhizosphere > Soil | place: USA...
GCCACCGCCACCGCCGCCGCCGCCGCCGGAACCCGAACGCGGCTAAGACAGCGGTTCAAAACAGGAACGGCCCGGGAGCAATCCCGGGCCGATTTCTTCGCAGCCGGCGGAACCTAGCCGGGCAGGCGTTCGAGGATTTCGAACGCCCGTTCGATGGCGCGAAGCTCGCTCTGCGCCAGCCGGGACAGGCCGTTGGTCAATTGATTGTTCGAAGTCGGCGGTGAGCGCATGACCTCTTTGCCGCGCTCGCTCAGGCGTAGCGCGAGCCGGCGGCGATTGTCGGGATCGTGCGTGCGTTCGACGAGCCCGGCGCGGACCAGAGCCTCGACCGCGCGGCTGATCGCCGGTGCGCCACGCCCGACCGAATCGGCGACTGCACCCAAGGTCGCCGGCTCATGAGCGGAGACGGCGGCCATCAGCTTGCGCTGCCCCTGTTCGGCGCGGTCGGCGGCCGTGCTGCCGCCAAAACGATCCGCCAGAGCATTGAAACGCGCTGCGATCGAACCGGGAGAAACGTTCGCGAACATGCTTGCAGACTAGCAAACATTTGCGGCTTCGCAAGTTTGCCGATAGCAAGCTGGCGATGACCGCCCGCCCGGCCATTCCCCGCACCGTTTGGATACTCGGCTTCGTCAGCCTGCTGATGGACCTGTCGAGCGAAATCTATCACGCTCTGCTGCCGGCTTTCGTGACGGTCACTCTGGCCCTGCCGGTGGTTGCGCTGGGCGCAATCGACGGAATTGCGGAGGCCACGGCCTCGTTCGCCAAGCTCGTTTCGGGACGGCTGTCCGACCGCCAACAGAGACGCAAGCCCTGGATCCTGGCGGGCTACGGCCTGGCCGCGATGTCCAAGCCGCTCTTCCCGCTGGCCGCCGGAGCAGCCGAGCTGATGGGCGCGCGCTTTGCCGATCGGGTCGGCAAAGGCATTCGAGGCGGGCCGCGGGACGCCATGATCGCTGACGAGACGCCGGCCGAAATCCGCGGGCGCGCGTTCGGCTTGCGGCAATCGCTCGATACGGTCGGCGCGCTGATGGCGCCCTTGGTGGCGATCGGCCTGATGGCGCTGCTGCTCGGCGATATTCGCGCGGTGTTCTGGATCGCCGCCATTCCGGCCGTCCTGTCCGTGTCCCTCGCCTGGCTGGCGCTCCGGGAACCCGAACGTCACGTCGCGGAGAGCAATCCACAGCCATTCTTCTCCGGCTTCCGTGATATCGACCGGCCGACGAGGCGGCTGCTTGCAGTCGTGTTCCTGTTCACGCTGGCCAGATTTTCAGAAGGCTTTCTGATCCTCAAGGGCATGGACGCGGGGCTGTCGCCGACCCTTTCGCCGCTGGCGTTGGTCATATTCAACCTCGCCTTCATGACCCTCGCCTACCCGGCGGGCTCGCTGAGCGACCGGATGCGCCCCAGATCGATCCTGCTGACGGGCATGGCGATGCTGGTTGCGGCCGACCTGGTCCTGGCACAAGACGTCGGCATCGGCGGGTTGGTAATCGGAGTCAGCCTGTGGGGCGCACACATGGCGCTGACTCAAGGCATCTTCGCCCGCATGATCGCCGATAGCGCTCCGGCCCATCTGCGCGCGACCAGCTTCGGGGCCTTTCATTTCGTCAGTGGAATCGGGACCCTGCTGGCGAGCGTCGGCGCCGGCTTCCTCTGGGACCGCGACGGCAGCCAAGCGACATTCCTTGCCGGCGCCGGCATCGCCGCCGTCGCGATGGCGATGCTGAGCCTGCTTCCGGACGAGCGCTCGGCTAGCGCGTGAACTTTTCGCCTTTCTCGGCCTTGTCGAGAAGCAGCTGCGAGAATGAGAAGTCGTCGCCCATGCGCGCTTCCTGGCGCTTGAGGCCGTCGACGATCTTGGCAAGCCCTTCCGTGTCCGCCCAGAACATCGGGCCGCCGCGATAGACCGGCCAGCCGTAGCCGTAGACCCATACAACGTCGATGTCGGACGCTCGCTGGGCCATCCCTTCCTCAAGAATCTTCGCACCCTCGTTGACCATGGTGTAGAGCGTCCGCTCGGTGATCTCCTGGTCGGAGATCTCACGCCGCTCGACCCCCTGCTTGGCGGCAAAATCCTCGATGATCTGCTGCACGACCGGCGATGGGCTCGGCTTCCGCTTCTCGTCATAATCGTAGAAGCCGGCGCCTTTCTTCTGGCCCCAGCGGTCGATGGCGCAGAGCGCGTCGCGGATGTTCTCGATGCGATTGGGGTCGCGGTGCCAGCCGATGTCGACGCCGGCCAAATCGGCCATCTGGAACGGGCCCATTGGCATGCCAAACTCGACATGGACGCGGTCTATTTGCTCCGGCGAAGCGCCTTCCAGCAGCAGCTTAGTGGCCTCGACCTGCCGTGGCATCAGCATGCGGTTGCCGATAAAGCCGTGGCAGACGCCGGCGACCACCGCGACCTTCTTGATCTTCTTGGCGAGGCCCATGACGGTGACCAGTACGTCCGGCGCCGTCTTCGCCCCGCGCACCACTTCGAGCAGCTTCATGACATTGGCCGGCGAGAAGAAGTGCATGCCGACGACGTCCTCAGGTCGGGACGTGCTAGCGGCGATCTCGTCGATGTTGAGATAGGAAGTGTTAGAGGCCAGGATCGCACCGGGCTTCACAGTCTTGTCGAGGCGCCCGAAAATCTCCTTCTTGATTTCCATCTGTTCGAACACCGCCTCGATGATGAGGTCGCAATCCTTGAGCGCGTCGAATTCGAGGGTCGGGGACAAGAGGCCTATCGCCTGTTCGACCTGCTCCGCCGTCATCCGGCCCTTGGCGGCGGTTGCTTCATAGTTCTTGCGCATCACGCCAGTGCCGCGGTCGAGAGCCTCCTGAGCCATCTCGACGATGGTCACGGGAATGCCGGCCGAGAGGAAGTTCATGGAAATGCCGCCGCCCATGGTGCCGGCGCCGATCACTCCGACCTTTTTCACTTCCCGCGGCATGGTGTCCTCGGGGACGCCCTCAATCTTCGCCGCCTTGCGCTCGGCGAAGAAGAAATATTGCTGGGCCTTCGACTGGGTGCCGCTCATCAGCTCCATGAACAGGCGGCGCTCATCCATGACGCCTTCGGCATAAGGCTTGGCGACGGCCGCCTCGACCGCCTGGATGTTCTTCTCCGGCGCCTCGAAGCCACGGAACTTGCGGGCATTGGCCTTGCGGAACTCGTCGAAAATGCCGGGGTCGGTGGCCGCGATCTTGTCTTGACGCTCGCTCGACTTGGGCAGCGGACTGACGTCCTTCACTTCCTCGGCATAAGCGACCGCATGCTGCTGGAGGTCGCCTTCGCACAGGCGGTCGACGAGGCCGACATCGCGCGCCTCCTTGGCCCCGATCGGCGTGCCGCTGGTGACCATTTCCAGCGCCTTCTGCACACCGGCGACCCGGGGGAGCCGCTGGGTGCCGCCTGCGCCCGGCAACAAGCCGAGCTTGACCTCCGGCACGCCGAGCTTGGCGCTTGGAACCGCGACGCGATAATGGCAGCCGAGCGCGATCTCGAGGCCACCGCCGAGCGCCGTGCCGTGGATCGCGGCGACCACCGGCTTGGAGCAATTTTCGATCGTGTCGACCACGATCGGCAGCCAGGGCATGACCGGCGGCTTGCCGAACTCGGTGATGTCGGCACCCGCGAAGAACGTCTGGCCTTCGCAGCGGATGACAACTGCCTTGACGGCGTCGTCGCCCTCGGCCTCCTCGATCGCCGCGACCAAGCCCTGGCGCACGGCCGCGCCGAGCGCGTTGACCGGCGGGTTGTTGGACGTGACGACCAGGATGTCGCCGTGGCGGTGCGTGGAAATCGGGCCGGTGTCGGTGCGGTTGGTATCGAGAACGATCATCTTGGCGCTCCTCGGGAGTTCAGAAGGCCGTGCGGCCGTAGCTTTGGTTGTAGAATGGGTGCGAAATGCTGAGGCCGCCATCAACGACCAGGGCATGGCCGTTGACGTAGCTGGAATCGTCAGAGGCCAGGAACAGGGCCGCGCGGGCGATTTCGTCGGGATGGCCGCCGCGCTTCAATGGATTCAACTGGCCGATCATCTCTTCCCTGCCGCTCTCGCGGGCCATGTCGTAGATGCGCTGGGTCATGCCGGTTTCGATCAGCCCGGGGCAGATGGCGTTGACCCTGATATTGGAGTCGCAGAGCTGGGTGGCGGCGACCTTGACCAGGTTGATGACGCCCGCCTTGGAAGCCGAGTAAGCCGGCCCGCCGGCCCCGGCGCGGATGCCGGCGACCGACGCGGTGGCGATGATGGAGCCGCCGCCACGCGCCTTCATCGCCGGGCCGGCGTGCTTGATGGCGAGGAACGGACCGATCAAATTGACCCGCAGAATCTCCTGCCAGTCTTCAGGCGACTGCTCGAAGATCGAGGCGAGGCCGCCGGAAATGCCGGCGTTGGCGAAGAAGATGTCGAGGCCGCCGAATTCCTGCTGCGCGCGCTCGACCATAGAGACGACTGCCGCCTCGTCACCGGCGTCGGCAGCGATGCCGATGGTGCCTTCCAGCTCAGGCATGCCGAGGTCGGACGCGATCACATTCGCGCCCTCGGCGACGAACAAGGCGGCGGTGGCGAAGCCGATGCCCGACGCGGCGCCGGTGACGATCGCGGTCTTGCCTTCGAGCCTCATAGCCCTGCTCCGAATGTGCTGCCGCCGTCGACGACAAGGGTCTGGCCGGTGACGAAGCTGGCGGCGTCGGAGGCGAGGAATATCGCGGCGCCCGCCAGCTCCGACGGCTCGCCGATTCGCTTCAGCGCGGCGACGCTGGTCACGCGCCTGAGGATCTCCGGATTCTCCCACAGCGCTCGGGCGAAATCGGTGCGGACGAGGCCCGGAGCGATGGCGTTGACGCGGACTCCCTTCGGGCCGAACTCGGCGGCCAGATTGCGGACCAGTTGCAGGTCCGCGGCCTTGGAGATGTTGTAGGCGCCGATCACCGTCGAGCTGGTCAGCCCGCCGACCGACGAGACGATGATGATTGAGCCGCTGCCGCGTTCCAGCATCTCGGGCGCTACCATCTGCACCAGCCAGTGGTTGGCGACGACATTGTTGTCGAGGATCTTGCGGAACTGCTCGTCGCTGATGCCCGCCATCGGCCCGTAATAAGGGTTGGAGGCGGCATTGCAGACGAGGATGTCGATGCGGCCGAGCTGCGCCTTGGTCTCGGCGACGAGTTGCTGGAGCGCTTCCTTGTCGGAAATGGAGGCGGCGACCGCGATGGCCCGCCCCTCGCCATGTTCGTCGTTGATCGCCTTGGCGACCTCGTCGCAGGCGTCCTGCTTGCGGCTGGAGATTACAATGCGAGCACCATATGCAGCGAGGCCTTCGGCGATGGCCCGGCCAATGCCCCGCGATGAGCCGGTGACGATGGCGACTTTGCCCGCAAGATCAAAGAGTTGGTTCATGCCGGCAGGTGCTTGGAATATTCCATCAGGGCGATCGAGCGGTTGTGGACCTCGTCGGGGCCGTCGGCGAGGCGCAGGGTGCGGATGCCGGCCCAGCTTGCGGCCAACGGCGTATCCTGGCTGACCCCGGCGCCGCCATGGGCCTGGATGGCATTGTCGATGATCTCCAGCGCCATGCGCGGCGCCTTGACCTTGATCATCGCGATCTCGGCCTTGGCGGCTTTGTTGCCCGCCTTGTCCATCATGTCGGCGGCCTTGAGGCAGAGGAGGCGCGAACAGTCGATCTCGATCCGCGCCTCGGCGACGCGCTGCTCCCAGACGCTGTGCTCGGACAGGCGCTTGCCGAAGGCGGTGCGGCTCTGCAGTCGCCGCGCCATGGCGCCGAGCGCCTCCTCGGCGGCGCCGATGGTGCGCATGCAATGGTGGATGCGGCCCGGGCCAAGGCGCCCCTGGGCAATTTCGAAGCCCCTGCCCTCGCCGAGCAACAGGTTCGCGGCGGGCACGCGCACGTCCTTCAGCTCGATCTCCATGTGGCCATGCGGCGCGTCGTCATAGCCGAACACGGTCAGCGCCCGCTCGACCGTGATCCCAGGCGCGTCCATCGGCACCAGGATCATCGACTGCTGGCGGTGCTTGGCCTCCCCGCGGTCCGTCTTGCCCATCAGTATAGCGACCTTGCAGCGCGGGTCGCCGGCGCCCGACGACCACCATTTGCGGCCGTTGATGACATAATCGTCGCCGTCGCGGGTGATGCCGCATTCGATGTTGGTCGCATCGGACGAGGCGACGCCGGGCTCGGTCATCAGGAAGGCAGAGCGGATCTCGCCGCGCATCAGCGGCGCCAGCCATGCTTCCTTCTGCTCGCGCGTGCCGTAGCGGTGCAGAACCTCCATGTTGCCGGTGTCCGGCGCGGAGCAGTTGAACACTTCGGCCGACCACAGGATGCGGCCCATTTCTTCGGCGCAGATCGCATATTCGAGATTGGTCAGCTGCTCGCCTTCAAAGTCGAATGTCTCGTCGACATGCTGCAGCGCTCCGCCGGGCGGCATGAACAGGTTCCAGAGGCCGGCCTTGCGGGCGATCGGCTTCAAATCCTCGATCAGCCCGAGCGGCTGCCAGCGGTCGCCGCTGGCGATCTCCTGGTAATAGTCCTTCTGCCGGGGCCGGACATGCTCGTCGATGAAGGCGCGCACGCGGTCGCGGAAATAGGCCTGCCGCTCCGTAAGGTCGAAGTCCATGCCCGCTCCCAAATCCGCGTTGCGTTTGAAAACCGGCTAGGCCGGTGCGCGCGCCGGGGCAAGAGGCGGCAATCAGTTGACGGCGGGCAGGATCATCTGCGGGATATATTTGCGCTGGGCGTTGAACAATGCCGGGTCGGCATAGCTGCCGCCGGTGAAGACGATGGCCAGGCCGAGCTCCGGGATGCCCATGCTTATCTGGCCGCCATTGCCGCCGGCGAAATAGGCATGGATCTTGCGGCCCTGATAGTCATAGGCGGCCGAGTTCCACAAATAGCCGTAGGTCTGGCCGCTGCTGGGCGACAGCACCCGCAGCGGAGCGCCCGATTTGCGCGCCCAGTCGCGGCTGAAAATCTGGCGGCCTTCCCACTTGCCGTCATTGAGCATCAGCTGTGCCCATTTGAGAAAATCGCGCGAGGTGAATCGGTGCCCGCCGCCGCCATAGGCCTGGCCGGTCGGCTGCAGGAACAAGTAGTATTTGCTCATCTTCAGCGGCCGGCCGATCAGCCGGTCGAACATCTCCGGCATCGGCTCGCCGGCAATCTTCTCAAGCATGCCCCCGGCAAGGTTGGGCTTCATGCTGCAATAAACGATCCGGTCGCCAGAACTCCAAGCCATCGGCACCGCCAGCGAATATTTATACCAGTCGGGCTGCCCGGTTTGCTCCTGCATCGGGTCCTCGTCGCCGGGCCGGTCGCCCGAATCGTCGCAATCGAAGCCGGCGGTCATGGTGATGAGGTGCTCGAGCGTCATCGCCTTCTTGCGCGGGTCGAGGTCGGCGGGAACCGAGCCGAGAAAAGTTTGATAAACCCGCGTATCAAGGCGGATCGGCACGCCCGATTGCATGGCGGCGCCAATCAGCATCGCCGTCCAGCTCTTGGAGGCGGAGCGCAGATCGTGCGGCTCATCGCGATGGGCGCCGTGGAAATATTCCTCGAGCACCAGCTTGCCGTGGCGGGCGATGAGGACGCTGTGGACCTGGTGCGCGCCTAAGCCATCCATCGGCAGGTCGATCAGGAATTGGACCAAGCGGGTGATGGCGGCGCTGTCCAGGCCTTCCTTTTCCAGGGTCGAGACCGGCCAGCCGTCGGTGAATGCGAGGGGCGGGCGATAAGCGTAGCGTTCGCCCGCCTTGCCGCGGGGATAGAAGGCGCTCATCGCCCCGCGATCTCGGGCGAAATCGTAGCTGGTGCCGTCGATCGGCAGGCGAATGACGTCGTTTTCGGCATCCAACCGGCCGGCGGACAGGACGGTTTCTTCCTTGGCCCCGCGGCGCGTGCCGAGCAGCCGCACGGTTTCCCCGTCGATCTCCATGCGCGAGACCGGGATGAAGCGCCCCTGGTTCCGCTCCGGATTGCGAAGATAGGTCGCCAAGCGGCCGTCGCTCGCTTTGGTGACCGGCAAATAGAAGGTCGTCCGGTCGTCCAGCGGGACAATCTCACCGCGCCAGCGGCCGGGACCATCCGGCCGCAATGTGACCGGGGTCGAGACGCGCGCTCCGGCCGTCACCGTGCGGCCTTGAATCCACTGGCCGCGAATCTCGTTGCCAGAGCGGCGGCCCCGGAAACTGCCCTGGCCGTCCGGCAGCTCGAAGCGCAGGGACTTGCCCGATTTCTGGACCGGCACCGTGAAGCCGGCGAGATCGGCGCTCGTGGTGCCGCCGCGCTCGATGATCAGCAGAGTCCCGCGCACCGGCGCCCTGATGCTGCGCGCGGCCCACAGGCCTTCAAGGTTGGGCAGGACCTGGCTATGTGCCGCGCCGCCGAGCAACAAGGCGCCGGCAAGAGCGATCCAGCCGGGCTTCGTCATAATGGCTTTTCGAACTCGTCCGGCCGCCCTCGTTTGACGGCCCCGCCGTGGCTCACAGAGGATTTCACCGTCGGATTGCCCCAATAAGTGACATTCCCGCCCTGGCTGATCGCCGCGTCGAGACCGGCGATGGCCCGGACCCAGATGATCCCGCCGTTGTTGACGGACGTGGTCACTCGATCGACCGGGACCTGGCGCAAGTCGAGCATGCCGCCCTGCGCCACGCTCGCGGCGATGATCGGCTGGTGCGGAAAGCCCTCAAACCTCAGCCGGCCGCCGTCAGTGACCGAAGCGGCGGTGAGGCTTGGAGTGACGATCTCCACCCGCGGCCGCGAAACGTGCGGGCCGCGATGATTGTCGACGACCAGCCGCGTGCCGACCACGGTTATTGTCGGCGAACCGGACATGACCACGACGTGCTGCGCCGGGCCGTGACGGACGACAACTTCGCCGCCGTTGCGCAGCGCCACCGACTGGAATGGGCCGGTCGCGACCGGCTGCGATGCCGCTGCGGTCGAGGCAAGCAACAGCATGCAGGCGAGCCAGTGAGTGGAACGCATGACTTTACTCCCTGAACTAAGCCGCTCCAGGAATCAGTGGGATGGGCGGAATCGGCGGCGTTGGCGGTATCGGCGGAATTGGCGGAAGCGGCGGAATTGGCGGCGTCATTCGTCCCGACGAATCTGCCTGATACGTGGCGAGGCGCAGCCGATAGTCGGCAAGGACCCGCTCATAGGCGCTGAGTCGACGCTCATAGTCCGTTAGTTCCACACCGTAGGTTTCCAGGGAGCCATCATAGGCCGCTTTCTCCCGGCGGTAGCGGCCAAGGGCATCGTCATAGGCATTGCTGCTTACCTGCTCGACCGCCGCAGCGGCCCGGACGGGGGGTGAGGATAGTGCAGGCGTCGCCGAGGGCACTGCGGGAACTGCAGTTGCGGCTGGGGCCAGCTGCGTTAGCGACGCCGCGTCCGCCACGCGATCGGCAACCGCTCGAGCCAAAGGCGTTGCCGTCACACGCTCCACCGGGATGGCAGTCGCGGCAAGCCACGTGGCCGCGAGCACAAAGCACGCGGCGAGCGCGCCGAAGCCCGGGCCCGGAGTGCGGCGGCTGCCCGGCCGGACGATGGCGACAAGGCGCTGTTCCAGCTGGGACTTCCGCGCCATTGCCGGCGCCGGCAGGCAAAAGGCGCAGGCGAGCTCCAGCAGGTTGCGGGCATAGCCATTGGGCGGCGCGCCGGCACCGAGGGCAAGGTCGTCGGCGGCGAGTTCCTGCTCGAGCCGGAGCTGGCGGGCGGCGAACCAGGAGCCGGGATGGAACCACCACATAGTGCGCGCGATGGCGGCCGCCGTCTGCGTCAGGCTGTCGCGGCGGCGGACATGGCCGAGCTCGTGGAGCAGGACGAAGCGGCGCCGCGCGGCTGTCCAGTGCCGAGCTTCGGCGGGTAGGATAATCTTCGGGACGCGGGTTCCCCAGGTCATCGGCATCACCGAGCCACACGCCAGCCGTAGCTCGACGCGGTCGCTCAGGCGCAGATCAGCCGCCGCTTCGGACATCAGGTCCGCCCAATCCGGGTCGGCGGGGACAGCGGAGCGCCAAAGCCTGGTCAGTTCCCTCTGGGCCGTCAGCAGCCAGACGAGCATCCCGGCGGCAACTGCCAAATAAATGGACAGCAGCACGTCGGGCAGCGAGGACGGCGGCTGGCTGGTTGCGGCGACTGCCGCCGGGGCTGCGTCCGTAATTGGAACGAGCACAGGAGCCGGCGGGGCGGCCTCAGGCAGGACGGCGACCGGTAGGGCCGGCAGGCTTATCGCCAGCACCGGCAAAAGGAAGAGGCCGGCGATGGCCCACAACCAGATCTGATGACGCATGGCGGCGGAGGCGCCGCACTTCCGGAGCAGGGCCGTCGCCGCCAAGGCGAACAGGATCAGCAGGGTCGATCGGACCATCAGGTCGGTGAAGAGGGCGAGCGAGCCGGTCATGGTTCGCGCTTCGGCCGCGCGGCGTCGAGCAGTTTCGACAACCGATCATATTCTTCCGTTGAAAGCGGCTTGGATTCGAGCAGCGCCGCCATCGCCGTCGGCACCGATCCGCCAAAAAATGTCCGGACCACATGGCCGAGCGCCGATTTGCGCACCGTCGATCGGCCGACAGTGGGCAGGTAGACGTAGCGCGGCCCATCCTGTTCGTGCCGGACATGGCCCTTGTCTTCGAGATAGCGGAGCATTGCCCGGACCGAGGAATAGGACGGCGGATCGGGCAAATCGTCGAGGATTTCGGCAACGCTGGCGCGGCCGCGCTCGTACAGCACATTCATGATCTGCCGCTCGCGCTTGCCCAAGCCCGCGGTAGGATCGGCATTGGCCATGATAGCGCGCCCCTTTGCCCAAGCAGATGATGCGAATCGACTAGCATGATGCTAATCCATTAGCAATGGGGAAACGAGCGCGGGAGGAGACGCGATTGACGCGGACCCCGCCGCTCGGCACGAAGCGTTGCGAGGAGAAACCCATGTCCGACCTCGACCAATTCCGCGCCGAGACCCGCGCCTGGTTGGAAGCGAACTGCCCGCCGGAGATGCGCAAGCCGATCCGCAGCGAGAAGGACATGTGCTGGGGCGGGCGCAAATGGGTCTTCCAGAGCGAGGCGCAGCGGCAATGGCTGGAGGCGATGGCGGGGCGCGGCTGGACCGTACCCGATTGGCCGAAGGACTATGGCGGCGGCGGCTTGTCGCCGGCCGAAGCCAAGGTGCTGAAGCAAGAAATGACTGCCATCGGGGCGCGCTCGCCGCTGGACAGCTTCGGCATTTCGATGCTCGGCCCGGCGCTGCTCAAATATGGAACAGTGCAGCAGAAGCAGCGCTTCCTGCCCGAAATCGCCCGCGGCGAAATCCGCTGGTGCCAGGGCTATTCCGAGCCGGGCGCCGGCAGCGACCTCGCCGGTCTGCAGACCAAGGCCGAGGACAAGGGCGACCATTGGCTGGTCAACGGCCAGAAAGTCTGGACCAGCTACGCCGACGAGGCCGACTGGATCTTCTGCCTGGTCCGCACCTCGAGCGAGTCGAAGCATGGCGGCATCAGCTTCCTGCTGTTCGACATGGAAAGCCCGGGCGTCTCGACCAAGCCGATCCTGCTGATCAGCGGCAATTCGCCTTTTTGCGAAACCTTCTTCGACGACGTGAAGGTGCCCAAGGACCAGGTCGTGGGCGAGGTCAACAAAGGCTGGGACGTCGCCAAATATCTTCTCGGCCACGAGCGCGAGATGATCAGCGGCATGGGGCTGGGGGGCGAGCGGACATCGCTGGGCAAGGCGGTCGGGCCGGTCGACGACCCGCTTCTGCGCGCC
>Ga0307411_10000784_pt1 | contig 11779 bp, 9 predicted proteins | sample DK1Ometagenome_2_FD_203712 | JGI IMG/M metagenome (GOLD analysis project Ga0307411, IMG submission 203712) | Maize rhizosphere microbial communities from greenhouse at UC Davis, California, United States - DK15-O-1 | ecosystem: Host-associated > Plants > Roots > Rhizosphere > Soil | place: USA...
GCGGCGCCATGGCGACCCTCGCGCGCCGCGACGATCGCTTCGATCGCGCCCTGCCCGGTGCCCTTGATCGCACCGAGTCCGAAGCGCAGGGTCTTCGGCCCGATCGGCTCGAAGCGGTACGTGCCGGTGTTGACGTCGGGCGATTCGAGCGTGATGCCGAAGGTGCGCGCGTCGACCAGCAGCGCCTTCAGCTTGTCGGTGTCGTCGAGCTCCACCGTCATGTTGGCGGCGAAGAACTCGGCGGTGCAGTGGACCTTGATCCACGCGGTGTGGTACGCGAGCAGCGAGTACGCGGCGGCATGCGACTTGTTGAAGCCGTAGCCGGCGAACTTCTCCATCAGGTCGAAGACTTCGTCGGCGACCTCGGCCGAGATGTTCTTGCTGGCCGCACCGGCGCGAAAGATCTCGCGGTGCTTGGCCATCTCCTCGGCCTTCTTCTTGCCCATCGCGCGGCGCAGCAGGTCGGCGCCGCCGAGCGAGTAGCCGCCGAGCACCTGGGCGGCCTGCATCACCTGCTCCTGGTAGACCATGATCCCGTAGGTCTCGCCGAGCACGGTCTCGAGCAGCGGATGCGGATAGGTCACGTCCTCGCGGCCATGCTTGCGCGCGCAAAAGCTCGGGATGTTCTCCATCGGCCCGGGCCGGAACATCGCGTTCAGCGCGATCAGGTCCTCGAGCCGGCTCGGCTTCGCGTCGCGCAGCATGCGCCGCATGCCGGCACTTTCGAACTGGAACACCGACTCGGTGCGGCCCTCGGAAAACAGTCTGTAAACGCGGGGATCCTCGAGCGGCAGGTCGTCGTACGAGAAGCCGGCCCGCTCCGGGTGGTTCGCGACGATCATCTCCTTCGCGAGCTCGAGGATCGTCAACGTCGCGAGGCCGAGGAAGTCGAACTTGACGAGGCCGATGGCCTCGACGTCGTCCTTGTCGAACTGGCTCACCGCGCTGTCGCTGCCCGGCTGCATGTAGAGCGGGCAGAAGTCGGTGATCTTGCCCGGCGCGATCAGCACGCCGCCGGCGTGCATGCCGACGTTGCGGACGATGCCCTCGACGCGCTCGGCCATCGCGAGCAGCTCGGCGACCTCTTCCTCGTTCTTCTCGCGCTGCTCGATCTCGGGCGACTCGCGCCGCGCGTAGATCACGCCGCCATCCGGCACCGGCGGCGGGCGGCGCAAGGTGACGCTCTTGCCGGGCGGCGCCGGCACCAGCTTCGCGATGCTGTCGACATGACCGTAGCTCATGCCGAGCACGCGGCCGACGTCGCGCAGCGCGGCCTTCGCGGCCATGGTGCCGAACGTCGCGATCTGGCTGACCGCATCGCGCCCGTACTTCTGCTTGACGTAGTCGATCACGCGATCGCGGTTGGCCTGGCAGAAGTCGATGTCGAAGTCCGGCATCGACACCCGCTCCGGATTCAGGAAGCGCTCGAACAGCAGGTTGTAGCGCAGCGGGTCGAGGCCGGTGATGTTCAGCGAGTAGGCGACCAGGGAGCCGGCGCCCGAGCCTCGGCCCGGACCGACCGGGCAGCCGTTCTTCTGCGCCCAGTTGATGAAGTCGGCGACGATCAGGAAGTAGCCGGGGAAGCCCATCTTCAGGATCGTCTCGATCTCGAAGTCGAGCCGTTCGACGTAGCGCGGCCGCTCGGCCTGCCGCACCGCGTCGTCGGAGTACAGCTGGCGCAATCGCACCTCGAGGCCCTCGTGCGAGGCGATCCGGAAGTACTCCGCCATCGGCAGGCGCTGCCCGGCGACGATCGGCGTCTCGAAATCGGGCAGCTGCGGCTTGCCGAGCACGAGCGCGAGGTTGCAGCGCTTCGCGATCTCGACCGTGTTGCGCACGGCGCTCGGCAGGTCGGCGAACAGCGCTTCCATCTGCGCCTGCGTCTTGAAGTGCTGCTCGCGGCCGAAGCGACGGACCCGGCGCGGATTCGACAGCATCTCGCCCTCAGCCACGCAGATGCGCGCCTCGTGCGCTTCGTAGTCGTCCGCGGTCAGGAACTGGACCGGGTGCGTCGCGACGACCGGCAGCCGCAGCGCATTCGCGAGCTTGACCGCGGCCGCGACGTGCGCCTCCTGGCTCGGCAGGCCGGCACGCTGCAACTCGAGGTAGAAGCGCTTCGGAAACGCCGCGTCGATGCGCCGCGCGACCGCTTCGGCACGCGCCGTGTCGCCGCTCAGCAGCGCCTGTCCGACCGCGCCGTTCTCGGCGCCCGACAGCACGATCAACCCCTCGTTCAGCTCGACCAGCCACGACCATTGCAGCCATGCCTGCCCGCGCTGCGCGTTGTGCAGCCAGCTTCGCGACAGCAATTCGCACAGATGGTGGTAGCCCCGCCGGCTCTGCGCGAGCACGACGAGCCGGCTCGGCGCGCGCTCGCCTGCATCGGGCTCGAGCCAGAGGTCGGCGCCGACGATCGGCTTCACGCCGGCACGTCGCGCCGCGCTGTAGAACTTGACCGCACCGAACAGGTTCGAGAGGTCTGTGATCGCGAGCGCGCCTTGCCCGTCGGCCGCGGCCGCCGCGATCGCATCGTCGATGCGCAGGGTGCCGTCGACGACCGAGTATTCGGTGTGCGTGCGCAGGTGAACGAAGGCCATCGACGCATTTTAGGGACGGCCGCCCGCTCCAATGCCGGCGTGCCGGGAACAAAACTTGGGCGTCCGGCAGCCGATCCCCGCGCCGACGTATCGACCGGGCGCATCGGCTACCCTGTGGCGCTTTCGATGCGTGGATGCAACCGATGATCTACCCGAAGCCACCGTTCCCCATCACGTCCACGGTCGCGATCGAACGCGGTTCGCTCGCCGAACGATTCGAGCGCGTCCGCGAGCTGTCGCTCGAGCTGGCGGCGCCGCTCAGCGCCGAGGACTGCCAGGTCCAGTCGATGCCCGACGCGAGCCCGACCAAGTGGCACCTCGCGCACGTGACGTGGTTCTTCGAGACCTTCCTGCTCGAGCGCTACGAGACCGACTTCGTGCCGTTCGACCCTTCGTTCCGGGTTCTCTTCAACAGCTACTACCAGGGCGTCGGCGCGCGCTATCCGCGGCCCGAGCGCGGCCTGATCACGCGCCCGACCCTGGACGAGGTCAAGCGCTACCGGCGCAACGTCGATGAACGCGTGATGGCGTTGCTCGCGACTCCCGCCGCCGACAGCGCTCGCGACGAGATCGTCACGCTCGGCCTGCACCATGAGCAGCAGCACCAGGAGCTGCTGCTGACCGACATCAAGCATGCGTTCAGCTTCGACCCGAACGCGCGCGCCTATGCGCGGCGCTGGCCGATGACGCGGGTCCGCCCGCAGGCCCTGCACTGGTTCCATCACGACGGCGGCCTCGTCGAGCACGGTCACGACGCGGCGCTCGACGGCACGTTCTGCTTCGACAACGAGACGCCGCGCCATCGGACCTACCTCGCGCCGTTCGAGATCGCGTCGCGGCCGGTCAGCTACGGCGACTACCTGGCGTTCATGGACGACGGCGGCTATCGCCGCCCCGAACTGTGGCTGTCGATGGGCTGGGACTGGGTCAGCGCCGGTGCCCGCTGCGCTCCCCTCTACTGGCGGGAAGACGGCGGCCGCTGGCTCAACCACACGCTGCAGGGTCTGGTCGAGATCGACCCGCGCACGCCGATCTGCCACCTCAGCTACTTCGAGGCCGATGCCTACGCGCGCTGGGCCGGCGCGCGGCTGCCGACCGAGGCCGAATGGGAATTCGCGGCGCGCCGACTGCGCCAGCCGCAGCGCGGCAACTTCGTCGACCGCGGCAGCTTTCACCCGCTGCCGCATGCCGAGCCGGACGGCAACGGCAGCGAACCGGTGCAGATGTACGGCGACGTCTGGGAATGGACGCAGTCGAGCTATTTGCCGTACCCGGGCTATCGGCCGCTGCCGGGCGCCGTCGGCGAATACAACGGCAAGTTCATGTGCAACCAGTACGTGCTACGCGGCGGATCGTGCGCAACGCCGCCCGGCCATGTGCGGGCAAGCTACCGCAACTTCTTCCCGCCCGAGGCGCAGTGGCAGTTCAGCGGACTGCGCCTCGCACGCGACGCGCAGTCGTCCTGAACCTTCGCGTGGATCGAGGCGCGCGCGATCAGGCGACCGCCAGACCGCCGACGCGGCGTCGCGCGTCCAGGCTCCAGCCGCCCGGGCCGATCGCGGCGAGCACCAGCAGGCCGCCGACCACCGACAGGTTCTTCATGAACATCAGGTTCTGAACCATCTTCTGCGCTTCCGGCACGGCCCAGAAGTTGTGGAAGATCAGCGACGCGATCAGGGTGAACGCGGCGAGCGCCAGCGCGGCCCAGCGGGTCATGAAGCCGAACATCAGCGCGAGGCCGCCGCCGATCTCGAGCAAGATCGTCAGCACCGCGAGCAGTTCCGCCGCCGGCATGCCCTTCGACTGCATGTAGCCGACGGTGCCGGCGAAGCCGGCGATCTTGCTGAATCCGGCCAGGACGAACATCAGCGCGAGAAGGATGCGGCCGGCCAGCGCCAGCGGGTTCTGCAAGGTAGAGGTCATGAGAGTCTCCAGGTTGAAAGAACAGGGATGCGGTCGAACTCAGGCGAGGTCGAACACCAGGACTTCGGCGTCGCGACCCGCGCCGAGCGACAGCGCCGTTTCGCGCTCGAGGCGAAGCGCGTCGCCGGCGCCGAGGCGCTGGCCGTTGACGTCGACCTCGCCGCGCACGACGTGCACATAGGTCTTGCGCTGCGGGTCGAGGGCGCGCTCGATGCGCTCGTCGCCGTCGACGAGCGCGCTGTGGATCGCGGCGTCCGCATGGATCGTCACCGAGCCGTCGCGGCCGTCCGGCGACGCGATCAGGCGCAGCCGGCCGCGCTTTTCGGCGCTGTCGAAGTGCTTCTGCTCGTAGCCCGGCGCAATGCCCTGCGCGCTCGGCTCGATCCAGATCTGCAGGAAGTGCGTCGTCGCATCGGGCGCATGGTTGAACTCGCTGTGGCGCACGCCGGTGCCCGCGCTCATCCGTTGCACGTCGCCCGGCCGGATCACACCGCTCGTGGCGCCGTTCGGCTGGCCGTTGCCCATGCTGTCCTTGTGCGCGAGCTCGCCTGACAGCACGTAACTGACGATCTCCATGTCGCGGTGGCCATGGGTGCCGAAGCCGGTGCCGGGCGCGATGCGATCCTCGTTGATGACGCGCAGGTTGCCGAAGCCCATGTGCCGCGGGTCGTGGTAGTCGGCGAACGAGAAACTGTGAAAGCTCTTCAGCCAGCCGTGATCGGCATAGCCGCGATCGGTCGATTTGCGCAAGGTGATCATGTCGGGGTCCTTTCGATGCCTCCAATCTAGGACCAAGCAGGTGCTTCGGCAGATGCCTGGCTTGACGGCATCGTTCAAATAAGATGAAGGGATAACCGCCGATGCCATGCCCCAGAACCGCAACGCGCTGACTCCCGAGGCCTTGACGATGGTCGACGTCATCGCGCGGACCGGCAGCTTCGCGGCGGCAGCGCGCGAGCTCGGCAAGGTGCCATCCTCGCTGACCTACAGCGTGCGCCAGCTCGAAGAGGCGCTCGACGTGCTGCTGTTCGACCGCCGCTCGCGCCAGGCCCGCCTGACCGCCGCCGGAGACGAGTTGCTGAGCGAGGGTCGCCGGCTGCTCGAGGAGATCGACGCGGTCGCGAACCGGGTCAAGCGGGTCGCGACCGGCTGGGAAGCGCAGCTCAGCATCGCGGTCGACGGCGTGATGTCGCGCGCGACGATCCTCGAGCTGTGCGAGGCCTTCTATGCGCTCGAACCGAAAGCCGGCGGCAAGCCGGCGGAGATCGACGGGGAGCGCGGGCACGGCACCCGCCTCCGCCTGCGCACCGAGGTGATGGCCGGCACCTGGGAAGCGCTCGTCACCGGCCAGGCCGATCTGGCGATCGGTGTCGGCGTCGGCCGAGAATCGACGCCCGGCGTCCAGACACGCGAGATCGGCAACCTGCCATTCGTCTTCGCGGTCGCCCCACATCATCCGCTCGCCGCCGCCACCGCACCGATCAGCGATGCCGATCTGCTGCGCCATCGCGCGGTCGCGGTCGCCGATTCGGCGCAGCGGCTGACGCCCTACACGGTGAATCTGCTGCCGGGGCAGGACGTGCTGACGGTCAGCAGCATGCAGATCAAGCTCGAGGTGCAGCTGCGCTGCCTGGCCTGCGGCTTCGTCCCGGAGCCGATGGCGCGCGAGCACATCGCCGCCGGCCGGCTGGTCGTCAAGGACGTGCAGCGCGCCGCGCAGACGGTGTCGTTGTCGTATGCGTGGCGCTTGCCCGGCGGCCCCGCGTCGGGCTCGGGCCGCAAGCCGGCGCTCGGCCTCGGCCTGCGCTGGTGGCTGGAGCAGCTCGAGAGTCCTGCCACCCGGCGCGCCTTGCTCGAGCGCCACGGCAGCCCCTACGCGACCAGCGTGCTGTAGCGCGATCGGTCCAGCGTTCGAATCGACGTGCCGTACATCGGGCGCTTCGCGCCATCGCCGACCGGGCCGTTGCATGCCGGCTCGCTGGTCGCCGCGCTCGCCTCGTGGCTGGACGCGCGCGCGCATGGCGGGCGCTGGCTGGTCCGGATCGAGGACATCGACGGGCCGCGCACCATCGCCGGCGCCGACACGCTGATCGTGGCGCAGCTGGCGGCTTGCGGACTGCATCCCGATGAACCGCCGGTCTGGCAGTCGATGCGCGAAGCGCTCTACGACGCCGCGCTGCAGCGCCTGCTCGCGGCCGGCTGGGCCTACCCGTGCGCCTGCACGCGTCGCGACCTCGCCGCGGCAGCCGCATTGCGCGGCGCACGCCGATCGCGCCATGGCGAGCTGGTCTATCCGGGCACGTGCCGGCAGGGCCTGCGCGGTCGTCCCGCGCGTGCAGCGCGCGTGCTGACGACGCCGACGCCGGACCGGCACGACGAGCCGCTGACGATCGCCTGGACCGATCGCCGCCTCGGCCTGCAGACGCAGGATGTGTCGCGCGAGGTCGGAGACTTCGTCGTGCGCCGTGCCGACGGCCTCTGGGCCTACCAGCTCGCGGTCGTCGTCGACGATGCGGCGCAGGGGATCACCGACGTGGTGCGCGGCGAGGACCTCGCCGACAACACGCCGCGGCAAATCCATCTGCAACGTTTGCTCGCATTGCCGACGCCGCGCCATCTGCACGTCCCGCTCGTCCTCGGCAACGACGGCGAGAAGCTGTCGAAGCAGAACGGCGCGCGTCCTTTCGACCCGAACCGGCCGCTCGACGCACTGCGCGAGGCGGGCACGCTGCTCGCTCTGGACGTTGCGGCCGGCGATGTGGCCGGCTGGCTCGCCGAAGCGGTGGTGCGCTGGCGCGCTCGCTGGGTCGATCCCGGCGCTGCCGGTGCCGTGCCGAACCGCTGATCCGCCCCGCAATCGCGGGCTTTTGCACTGGCATGATGCGCGCTCCTTCCACCCGACGAGAAAGGCGAGACCCGATGAACAGCACCGACTCCGGCCTGCAATACGAAGACACCGTGACCGGCAGCGGCGACCTCGCCGAATCCGGCCAGCACGTGTCCGTGCACTACACCGGCTGGCTCTACGACCAGGGCGTCAAGGGCAAGAAGTTCGATTCGAGCAAGGACCGCAACGACCCGTTCTCGTTCGAGCTCGGCGCCGGCATGGTGATCCGCGGCTGGGACGAAGGGGTCCAGGGCATGCGGGTCGGCGGCACGCGCGTGCTGGTGATTCCGCCCGAGCTCGGCTATGGCGCGCGCGGCGCCGGCGGCGTGATCCCGCCGAATGCCACGTTGATGTTCGAGGTCGAACTGCTGGACGTGTAGACCGCCCGACATGCCGATCCAGTACGACATCATCCACACGACGGTGTACCGCTATCGCCAGCCGGTCATGTTCGGCGAGCACCGGGTGATGTTCCGTCCGCGCGACAGCCACGACCTGCGCGTACTCGCGACCGATCTCGAGGTCTCGCCCGACGCCGACGTGCGCATGATCCAGGACCCGCACTCGAACTCGGTCGCGCTGGTCCAGCCGCTCGAGCCGGCCGACGAGCTGAAGATCGTCTGCAGCTTCACGATCGAGCATGCGCACAGTCTCAACCTCGAGCTGCCGCTCGCGCCGAGCGCGGAGCTCTTTCCCTTCGCCTACAGCGTCGACGAGCGCTTCGACCTCGAGCACTACCTGCGTCCGGCCCACGACGATCCCGGCGGCGAGCTGACGGCGTGGGCGCGTCAGTTCATCCGCACCGACGGTCCGACGAACACCCGCGATCTGCTGATCGGGATGAACCAGCACATCCGCGAGCAGTTCCGCTATGCCGCGCGCGACGAGGAAGGCACCCAGGAACCGAGCGTCACGCTCGAGCTCGGGTCGGGCTCGTGCCGCGACTTCGCCCTCTTGATGATGGAAGCGGGGCGCCGCCTCGGCATCGCGACCCGCTTCGTCTCCGGCTACCTGTACGACCCGGCGCTCGACGGCGGGCCGGACGGCGACATCCTCGGCGCCGGTTACACGCACGCCTGGCTGCAGGCCTACCTGCCCGGCGCCGGCTGGGTGCCGTTCGACCCGACCAACAACCTGCTCGGCGGCAGCCAACTGATCCGGGTCGGCGTGGCGCGCCACCCGTCGCAGGCAGCGCCCATCTCGGGCAGCTGGTTCGGCGAGAGCGGCGACTACATCGGCATGTCGGTCAAGGTGTCGGTGCAGCGCCGCCAGTAGCGGTCAGCGACCAAACCCGCCGGTGCGCGGGCGTGCCGGCTTGAAGCCGCCCTTGCGAGCCGGTGCGCCGTCGGCACGCGGACCGTAGCTCTTCGGCTTGGCCGAGTCGAACCGGCCGGCCGCAGGTGCGCGATCGAACGGGCTGCGACGCACCTCGGCGGACGCCGGCCGCACATCGGCCCGGGCCGGTCCGGCCGACCGCTCGAACGGTCCGCGCTCGGCGTATCCATCGTCGCGGCGCGCGAACGGCTTCTTCGCGTAGCCCCGCGCGGGCGCATGACCGGGCTTGAAATGGCCCGGCTTGAAGCCGCGCCCTTCCGGCCGGGCGGCGATGCGCGGCTCGGGGCTCTTCGGCTCCAGGCCGCCGATCGTCGCGACCGGGATGGTCTGGGTCGTGAACTGCTGAATGCGTCGGATCATCCCGCTGTCCATGCGCTCGGCCAGCGTGACGGCCAGGCCGTTGCGGCCGGCCCGCCCGGTGCGTCCGATGCGGTGCACGTAATCTTCCGGCTTCATCGGCAGGCCGTAATTGATGACGTGGCTGATCGACGGCACGTCGATGCCGCGCGCCGCGACGTCGGTTGCGATCAGCACCTTCAGCTGACGCGTGCGCAAGCCTTGCAGCACGCGGTTGCGCCGCCCTTGCGGCATGCCGCCGTGCAGCGACGCGACCGCATGGCCCATGTCGGCGAGCCGGTCGGCCAGCCAGTCGGCGTCGCGCTGGGTGCTGGTGAAGACCAGCGCCTGCTCCATCTCGCGCTCGGTCAGCAGATGATCGAGCAGCGCGTTCTTGTGCTGGCCGTTGTCGGCCCAGTGCAGGCGCTGCTCGATGTTCGCGTGGGTGTCGGTGTGCGACGCGACATCGACCCGCCGCGGCTCGCGCAACAGGTTCTGCGCCAGCCGGCCGACGTGACCGAGGAAGGTCGCGCTGTACATCATCGTCTGGCGCGTCGCCGGAACGTGGTCGGCAATGGTGTGGATGTCGTCGATGAAGCCGAGGTCGAGCATCCGGTCGGCCTCGTCGAGCACCAGCATCTCGACGTGGTCGAGCACCGCCTTGCCGGTCTGCAGGTGGTCGAGCAGCCGCCCCGGTGTCGAGATCAGGATGTCGAGCGCACCGCGCAGCGCCTTGATCTGTGCCGGATACGGCACGCCACCGACGACCGTCGCGACGCGCAGGCCCTGCACATGGCGACCGTACGTGACGGCCGATTTGGCGACCTGCATCGCAAGCTCGCGGGTCGGCGTCAGCACGAGGATGCGTGGGCCGTACACCGTGCCCTTCTCGCGTCGCGCGCCGGTCGTCGCGCGCGCCGCGACGATGCGCTGCAGCGCCGGCAGGATGAACGAGGCGGTCTTCCCGCTGCCGGTGCTCGACGACACCATCAGGTCGGCCCCCTCGAGGGCAGGCGGAATGGCGGCGGCCTGGACGGGCGTCGCGGTCGCATAGCCGGCATCGGAGACGGCACGGGTCAGGGCTTCATGCAGGCCCAGGGAATCGAAAGTCATCATCACTCTCAAGGTCGAGCCGACCCGCGCCGCGTCGAATCGCGACCAAGGCCGGATGTCGCCACGACACCGTGACGACGGAAAAGTCGCTGGGGGAGAAGGTCCGGACCGGCGCCCGAGGCGGGCGACTGGAAATCCGGGAACAGTCAAAGCGACGGCATCGCCGCCAACCGTTCCCGCGAGGGATTCGAACCTGCCGCGCGGCGAACCACGCAGGCGTCGATGAGGTCAGGGAGATGAACGATTCGGCGGTATTTCTCTGCCGAGCTCACGATTCTATCGCGGTTCGGGTAAGTCCGTACCGATTCGACGGACTAGAGGCGCAGCAGGTGCTGGCGGTAGTACGCTAGTTCGTCGATCGATTCCTCGATGTCGGCCAGCGCGGTGTGGGCCTGCGCCTTGTGGAACCCGGCCATGATGTCGGGCTTCCAGCGCCGGGCCAGTTCCTTCAGCGTGCTGACGTCGAGGTTGCGGTAGTGGAAGAACGCTTCGAGGCGCGGCATGGTCCGGGCCAGAAAGCGCCGGTCCTGACAGATGCTGTTGCCGCACATCGGCGACTTGCCCTTCGGCACGTGGCGCTGCAGGAAGTCGATCACGAGGGTCTCGGCCTGCGCCTCGTCGACCGTCGACGCCTTGACGCGGTCGGTCAGGCCGCTGCGGCCGTGCGTGCCCTTGTTCCAGGCATCCATCGCGTCGAGGACCGCATCGCTCTGATGGATCGCGAGGACCGGGCCGGCGATCCGGCCGCCCAGGTCGGCATCGGTGACGACGACGGCCACCTCGATGATGCGGTCGCGGTCGGGGTCGAGGCCGGTCATTTCGAGGTCGATCCACACGAGGTTCAGGTCGCTCACCTCGAGCGCCGTGGCGGCAGCTGGCATTCCGTTCTCCGTTCGATTCGCTGCGCCGGATTCTCGGTGGATTCGCCGCCCGGCGATTCATGTCCTGGCCAGGGCGATGCAGGGCCGGCTCGGCACCGGCCGAGAGCCGAGCGGCGGCGCAGGGGTTTTCGGCGCGCCTACACTGCGCGCGATGCAAGCTTCGCCGACCCTGACCCTGCTGTTCACCGCGGCGCTGATCGCCTCGCTGCTCGTCAAATTCTGGCTGACGACGCGCCAGGTGCGGCATGTCGCGGCCCATCGCGACGCGGTGCCGGCTGCGTTCCGCCAGACCGTCGCGCTGTCTGCGCACCAGCGCGCGGCCGACTACACGCTCGCCAAATCGCGCTTCGGACTGCTGGTCACCGCGTTCGGGGCGGCGGTGCTGATCGGCTGGACGTTGCTCGGCGGGCTCGATGCGCTGAACGTGCTGCTCCGTGATGCGATCCAGCCGCGTTGGGGCGACCTCGCCTATCAGCTCGCGCTGCTGACGGCGTTCGTGCTGATCGGCAGCCTGCTCGAATTGCCGTTCGAGCTCTACGGCACGTTCCGGATCGAGCAGCGGTTCGGCTTCAATCGCATGACGTGGCGCCTCTACCTGCTCGACCTCGTCAAGGGCGTGCTTGTCGGTGCCGCGATCGGGCTGCCGATCGGCGCGCTGATGCTGTGGATCATGGGTTCGGCGGGCCAATGGTGGTGGCTCTGGGCGT
>Ga0307411_10000785_pt1 | contig 11774 bp, 10 predicted proteins | sample DK1Ometagenome_2_FD_203712 | JGI IMG/M metagenome (GOLD analysis project Ga0307411, IMG submission 203712) | Maize rhizosphere microbial communities from greenhouse at UC Davis, California, United States - DK15-O-1 | ecosystem: Host-associated > Plants > Roots > Rhizosphere > Soil | place: USA...
CGGCCGGCCGCCCGCGCGCGCGGCGACGGCCGGGGCGGGAAGGACCGGGCCGGGTAGTGCGGTGCTGCGGCGCGGCGCGCGCTGCGACTGGCTGGGGGCCGGCGCGCGCCGCAGGGCGGTGTAGCGGTCCACGAGCAGCGCGAGCGCGGCGCCGCCGGCGAGCGCCGCGAGCAGCAGGAGCACGAGGCGCAGGGCGAAGCGCCCGCCGCCGGCGGGCGCCGGCACCGCTGCCGGCGTGACGGCCGGCGACGTGGCGGGGGTACGCGAGGGGCGCCGCCCGTCGATGGGCGTCGGCCGGCCGCGCGGCGGGACGGAACGCGGCGGCATGGCCGGGAGTCGGCCGAGCGCGTCGGCCGGCGCAGGGCGCACGTCGCGCGGGGGCGCCGGCACTGCCGTACCCGTCCCGCTCCCATTCGCCGGACCCGGCGGCGCCCATCTGCTCTCCGCCGCCGTGAGCGCCGGCCGCTCTGCCACCGGAGCCGGCGTCGGGCGCGCGAGCGCGTCGGTGGTCGGCGCGGCCGGCGCGCTCACGGGCGGAGCGGTGACGGGTGCGGGCGCGGTGGGGGCGGCCCGCAGGGCGGGCGCGGGCTCCGGCGGCGTGGCGACCGCGACGGTGAGAGGTGGCTCGTGGCGGCCGGCAGCGCCGCCTGTCGCGCCCTCCGTGTCGGCTGCCGGGCTTGGCGGCGCGTGCTCGGTCACGACGCGCACGCCGAGCGGCGGCGAGTTGCGGCGGGCGAGGTAGGCGCGCGGGAGCGCGCGCCCCTCGCCGCTGCGCGTCTGCGGAACGGGCGCGGTGTAGGTGCGAAAGAATCCGGCGGGCGCGCTGCGGCGCCGCGCGGCGCCGCCGGGCGGCTCGCTCGTTCGGGTGCGCGCGTCGCCCGGCTGCGGCGGGCGCTGCTCCGTCGCGATCTCGGGCGCGAACAGCGACGGGAGGGGCGCCGTGGGCTGAGGCGCGAGCGGGAGCACCGGGAGGGTGCGCGCGATCTGGAGGTCCACGCTCGTGTCGATGGGCGGCTGCTGGGCGCGCGGCGGCTCGAGCGCCGTCACGCTGCGTCGCGCCGCGGCGGCCGGCGTCCCCTGCGCGGCGCCGCTGCAGGCGCAGCCCAGGCGCGGCGCGACGTCGAGCAGCACGCATTCGCCGGCGACGAGGTGCTGTGCGAGCTCGGGGAGGTACCCCTCGCCGTCGAGCTCCACGACGGTGCGGCGGGCCGTCTGCCAGAGGTGCTCCGGCGACGGGAGCCCGCCGGGGAGAGAGGTGTGGCGGCGTCTGTCGGGCGGAATGACCGAGTCGAAGACGAGGGGCTGGGTGGCGACCTGGATGCCGCGCCGGGCGAGCGCGTCGAGGAAGTCGGCGGGGGAGAATCGCGCGTCGATCGACGCGTCGACCGCGCCCGGGCAGTCGCCGACGTAGGTGATGTGCACCGCCGCTGGCGCGTACAGCCGGCGCAGGTAGCGGGCGGCGGCGACCGGCGGGGCAGCGAGCGGAACGAGAAACGGCGTGAGCTCCGCGCCGGCGGCGAGCAGCCTGGCCGCGACGTTCGGGCACGAGCACTGGATGGCCGGCGCGCGCCCGCGCGTCGCGAGCTGGCGCTCACACTCCGCCGCGACCAGCTCGTCTCCCCAACTCGCCGGGATTGCCGCGTGGAAGCCCGCCTGCAGGCACGCGTGCGCCAACTGCACCGGCGTCGCCGGGCGCGCGGCGAGCACGGCGTCGTTACCGAGCAACGCCACCGCGTGCGCGGGTGCGGAGTCGGTGGGGAGGGCGAACGGCATTGCGGGCAGACGCGGAATATTAGAAGGGCTTAAGCAAGCGGGAATGCGCCATAATGTCTAGGCGGAACGGCTATTGCTCACTCTCACTTCTCCGCGCGGCGCGAGTGCGGCAGACGTGGGTGGTGGCGAGCAGCAACCCGAGGCGATGGCGGAATGAGCAGCGAGATCAGCCTGCGCGGTGGACGTGGAGTGCGCAGCGTCGTGGATGGAGCAGCATGCCTGACATGAGGAGCACGGGAGCCGATGCAGCTGGCGCGCGGCTGACGGCCACCGAGTTGAGCGCCATCGCGGCCTACGCGGCGAAGGCGGTGTGGCCCGCGGGGTTCACGCTCTACCAGCGCGGCGCGCCGGCCGACGGGGTGTTCGTGGTACTGAGCGGCCGGGTGGTGCTGCGGAGCCGGATCAAGGCGGGGCGCGGCTTCGTGCCCGCGGTCGCGACGGCGGGCGAGACGTTCGGCATGGAGGGGCTCACCGCCGCGTCGCGCTACGCGACCGACGCGAAGGCCGACGAGCCGAGCGAGACGCTGCACCTGAGCGGCGCGCGCTTCCGCGCATTCATCAGGGAGCAGCCTCAGCACGCGCTGGCGCTCGTCGGCCAGGTGATGACCGAGCACACCGCTCTGCTCGAGCGGCTGCGCGAGCTCGCGACACTGAGCGTCGAGCAGCGGATGGTCACGACGCTGCTCCGCATGGCGCAGAACCGGACCTTCGTCGGCAGCGACGGCCGCATCACGCTCGCCGCGCCGCAGTACCGGCTGCTCTGCGAGATGGTGGGGGCGACGCGCGAGTCGGTGTCGCTCGTGCTCAACCGGCTGATCGCCGACGGGCTCGCGGAGCGGCAGGGCACGACGTATCTGATCGCGCCGGCCCGCGAGCTGGCCGGCCGCGTGGCCGCCGCGTGGCGCGACACGGAGCTGGTGCTGCCCGCCGGCTACGAGCTCAGCGAGGGACTCGAGCGGTAAGGGGGTCACGAGTGCGCCGCGTGGCGGCAGGCGCACGAGCTGGTGGCTCACTGCGCCGAGTCTGAGCAGATGGTGGTGCGATGTGGAGCGGCTGGCGGTATCGCGTGTCCGCCTCTTGGGCCTCTTGAAAGCTCGGGGAAGCTACCATCCAAGCGAGCTCGAGCAAACGGCAATATCCGCCGTGTGACACACGCCACAAGAGCGCCGAGCGCCGCTTACACCGCCGGGCGCGGAGCGACAAGCGGTCGAATCACGTAAGCTGGTACTCGCGTAGGGCTTACGGCGCCGGTGCGGCGGTGGCACGGGAGCGCCGCCGGCGGTGCCGTCGGAACGCTTGGTCCGAGAGCTCCCGGTCGAATCATGCGCCTGCGGCGCTGGAGCGACGTCGCCCCGGCGCACGCCGGGGCCGGGTGCCGCACCGGGCGAGTGGCCACATCTATATTCCCTACCTGTGACCACCCCCGTTTCTCCGGCCGCCGCGGGCGCGCGCTCGTCGCCCGCGCCTCGGGAACGGTCGCTCGCGGCACCGTGAGCCGACGCGCCGACGAGGTGCCCGGGATCGCGCCGCGCGAGCTGGCCGCGCGGCTGGACCGCGGCGACGACCTCGACCTGATCGACGTGCGCGAGCCGTACGAGCACCGGATCGCCAGCATCCCCGGCGCGCGGCTCATCCCGCTACGCGGCGTGGAGGAAGCGCTGCCGACGCTCGATCCCCGGCGCGAGCTGGTGCTCCTGTGCCATCACGGCGTGCGAAGCCTGGCGGCGGCGGAGCTGCTGCGCGCGCGGGGCTTCGATCGGGTGTGGAACTTGACGGGGGGCATCGACCGCTGGAGCGACGAGGTGGATCCGGGCGTGCCGCGCTACTAGCGCGAACTCGGGCCGGGCCCCCCGACAACAACGTGCCTCCCCGATCGTCCTTGTTCGATACCATTCGCCCGCCCCTCGGCGCCCACGCCCGCACCCCCGTCGCCTGCCGTCTCCCGTGAACCCTCTCCTCCTCGCCGCGTCCGCCCTCGCCGCCGCGTTCGCCGCCCGGCGCGCCGCCGCGGCGCGCAGCGAGCGGGAGCTGCTGCGCCGGCTGCCGCTCGGCGAGGACGGCGTCACGGCCGGGGCGCACACCATCGATCTGCGGGGGCACGACGACCGCGCGGCGCTCATCCTGCACGGCTTCGGCGACACGCCGCAGTCGCTCGCGTACCTCGCCGACCACCTCCACGCGCACGGGTGGACCGTGCGCGCGCCGCTGCTGCCGGGGCACGGGCGCTCGCTGCGCGACTTCGCCGCCTCGGGCGCCGACGCGTGGCTGGGGGCGGCGCGCGAGGAGCTCGCCGCGCTGCGGGCGCGGCACGGCCGCGTCGCGCTCGTGGGGCTGTCGATGGGCGGGGCGCTGGCGACCGCGCTGGCCGCCGAGGCGGACGCCGACGGGCACCCCCTTCCCGCGCTCGCCCTCATCGCGCCCTACCTCAGCATGCCGGACCGGGTGCGGCGGCTGGCCCGGCTCCATCCCGCGTGGGGGCTCGTGACGCCGTACGTGCCGTCGCGCAGCGAGCGCTCCATCCACGACCCCGCCGAGCAGTCGCGGACGCTGGCCTACGGGATCTGCACCCCGCGCCTCCTGCACGAGCTGCTGCGCGTGGTGCGGCTGGCGCGCGCGTCGGCGCCCGAGGTGCGCGCGCCGACGCTCGTCGTGCAGTCGCGGCTGGACAACCGCATCCCGCCCGAGGCGTGCGAGCGGGCGTTCGCGCTCTTCCGCAGCCGGAAGGAGCTGGTCTGGCTGGAGCGGTGCGGCCACGTGATCACCGTGGACTACGAGCGCGCGCGCGTGTTCGACGAGGTGACGCGCTGGCTCGACGCGCACGTGCCTTCGCCCGACGCGTCGGGCGCTCCGGATGCGACGGCCCGCGAGCCGGACGACGGCGGCGCCCGCGCGGCGCGCGCGCACCGCGCTCCCCGGCCCACCCCGGCGTGACCGCGACCGACACCGCCTTCGTCGCCGGCGCGACCGGATACGTGGGGCGCGAGGTGGTGCGAGTGCTCGCCGAGCGCGGCGTGCGCACGGTGGCGCACGTCCGGCCCGACTCGCCGCGCCTGGAGGAGTGGCGCGCCCGGTTCGCGCGTCACGGCGCCACGACGAGCGCCGCCCCGTGGGACGCGGAAGCGATGGCCGCCGAGCTGGCGCGCGTGAGCGCCACGCTGGTGTTCGCCCTCCTCGGCACCACCCGGGCGCGCATGCGCGCCGAGGGTGGCGACGCGACCGCGGGGTACGAGGCGGTCGACTACGGGCTCACCAGCCTCCTGCTGCGCGCCACCCGCCGCGCGGCGCCCGCCGCGCGTTTCGTCTACCTCTCGTCGCTCGGCGTCGGCCCGGGCGCCCGCAACAGCTACCTCGCGGTGCGCTGGCGCATGGAGGAGGAGTTGCGCGCGAGCGGCGTGGCCTACACTATCGCCCGGCCGGGTCTCATCACCGGTGCGGACCGCGAGGAGCGGCGCCCGGCGGAGCGGGCCGCGGCGCGCGTGCTCGACGCCCTGCTCGGCGTCGTGGCGATCGCCGGCGGGGCGCGCCTGCGCGACCGGTACGGCTCCACCACCGGTGCGGCGCTCGCCGCCGCGCTCGTGCGGCTGGCGCTCGATCCGCGCGCGGCGGGGCGGGTGGTGGAATCGGAGGAATTGCGCGCCGTCTAGGCGGCCGTGCGCCGGCACCGCGAGCCCGCGGCGGCGCGCTCGTGGGCTCATCATCGTCGGACTCAGGGGGGGCATGCGAATCAGCGTTCCCACGGAGGTCGTACCGAACGAGCGGCGCGTCGCGCTCGTGCCGGACAGCGTCGGCAAGCTGGTGAAGGCGGGGGCGGCGGTGGTCGTGCAGCGCGGCGCGGGCATGCGCGCCGGCTTTCCCGACGACGCGTACCAGGCCGCCGGCGCGACGCTGGCCGACGACGCGGTGGCGACGTACGCCGGCGCCGACGTCGTCGCCAAGGTGCAGCGTCCCACCGCCGTCGAGGCGGAGCTCCTGCCGGCCGGCTCGCTCCTCGTGAGCCTCATGCAGCCGGGCACCGACGGCACCCTCGCGCGCCAGCTCGCCGAGCGCCGCGTCTCGGCGCTCGCCCTCGAGCTCGTGCCGCGCATCACGCGCGCGCAGTCGATGGACGTGCTCTCCTCGCAGGCGACCGTCGCCGGCTACAAGGCGGCGCTCGTCGGCGCGTCCGCGCTCGGGAAGTTCCTGCCGATGCTCACCACCGCCGCCGGCTCGCTCGCGCCGGCCAAGGCGTTCGTGATCGGCGCCGGCGTCGCGGGGCTGCAGGCGATCGCGACCGCGCGCCGCCTCGGCGCCGTCGTCTCGGCGTTCGACGTGCGCCCCGCCGCGCGCGAGCAGGTGCAGAGCCTCGGCGCCGCCTTCGTCGCCAGCGACGTCGTGAGCGAGACGGCCGAGGACAAGGGGGGCTACGCGCGCGCGCAGAGCGAGGACGAGCAGCAGCGCACGCTCGCGACCATCGCCGGGCACATCAAGGACCAGGACCTCGTCATCACCACGGCGCAGATCCCCGGCCGGCCGGCGCCGCGCCTGATCACGGCGGCGATGGTCGCGACGATGAAGCCGGGATCGGTGATCGTGGACCTGGCCGCCGAGACGGGGGGGAACTGCGAGCTGACGCGCCCGGGCGAGACGGTGGACGCGGACGGCGTGCTGGTGATCGGCCCGCAGAACCTGGCGAGCTCCCTGCCGCTGCACGCCAGCCAGATGTTCAGCCGGAACGTGCTCACGCTGCTGCAGCACCTCATCAAGGACGGCGCGCTCGTCGTGGACCCGGCGGACGAGATCACCGGGGCGATGCTCGTCACGCACCAGGGGGAGATAGCGAAATGACCGACGCTCTCGTCACCGGAATCGTCATCTTCACGCTGGCCACCTTCCTCGGCGTCGCGCTGATCCAGCGCGTGCCGCCGACGCTGCACACGCCGCTCATGTCGGGCGCGAACGCGGTGAGCGGCATCACCGTCGTCGGGGCGCTCGTCGTCGCCGGCTCCGGCCACGGCTGGATCTCCACGGTGCTCGGCTTCCTCGCCATCGTCTTCGCGATGATCAACGTGGCCGGCGGGTACGCGGTCACCGACCGGATGCTCGGGATGTTCAAGAAGTCGCCGGCCGCCGCGCCGGCGGAGAGCGGCACCGTGCGGTCGGACGGGGCGGGGCGCGCCGCATGAGCGACGCGCTCGAGCAGCTCCTCTACCTGGTGGCGGCGGTCCTGTTCATCGTCGGGCTGCGGCGGCTCGGGAACCCGGCGACGGCCCGCGCCGGGAACATGGTGTCGGGCCTGGGGATGCTGCTCGCGATCGTCGTCACGCTCTTCGACCGCGCCATCCTCTCGTACACGACCATCGCCGCCGGCATCCTCGTCGGCTCGGTGCTCGGCGTCTGGATGGCGCGCGCGGTGAAGATGACGTCGATGCCCCAGATGGTCGCGCTCCTCAACGGGCTGGGCGGCGGCGCGTCGCTCCTCGTCAGCGGCGCGGAGTTCCTGCGCGCCGAGCTGGTGGGGGAGCAGGTGCCGGTGGACACCGGCGTCACCATCCAGCTCGGCATCCTCATCGGCGCGGTGACGCTCACCGGCAGCCTGATCGCGTACGGCAAGCTGGAGGAGCTGATCACCGGGCGCCCGATCACCTTCCGCGGGCAGCAGGCGCTCAACGCGCTGCTCTTCCTCGCCATCGTCGCGCTCAGCGTCTACCAGCTCGCGACGCCCGACCCGCTGCTCTGGCCGTTCTACGCCGTCGCCGCCCTGTCGCTGCTCATCGGCGTGCTGCTGGTGCTGCCGATCGGCGGCGCGGACATGCCGGTGGTCATCTCGCTGCTCAACTCGTACTCCGGCATCGCCGCGGCGATGACCGGCTTCGTGATCGGCAACAGCGTCCTGATCATCTCGGGCGCGCTCGTCGGGTCGTCGGGCATCATCCTGAGCCAGATCATGTCGAAGGCGATGAACCGCTCGCTGACGAACGTGCTGTTCGGCGCCTTCGGGGCGCAGGCGGGGAGCACGGCGAAGAGCTCGGCGGGGCTCGCGGTGCAGAGCGTGACGCCGGAGGACGCGGCGCTCCGCCTGGCGTACGCGCGCCGGGTGATCATCGTCCCCGGCTACGGGATGGCGGTGGCGCAGAGCCAGCACCAGGTGCGCGAGCTCGCGGAGCTCATCGAGCGGAAGGGCGGGGAGGTGAAGTACGCCATCCACCCGGTGGCGGGGCGCATGCCCGGGCACATGAACGTGCTGCTCGCGGAGGCGAACGTCCCCTACGACCGGCTCTACGACATGGACGAGATCAACGACCAGTTCGAGGAGGCGGACGTCGCGCTCGTCATCGGCGCGAACGACGTGGTCAACCCGGCGGCGCGGAGCGACCCGTCGTCCCCCATCTACGGCATGCCGATCCTCAACGTGGACAAGGCGAAGAGCGTGATCGTCATGAAGCGCAGCATGGCGAGCGGCTTCGCCGGCATCGAGAACGAGCTGTTCTACGACCCGAAGACGAGCATGCTCTTCGGCGACGCCAAGAAGTCGCTCACGCAGCTCGTGAGCGAGGTGAAGAGCGTGTAGGCGGGCGCCGGCCGCCGTCCGCCTCCCGTTCGTCCCCGGCGCCCCGACGTTCGTCCCCACGGCGTCGCGGCCGGTCCCGCGCCGCGCTATCCTCCGCGCATGACCTCCGCCCTCCCGGCCGACGACCGCCCGTCCTCCCGCTGGGGGGTGTGGCTCGCGGTCGCCGCCGGGTGGTGCACGCTCAACGCGGCCGTGGGCGTCGGGCAGTACCACGACATGCGCGACGCGGCCGGCGTGCCGACCGACTGGGGGCACGCGCTGCGCACGACGCTGGCGAGCGCCTACCTCTGGGTGCCGCTCATCGTCGCCACTTTCTGGCTCGTCGAGCGCTACCCGGTGGGGCGGGGACGGCGCGGCGCGCGGCTCGCCCTCCACCTCGGCGCGGCCCTCGGCGTGGTCCTCCTGCGGGCCGTCGCCGTCGTCGCCTTCAACCCGTGGGTGGGGTGGTACGCCGAGCTGCCGCCGTTCGGGCGCGTGCTCCTGCGCAGCGTCGAGAACAACCTGCTCGTCTACCTGCTGCTGGTGGGCGCGGCGCACGCCGCGCACTACGCGCGGCGGTACCGGCAGCGCGAGACGCAGCTCGCCCAGGCGCAGCTGGCCGCGCTCCAGGCCCAGCTCCACCCGCACTTCCTCTTCAATGCCCTGAACACCGTCTCGGCGCTCGTCCACGACGACCCGGATGCGGCGGACCGCATGATCGCGCGCCTGAGCGACCTGCTGCGACACACGCTCGACAGCGCCGGCACGCACGAGGTGACGCTGCGCGAGGAGATCGCCTTCCTCGCCGCCTACCTCGAGATCGAGCAGGCGCGCTTCGAGGACCGGCTGCGCGTGGAGTGGGCGGTGGACCCCACGGTGCTGGGCGCGGGCGTGCCGCACCTGCTGCTGCAGCCGCTGGTGGAGAACGCCATCCGCCACGGGATCGCCCCGCGCCCGGCACCGGGCACGGTGTGGGTGCGCGCGGCGCGCGCGGCCGGCGCGGTGCGCCTCACGGTCCGCGACGACGGCGTCGGCCTCGGGCACCGCGCGGCGAGCGGCGGCGGCGTGGGGCTGGCCAACACGCGCGCGCGGCTCGCGCAGCTCTACGGCGACGCGCATGCGCTCACCGTCGCGCCGGCGCCCGGGGGCGGGACCGTGGTGGAGGTGACCATCCCCTTCCGCGCCCTGGCGCGCGCGGCGCGCCGCGCGCCGGCGTGGGTGCCGGCCACGGCGGGCGCGCCGTGAGCCACGTCTCGCCGCCCCCGCTGCGCGTCGTCGTCGCGGACGACGAGCCGCCGGCCCGGCGCCGCGTGCGCGCGCTGCTCGAGCGCGAGCCGGGCGTGGAGGTCGTCGGGGAGGCGCGCGACGGCGGGGAGGCGGTCGCGGTGGTCGACGAGCTCCGCCCCGACCTGCTCTTTCTGGACGTGCAGATGCCCGTCGCCACCGGCTTCGAGGTGCTCGCCGCGATCCCGGGGCGCCCGCCGGCCACCATCTTCGTCACGGCGTACGACCAGTACGCGCTGCGCGCCTTCGAGGTGCACGCGCTGGACTACCTGCTCAAGCCCTTCGACGCCGAGCGGTTCCGCCTGACGCTCGCGCGGGCGCGGGAGCGGCTCGGGCACGCCCCCGCCGTCGGCGACCCGCGCCTGCTCGCGCTGCTCGCCGAGCTGCAGCCGCGCCGCGCGTTCGTCGAGCGGTTCGCCGTGCGCGGCAGCGACGGGCGCATCCGCTTCGTGTGCGCCGACGAGATCGACTGGGTGGAGGCGGAGGCGAACTACGCGCGGCTGCACGCAGGCGGCCGCTCGCACCTCCTGCGCGAGACGATGACGGCGCTCGAGGAGAAGCTCGATCCGGCGCGCTTCCTCCGGATCCACCGGTCGACGATCGTGCGCCTCGACCGCATCCAGGAGCTCGAGCCGCTCTTCCAGGGCGAGTACCTCGTGCGCTTGCGCGACGGCACCCGCCTCACGTCGGGGCGCACCTACCGCGCGCGACTGCAGCGGGCGCTGCACATCGCGCCGTAGCGGCGCCGGCGGGGCGGCGCGAGAACCCTCGCTCGCCGCCACCCTCCGTTGGCCGGGCGGGGCGCTCCGTTCGTCCCCGCGACGTGGACCGGCGCACCGGGCCCGGGTAGCGTGCGCTCCGCGCGCGCCTCGCGTCGGGGCGCGGCGCGCCACATCTCCCGGAGCCCGCCATGCAGCGTCCCCCCGCGCGCCGCGCCCCCCTTGCCCTCGCCGTCGTCCTGCTCGCCGCCTGCCGGGAGGCGGCGGCGCCCGCACCGTCCGCCGCGCCGCCGAGCCTCGACGCCGCGGACGCACCCGGCGGGCCGGTCGCACGGCCGACACTGTTCGAGCCCGGCGTGATCTCGACCGGGCGCGAGGAGTACCGCGTGTCGTTCACGCCGAGCGGCGACACGGTGTACTTCGCCCGCGGCGAGCAGTTCTTCCCGATCTCGCAGCAGGCCACGATCTACTACTCCACATACGAGCGCGGCCGCTGGACGGAGCCGCGGGTCGCGCCCTTCTCCGGCGTGTACGCCGACATCGACCCGTTCGTCACCCCCGACGGCGATCGGATCTACTTCTCGTCCATCCGGCCGGTGGACGGCGTCCAGCGCGCCGACGCCGACCTGTGGATGGTGCAGCGCAGCGCGAGCGGGTGGAGCGAGCCGGTGCACCTCGGCCCCCTCGTCAACACGGCGTCCGACGAGCTGTACCCCAGCGTGTCGGGCGACGGCACGCTCTACTTCGGCAGTCCGCGCCCGGGCGGCTTCGGCGGCTGGGACGTGTGGATCGCGGCGCCCGCCGCGGGCGTCCACGGCGCGGCCGTGAACGCCGGCTCGGGCGTGAACTCGCCGTACTGGGACTTCAACCCGGCGGTGACCGAGGACGGCGCGACGCTCTTCTTCACCTCGCTCCACCGCCCCGACGGCCACGGCCTCGGCGACATCTACGTCAGCCGGCGCGCGGCCGGCGGGTGGCGGCCCGCGGCGAACCTCGGTCCCGTGGTGAACAGCGCGGCGGACGAGTACCACGCGTCGCTCTCGCCCAAGGAGAAGACGCTGTACTTCCTCCGCCACACGTACGCGCCGTGGGTGCCGGGCGACGTCTACCGCGTGCCGCTGCGGGCGACGGAGCCGTGGTGACCGGCGCCGTGCGGCGCGCGCTCGCCGCCTTCGAGGCGCCGTTCGCGACCCGCCGCGACTACGGCGCGCTCTTCATCCGCCTGCTCGTGGGCCACCGCCTCGTGTACGGCACGCAGGACAACGTCTTCAGCTACGCGCGCATGCTCGAGTTCGAGGCGTTCCTCCGCGCCCACGGCTTCCCCTTCCCGCTCTTCAACGCGTTGCTCTCGGCGTACGCGCAGTTCCTGTGCGGGCTGCTCTTCATCGCCGGCCTCTGGGTGCGGCCGGCGGCGGCGGTGATGGTCGTGAACTTCGTCGTGGCGCTCGCGATGGTGCACGTGGGGCTGCCGT
>Ga0307411_10000786_pt1 | contig 11767 bp, 8 predicted proteins | sample DK1Ometagenome_2_FD_203712 | JGI IMG/M metagenome (GOLD analysis project Ga0307411, IMG submission 203712) | Maize rhizosphere microbial communities from greenhouse at UC Davis, California, United States - DK15-O-1 | ecosystem: Host-associated > Plants > Roots > Rhizosphere > Soil | place: USA...
TGAGGTGGAACAGCCGCGCGTTCCGCGCGTCCTCGCGCAGCGCGTGCTGCCGGTAGTCCAGCTCCGCCTTGACAGCTTCCGGCGTCCACTCCATCAAACCCAGCTCCTCGTGTCGTCTTCCTCGATGACGCTGAGGTTCGTCCTGAGGCCGGGGGGTGGGCATCGGAAGATCACGCAGGTTTGCCGTGCGACCCCTTACCCGGAGGAGGTAAGGGGTCCGCGCGGCCCCTTAGTAAGGGGTCACCGGCCACCGCTGCCGTCTCTGGTGAATCGCAGGGTGAGCACCTGGAAGGGACGCAGCTCCAGCTGGACGGCCGAATCGGCCAGCGGACGTTCCAGCAGGTCCGCCTCCCGCACCCGGCGGACCGGGAAGCTCGTGTGCAGGGACGTACGAGCGCGGCCGCCGAGCGACTCGTAGAGCCGGACGACCACGTCGCCGGACCTGTCGTCGGCCAGCTTGACCGACTCGATCACCACCGCCGGGTTGTCCGCGGACACCAGCGGTTCGACGGTGCCGGCACCGCGCACCACGCGTGCGGGCAGGTTGATCCGGTACCCCGCCTCGACCGCCTCCGCGATGCCCGCGCCGACCACCAGCGAGTGCCGGAACCGGTGCGTGCCCTGGTCGGTCCGCGGATCGGGGAACCTCGGCGCGCGCAGCACGGACACCCGCACCGTGGTCGTGGTGCCCCCGTCTGGCCGCGTCGTCCGGGTGACGTCGTGGCCGTAGGTGGAGTCGTTGACCAGCGCGACGCCGTAGCCCGGCTCGCCGACGTGCAGCCAGCGGTGCGCGCAGATCTCGAACTTCGCGGCCTCCCACGAGGTGTTGGTGTGGATCGGCCGGTGCAGGTGCCCGAACTGGGTTTCCGCTGTGGACTGCTCGGCCCGCAGGTCCAGGGGGAACGAGAGCTTCAGCAGCTTCTCGACTTCCTGCCACTCGACCTCGGTGTCGATGTCGACCTGGCGCGCGCCCGCGCGCAGCCGGATCGACTGGGTGATCGTCGACTTGCCGAACGTCCGCCGGACGCCGATCCCGTCCGGCAGCTCCGTGACCTCGCCGTCGGTCAGGTCGGCACGACTGTTGCGGTAGAAGGGATCGATGTCCCAGGCATCCCACTGGTTCGGGGTGTCCTGGTGCAGCTGGGGCAGGTTGCCGACAGCGCCGGGCGGGATCACCTCGCGCTCGGCGGTCAGGTCGAACACCGAGGTGATGAGGCCGTTCTCGGCAACGGCGACCCGGATCAGGCCGTTGTCCAGCACGCAGTCGGCAGGTGCGACGGCCACCGCCGGGGCACCGGGTGCGGCGGTCGCGGACACCACGTCGAACACCAGGTCCTGGTCGCCGTCGCCGGCGAGCGTCGAGACCGCCGAGCCGATGATCTCCGCCAGCTCGGTGGCCACCTCGGCGTAGGTCTCCGCCGCCTCGCGGTGCACCCAGGCGATCGAGCTGCCCGGCAGGATGTCGTGGAACTGGTGCAGCAGCACGGTCTTCCACAGCCGGTCGAGTTCCTCGTACGGGTAAGCGGTGCCGTGCCGGACGGCAGCTGTGGTCGCCCACAGCTCGGCGGTGCGCAGCAGGTGTTCGCTGCGCCGGTTGCCCTGCTTGGTCCTGGCCTGCGTCGTGTACGTCGCGCGGTGCTTCTCCAGGTACAGCTCACCGGCCCACACCGGGGCGTCCGGGTACTCCTCCAGCGCCGCCTGGAAGAACTTCGCGGGCGCCTCGACCACCACTGTCGGCGAACCCTCCAGGTCGGCGACCCGCCGCGAGGTCTCCATCATCTCGCGCGTCGGGCCGCCACCGCCGTCGCCGTAGCCGAACGGGACGAGCGAGCGCGATGCGCCCGCGTGCTCGGCGAACTGCCTGCTGGCCCGTGCCAGCTCTGCCCCGGACAGCGTCGAGTTGTACGTGTCGACCGGCGGGAAGTGGGTGAACACGCGGGTCCCGTCGATGCCCTCCCACCAGAACGTGTGGTGCGGGAACTTGTTGACCTGGTTCCAGGACAGCTTCTGGGTGAGGAACCAGCGCGAGCCGGACAGCTTGATCAGCTGCGGCAGCGCGGCGCTGTAGCCGAACGAGTCCGGCAGCCACACCTCTTCGGTCTCGACGCCGAACTCGTCGAGGAAGAACCGCTTGCCGTGCACCAGTTGGCGGGCCATGGCCTCGCCGCCGGGCATGTTGGTGTCGGACTCCACCCACATGCCGCCGACCGGCACGAACTGGCCGTTCGCGACCTTGTCCGCGATCCGCCGGAACACCGCCGGGTGGTGCTCCTTCATCCACGCGTACTGCTGGGCCTGCGAGCAGGCGAAGACGAAGTCCGGGTACTCGTCCATCAGCGCGGTGACGTTGGCGAACGTGCGGGCGCACTTGCGCACGGTCTCCCGCAACGGCCACAGCCACGCGGAGTCGATGTGCGCGTGCCCGATCGCCGAGACGCGGTGGGCGCTGGCGTTCGCCCGCTGCGCCAGGACGTCCGCCAGCTCGGCGCGCGCCAGTTCCGCGGTGCCCGCGACGTCCTGGAAGTCCAGGCGGTCCAGCGAGCGGTCCAGCGCGCGCAGGATCTTGTGCCTGCGCGGCTCGTGCGACGGCAGCTCCGCCATGAGGCCTTGCAGCACCTCGATGTCCAGGATCAGGTGCCACACCCGCGGCTGGAAGACGGCCAGCTCGGCACGCCGGATCCGGTACAGCGGATCGGTGCCCGCGGTCGCCAGGTCGCCGAGTTCGGTCGGCCGGAACGGCTCGAAGTCCAGGATCGTCGGGTTGCCAGCCGCCTCCAGGTAGAACAGCACCTCGGACCCGTTGACCGGCAGGTGGGTGTTGCGCGGCTCGATGCCCTTGACGGGCTCGCCGGAAGCGTTGTACGCCAAGCCTTCCGCCTGAAAGCCCGGACCGGGGTGGGTGAAGCCGAGGTCGACCACGACCTCCACCTGCGCGCCGTCCCACTCCGGTGGCACCTGCCCGGCCAGCCGGAACCAGCTGGTGCGCCACGGCGGACCCCACGCGTCGCCCACCTGCGCGGGTCGGTAGGCCGCGGCCAGCGCCTCGGCCACCGGCACGGGTTCACCCGGCGCGTCCCACACCGACAGCTCGACCGGCACGGCCCGGCCGTAGAGGGCAGGCCGGACGCGGTCCTCGAGCGTCCGGTGCAGCCGGTCCTCGAGAAGCGCGCGTTCGTCGTGCACGGTCACCCCGCCGGGGTTGGCTAGCTGGTCGACAGGGCGCGGTCCGCGGCCGGCAGGTCGCGTTCGGCCATGGCCTGCGGCGGTCCGCTGACGCGTTGCAGATAACCGTTGTCCAGCAACCACTTCACGTTGAGCGGGGACGGCGCCCCTGGGATGTGGGCGGTCTTGAGCTGGTACTGCCACCCCCGGCCGGGCTGCGCGAACCACGGCGCGATCGGCCCCGAGTCCACTGTGAACGGCTTGAGGACGCGGTAGGCGCGGTAGTTGCAGTACTCGGCGGGCGAGCTGACCAGGCTCTGCGGCGGGATCGACCGGCTGGCGTACGGAGATCCCAGCGGTGCGAGGAACTGGCCGAACTCACTGCCGTAGCGGTCGATGCGCTGGCCCACGACCAGGGTCGACGGCTTCACCAGTGGTCGGCCGTCCGGTCCGATGACGTACCCGTCGGCGGGCGGGTACCGCCAGCCGCCTTGGCCGCCGTTGGCCGACGGGTCGTAGTAGGTGTCCAGGAACCGTTGCGGGGGAAGACCACCCGTTCGCCGGTAGCCGATCAGCTGAACGCCGACGGCGCCCAGTTTCGGCAACACCGCGGGACCCAGCCGCCGGTCGTCGTGGAAGTACGCGGCAGAACACTCGGTGGTCGGACTCGCGGTCGCCTGGTAGGCGGGTTCACCGGCGGCGACCGCGCCCGCCGGGGCGGAGACGAGCACCATGCCGACGCCGACCAACGCGACCGTCCAACGACGCAACCAGTTCATGGACCCGAGGCCTCCGACCGCGCAGGGACAGTCGTTCAACCACACCAGTGCGGGCCGCCGGTTGTCGAGTGGCCGTCTGGCTGACAGCGGACCGCCGGGAGATCACGCGCGGTGTCCGTCCGGATTGGACCATCGCCGTGGTCCCGCACAACTGCGGGCCTCGATTTTCCCGATGAGACGTCATCCCAGCCGAATCGGCCGGGGGCTGGCATAGTCCGGCGCCATGAGCGATCACCAGGTCGACCGGGTGCTCAACGCCATCGAGGCGTCGACCGGGCACGTGCCGGGGTACCGGCGCGCGCACGCCAGGGGCATCGGGTTCCACGGTCGGTTCAACCCGACCGAACGGGCCCGCGCGCTGACGACCGCCGAGCACTTCCAGGGCGGCATCGTGCCCGTCGTGGTGCGGCTGTCCAACGGGGGCAGCACCCCGTACACGCCCGACCGCAGGCGCGGTCGCCGCGGGCTGCCGCTCGGCCTGGCGATCCGGTTCGACCTGGCGTCCGGCCTGCGGCCGACCTGGGCGGCGGCCAGCATCCCGAACTTCCCCGCGCGCGTGCCGGAGGACTTCGCGAAGTTCACCGAAGCGCAGCGGGCGGACCCGAAGTCGGGCAAGCCGAACCCGGCTCGGCTGCTCGCGTTCATCGCGACCCACCGGCACCTGCTGCCCGCGCTCAAGGCCGTCCAGGGCATGCCGCCGCCGCAGAGCTTCGCCACCACCCGGTTCAACGGCCTGCACGCGTACTACCTCGTCGCCGCGGACGGGCGGCGGCGGGCGTTCCGGTACCGCTGGGTCCCGGACGCGGGTGTCGAGGAGCTCTCCGAGCAGGCCAACCACGACTGGCCGCCGCAGTACCTGCTCAGCGAGATCAAGCAGCGCGCGGCGCAGGAGACCATCGGGTGGAACCTGGTGTTCCAGCTCGCCGCTCCGGGCGACCCGGTGGACGACGTGACCGTGCAGTGGCCGGAGACCAGGGAGACCGTCGTCGCGGGCCACCTGTCGCTCGGCAGGCCGCACGAGGACCAGCAGGCGGTGGAGGACTCCGTGTTCGACCCGACGAACGTGGTGTCGGGCATCGAGCTGTCCGACGACCCGGTCCTGCACTTCCGGTCAAGGGTCTACGGCGGGTCTTACGACCGGCGGACCAGCGAGACCGTTCCGGAGATCAAGCCCGAATAGCTGTGAGCGTGCCGTTCTTGAGCGCCTTCGCGCCCGAGGGGCTCAAGAACGGCTCCACGTCCTAGGCGGGGGTGGCCACCTGTTCGCTGACAACCTGCGCCGCGGCGGAGACCAGAGCGGTCACCGACGGGTTGCTGGAGTTGTCCTGGCGCCACGCGAACTGCGTGTACACCCGGAACGGTGGCACCCACGGCAAACGGCACAACCTGCCGTCCGCCAGTTCCGCCGCGACCGTCACCTCGGGGACCAGTGAAATCCCCAAACCCGAGGCGACCGCTCGCTTGGCGGCGTCGATCGAGTCCAGCGCCAGTACCGGCGACCTGGACTCGGCGTCGTGCAACCCCAGTGCGTGCTCGAACTGCTCGTAGTAGCTGGCGCCGTTCTCCGCCCGGATGAGCGTGCTGCCGCGCAGCTCGTCCTCGGTGATCACCGACCGCCTGGTGAGGGCGTGGGTGGGCCCGGTGACCATCACGAGAGGTTCCGGGCACAGCACGGTCGTCTCCAGCCCCTCACGGGGCTCGATCGAACCGATGAAAAACGCGCAATCCAGACGTCCTTCACGGACCGAAGACAGGTTCGTCTGCGTGTTCCGCGAGTGCAGGGAGATCTGGACGCTCGGGTATCGCCAGCACATGTACTCGATGAGTGGTAACAGTCGGTAGTCGGTCAGGCTCTGTGCGCTGCCGATGACCAGCTTGCCGTGCGGCTCGCCGTTCATCGTGATCGCTTTTCTGGCCTTGTCGGTCAAAGTGATGATGTTGCGTGCGAACGGAAGTAGCTCGACGCCTGCAGAGGTCATCTGGATCCCACGCGGAAGTCGCCTGAATAGCGGCACTCCAAGGGTCTCTTCGAGTGCCTTGATGCGCGTGGTGATCGTCGGCTGCGAGCAATTGAGGGTGGCGGCGGCCTTCGTGAAACTTCCCGTTTGAACCACAGTTGTGAACGCCAAAAGCTGACGCGTCTCCATGGAGCTCCCCAACGGTGCGTAAAAGTGATCCACGAGCGCCGGTGTAGGACGGCGCCGTGGGGTCCGGTGCAATGGCGGCGTTGTGGCCTAGCTGCGTCTGAAGTGCGGTGCAGCCAGGAGACCGGTCAACATCGCTGTGCGGCCGGATGGGGTGCTTCGAGGAACCTGCGGTGTCGGGCCGAAACATGTCTGTCACCGACATGATTCCGGCGGTCGTCGATGGAATAGGGGGGCAATGAGTCGATATTCTGCAGCGGCGGAATGTGTCTCATCGGGTCATCGGCACCTTGTCTGGTAGGTGGGTAAGAGCTCGATGACTATTGTCTCGCTCGTTTTTTGGGCACCCTGCTGCCGGTTGCGTCCGCTGCTGGCCCCCCAGAACGTCCGACAACTTTCTATATGGTCAGCCTGGCGGTCAGGCCCGCGCGCCACGCTACCTGAACTCCACACTAATGGACTACGGCGAGTGGAGTCATCTCGACAAGTGAAAGTTTTCTGTCAAGCGCTACTCCAATTGGCCTCTATTCACTCGTTCTTCGTAGTGCCTCCCGGACGTTGGTAGCTGACTGTGAGTCGCTACTAGGGCATACGCGTTACAGCGACTGTAAGTAATCGCCCTTCGTAGTGTCTGGCTTCAGGGAGTCAAGGGCGACGTATGCCACTCGAATGGCCTAGTCCTTTAGTAGAGTTTGACCTTTCATTGCTCCATTGGGACGTAAGCCTGCGGCCACTCGCAGGTATCGCGCTAGAACCGTCACAGATCGGATGTTTCTGCGGCAATTGCCGCAGAACGGTTAATTTGACCGGCGAAGGAAGCCCAGACGTCGGATGCAACGCCTCTCAGGGGCCTGTCGCGTCGTCGGTCCAGTCCAGAATGGACAGCACTGCCGAGGTGCCGGGGCTGCCTCAGTGGTGGCCTGCCGTGGTCGCGAACACGCAGCCGTCCACCCCGGCGGGCACCTGCTCGGCGTGCGTGCCCTCCACCGGCTTGCACCAGAGGTGCCGCAGGCCCAGTTCGCCGGTCCCGAGCTCCTCGGACGTCAACGCGAACCCGTCGCCGAAGCTGAAGTCGGGGTTCTCCGTCAGCGAGCCGTCGGCCAGGCCGCTCCGCCAGAACTCCTGGAGCTCGCGCACGCCGTCCGGCTTGAACAGCACCAGGCCCACCTTCGTGAACGGCGGCACCGCGCAGGTCGCCCACTCCGCCACGAACGGCTCGTACAGCTTCGCCCGGTCCGCGCCCAGGTATGAGGTGAACTCCGCCATCGTCGCGGGCCGCGCGTCCGCGCACCGGCCGCTGGCCGCCCGCGTCCACCGCACCACCTCGTCCAGCGTGCGGAACGGGCCCGCCGGGGGAGGGGGTACCGCCGTCGAGGTGTGGCCCGCGTGCGGATCGGGTCCCGCGCAAGCGGCCAGCAGCGTGAACCCGATCAGTGCCACCACGATTCCGCGCACCGCCACCGGCCGCCTCTCATTGGTCTAGACGACCGAGATTAGGGGGCGCGACCGCCGTTGGGTATGGCCTCGCCTAGACTCGACCGGAATCCCGGCGCTCAGCACTGCGTTTCGGGGTGTTCCGCACGTCATGTTCGTTACGAGGAGACCACGTTGAAGAGCACCGTCGAGCACCTGAGCCCGACGCGGGTCCGGATCAACGTCGAGGTGCCGTTCGACGAGCTCAAGCCGGACTTCGACCGCGCTTACCGCAAGCTTGCCAAGCAGGTGCGCATCCCCGGCTTCCGCCCCGGCAAGGCCCCCGCACGCGTTCTGGAAAGCCGCATCGGCCGGAGCGCCGTACTGGACGAGGTCGTCCAGGAGGCCATCCCCGCGAAGTACCTCGAAGCCGTGAACAGCGGTGAGGTGCGCACGCTCGGCCGTCCCGAGTTCGCGGTCACCAACATCGCCGACGGCGACTCCCTCGCGTTCACCGCCGAGGTCGACGTCCGCCCCGAGATCACGGTGCCCGCGTTCGGCGAGCTGTCGGTCAGCGTTGCCGAGCAGGAGGTGGCCGAGGACGACGTGGACACCCAGCTCGACGAGCTGCGCGCCCGCTTCGGCACCTTGACCGGCGTCAAGCGCGCGGCCGAGAACGGCGACTTCGTCGTCGTCGACCTGTCCGCCACGGTGGACGGCGAAGAGGTCGACGAAGCCCGCACCGCGGGCCTGTCCTACGAGATCGGCTCCGGCCAGCTCGTCGAGGGCATCGACGACGCCCTGATCGGCGCGGCCGAAGGCGAGACCAAGACCTTCACCACGACGCTGGTCGCCGGCGAGCACGCCGGTCGCGACGCCGAGGTCAGCGTCGTGCTGAACTCCGTCAAGGAGCGTCAGCTGCCCGAGCTGGACGACGAGTTCGCCCAGCTCGCGAGCGAGTTCGACACCCTGGACGAGCTCAAGGCCGACCTGCGCACCCGGCTGTCCCGCGTGAAGAAGATGCAGCAGGGCGTCGAGGCCCGCGACAAGGTCCTCGAGGCGCTGCTGGAGACCACCGAGGTCCCGCTGCCCGAGGCCGTCGTCCAGGGCGAGGTCGACGCGCGCAAGCACGACGCCGTGCACTCGTTCGACCACGACGAGGCCCGCTTCGCCGAGTGGCTGACCGAGCAGGGCCAGACGCAGGACGAGTTCGACACCGAGGTGCGGACCGCGGCCGAGCAGGCCGTGAAGACGCAGCTCGTGCTCGACTCGATCGCGGACGCCGAGGAGATCAGCGTCACCGACGGCGAGCTGACCGAGCGGATCATCTACCAGGCGCAGCGCTTCGGCATCAGCCCGGACGAGTACGTGAAGCGCGCGCAGCAGTCCGGCCAGCTCGGCGCGATCTTCGCCGACGTGCGCCGCGGCAAGGCGCTCGCGTCCGTCGTGCGCCAGGCCACTGTGACCGACGCCACTGGTGCCACCTTGGACCTGGACGAGCTCTTCGGCGAGCCGAAGGTCGAGTCCACTGAGGAATCCACCGAGCAGTAAAGCCCTGAGCGAACGCGGGCGGTGTCGGGAAGTCGACGCCGCCCGCCTTCGTTAAGGTCGGTTGTAGAGATTCTTGAGACCCACGGCGGAGCAGTCCTCCGTTCCTCCTGGAGTAAGGCAGGCAGACGTGACGCAGCACTCCTTCCCGACGCCCGAGATGCGGTCGTCCGCGGGGATGAACCTCAACGACTCGGTTTACGAGCGGCTGCTCCGAGAGCGGATCATCGTGTTGGGTTCCCAGGTCGAAGAGGGCATCGCCAACCAGATCACCGCGCAGCTCCTCCTGCTCGCTGCCGAGGACCCGGAAAAGGACATCACCCTTTACATCAACTCGCCCGGCGGCTCGGTCACCGCGGGCATGGCGATCTTCGACACGATGCAGCTGATCGAGCCGGACGTGGCGACGGTGGCCATGGGCCTCGCGGCCTCCATGGGGCAGTTCCTGCTCTCGGCGGGCACCCCCGGCAAGCGCGCGGTGCTCCCGCACGCGCGGGTCCTGATGCACCAGCCCTCCGCGGGCGTGGGCGGCACGGCGGCGGACATCGCCATCCAGGCCGACATGCTGACGAGGACCAAGCAGGAGATGGCGGAGCTCATCGCCGAGCACACCGGTCAGCCGGTCGACCGGATCATCGCGGACTCGGACCGCGACCGCTGGTTCACCGCCCAGGAAGCCCTCGAGTACGGCTTCGTGGACAAGGTGATCACCCGCCCGACCCGCGTCTCGAACAACTGACCGGCCAGCACAACCCAGGAGACCTCAAGTGGACCAGTCCTACGCGCCTCAGTCCCGGTACGTGCTGCCGTCGTTCGTCGAGCGCACCAGCTACGGGGTCAAGGAGTCGAACCCGTACAACAAGCTGTTCGAGGAGCGCATCATCTTCCTCGGCGTCCAGGTCGACGACGCGTCGGCCAACGACGTCATGGCGCAGCTGCTGTGCCTCGAGTCCGACGACCCGGACCGCGACATCCTGCTCTACATCAACTCGCCCGGCGGCTCGTTCACCTCGCTGATGGCGATCTACGACACCATGCAGTTCGTCCGCCCGGACATCCAGACCTACTGCCTCGGCCAGGCGGCCTCGGCCGCCGCGGTCCTGCTGGCGGCGGGCACCCCCGGCAAGCGGCACGCGCTGCCCAACGCCCGGATCCTGATCCACCAGCCCTCCACCGAGGGCGTCTACGGGCAGGTCTCCGACCTGGAGATCCAGTCGAACGAGATCCAGCGCGTTCGCCGCCTGATGGAGAGCACGCTGGCGCACCACACCGGCCGCTCCCCGGAGCAGGTCCGGCTGGACGTCGAGCGCGACAAGATCCTGACGGCAGAGGCCGCCAAGGAGTACGGGATCGTCGACAGCGTCCTGCCTTACCGGAAGCTCTCGGCCAAGAAGTGACGCCCGACACGCCGAGCTGACCGGGCCTACTGGTTGGTTCGGCGTGTCCGGGGGACGCTGGTCCTCCCGCTTTGACGGGTTGGACAGGTACCGTCGAGAGGATATGGGCGAAACCCGCATCCAGCGGGGCCCTCGCCACACGATCAGGCGCACTACACCAGGTATGCGCCGGAGGGGACAGAGGTCAGCGGTCATGGCGCGTATCGGTGACGGCGGCGACCTGCTGAAGTGTTCTTTCTGCGGAAAGAGCCAGAAGCAGGTGAAGAAACTCATCGCTGGCCCCGGTGTCTACATCTGCGATGAGTGCATCGACCTCTGCAACGAGATCATCGAGGAGGAGCTCGCCGAGGCGGGCGACGTCAAGCTCGATGAGTTGCCGAAGCCGTCTGAGATCCACGAGTTCCTCGACCAGTACGTCATTGGTCAGAGCGACGCGAAGCGGACTCTCGCGGTGGCGGTCTACAACCACTACAAGCGCATCCAGGCAGGTGATCGGGGGCGCGAGGGCAGGGACGACGGCGTCGAGTTGGCGAAGTCGAACATCCTGATGCTCGGCCCGACGGGCTGCGGCAAGACTTACCTCGCGCAGACGCTCGCCAAAATGCTGAACGTGCCCTTCGCCATCGCGGACGCTACCGCGCTGACCGAAGCCGGGTACGTCGGCGAGGATGTCGAGAACATCCTGCTCAAGCTCATCCAGGCCGCTGACTACGACGTCAAGCGGGCGGAAACCGGGATCATCTACATCGACGAAGTCGACAAGATCGCCCGGAAGAGTGAAAACCCGTCCATCACCCGTGATGTGTCCGGTGAGGGCGTCCAGCAGGCGCTGCTGAAGATACTGGAGGGGACCACGGCCAGCGTGCCCCCCCAGGGCGGCCGCAAGCACCCCCACCAGGAGTTCATTCAGATCGACACGACGAACGTGCTGTTCATCGTGGCGGGTGCGTTCGCTGGTCTGGAGAAGATCATCCAGGACCGGGTCGGCAAGCGCGGTCTCGGCTTCGGCGCCGAGGTCCGCACCAAGGCCGAGGTCGACGCGGCGGACTACTTCGCCGACTCGATGCCCGAGGACCTGATCAAGTTCGGCCTCATCCCGGAGTTCATCGGCCGTCTCCCGATGGTCGCGAGCGTCACGAACCTGGACAAGCCGTCCCTGGTCAAGATCCTCACCGAACCGAAGAACGCGCTGGTCAAGCAGTACCAGAAGCTCTTCGAGATGGACGGTGTCGAGCTCGAGTTCACCAAGACCGCCATGGAGGCCGTCGCTGATCAGGCGATCCTTCGGGGCACCGGTGCCCGCGGCCTGCGGGCGATCATGGAG
>Ga0307411_10000787_pt1 | contig 11764 bp, 10 predicted proteins | sample DK1Ometagenome_2_FD_203712 | JGI IMG/M metagenome (GOLD analysis project Ga0307411, IMG submission 203712) | Maize rhizosphere microbial communities from greenhouse at UC Davis, California, United States - DK15-O-1 | ecosystem: Host-associated > Plants > Roots > Rhizosphere > Soil | place: USA...
AGGGCGATCCCCCAAACTCATGCCGGCGCGTAACGACATCGATTTCATGCGACTTGCCCTGGAGGCCGCGCGCGCCGCGCAGGGTGCGGGCGAAGTGCCTGTCGGCGCGATTCTGGTGCGTGGCGATGAAGTCATCTCGACCGGTGCGAATCGTCCTATCGCCGCGTGTGATCCGACGGCACACGCGGAAATGGAAGCACTGCGCGCCGGAGGCCAGGCCTCGCGTTCCTATCGCCTCACCGGCACCACGCTGTACGTCACGCTCGAGCCGTGCGCCATGTGCGCGTCCGCCATCGTGCATGCGCGTGTCGCACGGTTGGTGTTCGGGGCGTGGGATCCGAAAGCTGGCGCCGCCGGCAGCACCATCGATGTTTTCGCGCTGCCCTCGATGAATCATCGCGTCGATGTATTCGGAGGCGTGCTCATGGAAGAGAGCTCACGCCTGCTCAGCGAATTTTTTGCGGCCCGTCGGAAGGAACTGACATAGCGGACGACGTGGCCACTGCGCGTCTGCAGTGTTAGCGTGCCCCGAGGAGGTATCCATGCAACAGTTCAAGCGTCGATTCGCGTTCATCACGCTGGCAGCCACGGCGAGTGTCGCGGTGGCCGCCCCGGCCAGGTTCGAGATAGATCCCAAGCACACGTATCCGAGTTTCGAGGCGGATCACATGGGCGGGATGTCGGTGTGGCGCGGCAAGTTCAACAAGACTTCCGGCTTCGTCGAGATCGACCGCGCCGCGGGCACGGGAAGCGTCGAGGTCACCATCGACATGTCGACGGTCAACACGGGCCATGCGGATCTCGACAAGCATCTGCGCACGGCGGACTTTTTCGACGTCGAGCGGTTTCCCACGGCGACGTTCAAGGGCAAACTCGGCAAATTCCAGGATGGAGCACCCACCGAGCTGCAGGGGGACCTCACTTTGCATGGCGTCACGCGCCCGGTCACGCTCAAGATCCTCTCGTTCAAATGCATGCCGCATCCGATGCACAAAGCGGAATTCTGCGGCGCGGATGCGAGCGGTACGATCAATCGCGAGGATTTCGGGATCGGCTTCGGCAAGCAGATGGGATTCAAGATGGACACGAAGCTGGCAATCCAGGTCGAGACGATCCCGGAAAAGAAGAAGTAGTCAGGAGACCCGATGCGTTCCACGATTCTCGCGTTGACGGCATTCACCTTCGGAACTGGCGTATGGGCTGCCGATGCCGTACCGCTGTTCGACGGCAAAACGCTCGACGGCTGGAAACAGATAAACGGCGCCGCGGAATACAAGTTGGTCGACGGCTCCATCGTGGGCTCCGCGCGGCCGGATACGCCCAACAGCTTCCTGGTCACCGAAAAGACCTACTCGGATTTCATCCTGGAGTTCGACGTGCGCCAGGACGGCGGTCCGACGAACTCGGGAGTGCAGTTCCGCAGCCTGTCCACGCCGGAGTTTCATGATGGCCGCGTGCATGGTTACCAGACGGACATCGATCCGAGCTCACGGCAGTGGAGCGGCAGCATCTACGACGAAGCGCAACGAGGCTGGCTGTACACCGCCGAGCTGAATCCGCCCGCCAAGGCGCTCTACAAATATGGCCAGTGGAACCACTACCGCGTGGAGGCCATCGGGCCGCGGCTGCGCGTGTGGATCAACAACGGCGCGGCGGCGGATGTGATCGACAACGCCATTCCGGAAGGCTTCATCGGGCTTCAGGTCCATTCCATCAACAGCGCCGAGGAAGCCGGCCGGTCCGTGACCTGGCGCAATCTCACGGTGCAGACCAAAAACCTCAAGCCGCGTCCGAGCATGGGCATCTTCATCCGGAACCATCTGCCCAACGATCTGAACGCCGACGAGAAAGCACAGGGCTGGCGGTTGTTGTGGGATGGCAAGACCGGCAACGGCTGGCGCAGTGCGCGCGCGGAGGGTTTCCCGAAACAGGGCTGGACGATCCAGAACGGCGAGCTCGCCGTGCAGGCCAAGGGTGGTGGTGGCGACATCATGACGGAGGAGGAGTTCGGCGCCTTCGATCTGCAGATGGATTTCAAGGTGACCGCCGGCGCGAACAGCGGCATCTTCTATTTCCTCACGTCGCCGCATGATCCGGCCAGCGGCGCACCGCTCGGGCTCGAGTACCAGATCCTCGATGACGAGACGCATCCGGACGCGAAGCTGGGCAAGGATGGCAACCGCACGCTGGCGTCACTCTACGACGTGTATCCGCGCGCGAAGCTCATGACGAACGTGGGTATCGCGCCGAAGGTGGACGCCTGGCAGCATGCCCGCATCGTGGCGCGCGCCGACGGCAGCGTCGAGCACTGGCTCAACGGCGTGAAAGTGCTGGAATTCCAGCGTGGCTCGAACGAGTACCGCGACAAGGTGGCCGCCAGCAAGTTCAAGGCCACGGCGGGCTTCGGAGAGGCGCCGAAAGGCCGCATCCTGTTGCAGGATCACGGTGATGCGGTGAGGTTCCGCAGCATCAAGATCAGGCCGTTGTAGTAGCTAGTCCCTGGCGACCACGGCGTCGGGCACCGTGCTCTCGAGGATGGCCGCGAACTGCGACACCCGTTCCACGAACTGCACGGTTTCCCGGCCATTGGCGTAACCGCGCTTCACGCGGGTGTGCCAGACCGGGTCCGAGAGCCGCGGCAGATTCGCGCGGACCTCGCTCCACCGGTCCGGATCCTTTTTGCGCATCTGCGTGATGATGCGGCCGTCTTCGAGATGGCCGATGCCCATGTTGTAGGCCGCCAGCGCCATCAATGTACGGTCGGGGTCCTGGATGCGTTTCGGGATGCGCTCCTTCATGTACGCCAGGTAGCGCGCACCGCCCAGAATGTTCTCGTCGGCCGCGAAAACGTTCTTGACGCCCATCTTGGTGGCCGTCACCGGCATCAGCATCATCAGGCCCTGGGCGCCTCGCGGCGAGACCGCCGAAGGGCGCCACCGGGATTCCTGGTAACCCAGGGCTGCGAGCAGCCGCCATTCGATGCCGGTCTCGCGGGCGGCATTCTCGAAGGACGCACGGAAGGCGGGCAGCCGGGTGCCGATGTGGATGTGGAAATCGGCCGCCAGCCGCCGGGGCAGCCGGGCTCGCTGGGGCGCGGGCGGCTCGGGCGGATGCCTGGCCGGGTGCACGGGCGCCTTCGGCGGCTCGGCGGCGCTGGACGGAAGCGGTGACCCCAGGGCTGCCAGGGCCAGCCCCATGAACCCGCGTCGACCCAGATTTTTTCGCCTCTTGGCTCTGTGCATCGTTCGGCTAGAATACGCGCCCCTCAAAGGGCCGCCCAGATTTGGATAGTTACCCGCGGACGGGTACCGAAGCGGTCATAACGGCGCCGACTCGAAATCGGATGGTCGGGTAATTCCGGCACGTGAGTTCGAATCTCACCCCGTCCGCCACCTCTCTCTTCTACCGTCATCGCGGGTGAGATTCGAACTCACGTGCGTGAAACGAGATGAGTTCGACAACTTTGCGGAGCAAAGTTGGACAGACGAGCTTTTGCGAGTCTGGCCCCGAGCGCAGCGAGGGGTGAGCGGCGGTCCCCCGCCGCGAACAATCCACCCCGTCAGTGGTGACTTTGCTAACGAAGTGCCCGCGACGTCGATTTCACGTGCATGAATCCAGCGCGTTGCAGCTTGCGTCGCAAAGCTGAACATTCACCACCGAGCGCTTTTCTCCCTTCTCCCACCCGAATCTCCCCTTCATCAACTCACTCTTCCTCCCCCACAATCGCGCCATGAACCTTTCCTTCACGCGCATTTCCTCCCCGGTCGGCACGCTCAAACTCGTCGCCACCGACACCGCACTCGTCGCCGTTGTCTGGCGCGACCACGGTGCAGGTCAGGTTCCCGTCCACGACGCCATCGAAGCGCAGTCCCACCCCGTGCTCGACCGCGCATCGCATCAACTCGACGAATATTTCGCCGGCCGCAGGCGCGAATTCGATCTGCCACTCGAGTTCCTGGGTACCGATTTCCAACGCCGCGCCTGGCAGGCGCTGCAAAGCATTCCCTACGGAGAGACCCGCACCTACGCGGACATGGCGCGTCAGATCGGGCAACCGACCGCGGTGCGCGCGGTCGGTGCGGCGAATGGCCGCAATCCCATCTCGATCATCGTGCCGTGCCACCGCGTGATCGGCACTTCGGGTGCGCTCACGGGCTTCGGAGGAGGCCTGGATGCCAAGGCGAAGCTGCTGGCGCTGGAGGCACCGCAAAAATCCTTGCTGACCGCGCAGGCGTGAGTCAGCCGCGCAGCGCCGCGCACTGGCGTTCGAGGTACTCGCGCTCGCGACCGTTCGTGCAATGGCGGATCGCGGCCTGGTAGGACTGCGCGGCCGCATCCCGCTGGCCAATGCGGCGCAAGAGATCGGCTTTCACGGCGTGTAGCCAGGGATATCCGGGGAGGTCGAGCTCCTCGACGAGCCGCAGCGCTTGTTCCGGGCCATGCACTTCCGCGATCACCACGGCGCGATTGAGCGCGATCACGGCATTCGGCGTGAGCGCCATCAGCTGGTCGTAAAGCGCAAGGATCTGAACCCAATCCGTGCTGCCCGCGTCGCGCGCATCGGCGTGTACCGCGTTGATGGCGGCCTGGAGCTGGTAAGGGCCCGGGCGATTTCTTGCCAGGCATTCGCGTAGCAGCGCCTGGCCCTCCGCGATGCGCGCACGATCCCATCGTGACCGATCCTGTTCGGCGAGACGCACCACCGCGCCAGAGTCATCCAGGCGGGCGGCGCGCCGCGCATCGATCAGCAGCATCAGCGCGAGCAGTCCGGCGACTTCACCATCACGGGGAAGGAGCTCGTGCAGCAGGCGGCCGAGTCGCAAGGCGTCCTCGATGAGCGCGGGACGCAGCAGTTCGTCGCCAGCGCTGGCGCTGTAGCCTTCGTTGAACACGAGGTACACGACCGCCAGCACGCTTCGCAGCCGCTCCGGAAGGTCTTCCGCGTCCGGGACGCGATAGGGAATCCCCGCTGCGCGGATCTTGGACTTCGCGCGCGACAGACGCTGAGCGAGCGTGGTTTCCGATATGAGAAACGCCCGGGCGATCTCCGCCGTGCTCATTCCGCACAGAAGGCGCAACGTGAGAGCGATCTGCGATTCGAGCGCGATGGCCGGATGGCAACACGTGAAGATCAGCCGCAGATGATCGTCGTTCACGTCGTGATCGTTTTCGTCGGGCTCCAGCATCTGCATGGCGGCCTCGTGCCGCGCGTCGCGCGAAGCTTCGCGGCGCAGGCGATCGATCGCACGGTTGCGGGCGGTGGTGATGATCCATCCCGCCGGCGCGGGTGGCGTACCGTTGCGTGGCCAGTGTTCGAGCGCGGTCGCGAACGCATCCTGCACGGCTTCCTCGGCCAGCGCGATGTCGCCCAGCTGACGCGTGAGCACGGCCACGGCGCGGCCGTGCTCACGGCGGAATATTTCGCCGATGTCAGCGCTCAACAATGCCCCTCGAAAAACGGCCGCACTTCCACCGGCGTGGTCGTGGCGCGCGCGAGCTTTCGTGCCCAGGCAAGCGCTTCGTCCAGATCCGCCGCCTTGAGGACGGTGATGCCACCGATCTGCTCCTTGCTCTCGATGAACGGGCCGTCGGTCACGATGATGTCGCCGCGCTGGTGCCGCAAAACGGTGGCGGTATTGGCGGGATGCAGCCCGCCGCTGAATACCCAGGCGCCGGCGGCCTGCATCTCCTGCTGCACGGCGCTGACCTCGCGCATGATCGTCTGCAGGGCGTCAGGCCCGGGCTGGGTGCTGCCGGCCGGGTAACACACGGTGAGCAAATAGTTCTTCATGTCGTCCTCCTTCCATTTGCCCTTTATACGAATGGAGGGGCGACATTTCGACAGGGAGGCGAAGTCCGGCGGAGATCAGGCGGCGTCGTGCTGCTTGGCGCCGCCCTCCGCTTCGCGCGCGGCCTGTTCGTATTTCTGCGCGAAAGTCTCGACGAATATGTGCGGCAGGGCGTCGGGCTGCATCTCGCAGAGGCTGCGATAGAAGTCTCCGTACAGCTCCCAGTTGCCCATGGTCTTGCGGCGGGCGCTGCGTTCGAACCGCGTGGCGAGATCGCGCGGGTCGAGGCGGCCGACGAAATCGACGAATGCGGCGCGCATGGCCTCGACGATCGCATCCTCGTGATGGCGACTCTCGGCGAAGGATTCGCGCAGCCATTGCACGGCGTCGAACCGGCGGCTGTCGTGTGCCTTGAGCAATTCCTGGATGAGATCCTCGACGCTGTGGCGCTCGAGCGAGGGCAGCAGGTCGGCGGGCTCCTTCTCGTACCCGACATGCAGATCGTTGCGCTGGGCGCGCTGATGGCGGCTGCTTTCCTTGAGTCCCAGCAGCGATTCGCGCAACAGCTGACCGGCCAGATGCAGCATGCGGGAATGCGCATCCACGGGCAGGGTCTCGGGACCGATGCCGGCGCCGCGGCAGAACGCCTGCAGCCCTGGAAAATTGCTCTCCTGTGCCATGGGCGCCGGAGCAGGGGCGGGCGAGGGGGCGGTCATCGGCTGCTGGGCCGCCTTCTCGCGCTGGGTCTTCTCGGTTCCACGCGCGAGCCGCGCGATACGCCGGGCGAGCGCCTCGGCATCGACGTCGAGCTCGGGATTGGTGGACTGCTCGCGCGGCACGTCCTGGGTGTTCATGAGCGAGCGCGTACGTGCCGAGACCGCCTGCCCGAAAGCATTCACGGGCTTGAGCTCGTCGCTCGACAGATCGTTGCTCGCTTCCAGCAGGTTCTCCAGGCGCAGGCTCGCGCCGAGATCCTTGGGAGGCGCCATGCGCTTGCGGCGCGTGCTGGTGGTGCCGGTCGCGTACAGCGCGCTGTCGTCGAGGCTGAAATCGGTGGCCGAGTCGAGCTGCACCTGCACGTGGTACTCGCCGATGCGCAGCACGTCGCCGGATTTCAGCTCGTGCGGGTTCTGCCCGCCGAGCGGCCGGTCGTTGTCGTTGACGTAGGTGCCGTTGCTGCTGGTGTCCTGGAGCAGGTAGCGGCCCTTGTGGAACACGATGCGCGCATGCCGTCCGGAGACGTATCGCATATCGTCAGGCAACACCCAGTCGTTCTCGGCCGAGCGTCCTATGCTTCCGCCCGAGACTCCAAAAACAAACGTACTCTTGTCGCCCAAACGATGGCGATGATCACTGATGACGCGCAATCTCAGCGCCATGTCGTACCCTCTGGGCCCTAGCTTCCCGCTGCCCATGCGTGTATGAAGGAGCAGGTTAACCCCCCCTTACTCCGCTCGATGGCATCCAGTCACATTTTCAAGATTATGTTCGTGAACCAGGGCAAGGTTTACGAGGTATACGCCCGCAAAGTGAGCCAGGGTCGCTTGTTCGGCTTCATCGAGGTCGAAGACCTGACCTTCGGGGAGCGTTCGGCGGTGCTGCTGGACCCGGCCGAGGAGCGGATCAAGGCCGAATTCGAAGGCGTGAAAGCCACCATGCTGCCCATGCACTCCATCCTGCGCATCGACGAGGTGAAGAAGCAGGGCACCGCCAAGATCAGTGCGCTCGAGGGCGGCAGCAACGTCACGCAATTCCCCGTGGGGCTGTTCCAGTCCCCCGGCGCGGAGCCCGGCAAGAAATAGCCCGCGATCCGCGGCCCGGTACCGCTCTAGTTAGCCCGGGTTCCCCGACTCCCTGAAAAGATTTCCGCGGCGCGCACGCGCCCGCCGCGGAACCGCCCCTCGTTATGTCGCTACTCATCGACGTTGAACGAGGAGCTGCAATGAACTGGCTATTGGCGCGACAGATCCGTCCCTTCGTGAAACTCGCGGCGCTCGCGAGCCTGCTGCTCAACGTGGCGATGCTCGCCCCGGCGCTCTACATGCTGCAGGTGTTCGACCGCGTGTTCGCCAGCGGCAGCATCGAAACCCTGGTCATGCTCGGCATACCGGTGCTGGTGATGCTGGTGCTGGGCTACTGCATGGATGCGGCACGCGGCCGCACGCTGGCGGCGGCCGGACGCCGGGTGGAAAGCACTCTCGCGCCGGAAGCGCTGGCGACACAGCTCGCTGATTCCGCCGCCGGTGGTACGCGTGACGACGACGCACTGCGCGACGTGTCGCAGCTGCGCCGGCTGCTGGCCGGCCCCGGCGTGGTGGCGCTGTTCGATGCGCCGTGGATACCGATCTATCTACTGCTGATCACCTGCATGCATCCGCTGCTGGGCGGTATCGCGGCTCTGGGCGCGCTCGGGCTGCTCGGCCTTGGTCTGTTCACCGAATACGCCACGCGGCGCCGCACGGAGCTTGCCACCGGCGCCGCGCGCGAGTCGCAGCGCCATACCGACGCCTTGCTGCGCAATGCCGAAAGCGTGGTCGCGATGGGCATGACGCCGGCCGCGATCCTCGATTGGCGCCAGCGCTGCGACGCGCAGCACGGCGCGCAGGAGGAACTCGCCGACACGACTGCGCGGCTCGGCGCGGTGGCACGCATGTCACGGCAGTTCCTGCAGGTGCTGGCGCTGGCGGCCGGAGCCTGGCTGGTGATCGGCCGCGAGGCTTCGCCCGGCATCATGGTGGCGGCGACCATCCTCCTGGGACGGGCGCTGCAGCCGGTGGAACTGCTGATCGCCGGCTGGAAGGCGATGATCGAAGCGCGCGCGGCGTGGGACCGGCTCGAAGCGCGTCACCTGCGTTTGCGGGTCCCGAAACTCGCGCTGCCGGCGCCCAAGGGGCGGCTCGAAGTGGAGCGCCTCACGTATGCGTTTTCGCCGCGACGCGCGCCGCTGCTGCGCGGCGTGAGCCTCACCGTGTTCGCCGGCGAGAGCCTTGGCCTGGTCGGTCCCAGCGCTTCCGGCAAGACCACCCTGCTGCGGCTGTTGCTCGGCATCCGCCAGGCGCAGGCCGGTACCGTGCGCCTGGATGGCGCCGACATCTCTCGCTGGGATCGCGACTCGCTGGGTCGCGCGATCGGCTATGTGCCTCAGGAAGTGGAGCTCTTCTCCGGAACCATCGGCGCGAACATCGCGCGCCTGCAGAAGCCGGATCCCGCGGCGGTGGTGCAGGCCGCGAGGCTCGCTCAGGCGCACGAGCTGATCCTCGGCATGGCCGATGGTTACGACACGGAGATCGGCGAGCGTGGTTGCCTGCTTTCGGGCGGGCAGCGCCAGCGCATCGCACTGGCGCGCGCGCTGTACGGCGATCCGCGCCTGCTCATCCTCGATGAGCCCAATGCCAACCTCGACGACGATGGTGATGCGGCGCTCGCCGCCGCGCTGGTCGAGCTCAAGGCGCGTGGCGTCACGGTTGTGATCGTCAGCCACAAGCGCAGCCTGATATCGAAGCTCGACCGGATCGCGGTCCTGCGCGACGGCAAGATCGACGGGTTCGGCCCCTCGAGCCTGATGCTCGCGCGGCTCGCCGACCCAAGGTTCGCCGCGACGCCGCGAGTCGTGGCATTCCCCGGCGCCGAGCCGGCCCAGGTGTCGGCATGAACGCGCCCGCGCTGTCTGCCTACCGTGCGCTGCTCGAGGCGCCCGCGGATGCCGCCAAGCCGGTGGATCGCCGTGCCGTGCTGCTGCCGCTGATCATCGTCGCCGCGCTGCTGACATTGTGGGCCTCGCTGGCGCCGGTGTCGGGCGCGGTGATTGCCTCCGCGCGCATCAAGGTGGAGCTCGAGCGCAAGACCGTGCAGCACCGCGAGGGCGGCATCGTGCGCGAGATCAAGGTGCGCAACGGCCAGAAGGTGCGCGCCGGCGACGTGCTGGTCATCGTCGATGACGTGCGCAGCGACGCCGAGCTCTCGCTGCTCGAGGACCAGCAGCGCAGCGAACGCATACGCCAGGCCCGCGTGACCGCGGAGACCACGCTGGCGCGCGACTTCCAGGTGGCGGAACTTGCCGGCGATGCGCGCGCGGCCGCGCACCTCGCGCGCGAACGGGCGCAATTCGAAACGCGGCGCCGAACGCTCGACGAGCAGCTCACGGCGCTGCAGATGCAGATCGGCGCAGCCCGCGCGCAATCCGCCGCGCTGGAAGGGCAGGTGGAGTCGCTGCGCGAATCCGCGAAACTCGCCGCCGAGGAGCTCGCGCTCAACGAGAAGCTCGTGGCGGAAGGCTACGTGCCGCGCGCACGCCTGCTGCCGCTGCAGCGTAGCGAAGCCGAGGCGCGCAGCCGGCTCGGCGAATCGCGCGGTGAGCTGGCACTCGCGCGCCAGCGTGCCGGTGAATTGCAGGCGCGCATGGCCGACGCGCGCAACCGTTATCAACAGGCCGCGACCGAAGAGCTGCGGCAATCCGCGGCACGGCTGCGCGAGATAGAGGAACGGCTGCGGCCTTCGAAAGACCAGGTCGAGAGGCTCGCGATCCGCTCGCCCGTGGACGGCGTGGTCATGGGGTTGCGGGTGTCGGCGCGCGGAGATGTGCTGGCGGCGGGTGCCGCGATTGCCGACGTGGTCCCGAGCAACGAGTTGCTGGTGGTCGAGGCGCGCATCCGGCCGCAGGACATCGATCATGTGTACGTGGACTCTGCCGCCAAGGTGCGGCTCGCCGCGTACGACGCGCGTTCCACGCCACTGCTGCCGGGACGCGTGACCTTCGTTTCGCCCGATCGCGTCACCGACTCCGACACGGGCGAAGCGTGGTTCGCGGCGACGGTGGAAGTGGACGCCACCGCGCTCGAGAACCATCCCGGCATTCAGCTCAAGGCGGGCATGCCCGCGGAGCTGTTCGTCACGACCTCCGATCGCACCTTGTTCGAATACCTCGTGGAACCGATCACGGCCTTCACGAATCGCGCGCTGCGCGAAACCTGACATCCCTTTTCCAAGGAGACCCTTCATGAGCATCACAGGCAATTTCAATCCCGTCGTGGGCAGGCTGACCGTCATCGGTGACGAGCTCGACAACAATGTCGCCGTCAGCCGTGACCTGGCCGGCGCGATGCAGGTCAATGGCGGTGCGGTCGAACTCGACGGCGCACCCAACATTACGAACACGGCGGAAGTGCAGGTGTTCGGGCTGGCCGGCAACGACGTGATCACGCTCGACGAGACCAACGGCGCGCTGCCGAAGGCCGAGCTGTTCGGCGGTGACGGCAACGACACCGTGCAGGGCGGTTCGGGCGCGGACCAGATTTTTGGCCAGAACGGCAACGACACCCTGCTCGGCCGCGGCGGCATCGACCTGATGTTCGGCGGCGCGGGCGATGACGTGCTTACGGGCGGCACGGGTGACGACCAGATGTTCGGCCAGGGCGGCAACGACCGCATGATCTGGAATCCCGGCGATGCCAGCGACCTCATGGAAGGCGGTGACGGCATCGACACCGCCGAGATCAATGGCGGCGGCGCGGCGGAGACCTTCACGATCGTCGCGAACGGTGATCGCGTGCGTTTCGATCGCGTCGATCCCGCGCCGTTTTTCGTCGACATCGGCACCACCGAAAACATCGTGCTCAATGCCGGCGGCGGCAATGACAACATCTCGGCTACCGGCAATCTTGCGGCGCTCACGCGCCTGACCATCGACGGCGGCGCCGGCGATGATCGCATCCTCGGCGGCAACGGTGCCGACGTGCTGCTGGGCGGCGAGGGCAATGACTTCATCGACGGCCAGCAGGGCGCGGACGTGGCCTTCCTCGGCGCGGGCGACGACGTGTTCCAGTGGGATCCGGGTGACGGCAGCGACGTGGTCGAAGGCCAGGCAGGCCGCGACACCATGCTGTTCAACGGCAGCGCTGCCGCCGAGAACTTCGAAATTTCCGCCAACGGCGGCCGCGCGCTGTTCACGCGCAATGTCGGCAACATCACCATGGACG